>JGIcombinedJ30088_10000327_pt1 | contig 52083 bp, 70 predicted proteins | sample PinacodermPK_FD_30088 | JGI IMG/M metagenome (IMG submission 30088)
GGGGGATTAAATGAGTCTAACAGATGAGGAATATAAGGCCCAGCTGGAGCGGTGCAGGAAAACAAAGGCCGAAGTCATGAGAATCATTAAACCTGAGACAATCAAAAGGCTACGAGAATCGTATCAAAAGATAAAATGGGAGTTTTCAACGGGTTTACATTTACTTGATTCGGCCACACCAGAACAAAACTGGTTTAGTGATGAGACAGTAGACAGCTTCTATGCATCTATACTGGAAAGAATTAAATTATTAGCTAAAGAATTGCCTAAATTAAGACAGGCCTACAGAAAAGCAGAAAAAGCAAGGGAAAAGTATATTAACATTAAAAAAAGTAGGGAGGGNGNAAAATGAGATATTCAGATGATGCGGATGTNTANTATTGGGAAGAATGCAAAAATTACTTGACTTTGGCCCAGCAACAGCTAGACCATATAACAAAAAAAGAANAGGATATTGCAGTCATGTTGATAGCAAAAAACATTGATGACATTTATAACAGCATTAACGATGTACTAGAAAAAAAGGGGGAAGAATGAAANAGAGAAAAATTAAGAAGTATGGTCAAGAATTGTGGGATAAATTAACCACGTATGAACACTATCTAAAATGGGACTGCAAGGAAGTTGTAAGGGACGAAGTAGGAAAAAAGGATGTGATCGGNGTAGGNCTAAGANTGCATGAAATGCTCCATCTATGTCACTATGCCGGTTTTGTTCAAGCGAGGATAGAGGGATGCGATATTTTTAACGACTTCTCTATTAATTCTAGCAGGGATGAGATTGTAGANATNAGNGCGTGCGTCCAAAAATTGAACGCATACATTGAGGAATCAGCAGAAGAAGAACGTAAACCGGTTAAACAGATTTACGAAGCAGGGAAAAAACTGTTAGAATGTATTGATAAGGCNNTNTACGGCAATGAGTAAATACAGTTTAAAGCAGAATCAACGGGATGCGGTGGATTTTTTCAGGAAATCCTCGCTCCCGGGTTCCTTTTTCTGGCATGGGATGGGCCTAGGGAAATCTCTGTCATCTCTTCATATTGCAAAAGCGATAAGGCAGATTCACTTGAAACACGGAGATCAGACAAAAACCCTCATCCTATGCTCTAAAAGCATTCAAGTATCGTGGGAAACAGAGATAAGGAAATTTTGCCCAGAAGAGAGGCCCAATATTGTACTGCTCCCATACTCCCAGATGCATAATTTTGTTTTTCAAGCTAAATTTACAGATATCCGGCTACTCATTATAGATGAGTACCACTATTTAAGGAACGCAGGGACAAAACGGCTTGAGAATTTCACAAAACTTTTAATTGCCCTCACTTATGGCCCAAAAAAATTTGAAAATGGGCGTATAATTGGATTATCAGGGACAATTATTCACAATTCAGCACTAGACCTCTACAATATATTCGCCCTTTTCTCTTCAAAAACCATAAAAGAAGCAGTCAAAAAATTTATAGATAATCAGGGACGGAAACGGTGGGCCTCAATGTTTTCTAACACTGCTAAAGGATATAGTGGACGGGTAAAATTTACAGGGTTGAGAAATCTTAGTATTCTTCAAGATATTTTTACACCTATACTGCATAAGCGAGATATAGACGACTGTGAGGATATGCCTGAAAAATCCCAATATCTAGTTGATCTTGGCATTGATGACGATAGATTGTTGCGATATGTGGACGTAAACGCTCCAGGCCATTTCATGAGCGAATTAGAAGCGTTGAGCAGGGCAAAAACACCTCATCTTATAACGTGGATTGAGAATTTCCTTGAAGAAAACGAGGATGAGGAACAGCTGGTCGTTTTCTCGATGTATAAGGCCCCATTGAAAGCAATTCAGGAACATTTCACGGATGGGATGGTTGAGCTCATCACGGGGGATCAAAAACTGGAGGATCGTGAGGATGTTGTCAAGCGATTCCAAGAAAAAAAGGTGAAAATTATAGGGATGACCTACGCTTGCGGTGCAGAGGGTCTTAATCTACAAGGTGCTAGATTTGGACTATACCACTCTTATCCGTGGACTGCGGCATTATTTCAACAGGCCCAGGCCAGGATTCACCGATCAGGGCAGAAAAGAAAAACCTTGCATTATGTGTTGACTAGTGGTAAATATGATAAACATATATTTAATACGGTGATGAGGAAATCAAAGACAGCAGAAAAATTTGATGGTGCAATTAAAAAATAACAGGAGGAATTATGAAACCAGAACAGTTGAGAGAATTTAAGAAGTATGAACACGCAGAGAAGGTCGATAAATTACTCTATCGCCCTTCATCAAGTGAGCAGTGGCTAAATTGCGGAGCATCGTCCTATCTTTCTCAAGATATTGTCGAAGAAAAAAAGCCATATGCCGAAGAAGGGACAATGGCCCACGCAGTGGCAGAGGCCCTTTATTATCAGGAAAATTTTGGTATCCCTGTGGACAAGGATAAATTTGCGAAGGAGTACCCAAACTTTATTGATAAGTGGGATGAAATGATTATCCACGCACACGGCTACCTCAATGTTATAAAAGACATAAAAGTAGGTATGGCGAAAGGGATGATCCCCGTCGGAAATATTATTTATGAGGGTGTAGAGAAGGATATCCTTATTGGCGAAGGGACGTACGGCCTATGTAGAGGGACAGCAGATTATATCATTATAGGTGATAAAGGTGCTTTGATTCTCGATTTTAAATATGGGAAAGGGATGCAAGTTTCCGCTAACACTACGCAGATCAAAAGCTATTTTTGCGGATTATTGGGTATAATGGGGAACTCAGATTTTAGATTTATCTCTGCAGTCCACCAACCGAGAATAACCGATGCTTACACGATGCACACATATTCTCATACAGATATAATGGATCATTATACTGTTATTTCAAAAATCCTGAACACCGACCCTGCCACTGTTAAAGCGACTCCTGGGAGTCACTGCTTCTGGTGTAAAGCTAGTAGGACTAAAGACATGAGTAAACGGTGTAAGGCGAAGGATGAAAAAGAGAGGGATAATTTATTCGACGCTATGTCGGGCCTCATCCCAAACGTGCAAAAAAAAAGCAGGACAGAGATGGTGAAGGACTTTTTGTCTGCCTTTCCTGCGATGTTGAAACTATACAACCAGTTACAGGCGGAATTTGCGTCTCGTGTCGAGGGTGGTGAGAAGATTCAGGGAATGAGGGTTGAGACCAAACTAGGTCGTCGGGGCTGGATCAAAAGGCCCAAAGCTGAGATGAAACAACTGTTTGCGTCTGCATATCCTGGAGTTGACCTCTTCCAAATGGTTGAGAAACAGCGTACAATCACTGAGATTGAGCGTCAATTAAAAGCAAAGCTGAGTCCAGAGTTCGTTCAGGCCACACAATCAACGCAGTTGGTCGTAGATGGTGAGGCAGATTTGGATATTAATGCAATGTTTGAAAATTTTACAAAAAAAGATTGACAGCGGTGTTTTGTGGTGTTATAATGAGCCATGGGAAAGCAAGAAGAAGAAGAAAAAGGTTTTGCTATACTGGAGGAAATAGGGAATTATCTTAATTGGGAGGCGAGGCAAAGGGCAAGAAATATAGTCCGAAAAAGGCTAGATGAACAACGAGAAATAGCCGATGCTTGGGCCTCATATGAAGAGGGATACAATGAGAATGCGGATGGGGGAGGGTATGAAGAGTACTATCAAGTTTGATGGTAAGCTAAAAGAAGAGATAAAGGAAGGATTTGCTATAATGAAAGATATGGAAGAATGGTTTTATGAGTGCGAACGGTCTATATATAATCATGGGTTGTTTAAATCCGAAAACGCCCCTAAATTTAGGGGATCATATGTTGAGCAAGACTTCGACAAGGTTATAAGTGAATTTGAATAATAATGTAATAATGTTAAATAAGGAGGACAAAAATGGATGAAAAGAAGAAAAAGTTTTTTTGGAACAAACAATTTAACCTAAAAGGTCGGATTGTTTATCCGTGCCTGTTTGAACCGCAGGATTCAATGGGTTCTGGCAAGGAGAAGTTTAGCACAGTTTTCATGTGGCCAACGGATGAAAACAAACCCGTGTTCAATGAGATGATAGGGCTAATTAAAGAGTATAAAAACTCTTATTACCCAAAACATCAAGGGTTTATTGTCCCGTTCAAAAACGAGAACATGACCAAACAAGATGGGTCGCCACACCCAGATTTTTTTAATGGACACTATTGGTTCAACGCATCCGCCAATAAGGATTTTCCACCGAAGATTATGGATGTTAATAAAAACCACATTACAGACTCAACGGGGATTCACTCTGGACGGAATGCGATTATCAATGTTTCCTTATTCGCTTACGAATTTAAAGGGAAGGTTGGAGTTTCAGTCAATGTGAGGGCCGTTGTTATTCTGTCTGGCGGTGAGCCAGTTGGCGGAGGCGGACAGGTTAGCGATTCAGATGTTGACAAAATGTTTTCTGATGTTAAATACGATGTAGAAAAAGAAGAAACAAAAGAAGTGATGGGTGAATCATCCACATTTTTTGACAATCTTTAAAAGGAGATCACGATGAAAATTGAAATTAACGTGAGTGGAATCGACTGGAAAGAATTAGCTAAGGCCTTAGCTGGGACTGCTTCAGGAACGGTTAAAGAAGAAACCACTACAAAGAAAAAAGTAGGTAGAAAGGCCAAATCTAAAACGGAAGGAAAAGTTGAGATTACAGATGTGAAAGGGACTACAGTTGCAGAGGATTTTTTGAATATTCCTCTGGATGAAGAGGCCCCCACACAAACAACAGCTGAAATTGTAGAAGCATTCTCAAAAGGAGTTGCTGAAACGATCAAAGCTGGGAAACTTACTGAAAAAGCAGTAAGAGAGGCGGTTAGAGACACCCACAATGAGGGGAGTTTCAAGCATTTAGGNAACGTAAGNCTNCAAGAAATGCAACCTGCTGATGCTAAGAAATTCATTGCCCGAGTGAANCAAATCATCGGGTGATGTNTTGTGTTGTGGGCAGGTAAGACGAGAATCTTGCCTGTCCACCTGCNCTCACAGGTTGAGGGCAGAAACAATAATCTGTACAGACTGAAAGGTTTGTAGAGGATACCGTTGCCCAGCGTAATCTGGGCAGAGTATAAAGGTCTCGTAATTTAGAGACCAGGCCAATACCCGACTTAAGCGGTTATAGGCAAGTAGGTTCGCAACCTGCGAAGGAGCAAGGCGTAGGGCCACGGGGAGCCGGCAATTCGATCCCCAGAACCCTTCGCCTCCTTTTTTAGGAGGAAACATGATGTTACTAGGGATTATTATACTGCTGGTTATCTATTGCGTTGCTATGGATGATGAAAATATATGAAGAAACTCTTTATTGACATAGAGAGTAGATCGCATCTCGACCTCTCTGATGTCGGGCTTATGAACTATGCTTATGCTCCCACGACGGAGATCACTTGTATTGCTTGGGCCATTGATCAAGGGCCTATAAAAGTTTGGCATTATAGCGAAGGATCATTACCTCATGAGTTAGAAGTTGCCCTATCAGAAAAAGGTCATATAGTTTCTCATAATAGCCTATTCGACGCTGAGATGTTGAAGGCCAAGGTAATTAATTTCTTGAGAAGGGATGCCTTATTTGATGGGAAGCACTGGTATGACTGGCGTAACCACATCGACACTATGGCCCTAGGATGCTACCACCGCATCGGTGCGAGTCTCGAAGACTGTGCTAAGTTCATGAAGATAGAAGGTAAGTTTGCAGAAGGCAAAAAAATGATGCAGAAGCAGACACGCCTAGATAAAAATGGGAAGTTCATAAAACTATCACCGGAAGAAGTAGAGAAACTCAAGCAATATGCCGCTCAAGATGTGCATATCTGCCGAGAAATCTATAATAAATACCCGGCCCTTCCGTCCAGAGAACAAAATCTCTGGGTTTGGACTGTGAGAAATAATGAAAAAGGTTTGTGCATTGATAAAGACCTTCTGTACTATATGTACACTAGGGTACAAGAAGAAAAGTTGAGGATAGCAAACAAGTTTTTTGGGCTTACTGGGTTGAAGGTCGGCTCTATAAAATTCCGATCTTGGCTCTTGGAGAGATTTTATTTCATTGATAATCTTCAAGCGGCAACAATAGAAAACTATATTGCTAAGACGGACGATTTCACTCCAGAAGTTGAAGAGGCCCTCAAGCTAAAACTCGAAGGCTCCAATTCCTCCTTGGCGAAGGTTAAGAAGGCGTTTAATGTTCAGCATCACGGCAAGATTTATGAGACCCTACAATTCCATAAGGCCCAAACAAAACGGTGGTCTGGGAAAGGCGTTCAACCGCAGAATTTCCCAAGAAGTGAATATAAGGAAGGCGACCTTGTGCCGGATAGTCCTGATTTTAAAAGTATGCTGATCACCGGTCTCACAGAACGCTTTTATGGACTCCGAGAAATTAAAAACAACCTTCGTCGAATATTTACGGCCCCTAAGGATAGGTCGTTCTATTGCGGTGACTTTTCTCGCATAGAACCTGAAGTTATTTTCTGGCTCTGTGATCAAGGGAATGTTCCTGCAAGATGGTATGAGAAGACTGCCGCCTCAATATATAAAATGGATCATAATGACATAGAAAAGGATTCTGTGGAAAGGCACGTGGGGAAGACCGTGGCCCTATCCAGTCTCTATGGCCAAGGCCCTCATAGATTCAAAGATGAAATGCAAAAGGAGGGCATAAAGATGACTGTAGCAGAGGCAAAGAACGCCATCTACACCTTCAGGAACCTCTATGCATTTATTCCTCGCCTTTGGAAAGCAATGGAAAACGCCTTCTATCAGTGTATGGCGACAAATAAGGAAATCAAATGGGCCAATAAGAATATATCATTTAAATGGAATCGGGAACTAGACAGGGTGGAACTTACTCTGCCCTCGGGAGGCAAACTATTCTATAACCGCCCTCATGCAGTTGCCTCTCCTTCAGGGATTCAAATATCCTACTGGGATATGACATCGAATAAGGTTGATAAAATGACAGATATATGGGGTGGAACATTGACGGAGCATTTGGTTTCCGCCACAGCAAGAGAAGTTCTCGCCACTGCGGTCCTTCGGTGCGAGGACAGTTTGTTAAATGTCGTTTGCAGTGTTCACGATGAACTCTGGGCATACGGTGAGCCGGGTTTAATAGATAGATTTAAGGAGTTCATGGAACAGGTTCCTCATTGGGCCAAAGGATTGAGAGTCAAAGCAGAATGTTTAGAAGGGGAGTATTATTTAAAATGAGTGGAAAACGTAGCCGTGATAAAGGCCTCAATTTTGAGAGAGTGGTGGCGAACGACCTCAAGGACATCTTCCCCGATGCGGCCCGTCAATTGGAGTTTCAGGTGGACCAGGCGAAGGGCGTTGATATCCGAGGAACCGGTAGATTTAAGATACAGTGCAAAAATAAGAAGTCCTATGTGTCTGTAAATACGATAAATGAAGTGAAATGCGACCTGTTTGAAGTACCAATCCTCGTGACTAAGGCCAATAGACTTCCTGCAATGGCCGTTATTCCGTGGAAAGACCTACTTGTTTTGTTGAAAAGAAGTTGAAAATGCGGTGCAATTCGGGTTTAATGGAGGTTCACCTTTTTTTGAAGAGAGAATATGCCCCGAAAACCTGCAGAATTTCTAGCTATAACGGTTCTTGCTGGAACTAAGGTTGCCTTAGACCAGCACATTCAATCAAAATATAAAGACCTCTACAAGCTAAAAGCGGAAAACAACCTCTCAGGTTGCGATGTTGCTGTCCCGTGTAAGCAAAACAGTATCATCGTCATTGATATTGATGTGAAGACAGAGACCCACAAGGTTGATGGCCGTGAGTGGTGGGCGGATTGGTTGAAAGAGAATGGCGGTGAGGATACCTACATCGTGCGAACTTTGTCCGGTGGATTACACTACTATTATTCCCTGCCTCCTCATGTGGATGAGGAAACTTTCCATCCAAAGAAATCTTTGGCCCCCGGAGTAGATATTAAATGGAAAGGGTATGTTGTGGCCCCACCTACTCCCGGATATGAACCTGTCAACAATACAACCCTCCACAACATCAAACCTATGTCTTCTAAACTTTTGAGAGCGGTGGAAAGCTCTTTCCATAAACCCTATGAGGGCGTAGGAGGCATTGACATCACCAATTTTAGGATTCATACCCCCATCCCTGTGTCCGGTATCCCACGATTGAAGGGGATGCTATCGGAGTTTGGATTAAACAACCCTGTTTCCTATGATGATTGGATTAAAGGAATCTTCTCAATCACTGCGGCAATAGATGACGTGGAGGAAAGAAACAATTGCATAGAACTATGGACGAGGAATCAATCATATCAAGATGGCGATATTGAAAAGGCCATTGAAATATCTCGTCGATCCGACCCTATGGGTGAAACAGGGCCTGGAACTATATTTGAATTGATTAAGCAGAATAAGAAACTGGTAGAAGTTAAGTCTAATACTCTACCGACCATCGAACAGCTACTTGCGGATGATGGACTCCAAACAATACAAAAGAAGGCCGGAATACTGGTCATCTTACCAATTGAATCTAACGTCTGCACGATTTTAGAGAACATCTTTCCCAATACGGAGACAGACCTCAATCATCCAGAGATTCATAAATCTATGTTTTTTGACCATCGCAAGCGTGTTCCCTACCTAAAAGGTAAGCAATTATCTCAAGGTGTGGACTACTTGGCCTATAAGATTCTGGGTATTATTCAAGGACACTATCGTTTGGCCCATTTTAAGTTCGGTGTTATTAAGAATGGGCTAGAACTATTCCTATCTCGACGATATGTTGATCCCTGTGCGGAGGAAATCAAGGGCCTAACGTGGGATGGTCACAAGCGAATGCATAAGTTTTTCACCTCCTTCTTCCCAGCAGAAGGGGAGCAAGAATACCTGCGTCGGTGCGGAGACTTCTTCTGGCGGTCTTATGTCTATAGAATCCTTGAACCAGGGATTAAATGTGACGAGATAATCACCCTCATTGGTGCTGAAGGGACAAGAAAAACCTCAATCGTTGGGGCCGTAGGAGGGGAATATACCTACTACTGCGGAGAGGAAAACGCCTTCGTCTCTCGGGACTGTCTCCTCAATATGCATAGGTCAACCATCGTAGAATTGGAAGAGATGACGGCCTTCAAAAACTCCGACCCTAACACTATCAAGGGATACCTCTCTAGGACGACTGATACCGTCCGGCAGATGTTTGGGCGGAACTCCTACGATGCTCCGAGGAGTTTCATTATGATAGGGACGACCAATAACAGGCGATTCTTGACAGAATCCATGGGAATTAGACGGTTCCTGCCCATCGTTCTGGGCGGTTCAAATAAAATCGACGTTGAACTATTCCTCAAATATAGAGAACAGCTTTTGGCAGAGGGGAAACATTACTATGATGAGAACGTGCCTCTAAGGCTGGATGTCTCTGCCTTCCAAAAGGAATTGGTCTCCAAGCATCAATTCCGATCCCCTCAGGCCCACCTACATGAGGAAGTGAGGGAGTTTATTAGGCATAAGTCCGTCGTCGATGTGAGGCAGATTTATAACCATCTCCATATCTCCTACCCCAGCAATACGAACAGGCAGACTGAGAAGCACTATAGGGCCATCTTCCGGACACTGGATACCGAGGAGTTTGTCGATATGGGTGATGGGAAGACATACAGAAAGAAAGAATTTCTATCGGATATACTATGAATGCGGCAAGTTTAGAAAAGAAACGCCTCTATGATAGGGAGTATCGGAAGAAGCACCGAGAGAAGCACAGGGAAGCGGTGAAAAGATATAGGAAAAGGAACCCAGACAAGGTGGCCAGATTCAATATGATCTATCAGATGAAGCACGCAGAGAAAATTACTGAGAGAAGGCGGCAGTCTGTTACGAGGCTAAAAGAGAAGATATTTAAGATGCTCTGGGAGTCATAGTGGTGGATAATGATCGTCATCTCGTCTTTTCCAATCATCCCAAACACAGTAGGCCATCACTGCGAGTGAGACGGCAACACCTAAAATGAATATATAGTCGTCTGAGTTCATAATCCTGTCGTCACCTTAATTGTACCATAGAAATACGCCAAGAGTAGGATGGCCCAAGTTGCAATCCCTGTGAGGATCATACAGGCCCCGAATATCTCTAAAACTGCTTTGAAAAATTCTTTCATGTGTCTGAGTATCCTGGGATGTTGGGCAGACTCCTAATAGTAAGTCTTATATCAAAAGTAACAGGTTGATCTGTGTCTATTAGGTTTTGGCGGTGCGGGTTTGTCGGGTATATTTGTAGGTAATCTCCTAAAGACAAAGAAATATTTGCACTATTTATAGTATTATCGACGTTTCCTAAAAAAACTATTTGTGCTTTTCTTGTCGCATCAGGGTTAAGTGTTGTGATGACTGCACTTATTCCATTAGAACTGCCAGAGCGTGTTGCTGTTAGTCTGCCTGATATATCTAATGTTAAGGCCCTTCTTGCTCTCCATAAACTTAAAGCGGCATTGACATTACCTATTGATGTGGTTTGGGTCACCCCAGTTAAGTCTAACATGAAAGATTCTAGGGCCTCATCAGGATCGCTTAATGTTATTGTGTTTGAGGCATCATCCAAACTGAGAGTAAACATACCAGTAAAAATAGGAATTAAAGGCAGTCCTGTAGCGATGGGTTGAGTCCTTGAGGAAGTTCCCAGTATCCCTAAGGTTGCTGAAGAACCTTTGGTCATTTGAAGCCCACTTGTTTCTTCTTGTAGAGTAAAGCTAAATTCTGATGTATGGGCCACCATATATAGTATAAAATTAAAATTAGCGTTGTTTTCAGACCCAGAAACAGTAAATGTTAATACTCTACTTCTAGGGTCAACAGATACTGCGATACTACCATTCCTTGTAGGAATGAATACCATTCTATCTGCCTCTGTACCCAAAGTACCATCAGGGTTTATAAGATAACCAGGAATGTAAAGATGACGGGCGTTGGCAAAGGCAGTAGAAGTATTAGGGCCAAAAGCAATTGTTATCCCGTCAGCATTTAACCAGTTATCCCATAATGCCTGTGGAATAGGGGTGTTTCGTCTCACTCCAGAGCCAGCAGAGGTATTATCTCCTAAAAGAAGGGTCTCTCTATGAGATTGTCTTATCCCAGCTAGAACTCGTCTGAACATCTCTTGCATAAATGTAGGTAATGTGTTTGTTAGGGGGGTGCGTAATGAAGCAGGGCCTAGCATTTGACTCAAATCTCTTTGAATGATAAAAGCGAAGGCCCCAACCCTATTATCTGAGGTATCATATATTTCGACGGTTAGTGGTCTCCCCAATCCCCTAGCAGTAAGTGCGTTTCTTATACTTGGTTCAACGACTCCTGAACCAGGGTTTTTAACGGTTAGTCTAATAAAGAATTGTCTTGAATTTGCAGGTATTGGTAAACTGTTGCTTAGTCTCCATGAAGTAGGGTCTGTTTCACTATCTGAAAAATCAAAGTTTACAGGAGAACCTTCTAATACACCATTTCGTCTAATACTTGTTATTTCAGCATCTCCGGCATTTCTACATTCAACTACTATGTATGTTGGAATGGATTCTAAGCTATCAAATATGTCAATCCCATCGTTTATAGACAGAATCTGAAGCTGTGCATGAGGGGAACCTCCTCCTCCAGAGGGTCTCCCTTCTAATGCTGTGATGGCAGTAGCATTTGTTGTGATGTCGGCCTTGTTTTTTGCGGCCCTAGCATATACTGTTCCTCCAGCACTGGGGGCATCTGAGGGAGTACCTACATCGCCTTCTAGTTTATTAATACGATGAAAAGCTATATTGCCTAGGCCTCTAGCGGAGGATGTGTCTGTTTTATTTCCTAAATCAGAACGGACACTAGCACTATGATCCCTAACGGTCTTAATCCTCTTAAAGATTGAGCCGGTTCCAGTAGAATCTTCGGTAGTTTCACCTATTCGCCTATTGATGTCGCCCAATGAGCGAATAGTTGTGGCCTCTTCAGTTTCTAAATCTGCGATATTCCTTGCGTTTGTTGTTATTCTTGTATTGAGTGCGTTTGTGACGGAGACATCAACTCCTCCTCCATCCATACCTGCAGGCCCTGTATCACCTCTATCGCCCTTATCGCCTTTAGGCCCTGCAGGGCCTGCAGACCCTGCGTCTCCATCATCCCCTTTGTCGCCTTTCGCTCCTTTGAGGAATCTTGTAGGGCCGGCCCAACTATTATTTGAAAAATTAACCACAATATTTCCGCTGTTATCTTCCTCAAGCCTAACAATGTTTTGAACTTCCCAAAGGTCGAGTTGACCTGAAGAGACTAATTGCTCTACAGTACGACCGCCCAAACTTGCGACGGGTTCGGCCAATAACCCGTTTAAATCTGCATTCCACGGTACTGTCATTGGCGGAAGACTAAATACTAGGCCTCCAACATTCTGTGCGTCTGTAGGGTCATAAGTGATAGTGATTGCACCTCGACCTCCTTGATCTGGCGTAAAAGCAGGAGTTATAGGGTTTCCTGTATCCGTATCTGGCAGGTTAGCGGTATAAAGTTTGACTATACTAGAGGCATTTCCAACGGCCCCTTTATCGCCTTTATCGCCTTTGATTCCTTGAAGTCCTTGAAGTCCTCGAAGTCCTTGAAGTCCTCTCTCACCAGGATCGCCTTTATCACCTTTATCGCCTTTAGCCCCAGTTTCACCTGTGTCGCCTTTAGCCCCAGTTTCACCTGTGTCGCCTTTAGGCCCTGTTTCGCCTGTGTCGCCTTTAGGCCCTTGAACAGTACTGTCGTCACCTGTGTCCCCTTTATCGCCTTTATCACCTTTAGGCCCTTTGGAGAATGGTAGTGGGCCGGCCCAATTCTCGTGAGAGAACTCAACAATAATGTTTCCGTCTGCATCTTCTTCAAGAGTTACAATGTTTTGAACTACCCAAAGGTCTAGCAGTCCTAAAGATATCCATTCTCTTACGATTCTTGGGCTTCTATATTCGTCTAAGACCTTATTTAAATCTGCATTCCATCCTGATATGCCTTCCAATCCAGGTGTGTCAAATACTAGACCCCCAATATTATCTTCATCTAAGGGGTCATAAGTGATAGTGATTGCGCCTCGACCGCCTTGATCAGGATCGAAGACCGGTTCTGTGAGGCCTCCTTCTGCACCCGGTGCTGTAACGGTATAGAGTTGGACATAGATAGAGGCGTGTTCCCCAACAGGGCCTCTAAATCCTTCTTTATGCTCCCCGAAGATGAAGCCGGTTCCTTCATCATTGACTCGGATTATTCGACCAGCTAAATCACCATCAAACGCCCCACTTCTTTGAAGAGTAGTCTCGATGTCAATGTTTTCCGGTACTTTGACGACACTCTTATTAGTAAAATCAGCAAGACGCTTGACGGCCATTGTGGCCCTATCTACCGCTTCTTCAGTGTTCTTGGCCGTTTGCCTAGAACCCTCTCTAAATGAGGCAGGTTGAGCAGAGGAAGGGTTGAAAGAGATTAGGAGGGAAACATTTGAGGCAAGTTCTCCGTTAAGCAGGACACCAGCATAAACCTCACTCGGGTCGTCACTAGGGGCATTTGTAAGGCCCGTAGAACTCATGTAAATGTCTCCTCGGATTACGAGTTGGGCCAATCCTTCGGAAGGAAGCAGACGGTCAATTGTGTATTGAGAAGGAGATAGAACAAAAGACGTTCCGCCTCCAAAAAACAGGGTGACGACGATATCCTCAGCGGAGAATCGTGGGAAAGGAATGTCGTAGCTAGTCGTTGTACCCGTAGCGTTACGAGTCCCTTGAGACCCTGAATAGGATACGCTGGTCTGTTGATTTCGTGCAATTGTCATATTTCTATTATTAAATAATAGTTTTCGATTTGCTACGAGTTTTTAACTGAGTAAATCACTCTTCTTCTGCCGCTCTAACGGCCTTGCCGATAGGGGCAAAAGGAATCCCAGTCAATAATGTGGCCGCTGTCGCCATATTGTCATAATCTCGTCCAGAGAACTCCTCGAAGTCCTCATCAAACATAGCATCTTGGACTGCCTGCGCTCCGCCTGTCGCCTTTCTAAGCGGATAATAAACCGGCCCCATTCCCATATACTCTCCTGATCCGGGAACAAAGACTGGGGCGGCAAAACGAGATAGCAAAGGGCTGTAGATGTCCATAGTCTCATAAACGATATCCCCCATTATGTCTGCCTCGGTATATCCGAGATACTTTTCTTCTTCTTCCTCGTCTCCTGTCATAGCGGCAAGGGCATACCCGACCCCATATTGGATGAGGGTAGGAATAACCGAGAAATATAGGATGGCATGGAGGGTCTTCAGGTTATAATGCTCTCCCTTATCCTTCGCCCTGCTTCGGACTTCGTGCAGTTGGCCCCTCAATCCATGGGCAACCATCGTAATCATGTAGGCCAAGCGTTCAAAAGGAGTCTTGAACTGGGCATTCGTCATGGATGAGACTGTGGAGCCTGCCTGCGTCCTCTCTACCAGGCCATCGGCATAGGCGATCGCCTGTCCTTCTGTCTGCCCTTCCTCTATCTGCTTCTCATATGCCGCCTTCCAGACGGCCATATCCACGAAATTTTGAGCAATTTGGATGCCAAGAAACGACCATTTGACGGAACTTGCCTTCAATCTCTCTAATTTTGTCTCTGTTACCTTCAATTCATCCAGTCCTCGGACGAGGTTTTCTTGAAAATTGTCCATTCTATTCTTCATAAAAGGACTAACTTCCCCGATTTTGTCCCTCATTTCTCGATATAGCCTAGGATTTCTAATAACTCCTGCCGTTGAGAGGACGTGTTTTGCCAATTTACCCTTGCCTACATACTGGGCGATCGTCGGGACTGCCTGAATCCAGCCTAAAGTCTGCTTGGCCATGGACTTGACGTTACCGAAGAAGAGATAAACATAGACATGGCGACGGAATCCAGTCGCTAACTGCCCAAAGGTTGAGTCATCGTAACGGGCGTATTGTTGCTTGACTGTCCGATTCAGCCATGGTTTCAATATCCTGTCATAGAAACCTTCTTGACGCTCCTCTAGTCGTTCACTGATTCTCTTATCCCTCATAACGACATCTACGGCCCTAAGAGAACGCTTGAGATAGGCATTTGAGTAGTGGTGTCCCATCAAGGAGAAGATTCTGCCTAGGTTGAGCTCCAGAGGATAGCGACCTTGCGACCTCTTTTTTCCCATGGAAATATCAACTGCCGGATACCAGATGTCGAAATTCTTGTCTCTATCTGTCTCCTGGCCGGTTATGAGGCTCTCACTTCCGGGAAATTTGTTATTCTTGATGAGGGGGTAATAACCTCCCTTATAGGTCGCCTTCTGCCCATCAGGGAATGAGATAGTCCTAGATTGCCCTTTCACTTGGCCAATATTCTGCCCCTCAACATCCATAAAGGACTTGTGAACCATCGGGTAAATCTTCTCAAACTGATCATGTATTTCCTGAATGAAATCAAAGTGGGCCCTGGTGAGGACTCCTGTATCGACCAGACGCTTGATAAAGGCATCCCATGCCGCCTTATCTATAGGCCCTGTCTTCTTGTTGTTGCTGGAGAAGAAACCTCCTTGGAAGAACTTCTGTGACCCCGACTCTGAGTTAGTGTACATGAGGGCGACGAGAACCTCAGAGAGGTTTTTGAAGGCCACACCTTCTCCTAATTCGACCGCTTGAATCGGGGCAGAGGTAAGGCCGGAGATTTGAGAGAGAAGGAAATTGACTACCCCTTTCTTCATATCTGTTGAGTCTTTCACTCCCATCCCTTTGGCCAAGGCGGATTCCTTGATGGCCATCTTTCTTGCCATTTTTGATATTTTGGTTAGGGCCTTCTGTAGTTCGACTTGTCTCAAGGATTCCTGCTCTAAAACTTTATGGAAGAGTCTGTTAAGCCATGACTTTGCCCATGTCTTCTCGTCCATAAAGGATGCGAGATGGTTGTACATGGCCACGGCATCGACTGTGAAATATTTCAATAGGCGGTTTTGAGGGAGTTTCCTTTGCTGGATTGTGCCTCCAACCGGTTTTACCTCATTGAGGATGGCATCAACTATCGGCTTGAGAGACATCTTCCACTTAGCGTGTGCTTTAACTATCGCATTTTCTTCCTGTGCTATAGGAGACACATCACCTATAGAATCAAAATGCTCCTTTACTTCATCTATAGACATTTTCCTTTCTATAGGGACAAAAAATTCTGGGTAGGCCTCCATTATCATATTTTTAAATGCCGTCTCCGCCATAAGATTTCGATAAGAGGGAAAGTTCATTTTTTCAGGAAACATATTATTTTTAACGGTTTCTACTATGTCACTATTTATAGGATTATCTGTAGGATCAATGATTTTATCTTTACTACTCAGTTTGGTTGGGTCTTTACTCAGTTTAAATTCCCCATAGGCCATCGTAAGAATCAAATACTGATTGTCCAAAGTTTTCACTAAGATAGTAACCGGCTTATTGCGTACTTCATTTCGGGAAAACTGCCTCCATTTTCGATTAACATCGACAATCTTTCTCTGCATCTGATCTATGTGTTCTTGGGCCTTACGCTGAATTTGAATATGCCCATAAATATCTAGCGCTTCTACGAAGTTCTTATCCTTTATATGCCGTTTAAACTGTTCTTCAAGATAGGTTATGTTGACCTTTAAAGTACCCAGGTGACCTTTTATAAATTTGTCTTCTAAGACAAGAGGAGAGGACAGAAACCGCCTTTTCTTTTTTGCCCTGCCTGCCTGATCCATAGATATCCCTGTGGGGGTGTTTAGGGCCGTTTGTTTGGCCTCTTCATCTATCCCTTCCTTGAAAATCTGGAAATTATCAAAGACATTTACCGCAGAGGGGTCTAACCCTTGTTGATCTCTGAGTGCTTGCAAAGCAATTTCGGAGGCCTCTTGACGGACTTTATTTAGTATCTTGTCATTGACAAGCCTACCATTTGCGTTGGCCTTAAACTGCTCTAGTTCGGATATATTTGGGTTATATTGCCTAAGAATGTCATATCGTATTTCAGCAATCATAGCTTCATACAAGAGAGCGTGACCTATATTGGCCAGATAATTTTCCGAGTCAACAAGCCCTAAATCTATAAAGTATTGTAAATCGTAGGATTTGTTATCGGTATCAATGCGGTTTTTATGTACACTTTTACTAATGGTCAATAAATGATCGGTATTTAAAGAGGAGAAGTTTATTTTTTTATCTGGTTGAAGTTCCCAAAAGTGGTGTAGCTTGAACCAATATTCATTTTTGGCCTTCTCCATGGCCTTCTTTTCTACTATCTTTTCAATATCCTTAGGGAGCTTCTTTGTGTTGGCCTTTCCTTCTTGAGCGACAAGATCGGCATAGTATTTGGCCAACACTGTATCTACCGCTTCTCGATACATATCCCTCAATCGGATATAGTCCTCTCCTAGAAGTTCTTCGCTAAAGGGGAACTCAGGGATGAGAGGATATACCTCCGTTTCTATCGCCTCGCCTAAACCTAAAGCATTAGTAAACATTTTGTTTAGGTCTCCTGTTATGGAGGAGGCATGAACCCCTTTATGGGCATAGCCAGTCCCGATCCGAGAGGGGGGATAGAGCGATCGCATCAACTGTTGCAGTTTATATAGGGCCTTTGCCGCTTTGACACCCTTAAATTTACCTTCAAAAAAGAATTTTTCAGATGTGACAGCAACCTTTTCATGGAGTGGATGAATCTTATTTTTTACTATGAAAATTCCTTTTAAATCTTTAAGTCCTAGCCATTCAGTCATATATTTCATGGCCTCTTTATAATCTTTTTGTTGAGGTGTAAGTTTGCTTTCTTCAATGGAGTGGATATGATCCCAATCTGCGGCCATATCGTTTAAAATTCCATGGGCCAATTCGTGAAGCAGGGTTACGACATCGCCTTTACTAGTCATTCCGGTAACCCAACCTTGCCGAACATCTGCTTTCACTCCGGCCTTCTCCGCCCACCCATCTTTGAGGTATTGAGTAGAAAAAAGAGTTAAAAAATTAGGAGAGTTCCACCCAATAAATCTACCTGATTTTTTTGCCCAAATATGAGTCCGCTCCATTTTTAGCAGGCTGATAGGCTTCCCTGTCATTTCAGACCTTCTTCTGAGATAGTTGAAGAAAACAGACGCATACTCTTCTTGCATTTCGCTCTTAACTTTTGTTGGGATGACTTTGTTTCTTTTAAAGGTTTCTTTAAGTTCAGACTTTATTTCGTTGAAGACGTTTTCCTCTTCGGCATTTTTAAACCGGCTAAAGGCCACCTTGTCTGCCTGGCCTTCTTCTACTTTTGGCTCTGGTTTTTGCTCCTTTTCGGCCTCTTTCTTATCCTCTTCTTTAGGCTTAGTTTTTGCTTTTGGTTTAAGCTGTTGCTTCAAATAAGACTTTAATTCATCTTCATTGGTGAAGATATGCTCATCAATACCTTCATCCAAATCTCTTGTGGCCGTAAGCCATTCAGCGAGGGATATTTTTGCCACGTTAATCCCGTTTTGTTCACCTTCTTCTATCGCCTTTCGAGTCTCAGGTTTCAACCTTTCAAGGAAAAGGTTGTAGGATTCTTTATCTAAGACGCTTTTAATGGCATCGGTTACAACCCAGAGATTGCTAATTGAATCTGGCTCAACTTTTGTCTCCGGTTCAACCTTTGCTTCTTTATCAAGTTTTGAATCCTCTCCCTCTTCGGCCTTGTTTTTTTCGTATTCTGTGACTTCGTCGGGCTTGATGACTTCATCTATCAACTCCTCAAATTTTTTGGCATCTTTGTCTGTCTTGACGGCCTCCTTGACCTTCTTCTTCAATTCCTTGACTCGCTGTACTTTCTCTTCTCTTTTTACTGCCGTGTTTGCTTCGTGCTTTGCGACTCGAACCTTTTCCATGAAGACTCCTGCGACCCTTGGGATGCCTCCTATAGCACTGAGAGTCCCTTTGGTAGGGGTAACGAGGATTGACTCCTCTAACCCCTTGTAGAGGCCCTCTCCTAACGCCTCACCGAAGTCCGCTCCCTTCGTCATCTCTTTTGTGACTGTCGCCCCTCCCTCTGCGATCCCCTCGCTGGCCACATCGAATCCGGCCCTAATGGCCTTCTGCTTCACGGTGTTTGCGGCAAGGGTTCCGCCAAACAGGTTGAGAAGATAGTCTAAAGAACCCCCAACAACACCATATTTAAGAGCGATGTCGTTGATTCGTTGCATCTTCTCTTCGTCATCAAGGATGGCCATGTAGTCAATCGAACCATCTTCTTGACGATATTCCTGCATCTCCTCGTTGACTGCCTCGGCATAACGAACCATCGTCATCCCACCAATACCAACTCCGGCCTTAACGAAGAGGCCGGGGACACCTCCTACAGGGAGGAATTGCGCTCCTATGGCGAGAGCAGTAGGGCCTAAGGTGGAACCGGTTGATTCAAGTCCTTGGAGGAAGACGGCCTTTTTGTTATTAAGTGCCGCCCAAGCATACTCCATCATATCCAGAGATATGGCCCCAGAGATTTGCGACCCTCGGAACCACATTTTTATATAGTCCTCATAGGTTTCTTTAGGCATTCCAGCGATTTCGTTTATTCCTTGAGGGACTTTCTCTTTATCTGCCTTCCATTCCTCCTGTGCGGCCTCCCAGCCGGACATATCAGTTCCATAGGGAGTAAACCCTGCTCTACGGTCGTCAATATTCTTGAGCATTCCTGCGAAGGACTGCTTATCTACGGCCCCAGTAGAATAGAGTCCTACGGCCAAGAGATTTTCAAGCATGGGGACGTTTCTATAAAGGGCCTGTTGAACATCATCCACGAAATCTGGGCCTGTGTCTGCCTTAGCAAACTCTAAGAGAGTGCCTGCGTGTTTGCTATAATAAGGATAATTTTCCTTTTTCGCCCCCCAAGCAACAACCCGAGGATTTATAACAGAGGTTTTTTCTGCGTAGAGGACAGCACCGGCATCCTCTGGGGAGTATATTTTTAGTAATTCTGCGGCCCTTTCCTCGGTGACCCCATGTTCTTTGGCGAATGTTGAGGCATCGAACTCTGCATCTTCTGGAGGAGGGTTCCCATAGGTGAAGGCGGTATCTGTTATGGCCTGTTGATTGGATTCCCTTTCTACTTGGTCAACGACAGCATCAATATAACCTTGGTCTGTTTGAACACCAGAAGCAAGACCTCTGTCTGGTGTTACTCCCGGAGTAACAGATAAAGCGGCATTTACTTCTTCTTCAAAGGGGTTTACTGCCATTATTAAGGCCCTATTGTTGGAGGTTGTTTCTTAGGCCCATAGAGAGTTCGATATAGGCTCTCTATCATAGGAGGAGATAGCCTACCATGCCGGTTGATAAGTTTATCAATGGCAGAACGAAGAATCATCTTATCTGTTTCACTTCCAGACTCAAACACCTCTTTGAATTTAGGGTGGTATTCTGAATACTCAACCATTCGCCTATTCTTTTCCATCTGCTCAGGAGATTCTTTTCCGATACCAAACCACCAGCCCTTGTCATCTGAGTATTGGTCTAACATTTTATGAAGCATTCTGTCTGTCTTTGGGTCACCCAATGTACCTTCTTTTTCTGCATTGTTGACATAGTTGACTAGTTGGCGTGCAATCTCAGGCTCTTTGACCTTACTGATTTTATCATATAAAGGCTTGAGTAGTGCAGAGGGAGGAGCGTCAAACTCTCTCTTTGCCGCCCATTCTTTCCTTGCTTGGAACATCCGGTAGTGGGCCGGAGACAGGGCATCAGGCTTGAGAATCATCTCAGAAGCAAAGTTGATTTTGGCAAAGCCTCTAGGGTCATTGAAGAACATCTGGTCATACATAGCGTAAACGCTTGGGTTTGATTTAATCTTATCAATCTCTCCCTTCTTCAATCTCTCATAGTAGCTTCTAATTTTGTTGTAGTCCCCCATTTCTAGCTTTCTACGCTTGGCGAGATTTAGTGCTACCTGCAATGTCTCCGGCCCTAGATCGTCGGCCTTTACGGCCTTCTCAAATATCTCTGCGGCCTGAGTGACTGTATTGTCTCTGTTCTCTCTCTTCTGAGAATCATATGATCGAAGAAAATCATTCAATTTCCCGAGGGTCATACTATATAACTTCCCTTTATTGTCCTCTTTTTTAACCAGTTTCTTTAGCATCTCTTTTGCGGCAGACTCATTATCCTTATGAATCTTCGTTATCTTATCAAAGAGCATGAAGCTCTTGTCATCTAACTCATAAACATCTGCGGCCCTAAGTAGATCGTTGGCCTTCTTAATATCATCCCCCATCATACCTTTTTTAAAGTTCTTAAAGAGTTGTCTGGCCCTCTTATATCCTCTACCAGTACCAGCATTTACCTGATAGCCCATGGCCTCAAGAACAGCACGAGATTTTGCCGCTTGCTTGTGGCGTTCTAATGCGTCACCTGTAAGCCCCATTATGGACGAAGCGTTGTCTCCTACAGTGTTAATAAAAAAGTCCATTTTTGCTTTTAGGTCGTTATCATCTCCAGAATGTTGGACGACCTCAGAGAGAGCGTGTTGCATATTCTCTGTCATTTCCTGCTTTTTAACCTGAAGGAGTTCTTTGTTGGCCCAGCGAGTGACTGTCGTGTTGACATCTTCTTCCATGCTTTCCATCATGGCCAAATTCCGTTTTAGGTCTTTTTCATCTACCCCTTCAAGGGATTTTTTATTCTTTTCTTTGAAATCTTCGACGCATTTTGTGGCGGCCTTAGGGGCGTGCTTCCCTTTGACTTGGATTAGGCTTTCGATGCACTCATTTTTATGGCGAGAGAACTGGTTATAGATACGGGCATCAAGGAGTTTTTCTTCCTCTGAGAGGTCTTTCTCTTGCTCTCTTCTTCTATCGGCCACAATCTCTTTGGCCTTCCCTGTAACCCCTTTTGCTGGGCCTTCAACATTTACTTGAGGCCCCTGCTGTGTGCGGATATAGCCTCTCCTTCTATCTCGTAGAGACGCTATCTGCCGTCGGGATTCTTTATCTCCCTCTATGTTTGTCGCTCTTTCAAATCTATCACGCAAGGCCACGATATACTCCTAATCCTGCTGAAGCTAAACCACCAAAGGCCTTAACATTTGACTGTAGTCGGGCATAGGCCTTTTTCCTTCTTTCATCAGCTTGTCTCACTTTAAGATTTACACCTTCTTGCTCCAACCCTAATGCTCTTGATAAGGCGGCATTCTCTCTTTGTGCCGCTCTTGTGGCCGCCGCAACTCTGTGGGCCTTAGAAACTCGCTTCACCCCTTGTCCTGAGACCTTTTGCCCTTGTGCCGCTAGCTTTAACTTCGCATCATCGCCTCTTTGACGACCCTTTAACTGCTCTTGAAAGGCGTCGGCCTTACCTAGGCGACGAGTGTCCTGTGCGTCTTGTCCTAAGCGGTCTATATCTTCTTGGATGAGCCTTATATTTCTCTCGGCATTCTCAGAATATTGCTTGTAGTTGATCAGGGCCTGAGATACTTCAGCAAGTCCGTCCATGGCCGCCAGCGCACCTTGCTCTTGCTTAGTGACTTTTATTTCATCTCGGAGTTTGTTGACATCATCGGAAGAGGCGTAGGATTGGCTTTTTATGTTTATCTCATCTCTTGGGACACTAAAATCCGTTTGAAGAGCAATCCCTTTAGAAAAAGGAACATATTTTTCCATTTCCCACCCATAGACATGACCCCCAGGAACTTCTTCTGCTGGGTCTCTCTCAGGCGAACTACCCGTTATGTTTCTCTTTAACATCCTAAAGGACATCTATCTACCTCCCGATTCGACCCCTTTGGGGTATATTGCGTTGACCGTTATAGGTTTGGGCTTAGGTTGCACAATCCTTACTCTACCACCAACAGACCAAGCTGAGGCAAGATTCTGCTGTATCGCACCGCTGTATAGGCCATTTTTATCGACCTGTAGCCTCGAAACTGTCTCAGAGATAGGGAAAGTTCGATCGGTTTCGTTGGTTTCTTCCTCACTAATTGACCCCATTTCGCCCTCTCCTGTCCTATATAGGGCCGCTACGAGGACATTGACGACCTTTTTACCGTCAATTAGACGCTCACTTTTTGCGTCTATGGGCAGGGATTCCATCTCAAACTGATAGGGTATGCCTACAGAACCCCAAGCAAAACTTTGCCTGAGTTGCTCTTTCAAATCCAAAACCCCGTCATTATCTACTTTCAAGTTAGGGATTTCCTCATTATCCGCAAAAACGGAGACCGTTTTATTCTTCAAGTGCGTTAGGCCCTCTACCCTATCTGTCATTGGAACCCATCGAGATGCTCTTGACAACCGCTCCTTTTCCTCTATGGAGCCTACTGGAGGGCGAGACGATGGAGTAGTCAAAACACGGCTTAACTCTTCCGGCAACTCCCCTCCACCCCCTTCTACAACGTAATTTACTCTAACCCTTGCCCCCTTTGCTATTTCGTCTAGATAGGCAGAGTCGAAGGCGTTTGGCCTACGAGTAAAAAACACATTACGAGTTGGTTCATTAGGTTCACTAACAGTTTTTCCTGCGGCAAGGGATGGAGGGACACCCTGGAAATCATCTCCTTCCTTTTTCAGCACTACTCTTTCTCCATCCCCGTAATAGACAGCTATTTCATCAGGGAAGATAGGCCTTTTCAAATAGTACATACCATTAATGAACTTTATAAGGAGGTCTTGCTCTCGTTGAGTAAGAGTACTAAAAGTCAATGAATGCCCTCTGTCATCGAGGTTTGCTTGACCATGAGTTTTATAGTTTGTAGTAGTGGTATCCAGACTTATAGCATCTTTAAAAAGCAGGTTAAAGAACCAATACATCCCCTCTCTTCTAACCATTTGGAGTTCGCTTCCATCCTCGCCTTGGTCAAAGAAATTAACAATGTTATCAGTAACATAGAATAATACTTCTACTTTATCCTTTTCCTCGCTGTTCGGTCGTCCTGTTATATTAATGTATCTCCTGTTCTGGGCGAGACGATTAATTATACGCACATCCTCCGTCTCTTCATATCCGTTTTTTAGCCCTCCCCCCTCTATAAAGGAATTAATATGCGTAAGGTTAAACTGAGACTCTATAACAGTAAAATCCCGAGTCTGTGTAGTGGTAAGCGTACTATAAAACGTAATCCACTCGGACCCAACACTATGAGTCCCTGTTGGAGAAGGGGTTTGCCCAAAAACCATAAAATCTCGAATCATTCCAGTAACGTGTTTGAAATCCTCTATGGATTCGCTCTCCGGAACATTCTGCAGAAATATATTGCCTCCATTAGGGGGAGAAGTAGAAACCCAAACACCTGTAGGCCCTTTTATCAGCCTATGCCCAAAGGTTCTCATCCCATCCAAATAATTCATCCCTTCAGGATGAACATCATCACGAGGGACTATTGCTTCAAGGGTTCTTATCTGCCCTATCCTGTTGCCCTCTTCATCAACGGTGTCTCGGACTATGGTGGCGGCAAGAGTCTCAACATCCGGTGTCCTCCATCGGCCATTATCATTTCTGGAGGGCCTATATAAAGGGGCCAATCGAGTAGAAGCTATGTTCTCTATATACCCATCAGAAAGTTCATGTATCCCAAAGCCATAAACGCCTTCAGGGAATTGAGTCATGGAAAGCAACGCTCCATCTTCTCTTAGAAGCCAAATAATGGTCTCGAAGGATGTTGTCACCGCCATCTGAATGATAGACTTTTCAAGGAAGTGCTTAGCAAACCCATCGGTCTCCGAAATCCTCACTCCCGACCCTCTACCTGATCCAAAATCAACAGAGACTATGGAGGAATGATCATTATTCAAGAAGATAACTTTATTCTCCGCTCGGACAGGTTCAACCTCTTCGGAGCAACCCCCTACATAAATAGTCACAGGGTTGACCTCCGTAGGAGTGATGATACCACTATCAGAGTTCCCTGCAATGAGGTAGGCCTTCTCTGTTGTGAAGACTAACAGCCTCTCCGAAGCAACCATTGCTACAACCTTTCCGCTATCCTCTATAGGGATATTAAACTCAAAGGCCTTAGTTGGCTCTATGTCATCTGCAGTAGTAAAGTCAAGATAAGAATTAATAGCTGAGACACCTATGACGGCCCTATACTGAGTCTCCTCTGTTTGACCAGAAACCGTATAAGAAACGTACTGCCTTTGTTGATAGATTACAGAGCGTCCAAAGGATGTAGATGTTATGGTTGTGGCCCTTCCAAAAATAGGCACTCTACCCGACTCTTGACTTCTCATATAAGGTAGATAAAGCCTTTGAGAGGGAACCTGAGGAAAGGCCAGGGGTGTAGTAAACCCAGAAAGAGGTGTGGTATATACGTGTTGATAGAGAATATTTTCATCAAACTCAACAGCGTCAACCTTCGTCCTCCCAAACAGTCTTAGCCTATCTCGTATAGCAGAAGAAGGGATTTGAACTCCGGGGTCTCTTAAAATTATAGGCCCATTAGCAGGAGTTGAAACCCTGCGACCTGGGGTTCCTCCTTCTGGTATTCTTGTAATCCACACAAGAGAAAACACGCCATTAAGCTGTGTTGATCTATATAATTTAAAGACATTTCCTTCAGGACGAGGTAAATACCTTCTTCCGGGAGCAAGTATGGGGGTTGCTGTAGTCCAGGCCCTCACCCGATCATCTGGATTATTCGTGTCAATCCCAGCTAAATTAAGATGTGCCTCTGGGTATTTATTAAACTTTGCTTTTTCATCCGTACAGTATAAGGCCACCTGAGAGAGTCTTTGTCCTGCATCATTAGTACCTATCCCCGAAGGAAGCCGTGGGAAGGCCCCCGGATAATCAAAGAAATATTCGTGTAAATACGATCTATGACTTGTAATAACGAGTCGCCCATTAAAATTCTCCCCCACATTATTAACCAAAATCCCATTAATGAGATCGAGTCCAAATAGATTAATCATATCGAAACCAGACCACCTAGTTCCTGGCCCAAAAAACTCATACGTTCTTATAGGGGATGAACGAAAAGCGTCGTTATACTCAAACTCTCCAATCTCAAAAATTACTTCTTTTCCTGCGTATGATGTAACAGGGCCATCAGTAGCAAAAAGGATTCTTTCATCTCCATTGGCATATTCACAGGTCACTATATAGGCCCCGGAAATACTAGGGGTCGCTCGACTATCTCCTCTAATATGCATCCCTACTCGGTGCTTGAAAAAAGGGAGGTTATCATAAGGTGTCCCTCTCCCATCATCCGCTTTATAGTCAAAATAATTATCTATAACGGTCTTTTGAGGATATTGGGACAACGAAAGGGCCGGATGATCTGCAATAGTTTTTCTATAGGCCCAATTTACTGTCTCATAACTAAGGTCAACTTTAGAAGAATCAAAACTCTTAGCAACATTGATATTGAGGGCCTTTCCCTCACCAAAATTCAACAATGCCTGTCCATTCTGTAGCTGAGTTATCCGCCCCTTATAAAGAGGGTTGCGAAACGAAGGGCTATCAAACTCAATACTAAAGCTAGAAAAGACTTCTAAATCCCACCAACGAGGGTAATCAAAACCCTCGGGGTCAAGATTATCAAGCACAAAATCTTCAATTATCGTTCTCGCCTCATCTACATTTGATTTTGCTCTCAAAAAAAGAAGCCTACGAAACACCGCAAACAGAGGGACATTTCTAAAAACTGGGTTCCCATCACTGTCGTCAAAGACAAACCGATTAACTGCCTCGTTTATCTCAGTCTCCATGGCCAAGAGTTTTGTGTTACTCCTAGTTCCCCTGCCTGCGATACCTGTGTCATCGAGAGTGGCGAGATAGGCAAAGCCGGCCCTATTGGAAACCCCTCCACCTCTGCGGACATACCCATTCTTGAGTTTATAGAGTCCTTCGGCATAGCCTACCGAGGAGGACTTGAACCTATAGGATGGAGAGACCTCCCCACGGACGAACGAAACCTGTTTCCTGTTGGCCATGCATTACCTTTCGTATATCGTAGTCTTCTTACGCATCAACTTCTTGAAGGTTGCCTGTTTCTTTGGGTCTTTCTTCTTGTACTTCTTCATCATGCGTCTGTCCTGTTCCCCAATGGCCCTTCGTTGTGATGTCGTTTGCTTCTTCTTAGCTATTGCCGATCCCTGTCTGATTGCCGCTGAGCCTGCTTCTACCGCTATCGCTGGGCCCAGGAGACCCCTCAATCCTGCGGCAGTCGCTGAACCTCTGGTTTTGAACTTATTCCAACCTCCAGGAGGAGAGCCAGGAAGTTTCTTAATTCTCTTAACTCTTGCAAGTTTACTCTGTACCGCCTGCTTTTTAGAGGACATCTTTTTTCTCTTACCCTCCCATTCGTCATAATTCGGCCTCGCTTCTAATGGTCGATCCTTAAAGCGCCTTATGTACTCGTTATTAAGTTTGGTACTCTTATATACCGATCTTCGTCTTTTGAGTTCCTTGTTGATGTTTCTTTTTCTCGCCTTTTCTGGATTCTTTTTGTCTCCATAATACTCTCTACTGTACTTCTGCTGAATTTCAGCCGCTGTTCTTGGTCTTTTTCTGGCCATTTTTACTCTCCTTTTACGCATTTTTGCGACTCGTGCTTTCGATTTTCTTGTGATTTCATCTGCTTCTCTTGCATTTCGTCTTAAAATTTTCTTGTTATCGGTCATCAGTACCCCTTAATAGTAACTCACCAATTCTTCCAANCGTGTCGTAATAAAGGGCGACACNGGTCGGATTTTTGGGGATTCTCTTAGAACATCTTCCGCCATGGCGGTCATTTCTAAGTCCTTAATATTAATCTCCAGCTTCGTCTGAATCTGGGCAAAGTTGTTGGTGATGATTGACGACCCAGACATATGGGCCAAGACTGCGGCAAAGAGAAGGACGAAACTTTCTGGATAGGCGGCATCCTCACCCCCAAGGTTGGTTGTGTACTCCATGGCCGCATTGGGAAGGTCTGTGTGAATCTGAGGCAACCCATTCACAGTGACCTCTTTATAAGGGATGAACTCCTCTGGATACTGATCCCTATTGTGGACAAACTGCCCCTTCAAAGCTATTTGACGGGCTATGACATAGTCGGGAGGGGTTTTATAAGCATAACGATAACCAGAAGAAGGGTTTTGCTCAGCAATAGTCATGGCCCCCTTGGTGTAATCTACAGCAAATGACCATTGAAAACGAAGTAAGGCACTATTTAGGGCCAAAGGATAGAAGAGACGAAGAGTATCTGCTTCAGATGTTTTTTGATTGTCCAGATCGGTAAGTTGCTTACCGGCCCCTAGAAGCCCTAAGGCGACATTCGCTACTGTTGTTTTTCCAAATGACCGTGCCATACTTAAATGATAGCACTAAATCTTTTTTTAGAACATCTTTTCAATGTTCGCTTGAACGTCTTCTTTATTTTCGGGTTTGGCCACTGTCCCAGTCAATTCCTGTTGAACTTGGTCGGGTAAATCGCCAGTCATGCCTTCACGAGGGGGTTCCTGCTTAGGAGTCTCTTGAACAGGCGGCTGTTGGGCAGGAGGCTGTTGGGCCGGGGCCTGTCCGCCTCCTAGAGGAAGAGTCTTCCCCAGCGTTTCCAAAGGAGGAGGGTTATTGTAGTCGAGATGGCTTGTCGCCTCCGACTTTGCCAACTTCTCCTTCTTTTCTTGCTCTGCCTGCTCTGGTGGGAGGCCATCCCGTATAAGCCAGAGAGGCAGAACCGTTAAATTACCCTCAGAATCGGGCTTAAGAGCGCCATCGTAGTATAACTTTTGCCCTACCTGGACAAGAAGACCGCCATAATAGCCCTTAGCGATTGCAGTACATAAAATACCTTGTGGTTTCTCAGACATAAATCTCCCTCAATCTAACTTAAAAGTCGTGATCCGGTACATCCTCAACAAATCCAGCAGTAACCTGTCCGCCTGTTGAGTCTGACCCTGTGGATGCCGCCCCTTTTGGAAGATACTCTAAAGCAAAATATCTTTCTGTCAAGTATCGAGGAATATTTGGCCAAGGAATAGCAGTCCCAGCAGTGACAGTATCTAGCGTCACCGTTTGGAGTAGCTTTCGTCCTGCGTTAATAACCCCGTTGGCATCAACACCCGTTCCAACGACGAAATTTACTTCAAGGCTTGTGGCCCCGATAAAATCTCGAATGATTTGACCCATGAATCTCTGCCCCTTAGAGCCAATTCTCCTTCTAATAGGAACTCTCCCATTAGCGGCGGCAGAGGCACTGAAGCCGTGAACCATTCCTGTATCACCCAAATCTATGGAGTTCTCGCTTTTAACGATTGCCGCCCCACGAACGTCTTGAGCGTCGGACAATATTGACTGTTTATCTAATCTCATAATTCCTCCTTATACGAATGGTACTGCGGCCTCTGAATGCAAGAACGCATCACTTTCTTTTATTGGTCTCTTCCTATGCATCAAAACCTCGTCGGCATTGACACCTGTTTGTTGAAAGGACAACCAAAGATTCTTAGGAGTATTCCTAGCTTGATAGTCAAGGTACTCAATCATGGTTGTTCCCCCATACCAGCAAGTCTTCCCAACATTCACCCTTCGGGCAAAGTGACGATAATACCCACTGTCCATAAGGTTGATAAGATTGGCGGTTCCTGCAGGAATGTCCTCCATTTGGCCGTTGGCCAACATATTTGAAACATCAATGTTCGCTATACGAACGATGTATCTCCAATCAACAGGAGTCAAACCTAAGTCCCAACGAACCTCTTGACGATACGTATTATATCGAACTTGTTTAGCAACATCTGAGTAGGCATGAGTAGATTCTACTGGCTTGGCCGTAAAGCCTGCCCTTTGCTTCCCTCCTGCCGGATAGATAAAGTGACAAGTAGATTCGTGCCAAGTGACCAACAACAAAGAGGTATTATCCGCTGTGTCCCTTCCGCCCCCATCAACGATTTGAGAACCGTTTTGGGCCATCCTATCGTTGAAGAAAGCCATGAATCCCGTGACCCCTTTTGGATTAGTCTTTTGATTTCCATAAAGGAGGGCCTCTGCGGCCTGAATGCTTAGCCCTTGAGCATAAGCAGACAGTTCTTGTTGCATAATCCTCGTTCTTTCCATTCCGATAGCATTGCTTCGTGCTTCGCCTGTCATTGAAGCAAAAGCTGGGTTGTTTTCAACCTCGTCAACTACCTTCCTGTCTATTTGAATAGCACCTTCCAGATAACCGGGAGTGTGTCTAAATGATTGAACTTCAGACTTGTCTTCTGGAATCCCTTGATAGAGCATTCCCCAGATACCTTGAGGCAACCCTGTCCGAACTGTCGTTTCGTGACTGACACCCCTATTACAAGGCATCGCAGGGCCATCCTCCAACATTGGATTCATTTGCCCAGCTTGCTCAATTATCCGTCCGGGAACTACCCCTGCTCGTGCTGAAATATCGACTAACGATGGATACTTACTGTTTACTAACATACCTGTCCTCCTTAAAAATTGTTTACCTATCCTTAAGTCTGAGACCCCGAAACTAAAAAATCAATAGTTTTCTAAAAAAAAACTCCATATTGCTTTTTCGCCATCGCAAGTTCCTTAGCTTCAGCAGAATCAGAGGCCGACTCTTTCGTCTTCATATCGACCGTTTTCCCCTTAAATTCAGGCTGTTCGTTCAATGCAGACCCGATTTTATTAAGGAATCTGGCCAAAGTTACGTCCATTACGCCTGGAGTTCCAAGGTATGCTTCCAGTTTTTTAGCATCCTTACCTCCAAATTTCTTAACGGCTGTATCCATATTCTTGAAGGTTTCATCCTTATTAGTGTTTGAAAACAGAGGGTCTTTCTTTAGTTGAGATAATCTCTCTTGTATTTGCTCTGTCTCTTCTTCTTTGGCCAACTGATAGCCTTCCAGAGTAGATTCCTCAATTAATTCTACTGTTTGTTCCAAAGTCTCGTCGTCAATCTCAATCCCATCAACTAATTCCGACAATTTTGATTGGACTTCATCAGATAATGGAGTATCTTCCTCAAACTCTAAGGATAACTCAGTGTCTTTCTTGAGGTCATCAAGAGTCGGTTCATCATCCGTTGACTTATCGTCATCTTTAGGGGTATCGTCGCCTTCCGGGGGAGGCGGTTCGTCTTTCCCGTCCGCCTTGTCTATGGCCTCCTTATTCTTATCAAAGAAACCCTTATCATCCTTCGTATCCTCATAAAAAATGTCATAAAGACTCTTATCATCTACAGGGTCTTTCGATGGCGTTCCTGCCGGCTCTACTGGGTCTGTTGCTGGGGGTGCATTGTCTGCTGGTTCATTTGTTGGTTCATCTGCCATTTTCTTCCTCCTCTACGGTTCCAAATTGTTCTCCTAATATGTCATGCAAGGCACTTACGTCCTGCTCGTCTTGTGCTTTATCTCGGAAGGCGCAATCTACCTTCCATCGGGCCAAATCTGCTGGAGGGATTACCGACAAGAGGGCCTCTATATAGAGTCCTACCCTACGCTTTCCCTCACTAACCCCGACCTCGAATTGATTGACCCCGATATTTGCCTTGTAAACTTCGCAGAATTTATAGATTTCCCAAAGAATGGCCCTTGTCTCATCATGGTAAAACATCCCTTGAACATCGTTCTCAAGACGGTCTAATTTTTTCGAGTCGTCCAAACTATGCGGCCTCTTGTTGCTCTAATCTATCCAGCACTGAATCTCCTTCCAGCTTCGCTTGAGACATATCTTTCATCATGGCCGCCTCATCCATCTGATCTTGCTTCTGCATCTGTTGGGCCTCTGCTTCTTGAACTTTGATAACCTCTTGCTCATATTCTTCTTCATCTCTCAAGTCCATGGGATTGACTCCTAGAACATTGAGGTATCGTCGAACTATCGCTTCCTCATTAAGAATCTTCTTCAAGACCGGTTTTTGGAGTGCCTCACTGGCCGAAGCAGAAAAGTTCACTGCTCGTTCAATCGTTGTGGCCTGAGAGACCTTCGTNGCTTGGGCCAATACTGAAATGTACTCTGGAATCACCGGACTGCCAAGTTCATTCTCTAATTGAGGCATCAACCCCTGCTTGTTGAGAATGAAATAAGCATTCGCAATTATCTTCTCATTCATATCTTCATCAAGTTGACTTAGGGCCGGAGAGACCAACTGAAGCGACTCCGACGCTCTCTTTTGAATCTCTGCCGCAGAGACGTGACTTTTTGGGTCATACTGGGCCACGGCCTTGAAAAGATCAACGAAAAAGGACTCATTAACAAACTTGTCCGTCTCCTCTATCGACCTAATCAATTCCCCAATCTTCCCATCAACCTGAAACAACGGTCTCAATTGCTTGTCGGACATCTCAGAAAAGTAGGTTATCCCCCCTGCCGCTGTAGAAACCCTTCGTCCGGCCAGATTCGCAGGGCCTATAAATGGTGGCCTGGCCATCTTTGCGATCGCCTCAAGACGATATTCTTGCTCCTTCTGGAGAGTCAAAATATCTGAATGGGCCAAATCCATAGGGCCTCCAACTCCATATGCCTCATCAGGAAGAGTCTGCCATCTGGGAGCGATTATGGGGAAATACTCATAGCCAGAGACCTGAAGAATGAAATCATCAGTATTATCGACCTTGGCCGAAGGAGAGCCTTTGCCCCCATACATCCCCAATTTAGCATTCCTTTCGTTTGGCCATGTCTGATTAGGGACTCCGCTAGAAGGCCCCCATTGATTGATATAATGATAGGAATGGAAGGGCCTATCCAAAGGGTCGATAGGGTTCTTCTTGGCCGCTGGATTAGGCACTATAAGGTGGGAGATAACAATCCTCTGCTCAAATTGCTTCGTCGTGTACATCTCTCGAACCCACGGATTCAATGAGGCCAAATCAATATGTCCCGTGGAGGTTAGTTTACCAAAAGTCTCAACTATTTGCTGGACGCTCAACGAATAATCCCGAACAAAGGAGTTCACGTTCCCAAAAGANTCGGCCCCGACACAATATTGGCCGACAGAAATAGGATAGAAATAGAAAGCTGTCTGGGGGTGAGGAAGCATTGCGAAACAGGCATTGCTGAANACCCCNAAGTCCTCATAGACTCCTGGNAGTACCTTATAGAGNTTGGAAATATGGAAAAATCGGTTAATGATTTCCGACTGNAGCGATAGGGTTTTCCGCTCCCTCAATGAGACATCCTGATCTAATGTCGTCAAACGAAACCATGGTCTTGCTCGTGGGGTATTCCCATTGAGCATCCCAGAGACAAAAACCCTCAAGGCCCTACCAGCAGTATTTCGGAAGATTTTGTAGTCTTTCCTACTCCCATCGTTGTCGTTTCCCGGAGAGACTCGATAACGATAGGGGGATACCAACTGAGCGGCATCCTGCCATTTCTTAACGAATCGAGACTTGGCCGTAATCATGTTGGTTCGGATGGTCTCCAAACCTGCATAATTCAGCGTCCCATTTCTATTGTCATAAACTGGATGGGCCATGCGTCCTCAGTTATTTTTTCTTCTTATTCTTAACGCTAAAGGGTTCTCGACCAGATTTAGTCTTATAATCCGAACTCTGTAGAGTCTCCTTTCGCTTCCTGAAATATGAATCCTTCATCCTAGAAAACTGAGTTTTTTGCTCTGGAGTAGGGTTCTTACCCATGCCTCTCAAAGAGTCCTCCAATTTATAGTAGTCGTCCCTCAAGGATTTTATTTCGCCTCTTCTTCTCTTTATGGCCCCAGGATTATGAAACTCATAGTCCTTATCGGTAGGAGTCGCCCTCTTGATTTTGGAGTATTTACTGGGTTTTCTTCTAACCCTGCCCATAGTTTTCTTTTCCTCAGCTGGAGCAGACTTAGTCTTCGGCATGGCCTTACGTTTAACCCTAACTGATTTAGTCGGTTTTTTAGGTTTCTTCTTCATCATACCCTTCTTCTTGGCCTTATCGCCCTTCTTGAAATTCTTTTTCATTGCCTCTTCCTCGCCTCTACCGTGCAAGAAATCATAAACTGCGTTGCCAATGCCGCCAGATATGGCCTTCTTTATTGATTCAACTGCCATAATACCCTCCTTATTTTAGTATGGAGGCAAAATCCTTGCCTTTCAACTGATTTTTCATTTATCATTAAAACATGGCTTGGGGAATGCTTGCCGTGGCCCTCGGGACTACGATAGCACAACATCTATATTCAGGAAACAGGTCTAGGAAGGCCGAAGGACAAATGCGTTCCGCAGAGATGGATGCCAAAAGAGAAAGGAAAAGACTGCGAAGAAAAAAAATACTTGACCGATATAACTCCACTATGGCCCAGCAAAGTTTGGCCGGAGGGGGGACTTCACGAGTAAGAAGGAGATATTGATGCCTAAGATGAAGAAGAAAGCTAGGGTTAGAAGAAAATTGGCCTCTGCAAGTGCGGCCTCAAAAGGTGCAGGACTCAAAGAAAGATGGTATGAAACCCCTAAGGCCAAAGGCCGAAAGGGAAAAGACTGGGTTGATAAGGAACTTGACAAAAGAATAAAGAAGTTCGGAAAGAAAAGAATGACCAAGATGAGAAAGGGGTAATTATGAAACTTGAAACAGAAATGGAAATGCTTGACAGGTCTTCTCGGTTAAATACCTCTTATGGCGACCTCGAAAAAGCTGGAAAAATCGGAGATCGAGGGACTCTTTATCGACGATATGAGGCCGAAGAGGCGAAGAATAAAAAGAAGACCCAACAGTCTTCTAGTGCCGAAGGGATGATTCAGGAGAATGCTCTGCGTCAAGAAGATTTTCCTGGTGGGTTCTATTAGATTTGACAAAAGAGGAGTGCGGTGGTAAATTATGAAAATGATGAGAATAACATTACTTTGTTATCTGTGCTTGATGGCCTCATGTAAGACAGTAATAACCCCTATTGAAACCCCGACCTACGCCAAGGGTGTTAGGATTATCCGAGGGTTTTGCACAGGTTACGCTGTCCACACTGAAGAATATGGCCTTATTTTTAAGGTTTCAGACATCTTCTGCAAAGATTATGAGACTACTACAGGAGAATTTCTAACAGAAATGATCCCTGGACGAATAATTATCAAAGATGGTGATCAGTATATGCATATTGAACCTGAAATTTTACGAGTTTACTTAGAGGAGTTAGGAGATGAGGGAATACTTGAATTCTCACAGATACCGCTGGAGATGCACTAGGGGCGAAGTCGTTACTGTTGCTCTAATCGCTGGAGGAATCGCTCTTGCCGGATACATTGGAGCAAAAATGTATGGCAATTCTAAGAAAAATGAAGGCAAGCAGGAAACCCAAATAGAGCAATATAAAGCACTCAAAAAAAGAGATGAGGATATCACAGTAAGGAAAAACCAATATCTCAAAGTTCAAATGCCTAAACGCAGACGATACGAAGAGGCCGTTGAGGGCAAAGATAACGCCAAAGAAAGAGCAGAGGCCACATTGGATATGTTCGATAGGAGCAAGCATTGAACTTTAGTAAACTAGAAAAAATCTTGATATCTTTGCTCTACTTCGCAACAATATTCTTCTTCGTGGTTGTAGCCTTAGAAGTAAGGGGGGCAACAATAAATGCAAAAGTCCGATCTGAAGACATCGTCAAAAATATGATTGAGAATAAATGTGACATGGAGAGCATGGTAGCGTGCTTCAGAAATGTCAACAGCTGGTACGTAATCCAGCACTGCAACTCTTATGATTGGCAATGTCACTCAAGAATACAACGAGAATCGCTAAATACCCTGTTTTGTGATGGGGTATGTACGGCGGTTCTATTAATAGATAAACAAAACAGAGAGGAGGAAAAATGAAAGTACTACTATTGATTTTGGCCCTAGGGCCTTTGACGATGCTGGGTGAAGAGAAATTCACGAGGAATCAAATTATCGTTGGGTGCTTGAAGCACAAAACAAAAGTCATAAAAAAATTGCATAAGGTTTATAAGCAATACTCTTTTAATTATATGAATGAGGCCTTAATGCAAATTTCATGCTTTGAAATGGCGGATATGGTTGTAGGTAATAATGCCAAAAATGCCTCCTCAAGAACGCTACAATCTAAGCACCTAAAAGTCCCATCATTTAGAGGTAAAAAATGAAAATACTACTATTGTTATTGGCCCTATGGCCCGGCCCTATGCTGGCACAAAGCTGTTCAAGCGAGAATGCCCAGGTTAAAAAGGCAAAGGATACTCTAAAGACTGCTGAGAACAAGCTGAAGCAGTGTAAAAACAAACCGAAGAAACCGACTCCTGAGCAGGAATACAATCGGCTTTGGTCTGCGGCAGTGAAGAAATATCAGAAGCAAATTCGAGATATTCAAACAAAACAGTATGAAGAGCATCAAGCAATCATGAAAAAAACTGGCTGGAACCCAGAAAAACAATCAAAGAAAAAGAAATGAATCTAAAAGCACTCAGGGATGTAATAAACACAAACGGCTCCGATGTTAGGGCATTAGAGACCTATGAGTTTGAATTTATAGACCAAATCTCACAAAAAGAGTTAGACGCAACCCACGTCTTAGTTCACGAACAAACCGGCACTCTCGTAGTAAAAATTAGAGATGAAAGCAACGTCAAGGTTACAGGCGCAGGCCCCGACATTCTGATTGAATTAGCAAGGCTGATAACGGCAGAAACGCCCTTCGAGGAAAAAGAAGAGTTTAATTACAGCCTGCTAAAAGCACAAGAAATCCTAATTAAGAGAAGACAAAAACTCGAAAAGGAGAAGAAGAAATGAAAAGAGAAAAGGGATCAGGAAGACCTCGTGGAAACCCCGGGGCCGTTGGATGCCTGCTTCCTATGGTCTTCTTCGGCCTCATGTTTGTGACCTCCTGTGCCATGGTTGACTATGTCAAAGATGCTTTCGATGTCACCTATGAGGCCGGAAAGGTCCGTGGGAGACAGGAAATCCTCAAAGACATCGAGGAAAATAAAAAAAAACTAGACGACATAAACAGTCTGGTATTACAGGAAGTCGCCCTGCTCGTCCAAAAGAAAAAAGACGGCCAAGCAGGCGACAAAATCATCGAGTTCGTGATCCCGATGACGGCCAACTGGTTGATGCTAAAGAAGAAATCAAACAACCTGAAAAAAGAACTGAGGGCCGCAGATGCAAGTCCTGGGAAAAAGGATTAGGAATTTGTCGCTGATTTAGGGTTTACAATGAAATCCTAGGGCCAGTAAACTGAAGGAATGGAAGACCTCCCCTTCAACGCTATTCTGACCCTATCTTCAATCGCTGTTATCCTGGCCATTATCGAAATCATCATCCTCAACCGAATACTCGGCAAACAAGAAAACCAAAACAAAAGCGTTACAGGGATAATTCAATCAAATACTAAGGCCCTCAACGACCTCCAGGTCGTCCTCACCAAAGTTTCCGACTCCCTCATCAGAACAGAAGAACGAATTGACAAATATCAATCGTCAACAAATAGCAAACTGGATATACTAAAAGAACTTAATAAAAAATAGGTCGAGGATGTGGCCCTTTTTCTTTCTCCTATAAAGTTAGTTAAAAAGTACAAAACATCACTCTCCTCGGCCTTTTTTAAAGGAGCAATATGAAACAGCTAATCTTTCTTATCTCGATCTTGGCCCTTCCATTCTTCTTCCTATCCTCAGAAGAAGTCCCTACCCTCCATGGATGCGAAATGATATGCACCAAACACTTCGATCAACGCTGTGACGTATATCGAATAAACTGTATTAATAAAGGAAGAGAGAGAAGCAGGGCATTAAAAGACATCACCCATCACATAGGCAATGCCGTAACTATCCAGCAACAAAATGACCTAAAACGGTTTGAACGTGTTATAAGGGCCTGTAACTTATGAAATTACTACTTAACTACTACTTGCTACTAATTGTAGTAGCAACAACATTGGTGTCCTGTGAGAATCTTAATGTTAGCGTTATCAATCAAGGTACTGTTGTCGGTGATAATGTGGGAAACTCCTCCACGAGTGAGGTTGACCAACACGCTGGGGATCGCATCCTCTCGCCAGAAGAAATCAAGCGGGCCAAAGCTGGGCATAAACGTGGCATTGAGGAGGTCATTAAAACGCAAGCATCGCTAGGTCTGATTGACGCATCGTTCGATATTGATTGGGAATCAGAGATCACAAGGGGCGAATTTCTCGACAAATTCCCAAAGCTAGACCCCGTCCACAGAGACCTCATAACTATTCTGCACCTAGTGTACAAAAAAGTCCCTGCATTTAAACTTTTTCAGTGTGCCAGAAATCTCAAAGAGCAAAGACGAAACATGGAGAGGGGTGTAACTACCACGATTAAAGGTTCAAGGCATCTACAAAGACCTGTTCAGGCCTGCGATCTAAGGAGTGCTAGAAAGGCCAAACCATTCGTCAATGGGAAAAAAGACATCTATGACGTGGAATATTTAGGCTATTTTCAAGGACTAGCAGAAGGCTTCAGCTTGGCCCTATCTGGCTACCCTTGTGGAGCGTTTGCCTCTTCTGTTCGTAGGGTAATGAGATGGAAAACCATTAGAGACCTTTTTCATATCGAAGTCAACCCGAAGAAAGGATGCGAAGATGGCTACAAAACAGAGTTCAACAAATTCTCTCTACTTTATAATGACGGCCCCGGATTCGTGCTGATCTATTCGGAGTTTGAGCATACTATAATTGCTTCGTACCCGATGCTTATAGGCGTAGAAGATTTTGAGTTTGGCCTTTTGCCTTACCTCCAGGGCCCAGCCTTTCTGATCCACCGCCGTCAAGTCCTCTTCGAGGTCGTCTAAATCCTTGCATTTTGTCATATACCAGTCAATCATCCGCATGATATTTCTCGCATCTTTTGGTATTTCACTCTGCATATCCTTCCTGAAACAATCCATAAATCCTTCTAACGCCTCTCTAAGTTTCTTATGCCGGGCCATATCCTCGTCGACCTCAAACAGCCTCGCCAACGCACCGCAGTACCACCCAGTCAAAAACTCTCTGGCCCCTTTTGCTTTTGTCGGGTCTATGAAACATAAAAACCCTCGATAAACCTCTTCTTCAACACTAAAAATATCCGATTTCTCTAAATCTTTCATAATCTCCTCCTCGTTAAACTTGGCAGAGGCGGCAGGAGTCGAACCTGCGGTCTCTTGAATCAAAGTCAAGCGGAATCTCCCCTATCCTACGCCTCCTAACGCCCATGATATACGCCTCTGGCGGAAAAGCAACATTTTTCTTTACATGTGTGTAATTTGGTGGTAGAACGGTGGAAAGGAGAGTGATATGGCATATAATATTCACATTCATGAAGGCAAAGGGTCTAAAAAACAGAAGTATTTCTGGCGTTTGGAGGACTCCAAAGGAGTCGTTCTAGGATGCGGAGGAGAACCGTTTTCAACCAGATGGTCGTCCAAGCGGTCGGTTAATCGACTTGATGATCTGCTACAAAACGACGCTTCTACAGCAGAGATTGCTACTAACAAAAAAGGCGAGTGGTTCTGGCGTATTAGGGCCAGAAATGCCCGACTTATGGCCCGAGGAACCGTTTACTATCCGACTAAAGCTAAAGCAAAAAGTAGTTTGGTTAAGTTCACCAAGGCCTTTTCAAAGGCCGTCATAGCATGACGGAGTCCGACCTCGTCCTAATGGGGAAGTATCTCTTAGAGATGGCCCTGTTAGGCTTTGGTTGGATCGCAGTTTTTTGCTTGTGGATTCTGGCCTTTGCTGTTGGTGTTGCGGCCATCGTTTTAGCAATCATACTCTTATTAGGGGTATATAAAACCTGGAGAGATAAAAGATAGCTATTAAAGCCCACACATCAGACCATCACAGGCATCATCCAGCGAATAAGCATCTATCTTCCCGACATTCTTGAACTTAACCTCTGAGAGAGGCACGCATGACCTATGAACATATTGATGGTTTTTAAATTTGTTCTTTCCCATGGTCAAAACTTCTTCACTCCTGAGATATTTGTCATAATCGCAGGCCTTCTTAAAGTCCTCTGGTGACTGCTCTTTCATCTGCTTCCATGCCTTGTCGTTCCTATAAGGACAGAAATAGCATGAACTCTTTGGGGCCATGGGAAGGCCCTTATCCTTTAGGTATTGGAGGCAATCCTCTCGGGAAAACCCAATTTCAATCAAGGGGAAGATGTTGGTCTGCCATTTATCTCGGGCCAACCGGCATCTCTCCTTCTCATCGGTAGAGATTCCTAGGAGCATCTCCACATGATGAGTCCATCTCTTTCGCTTCTCTAGGCCCAATTGATTCCGAACCTCCTGATGAACCGCCCTGATCTTATAGTCGGTAGTACACTGCCGCCATCCCATACCGACCCCTCCTTCCTCCTTTTTCAAGAAAAAGGGAACTTTAAAGGGGGCCTTTCCAAGGTCTCCCTTGGTAGTAAGATAGATAGGAAACTTAGTGATTCGCTTCTTCACCTCCTTGAAATACTCATAGACAGCATCAGGCTCCCTCTGAGTGTCGGCAAACACGGCAAAATCTGGTGGATTCTCTAAGAATCCCTCCTCATACATATAGGCCAAGACGGATGATTGGACTCCGGCCCCAAGACTGAGGACACGAATTGTCTTCTTATCATCCTTCTTCAAAGAGATTTTAAGCCCCTCTTTTTGCTGTTTTAGGGTTAGATCAAACTTCAATGGCTTACATACCCCCCTCGTCCGTTCTCATCCTCTATTCCGCAATGATAGCCCCCAGAGAACTCCCCTGAAAGGTTGGCCATAGTAGAGCCATAACGAGGCATCTCTTCGTCCACAAAGGTTTGGGCCAAAGCATCTGATCTGTCTGGAGAGCGTCCCAAACGCTTCTTGATGTCCTCCTTACTCTCCAAGTGAAACACCTTCTTGAACTTTAATTGTGGGGTCAAGAGGTCGTTTTTAAGATAGGGGTCGTTCGGCAGTTGGCCCCCGGATTTCACCCAGTCCCTCAGCCTCACATACATCTCACTTCTTACGTTGGCATACCTTTCTTTATCAGCCGCAGATCGGGCATAATTAACCCCCTCTACAAGGAAACCATGCTGGAGTTGAAGATTATCGACAACACCAGAACCGTAGCCCCCTGTATCGTCCACATAGACCTTGCTGGCCTCATACTCATGGGCATAATGTAAGACCTGTGCCGCTACCTCGGTGGAGTTATATGAGGACTTCAATGGGACTATTTTATGCACTTTCCTTCCCTGCCTAACAGCGATAATCGTTGAGTCCACACCACCTCTCGCCACATCGACTCCGATCCTAACCTGTGCATTCTTTACCGCATCTTCATCAATATGTCTAGCAATCGACTCCTCGATTTCACGGAGGGTAAGAAGCTGTGTGTCACCTACAGTGGGATACCTACCAAAGACGTTGACCAGCACGTAATCACTATCAAGCCCGAACTCGGCAATCTGTGCCTCCGCCCATTCCTTCGACACCCGTGAGGCCCTATTGGGGTCGTTCGGATCACCCGTGACGTGATATATCTTCCAATCAATCTTAGACAGCCCCATGGAGGCCTTATAGATCAATCCAGCAGGCCTAATAGGGTTTTTAGTCACGAGAAGCCGCCCCTTCGTCACAGCCGATTGCTTACCTGATAGGGCCGCATCTGCGGTCACTATGACCCCATCAGGGATGTCTCCGGCCTCATCTATGAGGAAAGCGACGTTATCCGCATGGAGTCCGGCCAGAGCNGTCGCCTGCTCCATCTCGTTGGCCCCAATCTTGAAGGAACGGGCATCNATNAANGAGAATTTCTCGTGTCCCTTGAGCGTGATCCGCTCCTGCCCGTCATGCGTAACGGCAGTNGCAAACTTAGACCGAGAACGCCACATACACAACTCCGCCCAGAGGTTGGCCATCAACTGCTCTTTTGTGTGGGAGATGGCCCCTATTTTGGGGAGTTTATTGGTCAAAAAGAAATGCCAGCCAAGAATGGCCAATGTGGCCGTTTTTCCTGGACCCTTTCCACAGATCATGGCGATCCGAAGAAACCGACGATATAACTCCATTACATCTTCTTGCCAAGTGTCTGGAATAAAATCGAATTGATCCCGTGCAAATAGTGGAGGGTCTTCCCTCCACTGCTTCATCATGTAGGCAGAGACATCCGGGTCGGAGTTCCGGTACATCCGATTGACATTAGGTGTCGAGTCTAAAAGAGGGGACTGCATCCCTCCATGATACTAGGCCTCTTCCGCAGTGTCTATGGTAGAACTCGGAGTATTTGTCGTTCTATCAAGATAGACATTCCCTCCGGCCACAGTATTCCCACTTCCTGTAATCTCAACTGATGGTTTTGAATCAGCGTCGTACGTTCTGACGACCATTTCTCTCGTAACCGCAATATTGTTTCTCAAGGTGTTTTTTAATAACTCTAATGATTCCTCCACTTCTGGAAAAGGATCGGCCTTAACCGACTTATCAGAAGTGTGAAAAATACTATCTATAGTCTCCTCTAAAGAATCCAAAAGACCAAATGCTGTAAGCATGGCCCTGCATCTCGTTATTATTTCTTCCTTTCGTTGCTCTACTTTTTTACTCATTTGTTACCCTCTTACGTGCTTCCTTAATCATTCCATCTATAAACAACTCCTTCTCTCCTAGCAGGATTTTTAGATTTGTGTTCTCCTCTCTCAAAGTCTTAATCTCTTGCTTATATACCGCATCTTGAAACATATGCCTCTCATCATTTTCTTTTTCTTCCATATACTCCTCCCGTTTTTTTTGTAAATCCTCATGCCTTTTAATTCTGTCCATTACCTCTCCAATAGACCCCCCATACTTTTCTGTCGCATTCTTCAAAACAGAGGAATACTCCACATCGCACAGTTTTGCAACCGCCTTAAATTTCTCTACCATACCGTCATCTATAGCATGAGCATCAAAAACACTTATGGCCTGATCTCTATGGGTAACATGATCGGCCTCTGAAAGGCCCTCTAACCGCTGAATATATGTCTGCAACCTCCCTATTTTAATCTTATGCAGATCATCTTCATGAATATGATCCCACAACCGATTGGCCAAAACCATATGATCCCTCAATGCGGCCTCTTCAAATGCTAAAATATATGGGTTTTTTTCTTCCGACATCATCCCTCTTCCAACGCCTCTTTGATACCCATATCATCAGCGGCCTTACCCAAAGCACGATTAATCTCCTCTGCCGATTTATTAGCATCAAAGATTATATTCATGTTTTCTTGAAGCATTGACATAAACTTATACCTAAGATTATCTAATGTAGGTTCATTATCCAAATAATCTCTCAATTCTTGAATCAACTCAATCCGTGCTTTGGCCTGATGACAAGTTCTATCATGCTCCATTGCCCTCTCCATCGCACTTTTTGCACTATCTGTAACCTTCATAATTTAACCTCCTGAGACCCCTCCACCGTCACTCTTTTTAGACCCACCTTTTTCGCTATCTCGGCCTCCTCAGTAGCAAGGTCACTCTTCTCCTGTGCATAGACCTCTAACGCCTTCTCTATGACCTGCATCTTCTTCCACAAGACCTTCGTCACATGGGCCGTCCACGCTTCTAATGGGGCCTCTGGATTAAACCTTTTCCTGTCATGCTCTATTGTTTCTGATAGGCCCTTTATACACCTCATCCCTCCCAACAGACCTTCCATTCTACTATTAGTAAGATTATTATCCATACTAATCCTTTGCAACTCTTTGAAGTAATGCTCTTTTCTTTCTTTTGAAAGACTCGATGGGTTGGACTTATCCTGAATATACGCATACATATGCGGTTTAGTTCTCATCTTTCAACCTCTCATTAAGGTGTTTAAACTCTTCTAAAGACTTATCAATCCCTTCTATCACACCGTTATACAAAGATTCCGCCAGATTTGATAACTCATTACTATCATCATTCAGTATATCAACGAACTCCTTCTTCGAGTTCTCCATCTCTTCTATAATACGCTCTCGCACTTTGACCCCATGAATCCCTCTAAAGTTCGAGACCACTCTTAAAACATCCTTCGTCACAACGCACGTAACTGCCGACTTCACTTCATTGGCGGCCTTCTCACACATCACGTCTTCAGAGTCATGTTCCTCAGGCAAAAACCTATCCGTCCCTACTAACGCCTTGTCTAACTCCTCCTCAAGACAAAAATCAATGTGTACTTCTCTCACCTCTTCTTTTTCGCTCATTCTTCTCCCCCTTCATATTTTAGACCTTTTTCTATCAGTTTACCCATATATTCCTCCCGTGCTGTATGAATCGGGACTACCGTCTTCTTCCCCAACTCTTCCGCTAATAAGCTGATTCTCGCCTCATGGAGGTAGCTTATCGTTCTAGTTATGTACCCTGAGTAACTACTCTTCAACTCCTTCTCTGCCTCAAGGATTACATCAAAAATCTTCTTGTCTAGTTCACTTCTCATTCTTCTCCTTATTGGCCATTATAACTTCATCAGGAATATCTCCGGCCTCATCTATAATAAAGGCGACATTCTCTTTATGAAGCCCATTTAACTTAGGCCTCTCCGCATCATACTTTGTCACACTCTTACAATTCACCGGTTTAGCTTTTTTCATTTGGGCCACACGCTCAGAAAAATCCTCAAAAAGGGTGCGCAAATCAGCTGGAGGCAAGGACTCGCTTCCCCTTATAGATTCTCTCCAATCCCAAAAAAACGCCCAATCTTTATTTGTCATATTCTTTACCCTTATCTATTAAATAACCATTTACATGAAGTTCAAATCGTGGCTCATGCTTTTCTACATACTCTAACAATTCCGCATTTGTTGCTTGCTTGTCATACTTCCTAATATATCGAATCCAAGGGACATCCCCATATATATCCTCTTGCTCCTTCAGCCACCATTCTGGATATTCTCTTTTTACTTGTCCCAAAAAATCTCCACACAATCAAGAAGATGGCCTGCCGCTGTAAAGAAAAGAACCAAACGCACCCCCCAGTACAACCATGTCTCTTTCTTAAGTTTTGGGACGTGGTCATCTAGCATCCCCAGAATGATATAAATAACCACTACATCTAATAAGGAAACCACCAACAAAAACAACTGCCCCAGCATTATAACACCTCATCATGGGTTGTTATACTAAACACATTTTTAAGACCTAGCTTCTTCACTATTTCATCTCGCTTCTGTTGTAAAAGCACCTTCTTCTCTAAAAGTCTTCGTACCTTTTCAACCGTCTCATCCCCCTCTTTCTTAAGCTGATCTGTTAAGCTAATCAAAAACTTAATCTTACCATCATAGGACTCTATGGCAGTGATTAAGTTAAAATTCTCGCTCTCAAGCGTAACAAATTCCTTATTTAACCTATCCTTTTCTTCTTCACTCAGTTTGGGGGCGTTCTCTGCAGGCCCCAGCATCTGTGTTTTACTCATTTTCTACCTCCTCTCGGTCTTCTCGGTCTTCTCTTCGCTTTTCCATGGCCTCTGGCAACTTACCCCAGTGTGCCTTAGGCCGTAGCTTGCCATAACTCGCTGGCCTTTTTTTGCGTTCTTCTGGGGCCACCGCTGGTTGAGTCATCTCATAGTCCCTTTGTTGCCTATGTACTTCGGCCTGCCGTTTCCACGTATCTACTTTTTCTTGCAGTTCAAGGTTCTCGTTGCTCATTTTTCTACAGTTTGAATACAAATCCTTGATTTCCTTTTCCATACGAATCATATTCCTTTCATGACTGCCTTTCAGCGTTGCTATCCTTTCCAAATCCGTGATCAAGTTATATATCACATCCTTCACCAAACGCCTCTCAGACTTCAACTCACTAACATCCTTACTGGCCCTACGATAATCCTTCATCAAATTAGAATACCTTTCTTCTGGTGTCCCTTTACCTCCACCGTATCCATCTGATGTCATATCTACTGTCCCCATTGGTTCACTCATTTTCTTCCTCCTTTTTGTCTTCTTCTATATCACCAAATTTTATACTCTCCTCAAACCTATCCAAGTATATTCTACTTTCATTAAGATAGTCTGAAGTATTTATAAGTTTCACCTGCATTCGAGAATTGTCTTGAAGGCATCTCATAATTTCCCTTTGTATTCCCCACAGAAGTTCTCTTGCTGGAAAAAACTGCCTCTTCTCTATATAATCAAAGAGTCTGGCCTCATCACTATCTATCCTCTCTAGGATTGTTTTATCTTCCTCCTTGGCCTTATCGTACATACGCTTGAATACGGTAGTAAACAAACGCACTTGATCCACTAATACTGTTTCATCAATCTTCACTGTAATCCCCCCTAAAGTTAGAACTCATCGACCCCAACGCACCCTCAATATGATCTAAATGATCATCCATCTTACGCCCGAATCGGTAAGGTACTTTGTCTTGGTACGTCTCTAAAAGTTCGACCATACTATTATATCTGGCCCACAAAGTGTCCAGATCATCATTAAACATCATCACATTTACTTTCTTTTCCTTTTCATTTTTCTTTTCTTTTTTCTTCATTTCTCTCGCTCCCTCTCGCATTGCTCTTCCATCTCCTTCATAAACTCCCTATGCTTGGCCCATACAGACAGCATAAGCCCTACCGGAATCATAACTACCAAAGTGATTATCATCCACATGAACTTATCTTCGCTCACCTAACAACTCCTAAAACGCATGAGGAAGCAACAACAAAATCAACAAAAGAATAAAGATTGGCATTGGATCAATCATCCTCTCCCTCCAAAGCATATTCTATATTTGATATGTTTGTCCCCATACCTACTAACAAGTGGGCCATTTCATCCCCATAATCGAAGAAAAGCCTATCACGACGAACATATAACCATTCCTTTATAAGGTCATGAATGTCTCTTATACGAGGAATCAGCTTCGCTATTTTATCCAAATCTACCTTGTCTTCTCTCTTATCCCACCCTTTTTCTAATAACTCATCCTTTATTGCATCCAAAAGTGTCCGCAGATTTACCAACAACGGGGACAAGTCTGCACCAAAACTATACGGAATACGACTAGCGTGATCCTTCCTAAGTTCACTAAACTTATGACATATCTTTAAGAGGTGGGGCAACTCACCCCGTATCGTTATAACATTAAGTAATTTACTCATTCGTCTATTACCCCCCCTTTAAGTGCAATAATGTCTTTTATTGACTTACTCATTTGACTTATTTCATCCTCAGTAAGAATCATTTTTATTTTAAAACTTTCGGTCGCAGAGGCCATTTGTATTCTTACCGTGAAGTAGCATTTATCCTCTTTGAAAAACGGAACCGTCTCAAAGGAATCATCATTCAAGAAACTAAAATTATCATCATTATGGATTATCTCATGCCAAGGGTCTTCTCTCTGAATTACTTTTCTTGCACTCTTTAACCATGCTCTTGTCACACAAAGTTTCATTGTTTTTCCTCCTTGTCTCTAAGAGCGATTGCATCTATCGCTTCTTCCAATGTCCCTATATCCTCCTCAGCAAGAATTACCTTCCTCTTAAAGTGTCTCAACTTAGAGGATACCGTTACTTCTACCTTATAGCGGTCGATTCCTTTTTCTACAAAATATGGTGTAACAGGCACAACCCCTTTATCCCCAACAAAAAAGTTATCTTCGTTATGAACTATTTCATACCAAGGGCTATCTGGTGTCACCTCATTTTTTGCGTAATTCATCCACTGTTCTGATACAAAAAGTTTCATTGTTTTCCCTCCAAGCGACAAGTTATACTATGGTCAGTTTTCTCACAAATAAACGCATAATCACCAATACCCCACTCTTCTATTTTTGTTTTTGGGGCCTCATTCCATACTTTATATATACCTACCATAAGAAGAACAACTATAAGAAAAACAACAAATATCGTAAGTACACGAAAGGTGCTTTCTGCAACATCATCCCAATCCCACCTGCTCATCTTTACCTCCTAATATGAGGCCTCCCAGAAAGAAATAGGTTCGAGATGACTACCAAAACCTACGGCACTCCTTCTGAAAGACCCATGATAAGCACCGCTAAAGTGCTTAGTTTTTATTAAATACATTATATCTCCAATCGTGTTCCTTTCGGGCCAAAAGGCACAACTCATGATATGTTAAAGGGCGTTTTCTTATTCTGCGTTTCACGCCTTTCCTATTCACATATTCTTTGATAGTACTCATATAAACTGGCCCCTCACCAAACTTTTTAAATAACTCCGCATCTTGCACATCATTTACTTCCAGTTCAAACGNATACTTGTCCCACCAATTCTCTNTCCACCTTAGAGTTTCAAATCGCCTATCAACTCGTTTCACGCTCTGTTTATCTTCTCCCTTGCTTCATCAAGGTCTGATATCTCCTTATACTCCTCGTAACTAGGTATGCGGTCAAACCTCTTTACGAATTTTAAAAAGGTTGTATCTCCAAAAATCTTGTTCATCTTTTTATGCCACCACTTAGGANATAGCTTTTTCTTTTTATTCGTCCCTTTCATACTCATACTCTTCATACACATCACTTAAAAGATTATCCCACTTCTCTCGAAGTTCCTCTGGTAAANGTACACCGTGCTTTTCTATCAGCCTATTGATCTCGTGTATTTTTTCAAGTGTGTCACCAGCAAATCCCATCAATCCTCCAAAAATGGGCCTTTTAAGGGAGTAGAAGTTAGTACAAATGTGGTAAAGACTAAACTACCACCTACCCAAAAAAGGCCCGGGCAAATTGTTGTGAACTCCGTTATAGCACCACAAAACACCGATGTCAACACTTTTTTTCAAGGTATGTAAATTTTTTTTATTTTTTAATGACTGCCTGAATCATCCTATGGGGAACCAACCGAAATGTCCTCGATTTCTTATCACCCCGAAAAGAAAATTGAAACCCTGCTCGATTCCCATGGATAACTATTTCGCCTGGCGTTAGGTTTTCGGTTTCCTCCGCAACCGAAATGATTTTTGACATCGTCGTCCTCTCCATATGCTTCGGTATGTGCAGAAGGTCTGAAGTAATATTAAACATCAACTCAACCATCACCCTATCCCTAACCGGACGCATCTTCAAAATCTTATCCATACTCTCCAAGGGATACACCCTATCATCTCTCAAAGGGCCTCTCAATACTCCTCGTTTCCTCACAATATATCCTCCAAAAACTTCGTATCGGGTTCCTCTTCTACAGGAGTCTCTATCCGCTTCGGTTCAGGTTTTTTCTCAACATGATAAGATGCCTCTATGATATCCGTCAACGACTGCTTATGCTCTATCTCCTTCTTATCAACAAATATCGCACCGGCCCTACCCAACATCTCAGACGCTTTGAGACGATCAGAAACCTTCGGAGGTGCTTGACCATAACTGTCAAATCCCCGGACAAGGTCTGAATACCACAACAACATCTCCTCCGCTGTCATCATNCGNTCATGCTTCTCCTTCAAATAATCCATCCTNCCTATCATCGCCTCTTTCACCTGTGGCCTCCTCAAAATATCTCGACCTTTGTCATGGAGACGGCAATCCGCACCCTTCTTACCCATCACCTTCATCGTCTCAACTATATTACCCGTGAAATTATTCACGAAGTCCTTCTCCAACTTCGTCAACCTCTTCGGTTTTATAACACCCATAAATCCATTTTAAGGCCCTCTAAATGATTTTTGAAGGTCTTTGCACGTTTTTCACCCCAAAGGCCCCAAATAACCCCGTTCCTAAGGCCTAGGGAGACCCCATATATTAACAAAACACCCTTTTTTTAATATATCCCGACGATATATTAAAAAAATCCCGTTTCGTTAATATATACCCAATGTTCCACATAGAACATTTCGGGTTCCCAACGCATTGCACTGCACATCGCACAATCCCATTTCAAATTTTTGTGTGTGGAGTTTAGGACTGATTCCGCCCGCCGGCCCGCAAAAAAGGGGGGAATGGCCGCCCCGGCCTTGAAGCTCCAAAACTCGGAGATTCAAAGACTCGGAGAATGTGAGGCCCTGAGGATGCCCTGAGGATTGAGGCCATCATGCGATCCAAAGACTCATCATGATGATGCAGTGCTATGATGCATGGGTGCTAGGATGCATGGGTGCTATGATGATGCATAGGATAACGATAGTGCTTAATTGATAATGCGTCGCATCCCCGATGGTCCCTGATTATGCCCTACCAATATGTAGTCTTTTTGTTTTAAAGGCCTCTGTAGGCGATTCTATGAGGCCGTTTATACGCATGAGGATGAGTAAATAGTCGTATGGGTCAATTGTGACGCATAACAAACGGTGTGGTGGCCGTTATACGCTATAATTTTACTCCTTAGCTATAACGCTTCATGTCATTTTAAAACAATGACGCTTTGCGGTGTAAATATATCTTTTTAAAATGCGGCCTGTATTAAGAAAAATNTATGTACTTGAAATTACAGGGTTTTTTTGTACGATAGTGCTAGGAACTNGCACCGCATCAAGNCNAAAATACACCGCACGAAGCGTCGCAACACGATAACATAAATGACTCATCGCATTTACGACGCTTCTCGTTGTTCCTAGTTTATCGTATTATTTTGGCCAAAATACGCCACACGGTCCACCTATTAAAATAGGTAGAAAAAAAATGCTCGTAAACCCCTGTAAATGGTAGGCCATAAACCCTTGAATATTCGTGCATCGTGTAAAAATTACATGGTTGGTCAATTATCACCAAAAAAAACTTGACACAGTATCACCATTATGTTATACTCCTATTATTGATGGCCAATGGTGGCCTCAAAAAAAAGGTAGGTTGATTATGTATGAAAAGCAGATTTACTTAGGCCCTGAATATGTAGAGGCCTCTATGATGGGTGAATGGGCGGTCGATTATGATGCGAGTATATCAAGGCCATTCTTTGTCTGTGGACCCGATGGCCGTTGTGGCCATGGGAACACAATCAAAGAGGCCCTAAGGATGGCGGTCAATAGTAGGCCAATTGAAAAAATAAAGGTGGGTGCATAATGAAAAAGAAAATATGGATTGGATTGGATAATCTTGATGCGCTTGACTTAGAAGACTGGACTGATTCGCACGAGTATCAAGGCGATTGGTTGGTTGAATATAACCCTATTAATTCGGAGTTTTATGTCAAGGCTCCGAATGAACACACAGGTTTTGGAGCATCAATTAAGGATGCGATAATCAAAACCTTTATGGACTATGAGTCGCCTATATCAAGAGATACGTGTGGCATCCGTGATTAATAATGATGACAAAAGGCCGTCAATGGTGGCGGCCTTAAAATAAAGGTAGGTAGAATATGGAAAAGAAAACTGAAAAAGAAAAGACAATGGAATCAATCATGTATGAGAGGCCAAGACTGCCTTATTATCTTGATGATTGTGTCTTGTGGACAATGGGTCATGTGGCCAAACTGTATAAATTGACTGCCAGTGTGGCGTTAATTTATACGGCCATCATGATAGTTTATGGCTCCTTTATGTTGACCTTGTGGTCATTAGATGTGAGTTTCAAAACCTTAGGAGTATTTTGATTATTAAACTTTGAGGCCGTGGAGATAATCCCCACGGCCTCTCATTAAAGGTAGGTAGGTTATGGATATTAAAATGGGAGTAAAGATTAAAGAATTAAAAAAATTGAATGAATTAAGAGACAAGTATTTTAAGCTATTGGATTCAACGCCTTATGATGTGGCCTCATTTGATAAGCGTCGTCAATGGTTGAATGCCTTGTCAATATTGAATGACAGAATTGGAACAATTGAAAACTTTATTATCTTTAAAGGTGGTGTGGCATGAAAAATGAAACAATAGAAGACAAAAGGCTTGATTTTTATATGGATGTGGACGGATGGCTTGACGATTTGGCCTCAAATACTGATTTGACCGTGGAAAAGGAAAGAATAGATGCTTTAAAAAGTATCTTGAAAAGTGTTGATGTGGCCATCGTTGATAGTGTTATCCGAACACAAGAAATTATCAAGAATAAAGGTGGTGAAAAATGAAAACAAAGATATTAAAGCTGGCGTTCACGGCCTTAAAAAATCATCCTATGGTTAATTATCTTTGTATGGATGATGATGACCTTAGGGCCGTATTGACTGGAAAAATTAAGGAAATAGAAAAAGAAAACGGCAATATAAGAGACTTAACGCATTCAATGCTCCGTGAATGGCATCAAATGGCCAAAAAAGACTACTATTATAGGAAAAATGTATTAATGCAAGGCCATGAAATAGTGAAAACATTAATTAACAATATTAACCGCTTTCAAAAAAATAAAATAAAGGTAGGTGAATA
>JGIcombinedJ30088_10000382_pt1 | contig 48176 bp, 47 predicted proteins | sample PinacodermPK_FD_30088 | JGI IMG/M metagenome (IMG submission 30088)
GGGCGGCGACCGGCGAGCCACATGGGTGGGAGTGCGCCTTGGCGCCGACCGGACGGCGGACCGGCAGGCGGAGAACGGAGCCCGCCCGTGGTCGATTGACGCGCGTGCACGTCACGCGGAGGCCGGCGAGCAGGCCAAGGGTGGCGGAGTCCTGATCGAGCCGGCCGGGAAGGGCGGGATGGTCCTCCCGGCGAAAGGAGTGCGGTAGAGGGGCAGGAACGGGCGGCGAAAAAAGTTGCGGGAGGCGGTTGACTATACTGGAACGATTGTTCATTATATGTAACTACAATGTTTGTTATCGCAAGTAACAGGGCGGCCCAACCACACCACCACCGCCCTCAGGAGGTCATCATGAGGACTGTTTGGATCGAACCCGCCGACGTCACCGGCGACCACTGCGAGCCCGGACGCTTGGTGCACGCGGCCCGCCCGCTCTCGGATTGGTGCCTGCGCGCTGACGACGGAGACGAGCCGATCCCGACCGGCACGCCGCTAGAGATCATCGAGCAGCGCCCGTGGGGCAAGGCGATGGCTCGGGAAGCGCACGGGGCTGCACGCCGACCTTGCGGGGGACGCGCTCGCACCGGTGGAGGCGACGACGTGACGCCGGCCGGGGCGATGGCGCGCGATGGGATCGACCCGGATTGCAGCGACTGTCAGGACGCGGTGTACGAGGCCGTGGCGCAGAACCCGGCCCTGAGGGCGGCGGCGGACGCGGTGATGGCGGACGCGATGCGCGGATGGAGGGCGCGCGCGGCCCGCGCCAAGGATGGGCGGGAGCCGATGCCGGCCGTCGCCTTCGAAGCGGCGAGCTGATGGCGAGGGCGAGCATTCAGAGGGACGGTCGGGCAGGTCCGGCCGTCCCCGATGTCCACGATGGGCCGCCGATCAACGTGGCCCTGCTGATGCAGTTGCGCGAGAGCGCATGGAGGCACCCCCATGCCGGGTAGCGTGCGGATCGACCGGTTCATCGCCGACTCGCAGGCGCCGGCGCTCGGGTTGTACCTGACCAGGACCGCGAACGGCATCGCCTACGACGTGTGCCGCGCAGAGACCGGCGAGCGGGTGTTCTGCGGCAATCGCTTTCAGGTGAGCCTGTGGCTGCGCGGCTACGCGGCGAACGTGGCGACCATGCCGCCGCGCCCGCTGGTCGAGGCCATCGAGCACCTGGACGGCGTGCTCGACGACGATGCCGCCGGCAACGGCAAGGTGCTCGATGCGGCGATAGAGGTTGCGCGCGTGTACCGCGATGACGTGGTGCATGCGCCGCCGTCGTGGCGTTGCGCGCGCTGCGGCACCGCGGGCGTGGAACTGATCGACAACGGATGGCTGTGCGGGGCCATGTGCGGCGGGTGCGCCGAGCACGGCATGAAGACCATCGAGGCCGACCTGCGCGCCATCCGCTCCCATCAGGGGGCCGCGTCGTGATCGGCATCGACCGCTCTACGCGAGGCGTGCTTGCGCCGCCGGAGGCGGTCCCCATCGTTGCTGCGCCGATCCCGCCGGACCGCAACCCCGCACTGGTCTACCTTGCCGGCAAGGATTCAGCCGTTGGGCGCCGCGGCCTGCAGAGCTCCCTCGACCGCGCCGCGAGGATTCTGACCGGCGGTCTCACCGGGAAGGGGCGGACCGTGAACTGGGCCGAGGTCCGCTACCAGCACGTCGCCGCCATGCGCGCCGTGCTGATCGAACAGGGCGCGAGTCCCGCCACGATCAACCACACGCTTGCCGTCGTGCGCGGCGTGGTGCGGGAGGCATGGCGGCTCGATCTGATCGACAGTCAGGTGAAGGAGCGCATCTGCGACATCAAGGGCGTGCAGGCGGGCAGGCTGCCCGCGGGGCGCCACGTCGATGCCGGCGAGATGCGCCACCTGTTCGACTACTGCGTGCGCGAGGACACACCGGGCGGCGCCAGGGACGCGGCCATACTCGCGCTCCTCTATGGCTGTGGATTGCGCCGCTCCGAGGCGGTCGCCCTGCAGCTCGCCGATTACGACGAGGGCAAGGTGACCGTTCGGCACGGCAAGGGTAACAAGGAGCGCATCGTCTACTGCCCGGCCGGGGGGAAGGCCGCTGTCGACGCCTGGATCGGCCGCCGCGGCTCCTGGCCGGGAGCACTGCTCTGTCCGGTAACCAAGGGCGGCCGCGTCCGGCAGCGCGGCATGACGGCCCAGGCGGTGATGCTGCGGTTGCGAGTGCTCGCTGAGCGCGCCAAGGTGACCCGACTGGCTCCGCACGACCTGCGTCGCTCGTTCGTGGGGGAGCTGCTGGACGCGGGGGCCGACATCAGTTCGGTGCAGAAGCTGGCCGGCCACAGCAACGTCGCTACCACGCAGCGGTATGACCGGCGGCCCGAAGCAGCCAAGCGGCGCACCGCCGAGATGCTGCACGTCCCCTTCTCGCCGCCTGATGAACAGCCCGCACGGACTCCCGTGCCGTCTGGGCAGAACGAAGACGAATCGGTATCATCAGAGGCGGAATCCGAATAGATCACCGGGTTCCGTCACGGTGGCCGCCGCCGGGAAGTTGCTTCCTGGCGGCGGCCTTCTTTCTTTCTCCCCTCGAAATAGCTCATACTCGCGCTATGACGGCATCGCCACCGTTCGGTTGGGGGGAGGGTACCTTTGGAGGACGCCCGACGCGGCTCTGGGGGCGATCTGGGCTCATGCCCGACGCCCCGGCGTGGCGCTACGGGTGCTCTAAGTTCCCGGCGCACTCCGGCGCACTCGGATCTCCTAGCGTAGAATCCGGGTAACATTGGACAATACGCGCTTCTGAATGAGATGGAGTTCTGCAAACAATGAACTCGATTGGGGTACCCTGATGCCTGAGGTTGCGCGGCGGCTGCTTGGCGAGCCGCAGCGCATCGAAGCTGGAGGCAACACGTGGCGCTACGGGACTTACGGCAGTATGGCCGTGAATGTTGGTGGTGAGCGCGGTGGCACTTGGTACGACTTCGAGGCTGCCGAAGGCGGGGGAGTGCTTGACTTGGTGGCAACAAAACTCTCCAGCGACCGCGCCGGAGCTGTGCGCTGGCTAAAGGAGCAGGGTCTGATTGCTTCGCGGAGCGCCGGTGCTCCGCGGATTGCACCGCGAGTCCCCCCACCCAAGCCGAAACCGCAACAGAAGCCGGTACCAACCGCCGACTTGGCGGCCGCCATTTTGCGTGTCGCAGTACGCGCTGATGACACGGCCGCACGCGTTTACCTCGCGCAGCGCTGGACATGGCCTCCGCCCGGCATCGGGCCCGATCTTCCGCCGATGGTACAGTGGTTGCCGGCGGCGGCCGTGGCCGGGTTGCCTACTTGGCCGGGTCGTGGCGGCAGGAGGTACCGCATGGGCCTACCTGCCCAAACCGTTGGCGCTGTGGTGTTTGCCTTCGCTGTACCCGGCACCCCCGCCGATGCTGTATCGTTGGTGGCGGTGGCGGCTGACGGACGACGATTGGCGTGGCGCCAAGGAAAGAGCCTAACGTTTGGACCAAGCCGGGGCCGCGTGTTTACAGCCCGGGACGATCCCGGCGGATCTCTTTGGCTGGTTGAAGGAGAGTGCGACGCACTGGCGTTGACGCTATACGGACACGGCGGTGTAGTTCGTAGTGTGGGCGGTACGAGCGGCTACCGCGTCGCTGGCGTAGCTGCCGACCCTGATAATCGCCCCGTGGTCCTGGTCCCAGACGCCGATCATGTTGGTGTCGCTGCCGTTACGAGCCTGCTTACCGGGTTGCCTGGGCGTGCTGTGCGCTTGGCACCCTGGCCACCGCCTTCCGACGGCGATCCGGCAAGATGGTTGGCAGATCGGCTGGTCGAGCGTGTCGGTATCCGCGAAGATGGCGGACAGGATCCCGCCTCTGCCGTGGCCGGTGCGTGGCGCGATGTGCTGTCCGATGTCGCGCGCCGAAATGGACTGATCTAACACATGGTCTGGAGGGATTCTCATGAGTGAACACTCCGTGCGCGCCCTCGAGTTGGCACGAGCGGCCTGGCGTCTTCAACAGCAACATAGAAAGGATTTAACCAGAGCGCTGCAGCCACTGATAGACGTGACCGGTGCCAACGAGGCGACGCTGCTCGGCGCTCTGGGTGTGGCGTCGAACGCCGATAGCGATGCCGCCGCCCTGGCCACGTTCACGGCTGCCTCGGAGCTGCTGGAGTCCGTGGCCGACTTCGCGAAAGAGCCCCAACCCGCTCCCGTGTTGTGGCGCGATCCGGGCGACAACGTCCGCCACGAACCCCGTCTTTGCGATGCAGTGTTGAGCGTGGGTGAAACGGGAATCCTGTCCAGCGCCGGCGGGATCGGAAAATCGACGCTGGCGCTTGAGGTAGCAAGTGCCGCCGCGACCGCCGCCGAGAACGGAAAACTCTTTGGCACCGCGTGCGGATTGCGAGTGGCAGCCGGCCCTGTGGTGCTGGTGAGCTACGAGGATTCGGTGACGCGAATCGCACACAGGATGACCTGGATCAACAGCACTAACCTTCCAAAAGCCGTAAGGGTGTGGAGAGATCCCGACCCGTTGTGGTGCGCCGACCCTGCACAACATGGCGCTTCTCAAGCTGGGTCGCGGTGGCCGCAACTGTGGGCGGCTGTTCGTAACGTGGGCGCGCGTATGGTGGTGATCGACCCGGTGAGTGCCACCTTGGCCGACGCGAGCACGTCCGAGACCGGCCCGGTGCGCGCCTTCCTGCGCGCGCTGGCCCGTGAGGCAGCACCGAACGACACCGAGTGCTGGAAGGGCTGTGGTGTGCTGCTGATCGCACACGACACAAAGAGTGCGAGGGATGCAATTCGCCGTGGCGAGGATCCAGGTGCCGGGGTGGTGGCCGGTTCTGCCGCTTGGTATGATGGCGCGCGCGGCGTGTTGGCGCTGATGCGTGACCCGAACGAGGGGAGCGAAGATCGTCTGTTGGAGTGCGTCAAAGCCAATTACGGACGCACCGGCTGGGGTGCACGTGTGGCCGAACGCCTCGAAAATGATGCCTATCGTGGACTCGAAATGGTCATGTTATTGGTCCGCGAAGAGATGGATGAAGCGAAAAAGAAGAGTGACAAAGAAGACCCGTTCGAATAGCGTTCCCAGGTTGTCCAAGGCGCGAACGGACAAGGAGGTGTGTACCGCCCTATCATTCTCTCGCTGGTGGAAACGTCGTAAGGAGAAAGAGTGCCCCAGCGATATGATCGTGTCACCGATCATATTGGCGCTCTTGTGGTCGAGGTGTTCGGAAAAGGTGCGTCTTGACGCAAACCGCCTACTCGGTGGATTGTATGGACCCGGAGCAGGATGGTTCCCCGATGCCGCTCTCTGCGGTACCACCCTCGCGGTTGATATCGTCCGACTTTCAATTCCACTTCTCGCTATTCCGCCAGCACCGTACGGCGTGGGTGCATTTCAGAACGAAACCGTTGCGAGTATCGCTGAGGCAAATCGCAGGTGGCTTGCGATCCCGAAAGGGCGCCGGCCCCGCCATCCGCTTGAGCCCCTGGTGGATGCTTGGCAAGACCGTTCGAGGCCGCTCAACGAAACACGCCTCATTGTCACTCAAGAACGCCGGCCGCCTCCGAAGCAAGAACCTCTGCTGCTCGTCCGGACGCCTGGAATCCTGTCGCTGCTATCCAACACCACGCTGGAAGCCGTCGAGGTAGATGGCAGAGCGATCGCCACGTTTGAGCCTGACGGCGAGCGACGACGCATATACCGCATACAACACCCACAGCAAGGGGAGCTCTTTGCGGGACCCCGGACGCTGGATGGGAGAGCGACCGGTGGAATCCTGGTGGACGCGGTGGCGCGGCTACCACTTACTGGAGACGAGCGCACTCCGTTACGTTTTCACTTGTTGCGGCTTGGGGCATTTGCCTATGCGCTGACGAGTGCGGCTACGCTGACGACCGCCGAGGGCGCGTTGCTGTTGACCGGACGCGACACCCCGGAGAGCCGCGCGTCTTTCTTGGACGTGATGTCGCTTCTTCGAAGTTTGGTTGTCGAAGGCCGCCCCGGTGAGCGCTGGGCGGTGGCCGAAGCCGAGCCCGGCGACCCACATCGGATTGGGCCTCCGGGGTGGTGGCTTGCCAAGCGGGGGCTCCTCGCTTACCGCCTGACGGGCATCCTATGCCGACGTATCAAAGGCGACCGACGTAGCGCGTCCCGATGGGGATCGTTGGAGCGCACCATAGCCGGAATCGAGTGCGCTTTGCTGTGGGGTAGGACCAGCGGTCGCGGACGCGGTGGTGGGTTAGCCGACACGGTGCGCGCCGTTCGGAAAGGCGGCCCGGGCCCCATCGTATTCATTCCCTGGTGGCAATTCCTGCGCTTGGCCGGGGACTATGTACCGGCGGACGCGGCAAGGCAGAGCCGGAATGCATTGACACAACGTTACAAGCGCCGCGTTGACAGCCTGGAAACCCGCGACTATTTCACCGACCAAAGCGGAGTGGCGTCGGCTCATGATACGGTGGAGATTCTGGGACGCGTACGTCCTGCGCGCAGTCGAGAGGCGGGCATCCTTGTACGCGCCACGGCTCGTTTCTGCGCCGCTTACGCGGGCGCTGGGGAGCGGGTGAGACTGCCAGCAAGCCAACTGATAGATGTCGCCTGACTACCGTCATCCGTTACCCTGACTACGGTCATCCGATATCCTGCGACTACGGTCACCGGTTACTCGGACTACCGTCATCCGTTGCCGGGATTCTCTCCCACTACTAGTGCGACTTAAATCGTTTACAGGAAGTAGATTGTGCTCGCAGAGTCAGTACCAGCCGACCGGGCTCTATGAACCTATGCCTCTAGCGATAGGTCGGGGCGCCCCCGCATTCGTGGGCGCCCCGACAACACCTCAGGCAGCTCCACCCTTTGCCAGCGCATTCGAGAGCCTGCCGCATGTGGATGGTGCGCCTGACGAGGCGGCGAACGAACGCTGCGGTAGCTCCCGGCCGGGAGGCAGGCGACGCCGTGCCCGCAGGATGCGTACACCAGGCGCCTTAAGGGCGCGGCGGTTATACGACAGGCCGCGGTGGGCACAGGGGTCGAGAGCCGGATTCGTGCGGTATCCACGGGCCGGCAGGCGGGTGCACCGGTCGCGCGGCGCACCGATGGCCTCCCGCCTGCGCGCGTGAAGCGGGCTCCGCTCGCAACACCAGTCTCAACCGTTAACCCCGCTACTCTCGCGCCCTCGTAGCGCCGGCATCGGAACTGGCGTGTAACTACCTTGTGACTCGATTGCGCCCCCGGCAACCCCCCGGCAGCCCCCCGGATGGCCCGAAGTGGTACTAGGCCACCGGCGTAACGGCACAAATGAAGCGGCTTGATGACGTTACGCGTTGCCCGCTGCCCGCCGTCCGTTCAGTGCGAAGTGGCGATGGATGATCGCCTGCTCCGGCTCGATGCCGTACTTCTTGCCCAGTGGGGTCGGCGAGCGTCGCAGGACGCGACCGGTCGCGCTCGGGTAGCGCCGGTAGAACCACGCGATCTCGCGGGAGGCCATGACGCGGCGGCTCTCAGGCTTCGCCTGCGATTCGGGGTGGGTAAGCTGCCAACAGTCGGGCAGCGGGACCGACAGAAGCAGATGCAGGGCCAGCATGTCCTCGGCGAGCATCTTGCGCTTCAGATCGGTAAGCGTGTCACCTGGTCCTCGGCGTGGCATCGGCTATCCTCCCCCTGGCTGCGTTTCGGATGAGCCTGCTCGGTCCCAATTCTCCCAGAAGGAGTCAGGCAACTTCTTTCTGAACTCTGCCCACTCGCGGGCTTTCTGGCGGCGCGTGCGGCGCTTCGCGTTCAGTCGCATCCGGTGTTTCCGCAAGTAGCGCTGGTTCTGCCGCCTGCGCAGGCGGCGCTTGTGCTCGGCGCGACAGGTGCTGCAGCGCTTGCTCCGACCGTCGCGCTCGTTCTCGCACGGTTGGCCGGCAACGCCGATGCACTGGTGCTCCACGGTGTCTTCTTCGTCTTCCTCGTCTTCCGCGAAACCCCTCTGGAGGAGCCCCTGAATGCTGAGGTTGCTGGCCAGGAAGTCTTGTCGTTCCTTTTCCCGTTGCAGAGCCCGTTGCTCGTCAAGGAACCTGAGTTCCCTTCGGGTCAGCTCGGCGGCGGCTTGGTCGCTGGCTTTGCTGCCGGGATTGACAATGCGCCAGGCTTCCGCGTGAGGGACTCCTTGCAGCAGCAGCAACAGATTCAACTCCTCGGCCCGACGGAACCGTAGCTCAGTCTTCATGACGATTCGATCATACCAGAGTGCGGGCGTTGATGAACACTAATACTGGCTGGAACAGGCTGGAACACGCTGAAACAAGGCGGTCAAAGTTTACGCCTTCTTTGAAATATGATATCCTTTTGCACCATGAAACGGTGTTCCACTTGCGTTCATCCCAACCGCGCGATAATCGACGCATTGTTGCGCGAAGACAAGCTGTCACTGCGGACGATCGGCGGTCGGCACGGGTTGAGTTCGTCCGCCCTGCACCGACATCGCACCCGGCACCTGGGGCTTCCCATCGTTGGAGACCTGAAGATCCCGGAAACTCTGGAAATGACCTACAACGGACTATTTCTATATCGGTGGAATGGCGAAGTGTGGGAGTGCGTGTTTACCGACGGCGAAGTACCGACAAAGAGGATGGTCCCGCAGTTGGGGAGGCGCGTCGACGGCAAGCCGGTCTTCCGCCTTCGCCCCCGTACCTACTACGACCAGTGTTGAGTCCAAAGCGGCACAAAGCGGGACAGATCATCCGCCGGGAGGTGGCTTGGTTGTCCCGCGTTGTGCCGATTCGGAGAATACAGCTTGGCGCATTGCGAATCTGGTGGGCGCAACGCCACCCTGAGCAGTGCAGGCCTGGGCGACGCGAGCTTGGCGGGCGCCAACCTACGCGGCGCACACCTGACCCATGTGCAACGTTGCGACACCACTGCGGTATTCCTCTTGCTGTATAACCTGCGCTTGGCGGTCGCGGTTGCCGCCACGTTGACAGGTATTCGTAGTACGATACGCGGGTATGACTGGAAGGCAATGCCGTGCATCGGTTATCACTGGGTGTCGCAGGGCACTCCATAGTGCACTCGCAGGGGCAGAAGGCGATATTGCATCAGCGGCTCGTGGGCTACTGATAAGGCTTCGCGAGTCCGGCCGGGTCCACGACGATGTACTGGGTTGGATGCCGGATGATTGGCCGTTCGAGCCCGTACGTGTCCACATCGGGTCTGTGTACCGGGAGTATGCAGGGCTGCGCAAGTCAGTGGAGTTTCTGGAGAGCCAGCGATGGTTACCAGACAGCGCTCGCTGGCTCGCGGAATCCGTGCTCAAGGCAATCGGGCGCCCCCGTGTGAACCCTCTCGTGGAACGCCTGCCAGAGCCATGGCCAACGTCGTGGGCTTCGCTGTGCAGTTGGGCATGCCCGCAGCGTTGCGACCTGCCCGGCAGGATGAGATTGGCGCGTCGCGGAATGGAGATACTGACCGGCGAGTGGCCCTGGGGGACCGCCTGGGCAGAGCCGATGCACCCGCCGGCTTCCTGGGTGGATGTGTTGCTGGGCACCGATCCCCGCGTGGTGTTGGACTATGCGCCGCTCACCAAGTGCTCCTGTGAGTCATGCTTGAGACTCAGGTTGGAGATAGAAACAGCGCGTATGCGTTTCGGTATCGATCTTCAAACTCATGCGCACAGTCCGTGCCGGGCGGAGGTGGACAGGCCGAGGGGACGGGCGCAGCCGGGCGGGATTGATCCCGCGAAGCGCTCTCAGCGCGCCTGACGCGCGATTCCCGTAGCGAAACGGGGTCGACGACGCCGTTTCGGATCGAAACGGATCGGGTCGCCGCGGTCGCATTCCAGCGGGCCATAGCAGCGCGTCCAGGAGGCGGCTGGCGCTGCGTCGGCGGCATTCAACGGGCGGCGAACAGCGTGGCGGCGGCAGCGCTCCGCGCTCAGCGGCCCCTCGCCGGCGTCGCGCAACGCCCAACGCAGGCTGTAGTAGCGTGGCATCCCTGCGCGCGTGGCGGCACAGACCGAAGCGGCGCCGAGAGCCGCGGCGAATACTTGGTCGAGGTCCGCGGCTGGCCCTTTGATGCCCCTGCCGCGCCGGCTGGGTTGTTCGGGGCTCCGCCCCCTTTCCGTTATCGAGAAGGTCTGCCAGCGCCGCGGTCCAGATAAACCCTTCGGCTCCCGGTGTGCGCGCACGCCATAGTCTGGGGGGATGCCTTCTGCATGCCCGCCGTGCTATCATGCCGATTCGTGGCGTGACCGGTTTGGAATCTCCCAGTGCCCAAAGGGCCCGGGAGCGTCATGCGGCGCCGCTGTTCAACTTGTCAGGACAGCGGCGCCACCTTTCCTGCGCATGATTCCGCGCCTCGCCGCCCCAGCGCGCGACCGGCCTCTACCGCCATCGCCTATGCACATGGAAGGAGCCACCGTGGGCGGCATCATGGAACCGGAGGACGATCACTTCAAGCAGGACTGCTGGCAGCGCTCCGACCGCGAATGATGGGAGGCTATCCCCAACTCGTCCAGGTCCGCCCGCGCCGGCCCGCGCCGGGACGAATGCGGCAGTAGCTGCATCAAAGACCGGGCCGGCAGTGCTGGAAGGACGCGTCAACCGCGCACCAGGCGAGTGTCCAAGGTGTCCCCGCTTGCATCTCCCGAGAGTGTTCGCCACACTGTCGCCACTAACCCGCCCCAAAAAGGGCACTGGGAGGAGGAAGCGCATATGACACGATTCGCTTCAATATTGGGCGTCGCGACAGTGGCGACGCTGGTACTGCTATCCGGCTGCGAGTCCGCGACGAAAACGGACACGGACTACGCCAAGAAGCTGGAAGGAACCTGGAACGGCACGATAGAGCATCCTGTCGGTGAACCGGGAGCCACGGTCCCAGGAAGCTCGATGGTAAGAGCAGAGGTCTCGAGAACCGGCACGAACCAGGGCGCCGTGTCGCTCACGATCAGCACTGGTCCGGTTGGAGTCACCGACGAGACAATGATAGTGACGAACACGGTATCGGGAAGCATCGAAGTCACAGCCACCGAAATCATGGTCTCCGACGTGAGTGTCGTCCCGCCGAATCCCGCGATAGCCCAAGCTCTCGCGGATGGCCTGACGCTCACCTATGATCTCTCCGATGACGAAAGCGAAGTCACCGTAGGCAATGCGGTGCTCTTCCCCGCTCTCCTGGGGCCGACCAATTCGGAGATCACGCTCACCAAGCAGATGGCGGGCGACGGCTGAGCAATACGACCGGGGCGGGGTCAGTAGTGGAGCGTGGTAGAATGAGCACGTGCGGCTGGCGTCGTCCCGGCGAGATAGGCCTAACCTTGGTACGGTCGGGGCCTCTCGGCGAACCCCGAGAGCCTTGGTTGGCCGTCTCAACCCCCTTCGTCGACTAGACACGGGCGCGCGCCGATCACGTCCGCGTTGCGGAGGTCGCGCAATCTCGCGGCATGGGATGGGCATCCGCGCGGACAGCAACGGTTACCTCGCTTCCTGCGCCACTAGGCAGCCGCGGCAGCTGTCGGGCGCGCTTCCTTGTTGTGATACCCGATTGCTCCTGCGAGGCGCTCTCAGCGTGCCTGACGAGCGATTTCGCTAGCGAATCGGTCACCGTGGACGCGTTCCGGCGGGCCGTTGCGGCGCATCTTGGGGCCGCCGGCGCTGCCTGGCCCGCGTCGGCGTCGCGCAACGCCCAGCGCAGCGTGTGCCGCTCGGTGCCGGTCGCCGTCTCCAGCAGGGCATCGCGGCTCTCGGCGCCGTCCGCGTCCGCCGCGCTCCCGCAGGAGGGTGATCGCGCCCCGGGTACGCAATCGACCTTACTCCGCTCACCGAGCCCGCTGGCACTTACTACTCCGCGCTCGCCTGGGACGGCGGATACGTCGGCCTGCAGCGGGCGGGGTCGCGCTACGACCGTCAGCTCCAGTTCTCCGTCTGGGACACCGGTGGACATGATGCGCAGGTCATCAAGCAAGCGCGCGACGTCGTCCACAGTCGGTTCGGGGAGAGGGCAGGGGCAGAAGTGCGAGCTACGCTTCCCTTGGCGCGTCGGCGCCCCTACCGGTTCGAGCTCACCGAGGCAGGCCCGGCGGCGGCAACGCACTGACGTTGCACGTGACCGACTTGGCAGCAGGCCGGCGGCGCTTGTCGCCACGCACCGCTACGCGTCCTGGGGCGGGTGAGGTATCGTAGTTTCAGCGCGCGTTGATGCGGGGCCCCGCCGTGCGCCCATGCGCCATCATCGTGTCGCCAGATCGGTTGGTTGATCGGTTCAGGTGGGCTCGACTGCCGTACGATGGTCCATCAGACGAGTCGCCCGCAGGACAATGCCGTCCAGGGCGGCGCACCCCCTGGGCGTGATGCGGTACGCGCCGTGCTCCTCCAGATGGTCCACCAGACCCTCCTGCTTCAGCTTATCCGTGATATTCCAGGTGCTACTCAAGCTGTAACCCGTCTCTCTCATGCGAGCCACAACTTCCGTGGGTCCGGCCGGCTGGCGATCCGAGAGCGCCTGGAGGAATCCCCAATCGCGGGCTCCGAGCAGTACCGTGCCGTCATTACTCATGCAAATAACCTTAGCGGGAGCGGACGAGCCCGTCCACAAGGCAAGGCTGACTGGCTGACTTCTCAAGCTCCAGCAATGTTGCTTCGCGCACTCATAGCAGACCGCTCAACCGGGGTGCTCCATCAATCTGACAGGTGGTGGTTTGTCCGGCGCTGGTGGCGTCCTCGGGACCGGTCCGGTGCCGGAGCGGCGGCGCTTGGTCTTGCGCTATGCCTCGCGGTAGAACCCGAGGCGCGGCATGCACACCGCGCGGGGTACGCTGGAGACCGACGCACTGGTGTCCGCGCGGCTACTGTCTTGAGTGTCGGCCGTGGTGTTTGCTTCCAGGACCGGGAGAGCCGGGCGGGATGGCGCCAAGTACCACCAGGAGCTCAGATCCCGCTACGAAAGGAAGCCCGCGACTCTGCCGCACACGGTGGCTGACTGCAAGCATCGGGAACGATGCACGAAGCGCCGCGATATGCAGGGGCCTCAACGGTCCGGCCAAGCTGCGACAATCTGCTCTATAGGTGACTATCCCGCGCGGGCACGCCTTGAACGCCGGTTTTCAAAGACCACTACGACGCCGGCCAGATAGATCAGCCACGCCGCGTTTCGGCGGCAGCGGCTGATGTCGCCGACTACCTGGATAGCGCGCCATCAGGCGCTGCGCATTCGTCCGCAACCGCGTGAACGAGGCGCCGCCATCCATCGACAGTCGTAAGCTCTGGACAAGCGGGCGATATTTCGCCCCAATGCTCTCGTTAACCCTGTTCGTGCATCCTTCCGTCGCTGGAGCGCAGCATGGCTGCCGAGCTTCGTACCCCTCCCCGCATTTCGCCTCGACACAACAACGTGGCGGAAGCCCAATCCTGGATCGACCGACACCTGAATCCTGAATCTCGGAACGGCGTCGAATCAAAGTACCGATGCGTGCTGCCTGGCCACGATGATGTGCACGCCAGCGCAAGCGCGAACGCGCAGCTTCGCGCCTGGAATTGCTACGGCTGCGCCAACGGCGGCACGTTGACCGACCTGGCCAAAGTGCTCGGCGTTCCACCGCCGCACTACCACAACGGCAGCTACGCCATGAGGGGCATCCCGTCCGTTGTCTGGACGCTACGCGATCACACCGGTAGGGTGGTAGCGAGACACTCGCGGTACGACAAACCCGACGGCGGCAAGGACGTGACGTGGTCGCTGCCGGATGGAACTCCGGGCCTCCGGGGAATCAAGCTCAAAGATCTGCCGCTCTACCGAATCGAGTACGAGAAAGACAGCCGCACACCGGTGATTATCTGTGAGGGCGAGAAGGCTGCAGACGCACTGGCTGCGGCCATCGGCAACAATCTGCTTGTGCTTGGTACGGTAACCGGCGCGACTAGCACACCGGCGCCGGAGGTGCTCGCACCGGTTGTCAAGAACGCCAAGCGTCACGGGTCGCTGGTCTATCTGTGGCCCGACAACGACGGCGAGGGCCGCAGACACATGCAGCGAATCGCCAAGCTATTGAACGCTAGCGGCGTGGACATACGAATCATTGAGTGGCAGGCCGCGCCGGAGAAGGGCGACGCTGCGGACTGGGCCGACTCCGGGCAGACGCCACCTGTTGCGAGTCTGCTGCAAGCAGCAGTGCCGTTCCAGGACTCGACGGCCGTCGAGATCGGGCAAGGTTGGGTCGCCGTCGTGAATCCGCACGTAACCCCGCTGCACGAGTGCTTTGAGCGGGCAATTTCCGTGCTGGACGGTATCGAGTTACGGAGCAACGTGCGCAGCCGCCGCCATGAGATGTACGGCTTCGAGGACGTTGCCGAAACCGGCGCTGGCGGCTGGCTGGAAGTGACCGAGAAAACGGTGCCGCTCATCTTCTCCAAGGTAGAGAAGCATGTCGGCATCTCCACTGATCGAAAACAGCAAAGCATCAAGCCGTGGCACATCGCGAAGGTCAAGCGTTCCGATCTGATCACCGTCTATACGTCAACGCGCCGCGTTGATCCGTTCAGAGAATGGCTTGAGTCACTTCCGGCGGCAGACGGAATCAGGCGCTTGGATTCGATGCTGGTCGACCTGTTTGGCGAGCCGATCAATCGCGGTCAGGATCACCGGCTGCCCGGCATCGCGATGCGGCTGCTGTTCGGTACCGCGGTGTACCGGGCTTACCATCCGGGCGGCGACCAACCCGTCACGCCGGTACTCATATCCGAAGGGCAGGGCCAAGGGAAGTCGAGTCTCGCACGGTGCATCCTGCCACTGGAGTATCAACGGGTATGGTTCGGCGATGCGTTCTCATTGGACCTAAGTAGGAAGGAAGTCGCCGAAGTGACTGTCGGCAAGGTGATTGTCGAAATGCCGGAGATGAGCGGCCTGCGTCGTGCGGAACTCGCCAAGCTCAAGTCTATCCAGACCACAACGGACGATGGTCAGACCAGGGCCGCCTACGCATGGGCGCCGGAGTCCCTGCCGCGGCGGTGGTCGGGCATCGCGACCTGTGACAAGCCGGAGGCGCTGCCCCACGATCCGGCGGGGCATCGCCGCTGGCTGGCTGCGTCTATCGGCCCCACTGTCGTCATGGACATGAACGAGGAGCTTGCCCCGATCCGCGAGCAGCTTTGGGTCGAGGCGTTGGGCGAATACCGCGACCGGGCACCGACCGTGCCGCGCGGTCTGTGGTCGGTAGTGGCTGCTCAGAATCGGCAGTACGAGTCCCGCGACCAAGTAGACGACGTGCTGGTCGGCGACCTTCCGAGCGGAGAGTTCAGAGGCGGCGTGAGTATAACGAACCTCATGGAAGTCGCGAATATTGAATCCCGCGACTGGCCACGCCGACAGTACAACTTCACCGCATCCCTGCGCGGCGCCGGTTGGAGCAGGCGCCGGGTGCGGGCGAACGGGAAGCAAGCGCGCCTCTGGTTTCCACCGGAGTGAGTTGTGCCACTGTGCCAGCGTGTGCCAGGGTCCTTCAATGCGGTTTAGGGAATTGCGAATCCCTTCCATCAGGTGGGACGCAATGGTAGGAATTTGCGTTTCAATACGCCGCCAAGAAGGTTGGTGGCACGGGTGGCACGGTGGCACACACTTGGCGCAACTAGCGACATCGTACGATCTGGGCATCGATGCTTCGGCAACGGACGACACCACTCGTGATCCCTTCGTGGGCTGGGTAGCATCCTGTCCCCCGAGCTTCGCGCACCGCCCCACCGTCGCTCGATGGCGTGCCCGTTCCGCTCCACACGCCCATCACCCCCGGATGCCCCGCACGGCGCCGTCGACCGCACCCGCCGCATTCGCGCCGAACCAGGCGCAGGGCCTACGGTCTGGCCTACGAGCCGGTGCGGCAGCGCGGGGCCGAGGAGTGCGGTCGCCCGGTGCTGTCCGCTGCTCCCGGCGGTGTCACTGACAACCTCCTGGCGCGCTACGCGGCCCGGTGCCGCGCACGGTGTGCGCCGCACGCGCCGCCAAGGTGTACCGGGTCTCCGGACTCGTCGATCCGACCGGCAACGGGCTATGCGGCGGACGAACTTCGGCACATCGGAAGCGAGCGCGGGGGGCGGCCAAGTAGGCGCCATCGACTGGGAGCAGGCCGCGGCGGCTGCCCCGGCACGCCAAACAGGACGAATCCGGCCTGCGCCAATGCGCCATTAGCCTCGTCGTGAGCGACACGCTCGCGCGCATCAGCAATGATCGCGTCCCTGTAGATCGCCGACGTGGAATGGGCGACGTGGATGGGCGACGCCGGTGGCGCCCTCACCGGCCGCGCCACAAAGACCGATATCAACCCGGAACCGGCCACAACCACTTTCCCCAAGCCGGCCACGCAGGCGGCGCGCCGCGACCTGGCAGCGGAGGGCCGCCGGGCACTGGTGGCGAACCCATAGGGCTGCCGGATATAGCCAGTTCTTACGAAGGGCCGCTAAATAAACACTCTTTTCTTCGTAACGGTCACCGTTTGTTACCCTCTAGGTTGTTATACTGATTTGAAGAAAGTTTCGAATTCACGTGAAGTCAACTGAACAGCCTCTCTTAGAGACAGTTGGTGCGATCAGTGGTTACCGGGCGAAGATGGAAAACGGCTTGGCGAACGCCTTGCGCGTGGCACAGATCGCCACCGGGGAGGCTGGGGAGGACAAGGGCGCGGACCGTACCGCTTCGAGGTCCATCGCCAGGCGGTCGAGGTGGTGCCGTCACCGCCAGCAACCGCTTCGTCCGTGAGGGATCGCATCTTCGATGGACCACCACCAGTAGCGGCACCTCTACTACCGTGACAATCTGTCGAACGGTACGTATCTGGCGGGCACGGACCTCACGGGTGCAACCATAGTGGGTGCGGAGAACCATAGAGTACTCGTCCGGCTATGACCGGGAGACCCGACTGGGCCTCGGCTGCCCGATTGTGAGTAATGGAGTAAGAGAGTGCGCAACACCGTATTCAACCCGTTCAAGGCCGCCCTCGGTGGGCTGGTTATCGCTACGATCACGATTCTGTCTGCGTGCTCCAGCGCCACCACCGCGGGCGGCTTCCCGCGCGTGGAAGGCACCTACACAGGGACGATGAATGTCTCGGTAATCGACTTCGGAATCTTCGAAAAGATTCCAATGCGCCTGTCGGTAGAGCAAGATGCGCAGCGCGTCACAGCGTCAGGCGTCTTGGACCCCCAAGGGGGGCAGTCGACGTTCGTTCTGACTGGCACCATCGACAAGACTGGAAACTTCACATCCGACAACCAAGGGACGTCCCCGGACTTCATAGACACTGCCCTCTGTGGGAGGATCGTCGGGCTCATCGGCAAATTGGCTTTTTCTGGCCGGACAGCGTTTCTCGAAATCGTCCTAGATTCCGAATCCTGTGGGCTTATCTCCTATAGCGCGGAACTAACCCGCTGAGGTCACCTCAATGGGTACAGTGCGTTTCTGGAGAAATGAAACGCCGAAAGACACGGTCGCGCGCCAGCCAATGCCGCTACGAATGAATCACGATCTCAGTATCAGGAACACCCTCGGGGGCTGGTAACATGAGCAACTCTGGAAGCATGCTGGTGCTGGCTGTGGCGCTGCTGCTTACCTTCACGGCGTGCGAGCAGGCGGTGGAAGCGCCTGGACCCAGCGCGCCAAGCGGACCGCCGGTAGTTGGTGAGGAGCCCACTGAGCCGAGCACGCCGACGCCTGCCAAGCCCCGCGTGGATCCTCGGGTGGAAGTAATCAACCCACATGGGACCGCGCTCAGCAATAAGCTCCACACGGTGGACCTAGGCACAGTATCGTCCGAGGTGTACGTGATCTCCACCAACACGACGGGCGGATTCTCAGCCTCCGCCATCGAGCGCCTCGACACCATCCCTTCGGGTGCGGCAAGGAGCAGCGGCCAAGCGATCCGGACCACAGCTTCCGGCGCGGCGGGGCACCGGCTTCGGAGTGAGGTCCCGGCGTGGGTGACCGAGTTCAACAACAACCCGCCCCTGTCGGGCAGATCGGTGATTCGGCCGCGAAGCCAGTCGGCGCAGTCGCAGAACTCGGTCCTGGCGGGCGACCGATTCACGTTCATCTACCCTGATCGGCTGTCCCTCTTCTCCGTCCCCGCTACTGCGCGCAGGGTGGTCAGGGACGGCACGACAACGTTGGTGGTGTGGGTTGCCGATCGGGAGTGGGGTTCGTACTGCGGATTTGCGTCGTGGTGTCTGACTCAGGAGATGGTAGACGCCGTTGCGTACCGCTTTCTCCGCCCGGGAGCTGCCAATGACATCTACGACTGGGTGACGGCCGTCTTCGGGGCTCCTTGGGGGCCGCACCCCTATTACAACCTGATCCCGCCGACGGCCGCGCGCGAAATTCACATCCTGCTGTTCGACATCGCCGGCGACGGCCCCCCGAGGCAGGTCGATACCCGCATCATGGGTTTCTTCGTCGGCTTGAACAACTTTCAACGGCAGGTCGATATGCCGCAGTCACGGGGCTCAAATGAACGGCTGATGTTCTTCCTTGATTCACCGGTCCTGGCGAGCCGGGACGGACCTGTCTGGGATGTGACCGACGGCTGGCCGAGTCTGATCATTCAGACGCTGGCGCACGAGTTTCAGCACATGATCCACTTCTACCAGAAAGCGGTTCTGCAGGATGTCGTGAGCGAGGTGTGGCTCAACGAGATGGCGTCGGAGGTGGCGGTGGACCTGGTTGCCGACAGGATGAAGATGTACGGCCCGCGTGGGGTCGCCCATGACAATCCTGGTGCAGGAGAACCGGGGACGATAGCCGGCCGCCTGCCGCTCTACAACTGGAACAACGACAGACAGGTCACCGCGTGGTTCGGCGAGCTTGAGGATTACGCGGTCACCTACGCCCTCGGTGCGTACCTGGCCCGCACCTACGGCGGTGCGCAGCTCTTTCGAGCGATCGTCCAGAACGATCAGGGTGGGATCGGAGCGGTCGAAGCGGCGCTTGCGGCACAAGGCTATGCGGTGTCCTTCGGGGACGTGCTGACCAACTGGGCGGTGGCCAATCTGCTGTCGGACGACACCGATGCGCCCTACCCCTACCGGTATAATGCCGGATCGTCCTGGACTACCTCCGAGGCCGGTGGGTTGGCGTTCCGGCTCGGCTCGATCAATCTGTTCAACTACCGCCACGAGTTCTCCGACGGGCTGTACGACTACTACCACGACGGGCCGTACTTCTACTCGCTGCCCGAGTTCAACGGAGCGAGAGCGCAGCGCCCACACTCCAACCGATATGTGTCCCTAGGGCAGAACACTGGGCAGATTCGTTTGCGGGTCGACGCGACCGCCGGCAACCGCATCACCGTGGTAGTGAAGAGGTGATGCGGGTTCGGACGCTCGCGTTGGTGGCATTGGCGCTGTCAGGGTGTCTGTCGTCTTCGGAGCACCTGGACGAGGCCCGACGGGAACCCGTCGAATTGTCGGGGCGCGTGGTGGTCACCGGCTCAGAGCCGAACGTGATGCTGGTAATCGTTACCGACGATTCGCACTACGAGTTGGTAGGCGAGTTCGCGCAGGATCTGTGGAAGCTGCAGCAGCGCCAAGTGACCGTTCGCGGGCGGATTGTACGGCAAGCCCTGGGTCCTGGGTTTCCCGCGCGACTCGCGGTCGACGGATATACGAGTTGAACTCCGGTCAAGCGCGCGCATGGCTAGGCGACGGTTCTCAGTATTCGCATGGTTCCCCACATCAGCCATCTGAGATATCCGGCGAACGCCGCGCACACTACTCGCATCCAGGTGTGTCTACAAAGGTGTCATCGTCGCCCGTCTGAACGCCTGTGCGATGCGACGTGGGGCATTCTGCCTTCAGAGGTATCAAGCATCAGTGGGCGACTGGCTTTTCCCACGATAAACGCTGATTCGCATCTCGCGAAGCGTTGAAGCGTTGCCAAGGGCTTGACACCCTCTGGGTAGGAAAGGGATCGCCTTCGATTATGCGCAACCTCCGGCCCCGCACTCATCGGGCAGCAAGCGGCCTAGCGACAAAGTGCTCCGGGCTCAGCGGCATATCGCCAGCGTCACGCAACGCCCCACCGCATGGCGTGTCGCTCGGCGCCGGTCGCCGTCTCCAGCAGGGCATCGCGGCTCTCGGCGCCGCCCGCGTCCGCCGCGCTCCGCAGGAGGGCGGTCGCGCCAAGGATCCCGCGCTGGAGTTGGCGGGCGCTCCGCCCCCCGCCCGGCACGCCGCCGGCCAGGGAAGCCGGCGCGTAGATGATGTGGCAACCGGGGCACCGCAAGCGGCGTCAGACGCACCGCCGGTAAGGACGGTTCCTATGAGGACGAGTACCTGTTCGCCGAGCAGCCGGCGCCGAAGATCCAACTCAAGGCGCTCAAGCGCCGGCTGCAAGTACTCGGCCTGATCGGCGGCAGCCGCAAGAGCGTGGTGCCGCCCGGCGACCAGCCGGATGGGGAGCTTGGAACGAGTTGCAGGAGGACCGCCGCAAGCGGCGTGAGCAGCGTGAACGCGACGGATTGACCAACGGCCTCGATAATTGACGACGTTCTCGAACGGCTTGCTCCTATACCTCGTTTCCATCAATGATTCCCAGCGACAGTGATTCGTCGCGTCTCGGCTCCATGCCGGGTCGCTGGTCGAATACAACAGCTCCACGTGGGGCAGGGAGTAGCTACCCGGCCCCGGGGCGAATATACCAGAACCCAGACTCATCTTGTGCTGAGCACGCGGTGGATCACTGTCAAAACGGCCCGGCGCCTTCAGGTCCGGGCGTACAGGAGAACCGCAATGACGCATCGCGTGTTCAGGACCACCTTGCTGGTGGGGATCATCGTACTGCTGGGTTGCGAGGAGCCACCGGTCGCGCCAGGGGCGCCACCACCAAGGCAGACGCCCAGTTACTCGGCGGCGGACCTTGATGGGATCAAGGAGCGCTGGCGAGCGCTGGCATCCTTCGGGGGCGGGGGAGCACAAGCCACCTTGGCATTGCCGCGGGCTGCTGCTGTCGCCGGCTCCGAGTCATTCGACATCCCGGGGATGACCTTCGAAGACGCGCGCCGCTACGGAGCGTGCGAGGTTTTCAGCGCCACCTACACACCCGTGCCCTATCCTGATTCACCCATCTATCAGTTCACAGTCCTCGACTGCGTTGACTGGGAAGAGCAGGAATCCGGGCACTACCATGCGGCCTCGTTCTGTTCAGTTCTCACGCGCCGGCACCCAAGCGACCTTACTCCCTTGGGTACCCGCTGGTTCTTTCCGATAGTTCGGGCCGGTGACAGCGATCGCCGCATCCCCGAACAGACAGTGGAATTGCCGCCCAGTGCGTTTGGCCAGCCAGGCCCGCCCGGTGAGTGTCCGCCCGGCGAGCAATGCCCGCCACCGCAAAGGCCCCAGCCCCCCCTTGAAGTCCTGCATCATCCGCCCACGGTGCTTGTTACCATCAACGGACTGCAACGAGAGATGTTGTTTCACGCATACGAGACCGACTACTACAGCGACGGCGTGTACCCGTTGAAGTGGGCTTACGAGACGATAAATGTGAGCCGCGGCGGACCACACGATCTCCTGCTGGATACAGCTAGTGGCGGGGAAGGGAGCATGACGTTCTCGATCTCGTACAGTCCGACTTGGACCTGGGTGGCAATAGAGGATAGTGATCCTCCTGGTTATAGGTTGCGGATCGACTCGCCAGACCCAAGCCAAGCCAAAGACCTGATCTCCCACTCTGGCACGGTGGAGATTCAGGACAACGATGCGGACGCGGTCATCGAGTATGAGAGACGCTGCGCTACGCTGTAGCGTGGTGTAGAACAAAAGCGCCCCGTAAGGGACTCGGTATAACCTGAGCCGATTAGAGCCGAGAGATCTCCCGGGCTCCTGACGGCCGAGTCAAACTGAGGGGATAATAGACGGTCTTACCGGATGGCGTCGGGCTAACTCGACCGCCCTCGGGTGATGGCTATGAGCATTGCGCAACTCATCGAGCGTCGTAGCGATCTCAGCGACACTCAGAAGTTGCTTGACAACCCGAGGTGCGCTTGGCTCTTGGACGCGCACGTTGCGGCCCACGGGCGTTCCAACCGTCGTGTGCTCTCGCCCGTGCGGATGCGCGTGGCCAGCATGTTGTTCTCACCATTGGTCAGTTCATCCTGGATCAGCAACGACAGAAACTCCAGATGCCCCAACTCGGTCTGCGGCGCCTCGGCCAGCCGGTTCTCCAGGGCGTGCCACATGCCGGGCATCCTCAGTTGTCGCAACTGCTCGCGTAGTTGCGGGCGAATCTCCATGGCGGGTCCCTCCGTCAATTCAGGTAGTAGCGCACGTCGCGTACCATGCGCGCGCCGAGCTCGGACAACTCGAGATCAGTGCCAAAGATCGGCTCATTGGCGGCGGCCTCCAGCATGCGCCGCAGCGTCTGCGGCGGCACCACCGAGCGACGCTTGGCGCGGCGGCACACCTCATCGAAGTAGCGCCGACCGGCGTGTTCGGCCATGACCGCCAGCATGCTGCGCGCACGGCGGGCATTCAGGTATGCGTGCGGCTCCAGCACCGCGGCCAGCAACGCCAGCGCCGCCGGCCCGTAGCGCCGGCCCTGCTACAGGATCCAGGCTGGATAGCCGCCATCGATCATGTGCCGCACCTGCGCAGGAAAATCTTCGTCAACCCAGTACATGCGCTTGCCGGGCTCGACCAGGTACTGTCGGATCAGACGCTCCTGATCGTCGAACAGTCGCAGCAGCGGTGCCGCGTAGCGCGCCCACACCATGCGACCGCGCCACTGAGGCGGCATCGAGAAGCGCATCTTGTCGAAGATCAGAAACTGGTCGCCGGCATGCACATTCACCTGCTTCCACACCGGTGTCTCGAACCGTTCGTCCGGCAGCGCCTTGAGGACTGCTCGCTCCTGCGCGAACGCCTCCATCGGGGGCAATAGCACCGATAGCCCCATTACCTGGATTACCTGGTAGCACCATTGCATGCGTTCGGGGTATACTCCCCAACTGAGAGTACGGTCTTGCGGCTGGGCCTCATGCCGGGTCGCTGGTCGAATACAATAGTGCCACTAGGCGGGGAGTAGCTACCCTGACCCGGCGCGAACAGCCAGAACCTCAGGATACCTGTGTGCCCAAGCACGCGAGACCTGCTCTCAAAACGGCCCGGCGCCTACAGGCCGGGCAACGGGAGAAACGCATGACTCATCGCGTGTTCAGGACCGTCCGGCTCGGACTGGTTGTCATCGCGGCGGCCGTACTGGCTGCCTGCCCGGAGGCCGGCCCCGGGGAGTCCGGTCAACCGAAGCCTTCATGGTCGCCACCGTCTTGGCTGCATGGCACATGGAGATCAGTTGGCAACGAACTTGCTTCGGCCACAGTGAAGGTGTCCGCGTACAACGTAGAAATCGATCTTCGTGCAAGCGGAGCAACAACGACCTTCAACGTCGCTGAGCTCGAGGACGATGGGATAGCGACGATCACGCACGACGCCGGAGTCTCTCAGCGTGGCGAACGCTTCTATGGCGTGGTTGTCCGATACGCTGACGGTTCGAGTCTGGCGATGATGGCGTTCAGGACGAGTTCGACAACAATGGACGCCTACATGACCATTACCGACGTAAATGGCAATCAGACCGAAACCGGAGCAATCCCCATGAGAAAGCAGACGTGACGGCCATGCAAGAGAGCGGCCAGGAGGGCGGCGACAACGCAATCAAGTTGCACCTCGCCGACCTCCTGGCGGAAGGTCACCCGGCTTCGGTAGTTGCGACGATCCACTTTATTGAAGCGCTCGTCTCGATACTAGTCGATTTCTCGGAAGGGTACGCGGAACCGGCAGGGTGGGATCACGTTGTACTAAATACCGAAGCACACGTTGATCTTCGGGCCACCGCTTTTGCGCAGGATTTTGGTCACTCAGACCCTCCGCCAAAATATGTTGGTACGGATCGGGCTCTGCTTGACGCAATGCAAGAAATGAGGGAGGAAGTCTTGGATCGGTACCGTGACGACCGACGGGAATCGAACGGTTCATAGTTCTTCCCGTGACTGGTCGTTAGCGATTGATGAAGGCGAGCGAAAATATTTCTCCAGTAGAGAATCGTGAGCGGACAGTCTTGATCGGAATGAATAGCGAGACGGCCTGGCGCCATTTTGCTGTGGCTGCCGAGTGGGTAGGGAGCCACAACAATGGCAGATCCGTTGTCCAGGGAATCTCCCTTCTGTTGGCGACCATCGCCATCGTCGCACTGCTTGGCTGCGAAGAGCCTCCGATGATAGGACCGATGGGCCCGCCCGGACCACCAGCCGAACCGCCGGTGGAGCAGCCCGAAGACCCCCAGCAACCTGCGGAACCACCCGAGCAGCCAAGTACGCTGCCCGTCGTATCGTTTGCGACATCCGAAGAGGTGGACGTCTGGGACACCGCAGGAACGGTTAGCGTTCTCCTTATCCTGTCAGCGCCAGCACAGCAGCCGCTCACGATAATGCTCAGCGAAACAAAGGAAGGTATCTACAGCCATCCTTCGTCCATATCGGTCGCCCAGGGCGCAACATCAGCGACAGTGCAGATCACGATTTACGAGAATCCCCGGGGGAATACTGCGACTTCCGTGTTTATTCGCCGCGGCTCCGGCTACACTGTTGGCGAGCCGAGGGAATTCCTTCTCGATATTCACAACGACACTCGCCCACAGATACGCGACCCACGCTGCCCCTACCCGACGCGACACCCGCTGCTCGACAGGGTGTCCGCCATCGGTACGCTCTGCGTCACCGGAAACACCGGAGTCTCGCGGGACGCACTCGATAGGGTCAGTCATGTATCAGCCACCATGCTGCAACACCGCCCGGACCTCGCAAGAGTCCTAAGTCATCTCCCGGACTCCTCGTTGCCGCTACACTGGCAGCAGCATTCTCCACTCTTTGTCGTTGTGTACGGCCGCTCAGACGACTGCTCGTCATTTCCTACCGCGTACGACATTTGCGGTGAACGTTCGTATCTACGTTCGTCCTCCCAGGACGGCTACTACACGTGTCCGGATCCAGAAGAAGGAGGAATGCGCACCTGTGTGCACGAGTTGGCCCACATTGTCTTTGGGGGTGCAGGACGCCCCGGTCACCATGGTGCGCAGGCTGTTATAGGTCGCTTTGCAGAACCTGACGTAAGAGAGCTGTGGAGCGGCTACGCTTTGACGAACGCGCAAGAGTTTTTCGCCGAGATGTCAACCGTGTATTTCTGTATGGGTACCGCAGATACAAGTCCGAATCCGCATTGCTCTGAAGGACTAAGGGAGTACGATCCAGCTACCTATGAAGTGGTCCACGGCATCTACCGAGGGTCGGCAGACCTGCGGGAAGAACCTGGGGAATCGACCGAAGGACCCCAGGAGCCAGAGCCGTCGCCACTATCGATCGGTGCCCGAATTTCGATCTCGTCAACGCCATCGGGCGCGTACATCACCATCAACGGCGATACCGGCAACGCACGGACGCCAGCGACGCTCGAGCTTCCACCCGGCGCCCATGATCTCACTGTCCACAAGGCGGGAGCGGGTACGGCAAGGGGATTGGTGGTTGTGGCGAAATATCTGATGGACGCCAAGACAGATATGAACATATACGTCACGCTCGATTCCACTAAGACCGATCGCTTTCCGACTCTTCGTGAATACAACGGCAATCCCGTACACGAGCTGTTTCAGACCATCGTCGTCGACGAGAGCGTCATCGGAATCAGGTATTTGCCCCTCGGCAGGGAGGGCGACCCGCCGCTCACGATGCAGTTCGAGAATCTGCCTCCCGGCATGGTATTCGAGCAAGTTGTTGCCACTGATACATCCGGCTTTGCGGGACCGACGCTCATCATCTCCGGCACACCCATCGGCGAAGGGACGTTTCACGGGTTGTACAAGGTTACCGACCACGACGGCGACTCTTTCAGCTTTCCGTTCTCGTTCGAGGTCGTACCATAGCAGCCTTAGGAGCCCGAGCAGCCGCAGCCACCTGCCCATCGTCCCCCGAGTTCCTGTTCGATATCGATCTGGACAACAAGGGACCGAAGCCCGCCCTCGCCGACACCGATAGCCAGCGGTCCTGATGGGGCCGACGCCGCACTCGCGCCGAACAGCCGCGAAGCCAATGGCCCGGCTTGGCGAGCGTAGAAACGCCGGGCCGACGACACGCGCTCCCGGTGTTGCACGCGCCCCCGTCCCTGAGGCGCTCGGCGCGGCGCCGCCAGATTCGGCGTCGGGTCCGGTCGCCGGTATTGGATCAAGGCGGAATCTGCCGGCGGACCTCACCCCGGCGTGCCGCTTGACCGGCGTTCACTCGGCCGGCGCCGAAGGGGGGCTGGATGGACCGCCGCGTGAGAGTATCAGGGAGCCCTGGAGTCGCCGGCCGTCAGCTCGCCGCACTAATAGGAGTCGGACAGGATCGGATAATTGACCTTTATACGGGGCTAGTAGAGGTGGGCGACACCGCTCTTCTGCGGTGGATCATGAACCAAGCCGACGCCGACCGAGACGTCGATCGTATCCCTTGGGTGGCCCGACGGCGGGGTCAGTACCAGCCGCACACTGTTGTCCAGTGTGTTGGTTACGAGGCTCCCGTGCAGCGCCGTCGGGCAGCGTGTCGGGGTATCGGCGGCCCGCGTATGTGCCGGAATAGAGCCACCATCCGACGCCTGTGATTCAAGAGAACGATGACCGCCGGCGATAGCGAGGGATAGGAAGCATCATGATCGATTCAGCAATGGATGGCCTCGAGGAGGCGCGGCGCCGGGCGGGTATCGAGGTGACAACCCAGGCCAAGCGTCCGGCACCGAAATCGGATTCTGCTGTAGGCGTTCATGCGCCGGGGTGACACGCGGCAAGATGATTATCGCGGCGCTTCGGGCTCAAGAAGCAACGGCAGTGAGGGAGCACCTCGCGCTCGAAGTACGTACCATGTCCTCGGCGAGCAGGACGTACTCGAAATCGCGCAGCGCGGGGTCGGGCTCGAAGCCACCACCGCGTTCGTTCCTGACCGGTTAACAAGCGGACAAAATTGGTGCGACTCGTTCAGGTTACGGTGAACGAGCCGAACGCACCCTCCACGAAAGGAGGTGACAAAGGGTTGGTTCGACGGTTATCCAAAGTCTGTCAAAAGGTTGTGGATAACCAGCAAGTTTCAAAAACCAAAGTTCGGTATTGACACTCTTGTCGAAAACGTGCTATTGGTAGGACCAGAGTTGGAACCCAACTCGTTATTTTAAGATTCTTGGAGTTCTAAACGCAATGGGAATTCGACTATATGAGTTTGTAAGCGGCGGGAATCGACGAAATTTGGCTACTGAGGATCGTGCACGAGCTTCAATGGATATAGACAGGCGGTACTCCAAGAAGGTGATTTTCCTATCACACAAGACTGGTGATGAGAGTGCAACTGCGTTGGCAAGTCGTATCGACCAACATCACAACGCAACTGTGTATATGGCTGAATGGGACGACCGTATAGATGCCTCGGACCCGAATGTTTTGCCTGATTATATCATGGCGGTGATTCAGACTTGCGACGGGTTCTTGGTAAACGTAAGTTCCCCCATCATTGTTTCGATGTGGGTGGGTTACGAAATTGGCGGTGCTCATGCGCTACGTAAGACTCGTGCCAAGTACATATACTCGTATGTTCCGAATTTGCCGTCCGTAGTCGAGGCCCTCAAATCAATCAACGGCAGCAGTCTGGATAGCTGGATACGCAGCTTATAGACGCGGATGTCTAATCAGAGCGTGGAATTTGAAACATACAAGCTCCACGCCGAACTTGCTGCACGTATATCCGAACAAAGAGAGGACATAAGCAAACTGCACTTCGGTGTGGTAGCCGGGATCGTAACCGGCACAGTTCTAATTCAGCGACTCGCGTCTGGTGACGAGCTTTTTTTTGTTCTTCCAGTCTTAGGTCTTATTGTTTCTTTTTCGTGGATGGTTTCGATTTGGTCGCTTACCGCCAAACTTAGTGCAAAGCACGCTGCTCTTCTGATATTGGAAAAGAGACTCGATCCTGGATTTCGTTTTCTCAAGATAGAGAGTTGCAAATTCAAGCCTTCCGTTCTACGAAGAAAGTTCATCGCCGTCCTCATGCCGACACTCTTTGCTATTCTGTGTATCGGTATGTTGATTATTGGAGGGATTCAGATATGTCCGTCAGAGACACTTACAGATACTACCTTACCCGAAATGGAAAGATAGTTTACGCGGGTATTACAGAGTACTCCAAGACGAGGGAACAACAACACAACCAGGAACGCAGGCTCAAAGTAAAGTTGGAGATCGTAGGTAGAGCTACAACCAGACAAATATCCAGAGCTTGGGAGTTGGAGCAAAAATCCAACGGAATCTCAATCGGGAGTTTGAGTTCCTCATACTCTTCCGATAGCGGAATTCCGGTGCCGTCGAATTCCCCCGTAAGACGGTTGAACCAAAGATCGAGGCCATTAACGGTAATGATGGTGTAATACCTCTTTACACTGACCGAAACCTGAGCCTGAGAGTTCCAATGCCCCTTTGGAAGCACGAACAAAACCAGGAAGCGGTAACAGTTCAACAACCCTGTACACTCCCTCTAAGAACCAATACCACAACTTACCAATCGGAGATCGTCCATAACCCATAGTCGGGAACCTAATGATCTCGCTCAGTCGAAATTTTCTGGATTAGTCATGGTTAGGATTGACTGGTTGGGAATGTTCATGTTATCTTCTCAACCAGGGGCATTTGATAATGGAAGAAGTAGACATCAGGATAATGATGAACAAGCACACGGCTGCATCGTTGCTTGCGTTGCATGATCGGATTGAAGATGCCGAGAAAGACAGATCGCTAAACGCATCGCAACGCCTTCGGCAGTGCCTTGTCGCACAGGCCGAGTATCTCATGGAGTTTACAAAGAGCCTTGAACGCGCCAAAAAGAGCCTTACAGGAACAAAATAGGGTTTAGGTGGGTTAGTTAGGTATGTTATCGCCGAAAACAAGCATTCCAACAAGAAGAAGCTCCACGCTGGCCGAGGAACGGTCGGCAATGCCATCGTTGCCGGAGCGCAGGACCGGGGCAGCAACCAGATCAGCGCGGGCGTCGTAGGCGGGCACCAAGCGGGCCGACCTCGAACGAGTTCACCCATGAGCGGATCGACCAGGACGCCATGGTGTTCAGTGATGACTTGAAGTATCTGGACTAAGGACCCATGCCGTAGTTCGTCACGGCGCAGGCGAATACGTAAACGATCAGGCGCACGTCAACGGCATGGAGTCGTTCTGGGCCTTGCTCAACAAGGCTACCACGGCACGCACCACCCTATGAGCCCTGCGCACCTACAGCGCTACGTAGACGAGTTCTCCGGCCGGCACAACCGGCGCCCGCTGAACACAGATGTACAGATGCGGATGATGGCGCAGGGCAATGGTTGGCAAGCGCCTACACTACGGCGATCTCAAGGTGGTAGGGAGCATGGGAATGTCAGAGTTGCCCAATAGGATCAGCGTGTTGGGTGCACGGCGGCATCAGGCGATCTTCCCTAGCGTTGAGGCTGTGCCATTTGCTCAAGTTTCAGAATTCCCTAAGGTAACGCAAGAATCTTGGCACGACCGTACACGACATTCTCTGGGCTCTTCTTCGCGGGCAAAGCGCCCAGAATAATTCGATTCCCAATTTCCTCTTATTGCGAGGAAAGGTTACGATAGACTGGGTGTCAACGCAAAAAAAGTTCTGAAAGTCGCGTCTCGGGTCCCAGCGTACAAGCAATCCCTCGTCACGCTTGACACAAGAAAGTACCCTGCCAGCAGCACATAGACCATCTGATGGTGTGTTGACGTGAACGATCCAGTCTCCGGGCCTTATCTTGTCGAGAATACGATGCGCCGGATTGGGATTCTCGTTCCCCCATCCAAATCTGGACCGTCCTGTACACAAAGCACCATGAATCATCTTTGGATAACGTGACGGATCGTCGTCTTGCTCGTAGTGGGCCTCGAAACGTCGATCGGACTCATCGAATCTGGCTCGGCCAAACAAATAGACATCACACACGGCTCATTTCCTCTTGCCGAGAATAGTAGTCATGGAGCACCAAGAACAAGCTCGTAGCCGTTGCATCTTGGAGCCGGCGTTCTAAGCGTCGCACGCCTTGGTGCTCGTCGCGGCGACGACGCTGTCGTCGTAAGCGCCATGAAGGGTGAGATGGTAGAAGATTCGGGCCAGTTGTGCGACGTTGCACTCGCCGCCAGCGGAGTAGGCAAGCAGCGTCCGCATACGGAGGGATTGTTAGTCCACAGATGAGGTGCCGGTCACTACAAACTCGAACCGGTTGGACGGTGACTCGGTTGGCCCCGAGATCTCCCGCGGGCTCCCTCATCCAGTGTGTGTTGCCGGTCGGCACCCTTCCTATGGGTTCCTGTTGGAGTTGTCCCGGTTTGGTGGATGCGAAACTTCAGGGTGTCGTGCGTCGGTCGCAGACCGACACCATCCTCTGGACGGAGCCCCGAGGCCAAGGGGGAACTATTCCCTGCGCAGAGCCTCTTCGGCGGACACTGGGTCGGCATCCGTGCTGTATGCCCGTACTTCCAGACGCTACGCCCGCGCTGACTACCATGCCGGCCGGGAAGCGGGCATAGGATGATCGCATTTCGGTGACTGTGGTTGCGGTAGTAATAACGGCGGATACGCATTGGTCGTAAAGGATTACGTTATAAGGAGATGTGATCCAAGTGTAGGTAGCGGTCCAGGCCGTCCCGCACCAGCCGCGCCACCAATCCGCCCAGCGTCAGGTGCGGGTCGGTGTGCGAAAGCAACATCTGCAGCTTCTCCAGCCCGTGCCGGCACTCCGCGTCGACCGCCGCCTTCAACTCCCAGCGCCCGCTGCCGAGCGCGCGCAGCCGGTCGTTCGGCTGGGCCAGTTCCGGGTCCACCTCCGCCAGCATCTGCTGCACTTCCCGCGTGCTCTTGCCCACCGCCTGCCTGACCAGCTTTTCCCGCGCCGCCGCGTCCAGCACCGGCGCCACCGCCGACCCCGGCTCGCCGGCACCCACCGGCGCCGACGAGGCCTGGTCGCCGGGCGACCCCCCGTCCCGGGGCGCCCCAGCGGAGCCGCGCTCCACGCTACTGCCCGGCAGACGGCCCCGGTTGCGCTCGTTGCGGTCGCTGCGTTCGAACAGGTTCTGCAGTTGCGCGGCGTTGCTCAGCTTCAGGGAGCCGTCGCGAAGCAACTCGCCGGCAACGCCGATCTGGGTACTCAGCCGCATCGCCTTGATGCGCCGCCACGCGGCGGCCGCGGTGTAGCCCAGTTCGCGCACCACGTATTCGAACAGACTGCCGTACCCGCGGGCCAGGTGGAGTTGCCGAGTCTCGATCTCGCGCAGGTGGTCGAGGACCAGGACCTGCAGCGCCTGCTCATGGCGCGCGAGCTGCCGAGTCTGCGCCAGGAGCAGGTAATCGGGAAGCGCGGCGACGGTGGACCAGAGGGCGGAAGAGGTCGTGCCATGCATAACGTAAGTATACCATGGGATAGAAAATAGCAGGTTTTAGCGCATCCTCGATGGCGGTGGAACGGCGCCCGGAAGGCCGCCCAGCGGGGCGCAGCCGCCCGTACGGAAGCCAAATGGTTGTCGGAGTGTCGGAGGGGCCTCCGCGCGCCGCAGCGAGCCGATACGCGCCGAGAAAATCGCGTCAAGTGGTGCGCGCAACCTTCTCGTGATTTTCTACATATTCGCGATCCTGTCGGTACCGCGGGGCTGCCCGCACAGTCTCGCTTCCGTCCAAACTACATATGGGCTACCGCTGAAACTCTACAACCTGCACCGGCTGCGCGCGGCCATCGAATCCGACCTGCCGCCGGCTCCCCGCGGCCTGCTGCGCGCCTGGGCGCAGATGCTGCCGATCCTGTGGCACCAACGCCGCGACCCCGGCTGCGTAACGGTCCCCCCACTGCCGGCCCGCTCCGCCTGACAACCCAGCTCGGCGTCCGGCAGTCCGGCTGCTACTTTACGGCGCCGAAGGTCAGACCGCGGATGAACTGCTTCTGAATGAGCAGCGCGAATGCCAGAAGGGGTACGGTCACCAGGGCCGACGCGGCGGCCATCTGGCCCCAGGCGATACCACTCTCCATGATGAACGCGTTCATGGTGACCGGCAGCGTGGTGGCGTTGCCGTACGTGAGCAAGAGCGCCCACAGGAACTCGTTCCAGGACAGGATGGTGCAGAATATGGCTGTGGTCGCCAGGCCGCCGCGCGCCAGCGGCAGGACCATGCGCCACAGGATCCCCAGCGTGGAACAGCCGTCCACTCGCGCGGACTCGTCGATTTCGATAGGCACGTCGTCGAAGAAAGAGCGCATCAGCCACACTACGAACGAGAGGTTCGCCAGCGTGTAGAGGGCGATCAGAGGATAGTACGTGTCGAGCAGTTGCAGGTCGCGCACCACCACGAATACCGGCAGGATGATGGCGATCGGAGGCGCGAACCGGCTGCCAAGGATGAGGCCCGCCACCGCTGCCTTGCCGCGGAACTCGAACCGCGAAAGGGCGTACGCGCCCAGCGTCCCGGCAAGCATGGAGAGCAGAGTCGAGACGACCGCGATCGCCACCGTGTTGCGGTAATAGAGAAAAAAGTTGTGCTGTCGGAATACGGCGACGAAGTTGTCCCACGTAGGCGCGAAGAATACCTTCGGCGGTATGGAGAACGCATCGATGGGGGTCTTGAACGCCGTCATGAACAGCCACACGATCGGAAACATGAAGAACACCATGATCAGGACGATGGCGGTGCCTCGAAACCACTGGCCGGGGCGGCTGGAAGCGCGGTGGATCACCTCACACCCGTCCTTGAACCACGCGCGGCCGTGGTGAAGTAAAGCATCGCGAACAGGTTGACCACGAAGATCAACACGATGGTCAACGCCGCTGCGTACCCCATGTGGAACACGAGGAATCCCTCGCGAAAGATGTGCATGCTGATGGTCTCGGTCCGGATACCGGGGCCCCCGCCGGTCATGATGTAGATCAGATCGAATTGCCGGAACGCGTCGATGAAGCGGATCAGCAAGGCGATGTAGAGCAATGGGCGCAACAGCGGGATGGTGATCAGCCGGAATACTTGCCAGCCGCTGGCGCCGTCGATCAGCGCGGCCTCAAATGGCTCGGTCGGAAGGGCCTTAAGACCGGCTACCGTTACCAGGATAAGAAACGGTGCGTTCTGCCAAATCGATACCACCACCACCGCCGGCAGCGCCAACTGCAAGTGTGCGAGGATGGTCATCTTGGGAAAGCCAAGGACGCCCAGGAGATAGGTGATGATGCCAAGATCCCCCTGATACATCATTCGCCACAGGAGCCCGACCACCACCGGGGTGATCACCAGCGGCAGCAGGATGAAGCCGCGCAGAGTCGACATCAACCGCGTCTCGCGGATCAGCAGGTGCCCAACGGAGATACCCAGTCCGAGTTCCGCCGTCAGGGTGCCGAGGGTGAAGATCAGCGCCGTCAGAATGCTATGCAGCGAGTCGGCGTCGCCGAGGATGGTCCTGAAGTTGCCCAACCCCACGAACAACTTGCCCAGCCACGGCATGGTGAGGGTCCAGTCGAACAACGAATTCTGGACGATGGTCGCCAGCAGGTACAGGGGAAAGGGAACCAGGACGAGCAGGGTTGGGGCCAGGAGCAGCCAGGCGATCCAGGCACGGGACAGCCTGCGGCGGCGTCCGCCCTTCGTGCCGCCAGCGTCGGACACGCGTGCCACGATGCGCACGCTCAAAGGCTCGGCGGGCGCCGAACGGCTGCTGTCTGGACGCACTCAGCGTCCAGCCGCAGAGTTCCGGACGGTCGCCCGTCGAGGTGTCGGAGAGCTGCCGGCGCCGACTGCATCACGGATTGCCGGCGCCAGTGGCGCGGACCGGCGGCGGACGGGCAACGGTACCGGTATTGACACGGCCGCGCCACGCGGGTCTGCCGCGGACGAGCATTGCGCCCCGGCATGGTGCTGCGGCGCGGCCGGTCGGGTCGGGTCAGTAGCCCGCCCTCTCCATCAGCGGATCGATTGCCTCGCACGCCTCGTCGGCTGCCTGTTGCGCGCTCATTTCGCCAGACAGCGCATTGGAGAACATCAGGCCGATCTTGTCAGATACCTCGTTCCAATTGGTGATCGGCGGATACCCGGCAGGATCGGTGTCTGCGAAGATCTTGGCGACCACCTCTTCCATGGGCGGAGCGCCGGGTGCATTCGGGGACACACTGTAAACCGCCAGGTTGGCCTCGCGGGTAGTGGCCAGAAACAGGCGGCTTGCCACCGGCGTGCTGGTAAGCCACTGAATGTACTGCCAGGCAGCATCCTTGTTCTTGGCCGTGTTTGGAATGCCGAGTCCCCAAGCGCCGCCCACGGCCAGTCCGCGCTCCGGACTGTCCGGCAGTTGTGCCAACCCGACGTGGCCGGCGATCTTGGACTGCTCGGGATCGTTGTACTGTTCCCAGACCACGAAACCCTCCATGATCATGGCGACCCGGCCCTGGGTGAACTCGGTTACCACTTCGGTCCATCCGGCGCGCTTGGCACCCGGCGGTGCATACTCCTCGACCATGTGGACGTACCACTCCAGCGATGCCACCGCCTCAGGCGCGTTCAGGCTGCAGTTCCAGTCGTCGTCGAAGAAATTGCCGCCGAACAGGTTGAGCACCTGGATCCAGGAGTTGGTGTCCTCGGTGCCGCGCCGTCCGCCACGCGCCATGTAACCGTAGATTTGCCCCAATTCCGGATCCTCACGCGTTAGTTTCGCGGCGGCGGCCTCGAACTCCTCCAGCGTGGTGGGCACCGCCACGTCGTACTTCTTCAGGATGATGTCGTTGTACAACAAGCCGTTGGTGAAGCTGATGAACGGGATGCCGAGTTGCTTGTCGTTCACCGACAGGATGCCGAGCACGGAGTCATCAAAGTCCGATCGTGCCCAGCCGGGGAAGTTCTTGCCGGCGTCCGCGATGTACGGATTCAGGTCGATCATCCAGCCGGCACGTTCCCATCCGGGCTGGAACAGCCATATGTACTGCATGACGTCGTAGGTTCCGACCTGCTGACTCAACTCTACCTGCTCTTTGGCGAATACCTCGCTCTCCGGCATGATGTCCACAGTCACCGAGATGCCGGTGGCCGCTTCGAACTCGGGCAGCAGGTCCAGCAGGTTTTCGGTGTTGGGGCGCTTGTCGTGCAGCACCCGGATGGACTGGCCGGCGTACGGCATGTCGCCGCTGGCCGCGGCCGGCTCTTCCGCGGCCGGTGCGGCGCTCGCAAGAATTGGCGCTGCCAGCAGGACGGCGCCGCAAAGCAGTACGGCGCGAACGGTCCGTGTATGTGTCATGGTCATGAGCACCTCCTCGTGACTCAGATCACTGGGTTGTCCTTGGGCTTACCACGCGCGCCGTGGCCCGTCAAATGGCATTGGCGTTTGACGCATCACCGGCCTGCTTTTGATACCGCCTTGATCCGTCGCGCGGGCGGCTGTGCGGTTTCTTGACGAAGGCTGCTGTGCGGCTCACGCTGTCGGGCATGACGAAACGGGTCCGCTGCGCAGTCATCGGCGCTGGCTGGTGGGGTACCACGGCGCACATTCCGGCGCTGTTGCGCCACCCGGGGGCAGATCTGTGTTGCGTCCACCACCGCGACCGGCAGGTGGCGCAGCGCATCGCCCGCGATTTCGCCGTTCCCTGCGCCGCCGCATCGGTCGAAGAGGCGCTCGACCGCGAACCGCTCGACGCGGTGGTGATCAGTTCCACGCCCAACGTCCATTACGCGCAGGCCACAGCGGCGCTGCAGCGCGGGCTGCACGTGCTGATCGAAAAGCCGATGACCATCACCGCCGCGGAGGCGGGCGAACTGGTGTCCCTGGCGGACCGCCAGGGCGTGCACTTCCTGCTCAGCGGGCCGTGGCACTACACCGCCCACGCTGCGACGGCGCAACGGCTGGTTCGCTCCGGCGCCCTCGGCGACATCAAGATGATCAGTGTGCTGATGACCAACTTCTGCATCGGCATCTACCGCGGACTGCCGTGGGAACAGGTCTTCGCCGGCAGTGACAACTTCGAAAGCCAGCCGCCTTACCTGCCTCCGGAACCGGCGTCGTTCGCCGATCCGGCGGTCAGCGGCGGTGGACAGATCTACACCCAGGTGGCGCATGTCGGCGCCTACCTGGCGTTCCTCACCGGGGCTGACCCACGTGCCGTGTTCGCCCGTTTCGACAACTACGACACGGAGGTGGACGTGTACGACTCGATCAACGCGACCTGGAGCGGGGGCACTTTGGTGTCGATCGCCAGCACCGGCGCGCCGATGCCCGGAGAGCGCACCTTCGAGGTGCGCGTGTTCGGTACGGAGGCCATGCTGTTCCTGGAGCTGTGGCACGGCACGATGCGAATGTACGGCGCGAGCGGCGCACCGCACGACTATGCTCCGCTTGCCGAGGAAGAGATATATCCACTGCACGCGCCGGCCGAAAACCTGGTCGACGTGGTGGCCGGCGTGGCGCCCAACCGGTCGCCCGCCACGCTGGGATGGAGCGCCATGAAGCTGATCGAAGCCGCCTGCGAGTCGGCGCGCAGCGGTGCTGACGTGAGGGTGGCATGACCATGGAACTGGCCTGCGCCGATTTCACCTTTCCCCTCCTGCCGCACGACCGTGCGCTGGCACTGATCGCTGCGTTGACGATTCCGGCGGTTGACATCGGCCTGTTCGAAGGCCGCTCCCATCTGCAGCCCTCCACCGAGTTTCAGGACACCGCCCGCGCGGCGCGGACGCTGAACGAACGACTCGGCACCCACGGTCTGCGCGCGGCGGACGTGTTCCTGCAGGCCGACAACGACGGCCACTCCTACGCAATCAACCACCCGCTTTCGGCGCGCCGACGCCGTGCCCGCGACTGGTTCGAGCACGCATTGGAATACGCCGGAATCTGCGGTGCGGCGCACGTCACCATCAGTCCGGGGGTTCCTTTCGCCGACGATGAACCGGTAGAGGATTCGCGGTCCCGCGCCCACGCGGAACTGGCGTGGCGGGTGGAACGGGCTCATGCGGCCGGGATCGTCCTGGGCGTGGAGCCGCACCTCGGCTCGGTGGCCGCGCGTCCCGCGGCGGCGCTGCACCTTGCCGCGGCGGTGCCCGGTCTCAGCCTCACCCTGGACTACGGACACTTCGCGCGTGCCGGCATCCCCGATCGGGAGGTGGAGCCGCTCCTGGCCCACGCCAGTCACTTCCACGTGCGCGGCGCCTGCCGCGGAGCCTTGCAGGCATCGATGCGCGACAACACCATCGATTTCAAACGCATCGTCCAGGTGATGCGTGCCGTCAGGTACCGCGGCTACCTGGGGCTTGAGTACGTGTGGACCGAGTGGGAGAATTGTAACCGGGTGGACAACCTCAGCGAGACCATCCTGTTCCGCGACTACTTGCGAACGCTGCTCACAGACACGTAGTAGCGGCTCAAGGCCGGAACAGGAAGTCGTGGAACAGCTTGCGGCGGGTGCCGGATAGCCCGGCGTAGAATTCGCGCCGGTAGGCGGTGTGCTCGGGGCTGCCGATCATCCACGGATGCTCGTAGGCGTAGTAGAGCATGATGCGGCGTCCGTCCGCGCGGGTCGCGGGACCGCGCGTGTGCCACAGCGCGTTGTGGAATATCACGCATGAACCCGCCGGACAGCACACCTGGATCGCGCCGGGAAAGGTGTCGAAGCCGCTGAGCGCTTCCGCCGTGGGCTCGACGTCGGTCTTGTGAGATCCGGGAACCACCATCAGGTTGCCCTGGTCCGGTTGCGTCATGTCGGACAGGAAGTAGCCGATCTTCAGTTCCAGCATCGGTACCCGCGGCCGCAGGTTGCGGAAGCCGTGGTCGGGGCCGTCGATGTGCCAGCGCGCGGGGCCGGCGTGCGCCCCCTCCTCCCAGAACGCGTCGGAGGCATGAAAGTGCGGCTCGTTCTGGTTGAGCAGGGCGCGAATGTACGGCATCACCGGTGGGTAGTCGGCCAGCTCCAGGAACAGCGGATCGTCCGCCAGCAGGTAGAAGATCCTGGTGCTGCCGGTACGCTCCATCCCCGGTCGCGCGAAGTGCGGGGTGCCGCGCCGCTCCAGCTCCCGGCGCCGCGCGATCGCCCGCTGTAACGCCGCGCGCAACCGGGCCACGTGATCGGAGCCAAGAAACGACTCTACCACCAGGTACCCGTCGGTCTCGAACGAATAGCGCTCATCCGCGCTCGGTACGGCACTCACATCCACAGCCTCGTGACCGAACGTAGCCCAGCGCCGGACGCCTGTCGATACTCGTTCGGCGGAGCCCATGCGTGTCTACGCACCGGTCTTGCAGGGTCAAGAGTAGGTAGACTCCGAACGGCGGACGACTTGCAGAATGACGACCAGCAATCTGTCGGTGTGGATGTCGTATACGATGCGGTACGGACCGACTCTGATCCGCCACGTCTGCGTGGATCCTCGCAGCTTGCGAGAGCCGGACGGGCGAGGATTTCGGGCCAGTTCAGTCATGGGGCCGGCAAGCCTGCGTCGCACCGGAGCCGGCAACTTCCGAACCCTCCCGCTGCGCGGCGGGAGCCAGCTCCACGCGGTATCCGCCGCCACCTGCGCGTCGAGCGAGGGCGGATGGCGGGTCGTGCACTTGCTATTCCCGCTGAGCGGCGTCCAGTTCCGCGAAAAACTCGCCGGCCTCCCGCCCGCCGTCCCGCTCCCACTCCCGGCGTGACTCTGCCAGACCGGTTTGCAGTTCCTCGTCCTCTCGGGCCTGCAGCCAGTCGCGAACGGCTTGGGCCACGATGTCCTTGGCATGTTGCCCGCTCCGTACCGCCGCTACCTTGAGCGCGGTATAGAGCCCTTCGTCGTCAAAGACGACGGTCATACGTTTGGACATACTGCCTCCTGAACGTTTGTACGTCTAAGCGTACAGTCGCTAGGGTAAGCCGTAAAGGCCGGGTGCTCGTTTCGGGGACGAGCGAGTGAGTCCGGCATGGTAGATTGCTGGGGTGGAGCGGGAAACGCAAATCAAGGAGACGGTGATCCGCCGCATGACGCGGCTCGCGGCGGCGCACGGGGCAGTGAACCTGGCGCAGGGGTTTACCGATGAGACGCCGGCCTGGGACATGGTGTGGAGCGGCGTGGCGGCGTTGCTCGGCGGCACCGGGGAGGGTGCGCGCCGCGTCGAGTCGCTGACCGTGCGCGAGCTCCTGGCCGCGAACGCGACTGCGAACGCGACTGCGACCGGGGACGCGGACGCCGGTGCCGACGCGCTCGATCGCTCCGTAAAGGAGCTGTTCGAGCAGTGGCGCGGCTCCCGCGACGAGTTCAACCAGTATTCCTATCCGTTCGGGCTCCCCGAGTTGCGCCACGCGATCGCCGACTACACGCAGACCTGCCACGGCTACCGGCCCGACCCCGAGGAGCAGATCACGGTGGTGCTCGGGGCGAGCGAGGGCATGGCGGCCGCGTTCCGGTCGCTGCTCGCGCCCGGCGACGGCGTGGTGGTGATGCAGCCGTACCATGAGCTGTACCCGTCGCAGGCGGCGATCTTCGGACTCGTGCCCCGCTTCGTGACCCTGCGCGAGGATCGCCGCGTCGGAACCTGGCGGCTGGACCGCGACGAGCTGCGCACCGCCCTGTCCGATCCGGCGGTCAAGGCGGTGGTCGTGAACACGCCGCAGAACCCGACCGGCAAGGTGCTGGACGCGGCCGACCTGGAGTTCATCGCCGAACTGTGCCGGACCCACGACCGGTTCGCGATTACCGACGAGATCTACGAACACATCACCTTCGACGGCCACCGCCACCGCTGCCTGGCGCTGTGCGAAGGGATGGCGGAGCGCACCCTGGTGGTGAACTCGATCTCCAAGACCGGGCGTGCGACCGGGTGGCGCATTGGCTGGGTAATCACGCCGCCGGACTGCACCCCGGCGCTGCGCGCGGTCCACGACAACCTCGTGGTGCAGGCGCCGACGCCGTTGCAGAAGGGGGCGGTGTCGCTCCTGCGCCAGCCGCGGTCGTTCTTCGCCGGTATCGCCGAGGGCTACCGCGAGAAGCGCGACCTGCTGGTCGGCGGCCTGCGCGAGGCCGGATTCGCGGTCACTCCGCCGGAGGGCGCCTACTACCTGTTCGCCGACTACCGCGCCGTGCCGGCGCTGACCGGAATGTCGCCGACCCAGGCCGCAATGTTCCTCATCGAGCAGGCCGGCGTGGCCACGGTGCCGGGTGACAACTTCTACACCACCGGCCGCGAGGGCGACCGCTACCTGCGGTTCGCCTTCTGCCGCTCGCTCGACACCCTGCAGGAAGCCGTCGCCCGGCTCCATACCCGGCTGCGCTAGCCACGGCGCTCAATCTCGTGCAGCGGTGCGCCCCGCCCTCCGCGGCACTCGTGGCACGTATCGGGAAGGCCTGGATGCCTACCGGCTCGATCGCGCCACCCACGACTACATGGAACCGCCCGGTCGAGTCGAACGCCGCGGATTCGGTGATTCATGTCAACGGGTCGAGCGATCTCTACCTGGTCGCGTACCATCAGCACGAGTTCGTCGATCTCCACTACGAAAAGCTGTTGCGCAAACGACGCCAATCGGCCTCGCCGTGGCACTCGCCCGACGCAAGATCACCTCGGTGTAACCGTTGCCGCTGGCGGGCGCCGCCGACTCGCATTAACCCTTCACCGAGCCAATCATGATCCCCTTGACAAAGTATCTCTGCAAGAACGGGTACACCATGATTATCGGAATGATGGTCACCGCCATGGAGGTAGCCTTTACTGACTCCAGCGTAGGCTTATAGCCCATGATGTTGCCGAATGCCGGATTCTGCAATGCGAACTCCTTGGCGGCGTCGACGTCTCTGATGATTTGCACCAGCTTGAATTGCAGGGTAACAAGCTCGCTGCCTCCAAAGATCATCGAATCAAACCAGCTGTTCCACTGGAACACCGCATTGAACAGGATAATCGCGGCAATTACCGCCTTCGAAACCGGCAGAACTATCACGAAGAAGATACGCAGATCATTTGCACCGTCGATCTTCGCTGATTCCTCGATCTCGGTCGACAGACCCTTGAAAAAGGTCATCATCACTATCGCGTTGAATGCATTGAACAGCAGCGGAATAATATAGACCAGGAAATTCCGGTACAGGCCAATGCTCTTGATCAGCAAGAAGAACGGAATCAGCCCCCCGTTGATATACATGGTTATGATCATGTAAGTAAGGATCGTCCTTCTCCCGATGAGATACCTCTTCGACGCGCCATACGCGAAGCACGCAGTGAAGAAGACGCTCGTTAAGGATCCTATGACCGTTCTTGCCACCGAAACGGAGAACGCGCGGAACAGCGATGGATCCCGGAAAAAGAATAGGAAATTGTCGACCGTAACTTCCCTTGGATAGAAGAACAGACCGCCGCGAAGCGCGTCTACGGGATCATTCAACGACAATACCAGCACCAGATAGCAAGGATAGACACACACGACAGCCAACACCACCAGGATGCCGACGTTGAGGTAGTCGAATAAGGTATTCCTATCGAGCGGGTTCTTGGGATGATCGCCAGGATGTGATTCTACTGCAGGGTTAGAATACGCTTTCACCAGTGTACCATCGCGAAAACCTGTTGGCCGAAAAGAGCAGCACAAATGCCACCAACGACTGAAATAGACCAACGGCGGTGGAATAGGAAAACCGGGCCTTCTGCAGCCCCATCTTGTAGGTATATGTCTCCAGTATCTCGGCGACATCCATGACCAGGATATTCTGCATCAGAAACAGCTGTTCGAAGTTCTGTGTCATCATCCGGCTAATGGCAAGAATCAACAACACGATCACGGTGGGCTTGATGCCGGGAATGGTAATGTACCAAGCCCTCTGAAAGCGCGATGCCCCGTCCATGTAGGCCGCTTCATAGAGGGTCGGGCTGATGGTCGATATGGCGGCAAGATAGATGATCGAGCTGAATCCGAAGTGCTTCCAGATGTCGCTCAGCACGACGATTGAGAAGAAAGACGCGCGGTCGGCAAGGAACGCATACGGCCCGCCAACGAGGTTCAGCGAAGTCAACAGGTAGTTGATCATGCCGGCGTCGGAGAAGAACGTTATCAGAAACGCAGCTACGAACGCCCACGACAGAAAGTGCGGCAGGTAGGTGAGTGTCTGCACACCCTTCTTGAATAGGTGCATCCCCTTCAGCTCGTTCAACATGAGCGCGAATACGATCGGCACCGGGAATCCGATTACCAGTTTCGCGGCGCTAATCAGAAACGTGTTGCGCAAAGCGTTGTAGAAAAGGCGATCCGTGAACAACACCTGGAACTGGTCGAGTCCACTCCACGGGCTGCCCCATATGCCGAGCCCGACGTTGTAAGCCTTGAACGCGATTACGACCCCGTATATCGGCATGTAGGCAAACACGAATAGCCATACCACGGCGGGCATGACCAGCAGCAGCAGGTATTTCTGCTCGTTGACCTTTTTCAGGATGCGGTGCTTGCCGGCAAGCCTGGTCGTGGAGTAGGAAGGTGTCCCCATGTGCGCCGCCGAGACCTAGCCCGCGCGCGGCGGATCGGTTACCTGGGCCGCCAAGCGAGCGGCGGCGCGGTGCGGGTATGAGGGAGGCCGGCGGCGGCTCACCAGTGAACCTCCAAACGTACCTGCCCCGGAAAGTCGTCGATGAGCACGGTCTCACCGTCAGGGTCGTAGGTTCCCGTGCTGACGCGCTTGGCGGGGAGCGCGGCCGGGTGCGGGACGTGTACGATGAGCCGGTCCGGCAGCGAGCGCTTCAAGTCGCTGAGCCGTACCGATATGGCGATGGTGCCGTTATCCACGTCGGACATCACGTGCAGGTGAATGGTGCCAAAGTAGCTTTTCAGGCCGCTTACGTCTATTGACTTGGCTTGGGTGAGCCATCTGCGCGGGACGCCGGGCATGATCGAGAGGTGGTCGCCGTGTTCAAGATAGAGCATCCACCTGCTGCGCATCAGGAACCACGCCTCTTCGTGGGTCTTGTGGGGACTGACCTGGTAGTAGTGCTCCCAGAACGTATAGGTTTCTCTATCGGCAAGACTGGAAACGTTGTTGTAGTACTCCTTCAGGAACGCATTGCGTTCCCCTCTGCGCAAATGAGCGTATGGATGAGGGCTGTAGTAGGGTTGGCTGAACATGACGTTGTTCAGGAACAGCAGCTCGACCGTGCTATTGACGATAAAGTCACCGTACAACTCATTGGGATCGACCACTTCCTGCAGGAGCAGATACATCGGGCCCGTGTGTCCGTCCCTGGACGTGAACGTGCCGTGCGTAAAAGCCGGATCGCCCTCGGCCAAGAGGACTGCCGGACCGCGGTTTTCGGCCCATGGCGGTGCCGCCGGACACCAGTGTCCATTGCCGAGTGGAATGACCGGCGACTCCCGCAGGTTCTTGGCCAAAGCCGTTCTGATGTTGTGCCGCAGCGTGGTCGCCCGTGCTCGGATCTGGTCGGCGGCGTCGCTGTCCAGGTCAGCCAACACCTCTGCGGAACGAAGCAGGCCAAGGTATGCATAACCGTTCAGCATATATGAATGGTAGGGATCCTCCGGGTCTGCTACCTTGCCGTCGATCATGCCATAGTAGCCGGCGGCTCGAAATTCCTCCTTTTCGTTGCGGGCAATCCACCTAACCAAGTATGCGCACGCGCTCAGGATGTTGGACTTGATCGATCGGATCCAGTCGATGTCCTTCGTATACCGGTAATGTTCGCCGATATTCCAAAGTACGGCCCCGGTTTCCAGCATGTAGTTGCCGAAGTTCTGCATGAAGCCGTCGTCATGCTGTTTTTCGATGAAGTACATAATTGCTCTTCTGGCAAGGGCGTGGTCGCCCATCGAATCCAGGTATTGAATAATGGGTGAGCTCTCCGAACCGATGGGGCTGTAAACGCCTACGACGGGAGCCACCGCGGCATCCGGCTCGTTGCCATAACAGACCAGGTCCAAGTGCAGCTTACCGGCCTTCATCATCTCTTCGATGCGTTGTTCGGGAACGCGCAACGACGCCATGCCATCGATCTTGCCCAGCCAAAACGCCTTGCAAGCAGCGTAGTGGTCGGCGTAGTCTTGTTGCGCGAGAGCATCCGCTCTGTGTGCCGATATGGGCCGGTGCGGGATCTTGAACAGATACTCAATGCTGTCGCCGGGTGCGAGCAGCACGGCCATTTCCCGCTGCGGCACCGGTTTCCCGTCCAGTGTCGCCACCAGGTACACGCTGTCAGCGCTAAACGACCCATAGCCCGTGTTTTGGTCGTAGTGCGAGTTGAACGTGGATTCGCCTGGGTTCACGAACACATTCGCCTCTGGAATACGCACCCACGAGTATCTTGGCGCGGTGGCCGTGTTGGTCGCATTGATGGCGAGGTAGAGGACGGTCTCTTCTTCCTGATCGAACTGCCGATCGTGGAGTTTCTCCATCTCTGCCGCTTGGCTGGCGGTTAGCATGCTCGCTTCCGAGTAGTGATCGGCAACCAGGATATGAGTGCCCGCAACGCGGTCTGAGCGCAATACGTCGTTTTCGAGCGTGACAAACATCTTCGCCTCATAGAGGATGTCTTCATCCGCGTGGCGCGTGTTCAGGATCGGCAATACGCCCTCCTCCAGACGCCGCTCAAGACCTTGTGTACAGCCCAGGCCTCTGCCCGCGAAATAGTTATACACTATCCCCGCGTCGCCAAACTCTGCCACGGTAACGTCGCGCTTGTGATAACGGGGCTTGATCCAATCCCAAGGATCGGTAGTGCCCGACGTCAGTCTCGTACCAATCTCGAATATACGTATGTCACGGCTTATGCCGAGCCAGGTCACGCACTTCAGGTTCCTGGTATGGTGCGCGGCGCTAGCGAAAGATTCCTCTTCGTCGGATGCATACTGGTCAAGTTTCGAGAGCTTATTGTTGGCGCGTATCTCCGCCACGATGGCGTCGAAACCACGCGTGTCGTCGGCGTCTGTGACTATGGTCTTGTACGCAGGTAGGTAAACCGGATACTGCTTGCTTACGTCTCTCAAGAAGAAACTGAAGCCGTCGGTAACGGTGTTGACGCTTACGATGGTAGCGAATGCGCCAGGTTGTAACGCATGTTTGTCGATTGACACCTGTAGCCTGCATTCGCGGTCTGCAGAAAGTGCGAAGCTCCATCCGTCGTGATTTGTTGTTCCGCGACACTGGTCGCATTCCATTCCAGATATGGCGCCGTGTCGTATCTGAAGTGTGCCGGTCAGCTCACGCTCGTTTCTGATTATGGTGATAGTTCTCACTGTCGCTCCCTGGATCCCGACGCGCACCGGATAGTCTGGTCAGTTCCAAAAAAACGACCTTCAGGCCCGACACTGGTTGTCAGCGGCCTGAAGGTCATGGGTATCAGTGCGAGTGATGCACTCTCGCAACTCACCGTTTGCCGAGCTGCACCAATTGCTTGTTGTGTTCGGCGGTCAGGGCAGCTTCTACGTCGCGTGCACCCAACCTGTCGATTTCTTCCAACGCGGCGTTGTAGATATTCATCAGCTCGTCGGCAGAGTCGGCAACCACCATTCTGGAGGCGGCGACCGCCATCGCCTCTTCCACCTGGGTGTGCTTGATGTCAACAGCGCTTCCCGGCAACCACGAACTTGGCAATTCCGCAAAGCCGAGATCCCAGGCATCAACCACGAACGGCGTGAGTCTTTGCTCCATGGTGGCCCGATGTTCCGGTGAGGCGCCCAGATAGTCATCGACGTAGAGGGTCCAGTAGAAGGTATCGCAGAATGGCACCCACCTGCAGAGAACCCCGTACTTGGCGGCATAATCGACAAAGCTGGCGTTCAGTTCATCCTGTGCTGATTGCTTCATTACTCGCTTGCCATCAACCCAGTCCCACGTCTCTCCCTCGGCGCCGAGGATCAACGTAGTCTGCCCCTCGTCGGTGAGTGCCCACTGGAGGAACTTGATGGCGCGGTCGGGCCGTTCGGCGTTCTTGGTAATGACCAATCCATTGAAGCCCTTGTTTCTGATCGTTGGCTTGGTAAACTCGACGCCCTGTTTGACGATCGGGCCGATGGGGGTGTACGTCCGGTTATCGTTGCCGTCGTTTTCCCGAATCGTTGTATTGACGGTATTATCGACGTTGAAGATGGCACCCACGGTACTTACGTAACCGGCCGAGTAGAGTCGTTCCTCGGATTGCTGGGTCTGTTCGGTGAATTGGCCCTTGCTGATCAAGCCGTCCTGGTACAGGCTATTCAACCATTGCAGGAACTCCAAGTACTTGGGGTCTCTGAACAGCAGTTGTACGTCGTCGCCCTGCGGGTAGTAACCAGACACGTGCATTCCGAACGTACCTCGGAACATGTTGTTGCCGGCCCTGCCGAACAGCAGGTCGGACACGCTGCCGCCAAAGTCTATCGACAGGACGTCCGGATAGTTTGCATGAGCAAATCGGAGGTAGTCCTCGAACTCGCCAAGGGTCGTGATGTCTTCCTTGCCGTACGCCTCCAGGATGTCGCGCCTGGTAAACATGATGCCTTCGCCACTCGTAAACGGTACGTTTATCTGTTCGAAGGCTTCCATCACCTCGGCATAGTACATGAACCCTGCCCAGTACCACATCTTGCCGTCATCGGCGGTGTGGTAGGTATGATATGCAGGCGGTACGAGATCCCACGTCTTGGGGGCATACTCGTCGATCAGGTCGGAAATCGCGTGTACCATGCCGGCATCGATTATTTGCTGGAGGAGCGGGCTTGTGTAACTGCCAAAAGCCAGCATGTCGGGGAGGTCGCCCGATGCGATCATGGGTGCCAATACTTCGTCTTCTTCACCCTCGAGTACGTCCATATCGAGCGTGATACCGGTCTGTTGCGTAATGAATTGAGAGACGAGACCATCATCCCATTGGACTGCTGGCCGGCAACCGCCCCAGGTATTCTGCCAAAACGAGAGCGTGACTGGCGAGGTATCCGCCATGTACTCCCACTCGAATCCGCCAGTGTCCACGGTCGCTGCCGGTGCGGATGCAGCGCTCTCCTCGTCGGTACCCCCGGCGAAGACAGAGACTCCCAAGAGCCCAACTAAGAATAGAAAAGGTATCCTTTTCATCATTGCTCCTTTCGTATCAGGTGTGTAAATTGATCAGGCGGCGGCCTCATGGTGTGGACCTCGCTTGATTGGTAGGCCGTCGTGATACTGCTGCCCGGCGGCCATGGCCGGCAGTAGCTCGGGCGAGTTGATGCGCCGGTTACGTTCGGCGACCACAATTCTGATTGTTCCTCACTCTGATTGTTTCTCAACACCCCCTTCGCCCAAGTGACTGGGAAACTCGTTGCATTCGCGTTACCGAAGAGCATTACGCTTGCACGTTTGTATCCGAATGTCAAGCTGCCAACGGCGTGCGGCGCGTGCGGTGCCGCGGAAGGACGTAAGACCTCGGCCACCGGCTTTGGTTACACTGGTTGAATGGAACCCACGCAGATCGGCGCAACCGTCGACTACGAGAAGCCCGGCAAGCAGCTTGGTCATCTCGCAATTCCCTACTCGCACAACCTCGGCGGCTGGGCCAACCTGCAGGTGCCGGTAGCGGTGCTCGCCGCTGGCGAGGGCCCGACCGTCCTGCTCATGGCAGGAAACCACGGCGACGAGTATCCGGGGCAGGTGGCGATCCTGAAGCTCTGTCGGGAGCTTCCGCTTGACGTTGTCCGAGGCCGGCTCATCATGATCCCGGCGCTGAACGTACCGGCGTCGAAGGCCGGCACACGCCTGTCGCCGTTGGACGGGAAGAACTTCAACCGCTGCTTCCCCGGCGATCCGAGCGGCACGGTTTCGGAGATACTGGCGCACTACCTGGCTACCCAGCTGTTCCCGATGGCGGACGCGGTCATCGACCTGCACACCGGCGGGCGCAGCGTCGAATTCTATCCGTGCGCTCACATGCACCTGGTGCCGGATCGTGATCAGCGCCGCAAGATGGTGGCCGCGGCGGAGGCGTACAACACCGATTTCGCCTTGCTTTACACCGACATCGCCGGAACCGGTCTGCTGCCGGTCGAGGCGGAACGCCAGGGCAAGGTTGTTGTCACGACGGAGATGGGCGGCGGCGAACCGGTCCCGGCAAAGGTGCACCGGCTGAGCCAGGAAGGCCTGCGCAACGTGCTGGTGCACCTCGGCGTCGTGGCAGGCGAGCAGCGCTCGCGAGCCGAACTC
>JGIcombinedJ30088_10000387_pt1 | contig 48026 bp, 43 predicted proteins | sample PinacodermPK_FD_30088 | JGI IMG/M metagenome (IMG submission 30088)
GCATCGAGGACCGCAATCACCTGATCACAGGTGATCCCCTGCGCCGCATGGACCGTCGAGGTCCAGGCATGGTCGATGAAGTGAAGCTGGGGATCGTCATGNTTGAGGTTAAGCGTGCGNCCGTCGGCCGTCCGGAGCCGCAAGGTCTTCGACCCGATCCACAGCACCTGCGCCTCCTCGCCATTGAGGANNGAGCGTTCCTTGTCGTTGCGGGTCCAGCGGATCCTCTCGCCTGCCTGGAGTTCGATTGCTTCAGTCTCGAAGAGATCGACCCGGTAGCGGAGATACTTCGACGGATCGACCCGGCGGGCTTTGCCGTCGGGATGCCGGAGGAGAACCTTCTCGCCTTCCGATCCGATGACGCCGAAGATGTCGCCCGACTTCGCCTGGACGCCGTAGACATCCGCGTGGAACACCGCGACGTCGTTCTCGCGCCAGTTGGCAAGGTCGCCTTTCTGAGCCCGGGTGAGGTGGAGATTGACGTAGCGTTCGATCTCCAGGGTCCGCCCGTGCAGGCTCCCCTCGGCCTTGAGGCCCTCGCGAATGGCCTCCGTGATCTCCCGCCGGCGAACATGGGTGGGGGCCAGCACCTTCGTCGCCTCGCGGGCCTGAGGATCGAGATCGAGCCACAGGGCCGCCGCATGGACCCCGAGTTCATCGGCATCCATCTCCAGGACGCCGGGGCCGAGTTCCTCAAGGGCGAGTTCCGGCTTCTGGTCGATCATGTGAAGCACCGCGGCCTTGAGGCTTTCGTCGCGCTGGCGCATCACCTCGTCCATCACCGCCGTCTCCATGCCGGCCTTCTGCAGCACCCTGAACGGCTGTCCGGCCTCCACCGAGCGCAACTGGGCCCTGTCGCCCACCAGGGCGACGCGGGCGATGCCGGTCGCTTGCGTGATGCGGGTCAGAGAATGCATCTGCGCCATGCTGACGAACGACGCCTCGTCCACCACCAGCAGCGTGCCTTCCAGGGCCTCGCGGGCGCGGCCCAGGGTCTCGTCGTCGGCGCAGCCGTCGCCGACATCGCGGTAGCGGGTGAGGAACCACTGCAGCGTCCTCGTGCCGAGCCCGGTCTCGCGTTGAAGCGTGCGGGCCGCGCTGCTCGAGGGAGCCAGGGCGACGATCCTCTCCGCCCCGGCAAGTTCGACAACCTGCTTGAGCATCGTCGTCTTGCCCGTGCCTGCGTGCCCCTGGACACCAACGGCATGACGGGACGACAGCAGCAGGGTGGAGACGGCTTCCCTCTGGCCGTCGTTGAGGGTGCCGGCCTCGAGGTGGCGGTGGACCCGGTCGGCATCGATGGCGAAGCGGCCGGACGCATCGCTCTCCTTCTTCATCCAGCGAAGGACGGCGCGTTCGGCCGTCACGGCCCGGTCCGTGACGAAGGCAAGGTCGGAACGGGCTGCGGTGGCCTCGACGAGGTGGCCCTCTTCGCGCAACCGGGCGATCGCGCCATCGATCTCCGGCAAGGTCCACCGGCCGGGCGCCAGGGCAAGGGCGCGCAGCATGTCCGCGGTGAAGACCGTCCGGCGTTCCTCGAGATGCTCGACCGCGCGGCGGACCGCATGGAGGGCGGACGGGGACTGCCGGTTGAGGGCATCCCGGCGCTCGAGGTGCCAGCGCTCCCGGTCGAGCCGGGCGTGGGAAGCGGAGCGGCCGCGGGAGACGCGCCGGTTGCGGGGCGCCAGTTCCGCCATGCGGGCCTTCCAGATGCCGGCGAGTTCTTTCCGAGAGGGCTCGTCCTTGCGCTTGCGGGTATAGAGCACCGCCTGCTGCATGACGGCCGCTGAACGGTCATCGAGGTTGCGTTCCTTCACCCACGCCAGCGCTTCCGCCCGGCGGGTCGAGAAGGCCTTGAGAGTCGCCCTGTCGTAACCGGCAATCTCGAAACCGGGCACGCTTCCCACCATGGTCTGTTCCGTGGAGTAGCCGAGCGCCTCGAGGCGGCGCCTGAGCTCGCTGCGGTAGTGGGCGCCGATCAGGAGCTTCGCGCGCTCTATCCTGATGAAGTCGGCGCTGCGCCAATCGCCCTCGGCGTTCCGCGTCATGTTGGCGACGACCGAGTGGGTATGAAGCTGCGGGTCGAGGTTGCGGCTGGCGTAGTGGCGGAAGGTGGCCGCCACCAGGCCGTGACCCTTGATCCGGGGGCGTTTGCGGGTGGCGGGATCCCAGCCCCGGGTCTCCAGCAGCTCCCTCTCGATGAAGTCGAGGGTGGACGTCACCGCCTCGTCGTGGGCTCGGATGATCCGGGCCGAGGCCTTCGGGGCTGCGTGAACCAGGGCTTCCAGAGAGACCGACTTCGGGGCCGAGAAGGTGATATCGAGACCAGGCCGGTGCTCGTGCTTACCGTCGCGCAGACGGCCGAGGCGGGTGGTCGAGCCGGGGATGCGGCCGGAGAGGACCTCCTCGAAGCGGCGGGGTTTGACGGGGCCGTGAAGGCCGAGAGCCTCGATGCCCTTGCCGTGCCAGCGGCTTGCCTTGCGGTGCTCCGCATCGTTCTTCGCGTAATAGCCGTCCTGCTCAAAGTAGTGAACCGTCGAGGCGGCTTCACTCAGGCGGGTGATCGTGGCGACCATGTTCGACCTAAATATACTTAGCTTGCAAGTATGACATTCGCCTTACAAAAGAACATTGCACTCGCGGTCATCGTCTCATCAACATCAACTTAGCCAAGGCCAAAAATAATCCCAGGTAAGTTCAGCCGTATTGCGCGCACGCGCTCTGATGACTTCGGTGTTCCACTCTTTGACATCTCTTAAGGGTTGAAGGAGTACAAGTCTTTCGCCTTTCTTCAGAAGATCTACCGTATAGTTAGAAAACTTCATTCCTATATTGTTGGCATCCTGAATCCGTCGTTGTTGCTTATCGGAAGTAGACTCGGTAAGTGCGGAATAGAACAACTTCTTCTTTTTCCAACTGTCATTGCCTATAGCGCCATTCTCTTTCTTCGGCAACAGTACAAGATTACCTAAAGAATGACGCAAAATCACATTTCTATAAATCTCTGAATCCCAGCCACTTTGTGGCTCCGTTTCCGGGGCTACATGCTCCACTGTTTCGTACAACTCGCTGTGCCACGTAGCACTATTGAGAAAATTGTTGACGTGGGTACTTACCTTGACGCCATCTCTTTCCCAGCATCCTGCCACCTTCGACGGCACAGACTGATGCCCAGCAGCAAGAAGCATGATGCGAGCCACCGTCCTGGCTTGTCGATAGATCGGATTGTCAACAACTTGATCAACCCAGCGATCTTTCTCCTCGATCTTGAAATCACCATCAGCAAGTATTTTCTTGAGCGCGGACTTAAGCTGATCTATACTGAGCAATTGATTTTCCTTTTCAACCCCGGCGCATAGTCCATACCGCTTGCTAGAGCCATTTCTTGCCGCCATTATCGAGCGAAAATCACTGTCAATCCCCGCTGTCCCACCAGACGCCGCCCTTCTTAGAATCAAGAATGCTGATACGGCCTTCAGCGCACTCAAGAAATCACCGTCCCCTTGATTCTTGATATTTGGGCTCCAGTAGCGTGCAAGTATCGGAAGAACCAGCTTGGATTGCGTTTGTCTAATAAATGAGACTAGGAATTTAACCTGTTCTAAGCTATCATCCGGGTGAAACAGCCCCAATTCACCAATACTCTTATTTGACCAATAGTACCAGCGGAATTCGGCCATGTCGGCTAGCAACGAAACAAAGCGTCGTGCCATCGGTGGCGAGACAGCAGCTGACTTGTCATACGTTGTTCGCAGAAAATTGCGTTGTGCTGCGAGATGTTCAGGTTGTTTTATTCCCTCCATATACAACGCGAAGTTAACTATCAGTTCCTTCGTTTCTTTCTGTTTTTGATTCGCTGATTGGAAACGGTCATCAATGTGCCGGGATAGTCGCTGAAATGCCATGTCAGAGTGGGTGCCAGCATAATCACCCTTGGAGTCTTCATATTGGATAACCCTTGGCTTTAGTGTTTCTAGAGCAGTCAGGGGTTCTCCAGTCGTGTTGAGTGCGTCAAATATGTCAAACGCCGCACTTTCATCATCGGTAGATACGCGAGTAAGAACTATGCATCTACTGAAATATGCTGCAAATAGAAGAGTCCGAATTAATCCATGTGCATCATTGTATTTTTTTACTGCACTAAGCGATCGCTGCTGTTCATCTGTATCTTTGATAACATCGGGGAGCCGATCCAACAGACCCTTGTAACCCGCTCTGTCAAGCCAAGCTATCGGCACTTGCTCGCATTCGGTACTCTCATACCAAGATTGATCGTTGAGGTTCAAGAGCAGTCTCTTAATCAAAGCGTAATTGTTACGAAGCTTCCGGGCATTTGTGTCAACACCGATGGAGTCAGGCTCAAAAGCGCTAATTTCGTCGCTGGCATACTTCGCAAATTCATTGAGAAATTGCGCGAGAGGGGAGCGATACTCTGATGTTTGCGATGATCGGCCTCGTTGGTCTTTCGTCCGCACAATTCGTGGATACGGATAAACTTTATTGCCAGATACCATTTGCGCTCCGGCGATGCAATTGTATAGATCAGGCAATCGCTCATTTATTTCAGTTTCTAGCCATTGCTTTATGGCATAGCTGAGCTCTAGTGAAGCTAGGGAAGTAAGTTTCGACTTGAGGACTTCATATAGTCCGCCGGCGATAAGAGTAAGTGTCGTGAGGCGCTGCTGTCCATCGACGATGTCGACAGATGTACCGCCAAAGTCCGTTTCTTTGGATTTCTTTTCTACGAGGACTAAAGTTCCGAGAAAGGTGAACGCGTCGGCATTGGGACCGGTCGCAAGGCGGTAAAAGCCACTTAAGCAGTCAGTGTACAGTCGAGTTATGTTCTCTTCGGACCAATCATACTGACGTTGATACTCTGGAATGCGGAATCCAACAGTCCCATTGTGGAGCCTAGCAGTTTCAGTGGGACTTGACGCCATTGCTTCAAAAAGATCTTTGATTTTTTTCATAGAAAGCTGATCTCCTCGTATCCGGCATAGTGGACACCCATGCGTGTCGGCGAGAGGAACGGTACGGTGGCCGAAGGAAGCCTGTCAACTCTTGTCTGACGGCTTCCGTTGACGGTTCATGTGATTCCGACATCACTTCAACGACTGGTTTCTTCTTTCATACATTTGCCCTAATTTCTACTCAGATCCTTGCACTGTATTCGCTTGCCCTTCAGGCCGAAAACAATGAAACGCATTTGGTCGATGATATCCAGCTCGCGGATGTTGTGCTTGACATTGCATTGCTCATTGAAAGAACTGCAATGCGGACAGTATGCACCTCCTGGTGGGAACATTTCCTGAAAGCACTTTTCAACAGCTTCATCGTTCGGCGGCTTACAGGACGATAAGCTGATTGCTCTTCATGATACCATTGCGAAGTTGAGGCCGAAGTACGTAGCAAGAAAGTGAAGAAGCACTTGTGGCTTCCTGCTTGACAGGTTATGCCATATGACTATGTGTGATGTTTGCCAGGGACATCAATACCGGCCAAAGAGAACCTCGGTTCTGATGGCTTTGCCTGAAACTGCCCTTGGCGCGCTGCCATTTGTGTCGAATCAGGTGGAATGCACCGGGATCTTGGGATTGGGCAGAAGGCCGCATGGTTCATGCAGCAGCGCATCAGGGAAGCCTTCGTGGAAGAAAGGACATCTGTATTCAGCTGGCCCGTTGAGGTGGATGAGACCTACGTGGGCAGGCTTCAGAAGAACAAGCACGGCAAGGACAAGCTCAACGTCGGCCGTGGCGCAGTCGGGAAAACAGACGTCGCTGGCGTCAAGGATCGGGAGACCAGCATGGTGGTCGCGGAAGTGGTGCAGCAGACCAACAAGCAGACTCTGCAGGGCTTCGTGCGATCGCTCACGGCCAGCGGCGCAGCGGTCTATACGGATGAAGCCAAGGCGTACAACGGTCTGGCCAATCACCAATCCGTCCGGCATAGCTCGGCCGAGTACGTGATTGGCAATGTGCATACCAACGGCATGGAGTCCTTCGTGGTCCATGCTCAAGCGGGCGTACAAGGGCACGTTCCACAAGATCAGCCCGAAGCACATGCACCGATATGTCGCTGAATTTGTCGGGCGCCACAACATCCGCGAACTGGACACCATCCAGCAGATGGAAGTCATTGGAATGAGGATGGCGGGCAACCGCCTGACCTACAAAGAACTGACCCGTGACACCGGGCTGCCATCCGGTGCGCGGGTCTGATACAAAGAGTGTTGTCAAGCACTCCGATTGGAACAATCTAGTCGGAGTGGCTCGTCATGTCTAGTGAAACGGACCGGACATTTGGCCCATCTCATCAATCGCCTCTTGAAGCAAGCGACGAAAATTCAGCACATGACGAGTCGTCTCGTGATGCGTTTTCTTTGTCGCAACAGCAAGCGCTTCATCGAGTCGCCTCAGGAAGATCCTCTGCTTTTGATCTTGCCCTGGCCCATCGAGCCTACGGCAGGCGTCGCCGAGAGCTATTAGAAACACTTGCAGCGCGTCCGCATTCGCAAGGCCCTTTTCCAGAATGTACAGGTTAGCCATCTGATCATCGTAGTCACGATCATCACTCATGGAATGTTCCCTATTGCGTGAAGCATGAATTCATAATGATTCTGGAAATGTCTTTCACTTCCTGGCGTGACCGCGCCATCTCGACAACGATGTCCCGCAGGTGAACGATGGTTTCGGCGAGGCCGTAGATGTGGTCGAGAAAGTCACCTTCGGGAACAAACACCTCATACGTTGTCTGGTCGCTCTGGGCGGAGGCCGTCAGATTGCGGAAGCTGTCGGAACGGCGCTCTTGCGCGTTCATCACAATCTCGAATCGTTCGACAATCCCTTCATACTCTCGCTGGTTCTCGTAGATCCTCTCAATAGCACGATCGCAGGCATCCGCATGTGCAGACATCTCCGGTACAACTATGGCCACCATCAACAGCAGAAGTCGCCTCATGACACTTCCCCGTGGGGAGAGCGCGCTTGTGGTGACGCACGACAACGTCTAGCGTGCCCGAAGCGTCGGGGTCCTCGGTCACGCTCTCCCAGCCAACCGAGGACCCCTTTGCTTGGTCGGAACCGGGTTGCACCCCGGTTCGGACTGCCTCAGGCAATCAGTCGACCCAGCGGGTGCCGGGCCGTTGCAAACCTCACAGGTGATGTGACGCCCCGCCTATTCGCCAAGACCGGTGATCAGCCGGGCCGTTTCAGAGGGCTGTTCTATTCGGCAGGCGACCCGACAGGGCGGGCACCGGAATGTTTGCAAAGTTGATTCGGCACGACGGTTGTTGCAATGTCAACTGGGTATGAAAGGGAGCTGGTGATGGAGAAAGAGAAGACCATTGAGAAACCGGCTCGCCAGCGTCAACCGGGACTGAAAGCGGACTACCGTGGGGCTACGCCCGAGCAGGTGGGGTTGGCAGTGTTGCGGTATCGCCCGCCCTCGAAGATGCGCCCCATCAAGCGACGTGCCTCCCAGACGGAGATGGCATGATGGCAAGGAGCTATGAGTGCGCTCTTTGGATGGAGGACCTTGAAACCTCCGGGAGGGGAGAGTGCCGTCGCCATCTTCTAGTGCGGGAGGGGATGGGGCAGTTCGGTGGCATTAGGGGCGTGTGGCCACCGACATTCGAAGTCGACGGTTGCAGGGAATTCGAGGACAAGCGAGTGGCATGAAGAGGCTCTTGTTCGTCGCGGCGATATTCGTCGTCTTCACCGGGCCAACCACTGCCCATGTTCCGCAGAATTGCATACAGTACAGCGAACCATTTTTTGAAGCGGTCTCGGACAAACTCATCATTTTGCGTTCAATCAAACAGGCAACCAGCATTCCGGATATTGAACTAGTTTTGGAGAGAGTGACGACCTCTATGGAAGTAGACGCACGTTTGGCAGACCTAACGAGACAATGGCTCACATGCATCGCCGAGAACTAGCCAAACCTCTTGACAATACAATCAACCCGTCGATGTAATCCCCGTATCTTACTTGGCATCTCACTTATATTGGTTTTGATTGGAGGGTTTGTAACTCGCCATTTTGTCAGCAAGAATAGCGGGTCTGGTGGGATTGGTTGGCAGTTCATTCGATTCAACGTAGTTGCCACGTCTATTCCGGCTATTGTGTTACTTGGCCTGAATGGGAAGTTGGCTGAAGCCGCTTCCTCAGCTATGTTAGGAGCAATTGTTCGGTTATGCTTTCAGCAAATGCACAAGAACCCAAGACATGAACATTGCCGAAAGTGTGAATGCCTTTCTGACAGATAAGGCACCTGACCCCTATTGCGACGACTGTATCCAACAACGACTGCGGTTGAAAAGACGACAACAGGCACAACGTTGCACAATTGCTCTGGCAACGACCGACTGTTTTGATCGCAGGAATGACATGTGCACAAAATGTGGGTCTGTTAAGTTGGTGACAAGCCGGATCAAGGATTAATGTCACTCAAGTCTATGATTTTCCTTGATTAGGCCTCTCAGGCGCAGGCGTCGACATACGGGTTGATGTAATGCATCGAAGGTCTCCACCCCGACTGAACATTCGTGACTGATACGTTGGATGTCGGGAAGACGCCGGTTGGCCTTGACGCTAAACTCCTTGAGGTCATAGAGGTTGATCGCTCTGCGTTTGACTACGAAGAAATGCTATTTGTGACAAGCAACACATACTTTGGAAAGTCCATAGATATCGTCAATATCAATCGGCTCGGTGTCGGGACGTAGTGGGTTCGGTACAGTCCTGGAAGTCAGCCGTTCCAACCGGCGTGTGTGGTCTTCCTTGATTGCGGTGACGCGTTGCGGCTGTTCGAGTTCGGTGAGAGACTCACCTTGGCTCCATGTGAATGGCGACCCATTGTCCACGGCTGTCTTCTCGTATGACTTGGCCTCTTCGAAGGCATCTGGATGTTCTTCTTTAAGCCTTACCCACTCGATTTTCTGCTGAAAAAAACAGAACGTGCAACCGCTGCGAGTTCTCCATCGGTAGTAATCCGGCAGGCCAAGCCCGGAGCCTTCGAGAAGGTCTAACACACCCGTCTTGTCGACTCCGGCATCTTTGAAAGGTAGTCTAATGACCAAGTTGTCATGCTTTGACGAATATCCTTCGCGGTACTCTTCGTCAGCACGGATAGCAACGTAGCTATATACTTTACGTCCTTGGTGAAGTGCAGGTCGGACCCATTCCTCGAAAGGCCTTAACTTCAATTGGCGTGTGCACCAACGGGATTGCGGCGACGGAAGGTAGTTGTTGTATTGCTTTAGCCAGAAGTCAAAATTGCGATCCGGGTTGAGACGGATAATCGGCTTGCCAAGGAACCCCTCTAACTTAGCCAGAAAACTGTAGACCTCGGGGAGCTCTTTTCCGGTGTCTGTGAAGAAATAGTCTATCTCTCGTTCGGGATGGTTCTGGCGCATGTAGACGGCAAGGGCGGCACTGTCCCGTCCACCGGAAAGGCCAAGAACGTGCCAAGCGTCTGTATCGGTGGTCATTGTGTGTTTCGCTTTTCTCTATGAGGCCCCAGTGATGCGGAATCAGAGCCGTCGCCTAGATACCGTGCACTGACCGAGGCAAGTGCCGCGAGGACAATGTGCCGGTCAGCTTCATGACTTCTGCCGAGGAGGCCATTGATCTTTCCAGTGAGTGCCGTGATTGCCGGCAGGTCACGGTCAGTGACCTGGAACTCCGCGTGCATTGGCATCGCGACGCCGTCGAGCCCAACAACAACCGCCATGGCCTGACGCTTGTCCCGCCGCCCCTTGACGTGAGCGAACGCCTCAACGTGGACGAAGCGCCGTGCCAGATCGGCCAAAGCGATCGTGGCCTGTTCAACGTCGGTATCGACCCATGAGCTGACCGGCTTGCCGGCGGCAAGCCCTGCGAGTTCCTCCATATCACGTTCGGTTCCCTGGAACGCCTCCACGCGCATGATGAAGGCTTCGTGTCGGTGGTCGCCGCCGAGGTGCCGGATGTTCGTAGCCCTTTCCCGCAACTCCGCGAGCATGGCTGGTGCCATGCTGGGAACCCGAAGNTCTGCCAGCAGGATTTCCCTCAGTCGGGCGAGCATCGCCGGATAGGCCTCGCGCAATTCCATGAGGCCGTCGCGAACGCGAGCCGTGATGCGCCACGTGGCTTCAATGTCTGCGCCGTTCCCGGAGCCGGCAAGCAACTTCGGAAGATCGTCGAAGATCAGCCTGTTGGGATCCCGCGCCTGTTTGAAGATCTGCCTGACCGCAAGGGCGTTGCGTGAGAGCTGTTGTGTTCGCCCGACCCACGGCTCAAGGCGATCATGGATCGCCACCAGTCCCCGCGCTACGTCGATCGGTACCAGGCTCTTGAGATCATTCGTTTCGTCGAGATCGCGTACCACCCCGGCCATGGATGAAAGGAGATCACGGGAGACCGATCCAAGTTTCATCCAGCGCAACTGGATGTCCCGCGGGTCCCGCGCAAGGTAGTCGACGTCGAGATCGGAGAGCTGCGCCTGAAAAACACCCTCCCGATAGAAGGCGAGAGTGCTGCGTTCCGACAGCATGAACGCCAATGTGAGTACCGGCAGGAACCCCTCCTTCACGCCGAATGGACGGTCACGCCAGAGCCGGTAGATTTCGGAGAGGGGCACGGTGCGGCCAGCGTTGCTCCTCAACAGAGCACGAGCCGCCTTCCAGAGAGGTGCCAACCCGGATGTGTCGCTCGTGTCGTGACGCGGGGCGACAAAGTGCCAAATGCCGTCTCTTCTCTGACGGTGGAGCCGCGTTTGCTTCAACACGGAAGCATAGAGGCCCCGTTCAGCGGGAAAGCTCTCGATCCCAAGGTTCTCCTTGGTCTCGCGCACGACCATGCGTCGCATCAGGGCGTTGCGTGCCGCCACTGCATTGCCAGATGGCTTGACCCGTCCGAGAAGTTCATTGTGAAGTTGCGGAGCGTCGAAAAAGCGTCTGTCCGCGAGCTCGGATGCAACCTCACTGAGGGCGACGCGCGACAGTCGCAAGGCACGCCCAACGCCGTGCCAATACCAGGAAGCGCTCTCGAAGGCCTTGTCGAGTTCGATGTCGATGCGCTCGCGCACCGCTGCAATGCGCGCATCCACTTCGGTCCTGGCCACACGATCTCCAAGCAACTCCGGGTTGTCATCGCGAACGCGCTCAAGCGCCGAGAGTTCTCGTGCAAGTCCGGGGATGCTCCACGCGCCAGCCGAAAGCCCGATGACCGTCGTGATGTCATCGTCGACCCGCACCGCCTCACGACACAGTTTTTCGGCCTTCGCCTTGGACTCGGTCTGTGTCGGAAGCGCCAGCAGAAAACGGCCGATGGTTCCCCGCGACGGCTTATAGCCTTCAAGCGAGCGGGCGAGTTCCGATAGCGGCGCAACACCAACATCGAACCAGCGCATGGCACCGGTTTCGTGATAGTGCCGCTTCGCCATCATGGGCTGAAGGGTTGTAAACGCGTCAAGCGCCTCGATGACATCTTGATCTGTATCCTCCAGAGCCTCTTCGAGTGCGTGATCAATGTCGAAGTCGCTGCCCTCGAAGACCGCCCAGGATTCGGAGAATTTCCGATAGGTCACAAGGGACCAGTCGCGGAGTTGCTTGAGCGCGCTTCGGATTTCCTTTCGCTCATGTTGGGGCAGCGCAATCGCCAGAAGTTCATCATTTGCCGGCAGACGTGACCGATCCTTGAGAAGGTCCGCCAAGGCAATCACCTTGATCAGACGCTCATGGAGAATGTTGCCGCCCGAGGCGCCGCATCGGCCGAGGGCATCCACTGCCAAGGCCCAGCGGTGGCCGTCGGAGGATACCAGGATGGCCGGCTCCAGGTTGACCTGCAGGTAGTCCCACAGAAGGTCGGGGCCATAGAGATCGTCGTCCGAGGCGCGGTTGAGGAAGTCCCGAAAACCGTGAGGCTCCGCAGAATTCAGAAAACCGAATAGGCTCCTCTGGTTCTGTCCGAAGCGGCGGCGTGACAGGGGACCGAGAAGGCATGCGGTGACCGGGTGAAGCGGCCAACACTCGGCGAGCATGCCGGAAAGATGCGGTGACGCATTGCCCTGCACCAACGCGGCCGTCTCCCTTGCGAGCGTCCTGTGTTGCGCTGAAGGGCCGTCGCTCTCGATCGCACGCGAAAGGAGGTCGATCTGTTCGTGGCCATCCGCGTTGACGGGCAAGTCAATGAACCTGCCCTGGATCTTGGCCCACTCGTCGCGCATGTCACTGGAGAGACGATGCGAATATTCCTCGAACGCCTGGTGCAGGATCCCGACGACAAGAAGTCTGCGATTGCTGCGTGACGCTAGTTCCGCCAGGTCCTGGAAGAAATGAATGTCGGTCCCGTCACGGGCCGCGCCTTCGAGGAACTTGCCGAGTTCGTCGACGAAGATCACAAGTCCACCTGAAGAACGGCTCTTCAGGGCGATCGAAGTCACGGTCTCCAGCAGGTGCTTTTCGGACCATGTCTTCGGTGCCCGGCGACGCTTCATGAAACCCTGGGCCTCAAGGGCCTCTCCGATCACCTGAGCTGGTCGGTCACGGCGTCCGGTCACGGCAAGGATGCGCCATCCGCGCTTACCGGCTGGAAGGGCCCGATTGAGGTTCCTGGTGACCGAGGTCCCGAGCAGCTGTGCGGCGCCGTGGCGCAAGGTCTCGCTGTCGCCAAGCGCCATGCCCAGGACGACCGCGAGACTCGACTTGCCGCCTCCGTAGGGCCCAGTCCACGTGAAAGCGCCCTGCCCTGTCTCGAGAATGTGACGCGCCATGACGTCGAGCAATTCGCTCGAGGACTTGGGACAGATGAACCCTTCAAGCGCAGACGGATCGCGTACGTCCGTCTCGAGGCGGATAGCGCGTTGGTAGCGTCGGGCAACGTGAACGCGTTCCGTCAGCGACATCAGGCCGCCCTTCGCCGCAGTCTGCGTCCGTAGTCGCGTGACAGGATCGCAAACTCCTCCGCATGATCGATGTCGCGTTCACGGATGAGCTGTTTGAGACCTGCTGTCTCCGACCAACGGCAGACGCCACCGCTTGTCTCTTCTATCTCCAGCAGATAGTCGGCCAGAGTGTTCTCATCGAGGCCGAAGACACGACCGGGTGAACCGGGGGCGTGGGCCAGAGCCTCGAACGAAAGGGTCTGTGCGGTCGAGTGCCGAGACCAGAAGGCGAGCACCGCGAACGTCACCATGCCACCACCAAGCGTCGGCTTACGTCCTCGGGAGAACCGGAACCCGTCCCGCAGACCGACGGGGTGAATGAGACCGAGCTCAGTCAGCGGCGATTCCAGCGAGTCTTCGTATCCGGTCCTTTCAGAGGGCGGCAAGGGCACGTAGCTTCGAATGAAGCACGCGACATCGTTCCGAATCGTCGATGGTGAAGCCCGGGATCCCGGACGCTCCCGGGCAAGTTTATCGATGCCACGCTGAAGCGCGCCGCGGTCGAAAATCAGGACAGGGTAATGACTGAAGGCCCAATACCAGGTGGTGTTGCGCCAATCGGAACAGATGGTCCAATGGATGAACCACGAGGTGACGGGATCTTCCATGTAGGGATCGGTCCCGCCATTGCCGAAGATCTGCTTACCCATCATCGTGACGTGTCGTCCGTCACCACTGATGATGCCGGCAACGGTTGCCCAATGGCGCATTGAGGAGACCATGTTGCGCCCGACACCGAAACGCGCGATCGCATCGTCATCGTGAAAGACAGTCGGCTCCTCAGGGGAGCGTTTGCCCTGCGACACCGCATCGTACGCCTTCTTCAGCCATCCGTAGCGCAACGGGAACGTCTCGTGGCCGGAAAGCCTGATCGGGGTGTCCCGGTCGTCGAGCGGGCTGTGGATCATGTCTCGCAATCTGGATGGTCAATCCAGTTCGATGTTATACTCCAAAAGGACTATAGTCAAAGTCATACCTGGGGATGGTCTCCAGGCGGAGATCGCCATGGCGCGTTCTGCCACCATCTATGCGGACTATCAGGCGACAACGCCTCTCGATCCTCGCGTGAAGGACCGCATGGAGCCGTTCTGGAACGAGGCGTTCGGCAATCCGCATTCGAATGACCATAGCGTCGGATGGCACGCCAACCAAGCAATGCACAAGGCCACGACGGAGGTTGGCAAACTCGTCGGCGCGGATGGCGATGAGATCGTCTTCACGTCGGGTGCAACGGAAGCCAACAACCATGCCCTTTTCGGGCTCGCGCGCCGGGCGCCGCGGTCGCGACGGCGCATTCTAGTGAGCGCGGTGGAGCACAAGTGCGTGTTGGCAGCCGCACGGGCTTTGGCCAACAACGAAGATTTCATCGTTGAGGTGATCCCGGTGGATCGTGTCGGCAAGGTCGACCTTGTCGCACTGAAGAACATGATCGACAGCAATGTCCTGATGGTCTCAATCATGGCCGTCAACAACGAAATCGGCACACTCCAGGACATTCGGCTCATTGCGACCTTGCTGTCGACGTATTCGATCCCGCTTCACTGCGATGCCGCACAGGCGCCGTGCGCGATGGCCCTGAGTGAATTGTCGGACCACGCCTCGCTCATCAGCCTTTCAAGTCACAAGATGTACGGACCGCAGGGCATTGGCGCCCTCTTCATCCGCCGTTCGCTGCAGCAGGCGATTGAGCCACTTCTGTACGGTGGCGGGCAACAGAACAGTTTGCGGTCGGGTACCGTGCCGCTTCCCCTCTGCGTCGGCTTCGGTGCTGCTGCTTCCATCCTTCAGGGTGACGATGCGTGTCACGAACGCACAAGGGTTGCCGCGCAGCGCGACCGGTTCGTTGCGCTTCTTGAGGAGGGTGGCGCCGAGGTCGTCCTGAACGGTCCACCTCTGGGCAAACGCCATCCCGGAAATGTGAACCTGCGTTTCGTCGGCTACGCCGCCGCCGACATTCTCGCAACCCTGCAACCATTGCTTGCAGCATCGACTGGCGCCGCCTGCACAACGGGTCTGCCGGAACCGTCGCATGTCCTGAACGCTATCGGCCTTGACGGCGAAGAGTGTGATGAATCCATCCGCTTCAGTTTCGGTCGGTTCACGACGGACGATGAAATTGATCAAGCCGCAGAACGGGTCCTGGGAGCCCTCGCGGCGCTGTCGCGTGCTGATGTCGGGACTGGCATGCTGTAGCAGACGTACATTCACTTGCCGTGACGTTCCTCCGCGCAACCTGAAATCCGCGAATGCATCGCTGGATCGCCTCATCTACGGATGTGCCGACGGTCGTCCGTCTTGTCATCATACGATGCCGATAGGCCGGATACGCTTCTTCGCAGCTTGGCGTTCACGGTGACGTATGGGTGTATTGTCACAGTTGTTTGGCAACGTTGCTGCTATGGCAGCCATCGTAGTGGGGTCTTGTCCTCTCGATCATTTGCATGTTCGCCGGAACGTCACTGCTGTAGGAGTCTGTGATGGAGTCGTTCTCCAATCCGAGAAGAAAGTTCGAAATCCGGCGAGCGTTGCCTTTATTGCCTGTGGTCGCGACTCTGGGCGTGCTGTTCTTGATTGAGAGTGGGCTGGCCGCGGAGTGACGCAACCAATCAAGCGAGACCGAACTATCAAGGTGGTGAGTTGGAACATCGCCGGGAGGTGCAACCCGTGGTTTGAACTCGCGGAGATGGCCCGCCAGGGCGAGGCCGACCTTGCCTTGTTGCAGGAGGCAGGAAATCCGCCCGACGCAATTGCAAATCTATTCCGCTATGAGAATGATCCCTTGGGACCGACGCTCTTGGATCGATGGCCTCTGGTCGTGCGATTGTCCAACAAGGTGGAAGTCGAGTGGTTCCGGCAAGTTCCCGCGATAGGATGGTGGCGTAACGACCGGGAAATCGAAGTGAGCGGCATTGGAACGATGGCGGTGGCGCGCGTGGTGCCGCGCGGACAGGCAGAAGAGACGTTTCTTGCCGTATCGATGTACGCTCGATGGACGCGGGCGCACCCGACTACCGGGGTGAGACCCGGACGCCACGCCGACCTTTCAGCCCACCGCATCCTCTCCGATCTCCAAACCCTTATGGACTACCTGGACCCTTCCCGTTATCCCGGCATCCTCGCTGCCGGCGACCTGAACCTGCGCTATGGCGCAACGGAAGATCCGTGGTATGGGCGTGAGTGCCTCGTCTGGGAACGCTTCAAAACGCTTGGCCTTGAATTTCTCGGACCACAACTTCCGAACGGAAGTGCGACGTTGTGCACAGACCCGGTATACCCGGAGAACACACGGGACGTACCGACCTTCTACACCGCCCAACAAAAGAAGCCGGCTGAGGCGAACCGCCAGCTTGACTACGCCTTCGCGTCCCGCGGGTTCCACGAGACGGTAACTGTGCGTGCGCTCAACAAAGTAGAGGAATGGGGATCGAGCGATCATTGCCGGCTGCTGATAGAAGTCGGTTGAGTATGACAGGCTGCGATGCCCTGTTGTCCGAAGCTCGACCCCAAGACCGACCGAATAGGCGCGCGCCGGAGCTTGCTCGTGCCCTGCTTCTTAGGCAACTCCCACGATAGCGATTCGCTGGGCAGTTCATTGTCGGCGATCAACTCTCGGCAAAGCGCAGCATCCCGGAAATCACCTCCCCGATCCGTTCGGCAGCGGCCTCGGTTTCGCGGTCACCTGTGTGAGCGTAGTGCAGAGTCATGGTGGTCTGTCTGTGACCGAGAAGGCGTGCGACGACAGGCAGCGGCGTTCCCTGCATGACGGCATGACTGGCATATGTGTGACGAAGATCATGGAGACGGACATCTTCCAGACCAGCCTCCTCGCGAACCCGATACCATAGCGAGAGGCCGTTGTGGATTGGTCGCCTGCCATCTTTCGATGATGGAAAGAGATACTCCCTGCTGCCCTTCAATCGTCGTTCAAGGATGGAACGAGCCTCGGCGTTCAGGAACACGATTCTCGGTCCTGTCTTGCCGTCACGAAGCCGGAGTTGGCTTCCGTACACTTCGTCTTGGCGTAGGCGGACGATCTCGTTCTTGCGGCAGCCTGTGAAGAGAAGAAGCCTGATGATGTCGATCTGGCGGCGTTGGGACGGTCTGATCTTCCTGGCAATGGCATAACGATCAAGAACGCTGTGCAGCCGGTCGAGTTCTTCCCGTGAGAGAAATCGGGTGACCTTCTTGCGCGGGTTGGGCTTGATAGTCCGCGCCGGACTTGAGACTACGTGCCCGCAGACAACCGCGTGGTTGAAGATGTGCCGAAGGACTTGCAGGCAGAGGTTGGCGTTACCCGGCGCCGTGCTGCTGTATTCGTCGAACCACTTCGTCACTGCGATTGACGTGATGCGGTCAAGGCGCAGGTGACCGAATACCGGAAGAAGTCGTTTCTCAAGATGCCAGGTACGGTGTCGAATGGTCGACGGCTTGCACCGGTGAACCCAGGACTCACGCCATGGCCCGGCAACGAAGTCCCGGAAGAGCGGCGCCGCCGTCTTGTCCGGGATACTACCTGTCAACAGCGAGAGACTTGTCCGACGCGCCTGCCCGATTGTCATAAGCATTGCGGGACCGAGCGACACCTTCCTCCCTTCACCGAAGTGAACGTAACTGCGGCCACCGGAGGGATACACCCTGACACCCAGCGAGGGCACCATGATGTCGCGGACCGAGTATTCGCGATTCCCGGGCCTGAGCCGCCGGACGAAGGCGTCGGTCAGTCGCCGCTTTCGGTTCATGCCGCGGACCCTCCGAGAACGGCGCCGACGGTCTCGGCGGCTTCAGCGATCACGTCATGGGCGAGATGCGTGTATTTCAGGGTCGTGCCGGGATCGTTGTGGCCGAGCAGCCGGCCGACGGTGACGACATTCTCTCCCCTCATGACGGCAATGCTGGCAAATGTGTGTCGCAGATCGTGCAACCGGGCATCGTGCAGGCCGAGCTCGGACCGCAGACGAGTCCAGAAACTCTCAACCGCTGACTTGCCGACCGACCTCCCCGTTCTGCTTGACGGGAAGACCCACGGTGACGTCCGTGGCTGTTCCTCGAGAATCCGCCGTGCCGGGGATGACAGCCAGACCATGCGCGGACCGATCTTGCTGTCCGCAAGATGGAGATGGCCTTCCCGGTACTCCTTCCAGCGCAATGTCATGATTTCGCGCCCACGGCACCCGGTCAGCAACAGCAGACGGATGATGGCCACGTACATCGGGTGATCGCTCTCGTGGTGTGTCAGAACCCTTCCGAGCCGGCGAATCTCGTCTTCCGAGAGGAACCGCTCCCGTCCCTTGCGCCTGTAACGCCTGATGCCGCGGCAGGGATTGCTTCCCTCGGGCCGGTACCCGTAGGTCTCCGCACAGGTCATGATGACGGAAAGGACCGGCGCCGACCGGTCGGCTGCCACGGGCGTATTGTGAAGCGAGGCGAACCACTCCCTGACATCGGCGTTTGTGATGCCGGTGATCGGCCGTCCCCGGAACCAGGGCAGGATCTGGTTGGCGTAGTAGCCCCGGTTCACCGCGAGTGTCCGGGGCTTCCAGTTCCTCCCGTAGCGGCGAAACACTTCCTCGGCGACCACCTCGAAGGGAAGTTCCTGCGACGAAGCCTGCTCGTCGCTCCGGATTGCGGCGAGCATCGTCCGCGCCCGCTCGCGGGCATCGTCTGGTCTCATGTCGTCGGCATCGCCGACGATCTTCCAGATTCTCTGTCCCTCGAACTGGGTTGCAATGAAAAAACACTTGCGACCGGTCGGGTAGGCGCGGACACCGAAACCCTTGAGACCGGCGTCCCGGATATCCCGGTTGGCCTTCCGTGGCCGGAGAGCCTCGACGCGCGCCTGAGTGAGTCGTGTTGTGGCCATGGATCCCCCCTTGCCTTGAGTTGCAGACACGGGAAAATCCGTCGCGGAATCGTCCCGTAGTTGCATCGGAGAGAGGGAAAATAGGGCGTTATTTCGTTAGTTTAGCACCGCCGGTGCGTTCCAGGGTGTGTTCCATGCAACCGCGGTCGACATGAGGCGACGAGGATAGACCGCCTGGACAGGCAGCCGGCAGTCGAGCAGGCCGGCTGCCCGCCATCCCGGAGCGTATTGGGTGGTGCAATACCCCGAGAGGATCTCGGGCCGCTACGGTCGCTGGTGGTCCCGCAGTGCCCGACCGAATGCTTCGAAGAGAGCCCGGTTGACGGGATTGGTCTCCGGGTCGTACTCGGCGTGCCACTGCACTCCCAGCGCGAACGCAGGGGCATCGGCAATGCGAATGGCCTCGATGGTGTCGTCCTCCGCCACGCCCTCGACGATCACGCGGTCCCCCGGCTCTACGATGCACTGACCATGGAGCGAATTGACGCGTATGATCCGACTGCCAAGAATCTCCTCGAACACGCCTCCCGGTGTGAAGCGGACTTCGTGCCTGTCCGCAAACACGACCCCCGGGTCGGGATGGACTTCCCCGTTCTCAAGCCGGGGAGCCCGGTGATTCAGCCGCCCCGGCAGATCGCCGGTTTCGGGGTGAAGAACGCTCCCGAAGGCCACGCCGAGTTCCTGGATGCCACGGCACAGACCGAAGATCGGCACGCCCCTGGCGACACAGGCCTGTGCCACGGACAACGCCACCGTATCCCTTTCCCGGTCGTAGGGTTCGTGGCTCGGGTGAGGATCGACATTGAAACAGGAAGGATGAACGTTGGCGCGGGCCCCGGTGAGCAGGATTCCGTCAACGGCGTCAACCAGCGAGGCCACATCGGTGATGTCGGGTGCTCCGGCGAACATCAACGGCAGGGCACCGGCAACCTCCGCCACGGCGGCAAGGTTCTTCTCCCCGGTCATCTGGGTCACGTAGTGATCACCGAAGAGATGCCTGGAGCCGATGACGCCGACGAGAGGTCTCTTCATCGTTGGGTCTGGTTCCTCCCTGTTGCGCCATGGGTCCGCCGGAGACGCAAGAGGGGTTCGTAAGGCGGGAACGGGCGCGTGTCCACCCGATCTTCAAGGTTTGACACACACCGACGGCCGATCCCTGGCCCACGCGACAAGAGGGACATCCGATCTGACCTGGTTCCGGAGGGTTTCAGGCAATCTCCGAGGCGAACCGGTCCTCCGTCTCGGTGAGGCTCTCGTCGATGATCCCGACGATGGAATCAATCTCGTCCCTGGTGATGACCAGCGGCGGACCGAGATGGATTTCGCCCCAGACCCGGGTCAGCAGACCGCGGTCGCGGATGCGCGCCGCGAGGTCCTTCGTGAAGGCGTGGGTTGCGCCCCACGCCTTGCGTGTCGTCCTGTCCTTCACGAGGTCGACGCAGCACATCAACCCGATGCCGCGCACGTCACCAACCGTGGGATGAGATTCAAGGGTTTGCAAACCCTCCATGAGGTAGGCGCCGCTCTGGGCGCTGCGCTCCACGAGATTCTCGTCCTCGATGATCTGGATGTTCCGCAGGGCGGCGGCGGAGGCCACCGCGTGCCCGCCGAACGTGAGCAGGTGCTCGATGGGCTTTCCTTCTCCGGTGAATCCCTCGAAGACCTCCTCGCGCGCCATCACGCCTGCTATCGGCGCATACCCGCTCGACAGGCCCTTGGCGATGGTCATCAGGTCGGGCACAACGCCGAAGTGCTCGCCGGCGAACATCTTGCCGGTGCGTCCGAAACCGTTGATCACCTCGTCCATGATCAGGAAGACGCCGTGGCGGTCGCAGATGTCGCGCAGCATCTGCCAGTAGCGGGGTGACGGCACGTGGTTGCCGTTGGAGGTTGACACCGGCTCGCCGATCACCGCGGCAACGGTCTCCGGTCCCTGGTTCTCGATTTCCTGCTCGACATAGCACGCGCACATCAGATCGCCGTCCTCACCCGTCAGACCAAAGTCGTTGCGGTAGCGGTTGGGCGAGGGCACATGGCTGACACCGTACATGAAGGGGCCATGGTACTTCTCGACACGTGACGCGGTGAGGCTCATCGCGCCGTGGGTCATGCCGTGGTAGGAACCGCGCCGGGCGATGATCTTGTAGCGCCTCGGGAACCCGCGCATGGCCTGGGCCTGGCGGGCGATCTTGATCGCAGTTTCCACCGCCTCGGAACCGCCCGAGACAAGAAAGACGCGCGACAGGTCGCCTGGCGTGATATCGGCGAGTTTGACGGCAAGGCGGACCGCCTGATCGTTGCTGCAGGTCGAGGCGGCCGTATAGGCGACGCGTCCGGCCTGTTCGGCCATGACCTCGCCAATCTCCCGCCGGCCGTGGCCGGCGTTGACGACGAAGAGTCCGGAGAGGCCGTCAAGATAGGCCCGGCCGCGCACGTCCCAGAGCGTTGATCCCTCGCCGCGGGCAAACACCCGCATGCCCTCCTGCTCGGTCAGCTCTTCCCAGTTCTCTTCGGAGCCGTGGAACCATAGGTGACGCGCCGCCTCCTTCTCCACCTCATGCATCGTCTCCGGGAAACCGTGTTGGGCCATGATCAAGTCCTTTCTTCCTGCCTCTCAGGCGCAGACATACCGTGCACCGTCAGCACAACCCTACAGTAGCGGCGACGTCCACGGAACGCCGCTCGTCATGTGCCCTTGAGCGCAACCGGCGGCTCGTTTCGTATCCCTGCGAAGGACACTGGCCACCATTGCGACCATGGACGAGCAACCCGCTCCGAACGCAATAGGCGACGAAGCCTGGTGTGAACAGGAAGCGGCGGCGGTGGGCAAGGAGGATGGGCCGTCCTGACGTAGGTCCGAGATGTGTCAGGCGATTTCGGAGGCGAACCGGTTCTCTGTCTCGGTGAGGCTCTCGCCGATGATTCCGATGATGGAATCGATCTCGTCCCTGGTGATGACCAGCGGCGGACCGAGATGAAGGACACCCCAGACCCGGGTCAGCAGGCCGCGGTCGCGGATGCGCTCCGCAAGGTCCTTCGTGAAGGCATGGGTCCAGCCCCAGGACTCCCTTGTCTCCCTGTTCTTCACCAGTTCGACGCTGCACATCAGGCCGATGCCGCGGACATCGCCGACGGTGGGATGGGACTCAAGGGTGTGCAGGCCCTCCATGAGGTAGGCGCCGCTCCTGGCGCTGCGTTCAACGAGATCCTCGTCCTCGATGATCTGGATGTTCCGCAGGGCGGCAGCCGACGCCACCGCGTGGCCGCCGAATGTGAGCAGGTGCTCGATCGGCTTGCCGTCTCCGGTAAACCCCTCGAAGACCTCCCCGCGCACGATCACACCACCGATCGGCGCATAGCCGCTCGAAAAGCCCTTGGCGATGACCATCATGTCGGGCACGACACCGAAGTGTTCGGCGGCAAACATCTTGCCGGTCCGGCCGAAGCCGTTGATCGCCTCGTCCATGATCAGGAAGACGCCGTACCGGTCGCAGATATCGCGAAGCATCTGCCAGTAGCGGGGCGACGGCACGTGGTTGCCGTTGGAGACCGAGACCGGTTCGCCGATCACCGCAGCGACGGTTTCCGGCCCCTGGTGTATGATTTCCTGCTCCACATAGCGAGCGCACATGAGATCCCCGTCCTCACCCGCAAGACCGAAATCGTTGTGGTAGCGGTTGGGTGAGGGCACGTGGCTGACGCCGTACATGAAGGGTCCATGGAACTTCTCGACACGCGCCGCGGTGAGGCTCATCGCGCCCAGGGTCATGCCGTGATAGGAGCCACGCCGTGCGATGATCTTGTGACGACCCTGAAACCCGCGCATCGCCTGGGCCTGCCGGGCGATCTTGATCGCCGATTCCACGGCCTCGGAGCCGCCCGAGACAAGGAAAACGCGCGAAAGGTCGCCTGGCGTGATGCCGGAGAGTTTGCCTGCAAGGCGGACCGCAGCATCGTTGCTGCAGGTCGATGCGGCGGAATAGGCGATTCGCCCGGCCTGTTCGGCCATGGCCTCGCCGATCTCCCGCCTGCCGTGACCGGCGTTGACGACGAAGAGCCCGGAGAGGCCGTCAAGATAGGCCCTGCCGCGGACGTCCCAGATTGTCGATCCCTCGCCGCGGGCAAACACGCGCATGCCTTCGTGTTCCGTCAGTTCCTCCCAGCTCTCTTCAGGCCCGTGGAACCAGAGGTGGCGCGCCGCAGTTTTCTCCAGGTCATGCAGCGTCCCCGGGAGATTGAAATCGTCCATGACCCAGTCCTTCCTGCCTTCTTGCGGACACATGCCGTGCACCGTCGGCGCAATCCTACCGCCGGGCCACTGTGCACGAAATGCCGCACGTCATTCGGAAGGTTTTGCTCTTGAGCACAACTGGTGGATCGGAGCGCGTTCCTGCCCTGGACGCCGGCGACTTCGGTCCCCTGGCGAGGATGAACCAAAGGGGAGGCGCTACCCTTCCGGGGCGAACGGACTGACGATAACGAGGCTGTCGATCCGACAGCCGTCCTGGAGGTCTTCGGTAAAGAGAGTTTCGCATCGCGCCTGGAGCGCCGAAGCGACAATCAGGGAATCGTAGAAGCTGAAGCCATGGGCAGCGGCCAGTTCCATGGCGGTTTCATGCGTTTCGATATCCAAGGGTCGAATCGAGTCGAACAGTTCGCGCGCATCCGCGACCGCCGCTGCAACGATGTTCCACTCCAGCCGGAACTTCCGCTTAGTGCTCGGTGGTTCGATTGCGCCCCTGGCCAGCATTGACTCCTCCGGTAGTCCAATCACTATCTGCATACGGCCACTTTGGCGGGTGGTACAATCGGTTCCATTCCACTTCGTCACAAAGGAAACAGCACATGCCCATTTACCAGGGCTCAGCGCCGAACATTTGGAGTCACCTCTGGGGAGATGGGTTCATGTCGCCCGGTGGCGAGAGAAACCGGGCGATGCTTTTTGGTGATCGCGATATCAAAGGAAAACGGCTGCTGGACATCGGTTGCGGGGGCGGTGGCCCCGGTCTCAAGCTGGTCGAGGAACGTGGCGTGGAGCTGGTCGGTATCGACGCCGAGCCCTTAATGGTAGAGGACGCCCGACGACGGGCTAAGGAGCGCGGGCTCGAGGGTCGCGCCGAGTTTCATCTGGTGGATCCCGGGCCGTTTGGTTTTGCCGACAGCTCTTTCGACATCACCATGAACAACGGCGGTGCGCTCATGTACACCGAAGACAAGCTCTCCATGATCAAGGAGTGTTATCGGGTGCTTAAACCGAGCGGTCTGATCGCTTGTTACGACTGGATGTCGCGTGAGGTCGAGCAAAGCGAGGACTTCGCGTCGGTGGTCGGGGATAAGGTCTTCTTGATGCCGCTCGAGCACCACGGCGAGCTCTTACGCGAGGCCGGTTTTATCGACGTCGAGCTCGCCGATGACTCCGACTGGTACCGTGAAGAGATCAAGGAGGAATGCCGCAAGATTCGCGAGGACTCCTGGGATGAGCTCTGCGAGCGGTTCGGCGAGGAGGTACTCGATGACTTCATCAACTTGTGGACCGGTTTAGCCCGGATTGTCGGGAGCGGTGAGCTGCGTACGACCTACTTCCACGCCACCAAACCCTCCTGAACCGGCTGGTCAGAAAGAGGAAACACGCGCGGGTGAACGCCGCCAGGCTCTAGCCTCAGGGTATATTGGCGGACAGCGACGAAGCTTGGTCAGTTCTTTTTTAGGAGCGTGTCATGGAAAAAGACAGCAAGCCTGCAACCGGCGGTTGCCAATGCGGCGCCGTTCGATTCGAAGCCTGCCGGCGTCTCACCGGTGCTTTCATTTGTCACTGCCGCATGTGTCAGCGCTCGACTGCCAGTGCATTCTCCGTCAATACGCTATACCCGCGCGACGCATTCAAGCTGACGGGCGATATCCGATGGTATGCCTCCTCGGATATCGCGGACAGAGGGTTTTGCCCTAACTGCGGCACATCAGTGGTGATCCGCTACCACGCGCCGGAGTGGAGCGGGTGGTTTGCGGTTTCGGTGATAGCCCATGACGATCCGGAGTCGATTCCGGCCGAGGCCCACGTGGGGGTTGAAAGCAAGCTCTCCTGGCTCAACGTCGATGACGGCCTGCCGTGCATAACCTACCCCGAAACCTTCCTCGAGGACATCGGGGCGGATGACAACAAGATCTTCCACCTGGTCAACGAGATGAGTACACGCGAACCATGAGTACGATCTCACTCGTGAGAGTGATAGCAGTGTTCCGGGTCAGAAGAAGACGTAGGCTCGAACTATCACGTTCTTACGACACGGCGCATCATCGGGCGTTGTGGGATCCTTGGCCGCGGTGTGGAAGGACCAGCGCGAAACCGACCCGTCGGTCACCGAGTCATAACACTTGAGCATTGAAACCTCGGTTGGGGTCTGCTTGGGTAACCAATACCACTCGTGCTCGGCCCGATAGGTGAACCGCGTGGTTTCGCCCACCCGGTCGTCGTAGATGCGGTAGTCGGTGATGTAAGGCTGGTCGGCGAACGAAGGCCAGGCACAGAGAACAAACGGCCACTGCTGCACCGTCTCCATTGGCTTGGCCAAATTGAGCGACATGAATCGCCGCGACATTTTTTTGTCGGCTTGCGCCTCCGTGTAGTGCTGCTCGCGGCCGAAATTGCGCAGGTTGCGCGTCAACAGCTCGCGGCAGCGCACCCGGCCGCTGTTGTCGTTAAGGTCGTTGTGCACTAGATTGATGTATTCGGTGGTGACCCCAGGATCTTTGTTGTCTTGATCCTCTACCGCCACTCGGTCACTGCCGTACTCATTGTTGAACACGTCGTGGTTGTAGACGAGGGCATCGGTAGCACCGGGGAAGAAGTCGAGTAGCAGCTGCTCCATTTCCGGGTAGAAAACCCGCTCCACCTCGGCCGCGTCGTAGAAGTTGTTACATTTGGACTCGCAGTGCGCCAACGACACACCGAGCTTGTCCATCGACTCAGCGCCGTAAGGCGACAGCCCCGGGTGATATTCCTCGATACGTCTCGCGTCGCGCACCACCTGCGGGAAGTAGAGGCATTGCCGTTCGTAGTTATCTTCGTCCTCGGACAGTGCCTGCACCTCGGCAGCGCGCGCCGGGTCCCGCCACGCGGCGTGCGACGAAACCAGCCCATAGGTGGGCTGCTCGAATACCGTGTAACGAATCGGCATGACAAGACCGCCCTCGGGCGCTTTCATGTTGTTTGTCCGAATGTGCGCCACACACTCGTCGTAGGTGCGAAGACCCTCGCCCCACTGAGTTGCAATTGGGCCCGGCGGTGCGTTGCTGATGCTCTCTATCAACCGTTGCGCCGCGCCCTCGGCCGCCTGACTCAAACCCTCCTCTATCGCCGCCGTCGTTCCGCCATCGCCGTTTTGATCAAACGCCATGAAGGACAAACCGCCGTTAGCGGCAATGGGCGGAGGTTGGCCCTCGGTGAGCTGCAGGGTGGGGACATAAATTGACGGTGACGGTGTATCGGTTTCCGCAGTCTGTTTCGCAAGCGGGTCCATATGGTGAATCTCCAGACAGTTTCCTATTAGCCCACCGCGATCGTACCCCCGGGGGCCCCAAAGCTCCATGAGCTGTAGCTCATCCTCTCCACCGCGGTGATACAGGTGCACCTGATCACCCTACCTGGGTCTACACAGACGTCCGACGTGTTACCACTTTGTTACCATTTGTAGCCGAGCGTACACGACTGAGCAGGACCCAGATTGTCATCCAAAGTGCGCTAAGGTCTTGTCCAGTCGTCCTCGGCGTGCTCAGGCCCCTCCTCTTGCGGACTGAAAATCCTTAGTGCTCGGTGGTTCGATTCCGCCCTGGCCACCAAGTTAGACCGAAGTGATCGTGTCCCGAGCCGTGGTGCAGAAGCCTGACGTCCACTGCGGTGTCCGGCGTGTTGGGCCGATGAAGACGACGCTGGACATTCACGATGAACTGTTGGCACGGGCCAAGCGTCACGCCAGGGAAACGGGACGCTCGCTGCGCGCTGTGGTCGAGGACGGTCTTCGCCGCGCACTTGCGCCTGGAGCACTTGGCCACGAGTGCAAGCTGCCCGATCTCAGAACGGGGAATCCGGACGCGAGCGATCCGCTGGAACAGTATTCCTGGCCAGAGTTGCGCGAAATGATCTACGGCGATCCCGGAACGCGGTGATCGCCGTTGACACCAATCTGCTGACCTTGCGTCCCGGCACGAGTCGCGGCTGGGTGACGCGGCGCACGCGGTCATGACCGGACTTGCCGAAGGATTCCGGACCTAGGCCAATCAGTGGCCATGCCGCTACGAATTCCTGAGCGTCGTGACGAACGGTCGCATACGGCGCGCAGGGCACCATCAGTCGACAAACACGTGAAAGACAGTCATGGGGCTCCTGCAAGACACCCCACCCGGCGCGATTGACAAGAGCCTCCGGTGACTGGTCCGCAATCAGCCGGCTGCGTTCCTGCGGGACGGAACCGGTGTCAGTGGCTGGCGGCGGCCGAAGTATCGCATGTGAATCTCGTCACTGAAGCCTTGACCGGGCTCCGTCTCGTAACTCAGCGTCAACATGCGGCGCGATGGTGCGCGAAGGACTGGAGCCACCCGGTGGAGCGCGCGGCCACCGTTGAAGATCGTCAGGGTCCCCGCCATGACATCGAGTTCCCGCACTCGTGAAGAGCGGCCGGCCGTCAGGTCGTCGATAATGGACGCCAGATCCGGGCGATGCCGGATGTCTGGAATGTACTCGAAGGCACCACCGGATCCCGCCTTGCGGAGCATGAGGGTGACCGCACCGTCATTGGTGTCGAAGTGCCATCCCAGTTCGTCTCCGCACGCGTACTCGCTCACCATGCACGATGCGATGGCGTCGGCGTTGCGGTAGTAGGGTCGCCGCTCCAGCACCTCCGAGACGAACCGCGTGAGGGCGTCCCACATGAAGAGGCGTTGCGACGGTGATTCGCACGGCATCTGGTCAAGGCCCGCGCAGACAAGACTGACCCGGGTCTTCTCGCCCATTCCGGTTGGAAAGGCGTTGCGGTGATCGAGGCGCCGGAAGCCGTCACGGCACAGGCGGTCGATCTCTTCTTCCATGGCGGCCAGTCCGGCGGGGTGAAGGAATCCTGGCATGGTGAAGACACCGTCAGTGGCGAGACGTTGACGTCCCTCGCGCACGATTGCCAACGCTTCAGGACACGTGATATCCGCGATCGGATAGCGATCGAGATCGACGAGATCTCCCACCATTGCGCGGTCCGCGCTAGACGACGGCACGGCCGCTGCCAATGCGCGGCGATGGCCTGCCGCCGTCGGAGAACACCATCACCGCCAGAATCTCGTCGGGTCGTGGGGCATCCGCGACCATAACCGTCATCGTGTCGAGTTCGTTGAATGACCAGATCTCATCCTTGTGGGCGAGCGGCACATCGATGGCGGCACCGGCCGACGCCACCTTGGCAACCGAAGGGATGAGCGCCTCGCCACCGCCGCAGGCGGCGCGCATGGGCTTGCCCAGTTTGGGATGGAGGATGCTGGCAGCGTGCTCTACCTCGCCATGGACGCCGACGATGGCCGCCTTGCCGTAGGCGACGGGTGCACGGCTGAGCATGTCGACGGCAGCCGCGGCAAAGGCCTCGCCGAAGGCAAGCCCGATGTCGGCGAGATCGGCAAGGTCGGTCGCGAAACGCCCGGCCGCGGAGTTGTCAAGGACAGCGATGGCAGCAACGCGTGTCACCGGCTCCGGGGCGGCGTGACCGGCTTCCGAATGGATTGTCTCGGTGATGAAGAGAGACTTGCGGCAGTTCATGGCTCGCCCTCCCCTGATGCGTCAAGTGCGCGGCGCACCGCCACCAGGCGCCGCGCCCTCGCGGCTCCAAGCGAGGCGGCTTCATCCTGGTGGTAGGCGTAGATTCCCTCTCCCGTCTTCAGTCCGAGCCGACCGCTCGCGATCTTCTCTTCCGCCCACGGGCTGACGTCGCCGCGGCTGCAGAGATCACGGTTGAGATAGCCCGCCACAGAGCCATAGATGTCGAGTCCCGCCATGTCGAGGAGGCTCATCGGGCCCACCACCGCCAGCTTGTAGCCGATGCCCCAGCTGACACAGGTGTCGAGGTCTTCCGCGTCGACCACGCCGCGCTCGACGAGATCGAGTGCCTCGCGCATGACGGCATAGAGAATGCGGTTTTCGACAAATCCCGGCACATCGCGCTTCACACGCACCGGTATGAGATTGAGGCGGCGCACGCTCGCCATCATCCATTCGACCGTGTCGACCGACGTCTCATCGCCGGCAACAACCTCGACCACGGGGATGATATGGGGCGGATTGGACCAGTGCATGCCCACCACCCGTCCAGGGGAAGGCAGACCCTCCTGGAGTCTGGAGATGGGAATCCCCGATGTGTCCGATGCGAGAATGCACGTTTCTGAAACATGACCGGCAATGCTGTCCAGGACCGCGCGCTTGAGATCGAGCTCTTCGGGCACGTTCTCGATCACGAGATCAGCATCGGCGACGGCATCCTCCAGGGTGTCCGTCAACACGACATCCGTCGCCGAACCCTTTGCGGGAACGCCAAGGTCGTCGAGCACGCCGGCGATGGCAGGAAGTTTCAGGCGTGTTGCCTCGATGGCCCCGGCACTCACATCGCAGCCCCTGACGGTCATGCCGGAACGCGCCAGCACCGCGGCAATACCGGCGCCCATGGTGCCCAGACCGATGACGGCGACGGTGCTCACGCCCGCCTCCGGACCTGCCATGAACGATGTCGGGCGGGCATCATTAGAGGACGGTCGTCTCGAGGATGTCGACACCGCGCTGCCGGTCGACGAGATAGATGAGACCGCGGTCATCGATGGTGACATCGTTCGATGAGGCACGGTCCGCTCCCGGTGGCGGTTCGGGCAGATAATGCGCCACCTCGCGTGGCTGGAAGGGATCGGCAAAGTCCACCAGGCGCAATCCCTGGGCAAACCAGGCAAAGGGCACCACTGTCGTGCCGGTCAGGCGTTCGCTGGGCTGATGGCACCCGGTCATCGGCTGCTGAGGTCCGCCGTCGACATCGACGCCCTCGACCTGGAACGTTGAGACGGGGATCGGATTGCCTTCATCGCTGATGTCGTAGACCCAGGTGAATGCAGGCGCCGCCGGATAGAGCTTGGCCACATCCTCATCGGCCACGATCATGATATCGCGCCCTTTCAGTTTCATGGGCATCCTCAGGCAGGTGTGCGTGGGATGGGGGAACGACGGACTGGTGTTGCGCCCGGAGATGAGGCGTGGCCTCGTCATGTCGGAGATGTCGAGAATGAAGAAGCCGTGATGCCAGTAACTGACATTGAGCCGTGATCCCGTCCTCAGGGGGTGGTGGCAGCGGGGCGGCACATAGTCCGACCAGGGATAGGCCTCGCCGCCTGCCTGCCACTGGCCCTCGAGCCACCATCGCCCGACCTCCTCGGGCCGGGCCGGATCGGCAAGGTCGAGGATCATGACGATGTTGCCGACATAGCCCTCCGCCGTGGGGGAGATGTACGCGTGGCGGCCATCGAAATCGTAGCGGTGCACACCCTTGCCCGCCGTGATCCACTTGGTGATCAAGCGTGGTTGGCGGGGGTTCGCCACGTCCCAGATCGCCAGACCACCCTCGGGCGTCCCGTCCACGTGACCGAGCCTCTCGTGATTGACGACCATGATGCCGTCGGCGACCCGCACCTTGTGAGAATGCATGCCCTCGGGGAGCTCGATGGTCGCCAGGCACTGTGGCCGGGCCGGGTCACCGACATCCCAGATCGAGGTGCCGGCGGGCGGGCGCATGTGACCGACATAAAGGGTGCGGCCATCGATCCAGACCTGTCCGCCTCCGGGGCAGTCGATATGTCCGACGCGGTGCACGGTCATGGGGCGAGACGCACGGTTTCGCCATCGGCCGTCCGGCCCCAGCGCTTGTAGAAACCGAGCCTCCTGAGGGCCGGCTCGTCGCTGGCAACGAAGAGCACGATCGCAGACGATGTCTCGTTGACATGTTCCACCCAGCTGCCACCGGGCACGGCAAGGGTATCGAACCGGCGCCAGTCGTGGCGCTCGCCATCGATGATGGAGTGACCCGGACCACCCTCGAAAGGGGCAACCAGCTGGCTCGCGGTCTGACTGAGCGGCAGGGTGCGCTCGCCCGGACGCAGCATCTGGGCAAAGAAGGTCATGGTGCGGAACACGGGCTCGCCGTCGAGCGGGTTGACGTACTCGACCTTGAGGCCGTCATGGGGATCACCGTCGTGATCGAGGTTCTCCTCGAGGAACTCCCGCATCGGTTCCCAGCGGTAAGCATACATCGGCGAAGCCATTCCGGTTCCCCGCATGTGGTCGACAAAGCACGCCCTCAGCCCGCCACGACCGTAGATGTCACGCGAGTACTCGGGACCGTACCGTGCCGTCTGCCGATTTCTGGGCACGTCCTCTTCCCGGTAGTCGTGCTCGAAATAGATGGCATTCAGGGTCTCCACGAGGGGGAGGTCGAGGACCGAGAGATTCACGGCCTCCTCGTTACCCATGTTGCCGTGGTTGTGCCAGGTGTCGTGCGGCGTCAGCACCATGTCGCCGGGCCCGAAGACGATGTCCTCCCCCTCGACGCCGGTGAAATTCATGGTGCCCGTCAGCCCGAAGCGAATGGCATTGGGAGAATGCCTGTGGGGCGGCATGACCTCGTTGGGGTCATTGAGGCGATAGGCGGTGTACATGGTCGTCACCGTGGCGCGGCGCGGCGCGAGGCCGGGATTGACGAGGATGAGCGAACGCCGTTCCGAATCCGACATCGAGACGAGGTCGGCGGAACGCCTGAGCAACGGCTCGATGACGCCATCGTAGTTCCAGACATGGGCGACCGCCTTCGATACCGCCATCAACTGGCGCACCTCGTCGTGATCGACATCGCTCGTCGTCGCCCAGAACGGAAACATCGAGGCGCCATGGACGTCGTCGTAGAGACTCTTGAGGGCCGCTTCACGGTCGTTCGTCACCATTCCCTGACCTTCGCCTGCCCCGCTGCACTCTACCAGCCCCCGGCAGCGTGTGCGACTGCGCGGAGGTGCGGTTGTCCGATCCGGCTGTGGACCTGTAGTGTTTGCAGCACAGTCCGGGAGGAAAAACAGTGCAGCACACGATACGTCCGCGGCGCAGCGTTCTCTACATGCCGGGGTCCAATCCCCGGGCGCTCGAGAAGGCGAAGACGCTTGCCGCCGACGGGCTCATCTTCGACCTCGAGGACGCCGTCGCTCCCGATGCGAAGGACGAGGCGCGCGGCCTTGTCTGCGCGGCAGTGGCGCAGGGCGGTTACGCAGAACGAGAGGTGATCATTCGCGTCAATGGCCTGACGACGCCATGGGGACGTGAAGACATCATGCGGGCGGCGTGCTCCGGCGCCCATGCCCTTCTGCTGCCGAAAGTCGAGGGTGCCGGATACATCCGCGAGGCACTGTCGCTGATGGATGTTGCCGGCGCCCCGCAATCCATGGCGGTGTGGTGCATGATGGAAACGCCGCTCGGCATTCTCCATGCGGAACGGATCGCCTCGGCGAGCCCCAGGATCGGCGCCCTGGTCATGGGGACTTCGGATCTCACCAAGGATCTGGGAGCACGGCACACGATCGATCGCATCGCCATGTCGACGAGTCTCGGCATATGCGTCCTTGCGGCGCGGGCGTTTGACGTCTCGATTCTCGATGGCGTGTTCCTCGATTTGCGGGATGACAGCGGATTCGAGGCCGCCTGCATCCAGGGCCGCGACATGGGATTCGATGGCAAGACCATCATCCATCCACGTCAGATCGAGCCGGCCAACAGCGTGTTCGGACCGACCGCCGAGGAAGTTGCCTGGGCGCGGCGCATCATCGAGGCCCACACGGAAGCTTCGGCGAGGGGCGAGGGTGTGGTCGTGGTCGATGGCAAGCTGATCGAAAACCTCCACGTGGCGGAAGCGAGGCGCACCCTTGCCCTCGCCAACGCCATCGAGCTGACGACCGCCGGTTCATGACCACCCGCAGCGGCTTTTTCCTCGAGGACTTCGACGTCGGACGGGTGTTTCATCACGCCACGCCGCGCACCGTCACGGCCGGTGACCGGTCGCTTCATGTGGCTCTCACGGGATCGCGGTTCGCCATGGCGTCGGCCGATACCTTTGCCGCGTCCTGTGGCTTCGCCAAGGCGCCGGTCGATGACGTCCTTGTCTTCAACATGATCTTCGGAAAGACGGTCCCCGACATCTCGGCCAACGCGATCGCCAATCTGGGCTACGCCTCGGGCCGGTTTACCGCACCGGTTCACGAAGGGGACACGCTCGATGCCGTCTCCGAGGTGATCGGCCGGCGGGAACTTTCCAATGGCCGGTCCGGCATCGTCTGGGTGCGTTCGACCGGACGCAACCAGGACCGCCGGACCGTGCTTGACTATGTGCGCTGGGTGATGGTGAACAAGCGCGATCCGGCAAGTCCGGCGCCGGAGACCGTTGTGCCGGCTCTTGCCGAGGCGGTTGATCCGGCCTCGATCGTGATCCCGGATGGACTCGATCTCTCTGGGTACGACTGGGCGGCAGCCGGCAATGGCACGGACTGGGACTCCCTCGGGTGCGGTCAGCGGCTCGACCACGTCGACGGTATGACCATCGAGGAAGGCGAGCACCAGATGGCGACGCGCCTCTATCAGAACACCGCACGGGTCCATTTCGATCAACACCGGTCATCCGCCACCCGCTTCGGCCGGCGCATCGTCTATGGCGGCCACATCATCAGCCTCGCCCGGGCCCTCTCGTTCAACGGCCTTTCCCACGCCTGCCTCGTGGTCGCCCTCAACGGCGGCCGGCACACAGCTCCGACCTTTGCCGGAGACACCATCTATGCCTGGTCGCAAGTGCTGGCAAAGGCGGATATCGAAGGCCGCGTGGACATCGGACTGGCGCGTCTGCGCACCGTGGCAGCGAAGAACCACCCATGTGACGATTTCCCCGATCGCGATGACGAAGGCCGCGACCATCCCGACAAGGTGCTGGACCTCGACTACTGGGTGATGATGCCGCGGCGTTGACCCAAGCCGCGCCGGGACAATAGACTCGCCACCATGTCGACTGCTCAACCAGATGGCGAGGCCGGCGCCGCGCGGCCTCTGTCGCCGCATCTCCAGGTCTATCGTCCGCAGATCACTTCCGTTCTCTCCATCACCCATCGCGTGACAGGCGCCATGCTCTCGATTGGCATCGCCGGCCTCGTGGCCTGGCTGGCGGCCGCGGCAGCGGGACCGGAGAGTTTTGCGGTCGCGCGCGAGATTGCCGGCTCGTGGCCGGGGCTGCTCATCCTTTTCCTCTGGTCCCTTTGCCTTGTCTACCACCTGCTGAACGGCATCCGGCACATGGTGTGGGATACCGGACGTGGTCTCGGGCTGAAGCAGGTGAGGGTATCGGGATGGGCTGTCGTCGGCGGCACGGTCGTCCTCACCATCCTTGCCTGGGTGCTTGGTGCCATGGTGGCCGGGTAGATGGCGAACCTGAAGCGTGGCTCGCTGCACTGGCGCCGTCAGCATCTGGCAGCGCTTGCCCTCATCCCCCTCATCCTTGTCTTCATCGGCCTGTTGCCAGTTCTCGCGACCGCTGATCACGAGGCCGTCGTGGGTCTCATGGGGACCGTCATTGTTCCGGTCTTCCTGGCGGCGTTGTTGGGCGTCGGCCTCTGGCACATGAAGCTGGGCCTCGAGACCATCATCGACGACTATGCGGGACGGGGGTCCTGTGGCTCCGCGCTCAGGGTCCTCGTCGCCACCGCCTCGGTCGCGCTGGCGGCTGTCGCCGTTGTCTCCCTCGTCATGCTCGTGGTGGGGTGAGACATGAATACCGCCTACACCATTGTCGATCATGCTTACGACGTGATCGTGGTCGGCGCCGGCGGCGCAGGTCTGCGCGCCACACTGGGCCTGGCCGAGGCCGGTCTGTCGACCGCCTGCATCACCAAGGTCTTTCCGACCAGGAGCCATACTGTCGCCGCCCAGGGAGGGATTTCGGCCGCCCTGGGCAACATGGGTGATGATGACTGGCGCTACCACATGTACGACACCGTCAAGGGATCCGACTGGCTCGGTGACCAGGATGCCATCGAGTACATGTGCAAGGAGGCTCCGGCCGCGGTGATCGAACTCGAACACTACGGCGTGCCGTTCTCACGCACTGACGAAGGCACCATCTACCAGCGCGCCTTCGGTGGCATGACCACGGAGTATGGCAAGGGCACGGCCCAGCGGACCTGTGCCGCTGCCGATCGCACCGGCCATGCAATCCTGCATACGCTCTACCAGCAGTCCTTGCGCCATGATGCGCAGTTCTTCATCGAGTACTTCGCCCTCGATCTCATCATGGACGATGACGGCGCCTGCCGGGGAGTGATGGCCTGGTGCCTGGAGGACGGCACCCTTCACCGGTTTTCCGCGGCCCTCACCATCCTCGCGACCGGCGGATACGGCCGTTGCTATCTGTCGTGTACCTCGGCCCACACCTGCACGGGCGACGGCAACGGCATGGTGCTGCGCGCCGGACTGCCGCTGCAGGACATGGAATTCGTCCAGTTTCACCCGACCGGGGTCTACGGCGCCGGCGTCCTCATCACGGAGGGCGTGCGCGGTGAGGGCGGCTACCTCGTCAACGGTGAGGGCGAACGGTTCATGGAGCGTTACGCCCCCTCGGCCAAGGATCTCGCGAGCCGCGACGTGGTGTCGCGCTCCATGACGATCGAGATTCGCGAGGGACGTGGCGCCGGCAAGGAAAAGGACCACATCCTGCTCAAGCTTGACCATCTCGACCCCGACGTCATCGCCGCGCGTCTTCCCGGAATCTCCGAGAGCGCCAGGATCTTTGCCGGCGTGGACGTGACGCGCGAGCCGGTTCCGGTGCTGCCGACGGTTCACTACAACATGGGAGGGATCCCGACCAATCATCACGGCGAGGTGGTGGTGCCACGCGACGGTGATCCGGACGCCGTCGTGCCGGGCCTCATGGCGTCCGGTGAGGCGGCCTGTGTCTCGGTGCACGGCGCCAACCGCCTGGGGTCCAACTCGCTGCTCGATCTCGTCGTGTTTGGCCGTGCCGCGGCCCTGCGTGCCGCCAGCCTTGTCACGCCCGGCGGAACACGCGATGACCTGCCACCCGGCGCCGGTGAAGCTACGCTTGAACAGTTCGACCGGCTGCGTCATGCCGCGGGCGGCACGCCGACAGCCCGGCTGCGCGAGATGATGCAGCGCACCATGCAGAACGACGCCGCGGTGTTCCGCACCGAATCATCACTCCAGGAGGGATGCCGCAGGATGGCGGAAGTCCATGCCGGGTTCTCCGACATTCAGGTCAGCGACCGCTCCCTGGTATGGAACACCGACCTCATGGAGACATGGGAACTCGACAACATGCTGCGCCAGGCCATGGTCACCATCATCTGCGCCGAACACCGCAAGGAAAGTCGCGGCGCCCATGCCCGGGAGGACTACACGGAACGCGACGACGAGAACTGGATGAAACATACCGTCGCCTGGCTCGACGACGACGGCAGCCACAGGATCGATTACCGGCCCGTGCATCTCGACACGCTGAGCGATGAGGTGGAGAAGATTCCGCCGCAGTCCAGGGTGTACTGACCGTGCCGCGATCCCATCCGCCACGCACCGGAGCGACTAACCATGGTTGAGTTCAGACTGCCCAGGAATTCGAGGGTGCGGGTCGGCAAGGCCCATCCCGTGCCGCAGGGCAGCGCACGGCGCATCCGCTTCAAGATCTACCGTCATGATCCCGACAGCGGCACCGGCCCGCGCCTCGACACCTTCGAGGTCGACCGCGACACCTGTGGCGAAATGGTTCTCGACGCCCTCATCACGATCAAGAGCGAGATGGATTCGACGCTCGTCTTCCGCCGGTCGTGCCGCGAGGGTGTGTGCGGTTCGTGCGCCATGAACATCGATGGCGTCAACACACTTGCCTGCACCAAGCCGCTGGACGACATCTCCGGCGACGTCCGGGTCTATCCCCTGCCCCACATGCGCGTCATCCGGGATCTCGTCACCGATGTCTCGCACGTCTACGGGCAACTCGCGTCAGTCAAGCCATGGCTGCGTTCGCAAAGTGCCGCGCCGGAGGCAAGGGAACGCCTGCAATCGCCAGACGAGCGCGAGAAGCTCGACGGCCTCTACGAGTGTATCTTGTGTTTCTGCTGCCAGACGGCCTGTCCGAGCTACTGGTGGAACAGCGAGACATTTCCGGGGCCTGCCGTGCTCCTTCAGGCCTACCGATGGGTGGCCGACAGCCGCGACGAGGCCGGCGATGAACGGATCGCCGAACTCGACGGCGCCGACGAACTCTTCCGCTGCCGCACCATCGTCAACTGCACGAGTGCCTGCCCCAAGGGTCTCAATCCGGCACGCGCCATCGCCGAGGCCAAGAAACGCGCGGCACAGTCGCATCGCTAGATTCATGAATTGACCCGGGGTTGGCGGGTCAGACCGGTCCATGACATTCGGACGGGAACACTGCCCCTGCCAACTCCCCCAGGCAGCCTGATCCGGCGCTTGACGTCACCTGCTTGCCGGATTCCGCGGAGCAACGGCCGGCAGATGATGAGTACGCAGGCCCGTCAGGCTTCCAAGGCGATGACGCCGCGGATGATCTGCCGCACCTTCCCTGTCGACGCCGCCAGGACGTCGGCCATGGCCTCGACCCGGATCGGGCCCGGCGCACGGCCCGCCGCGGCGTTCACCACAATCGCAAGATGCGCATAGGCGATGCCGGCCTCGCGCGCGAGTGCCGCTTCCGGCATCCCGGTCATCCCGACGATGTCGCAGCCATCACGTTCCAGGCGATCGACTTCGGCCGCGCTCTCGAGTCTGGGCCCCTGAGTGCACGCATAGGTGCCCTCGCCGGTGACCGCGATGCCGGCGCTCCCGGCGGAGCGCAGCAGCGCCGAGCAGAGGGCGCTGTCGTAGGGAACGGTGAAGTCGATGTGACGAGGCGCGTCGAGGTCATCCTCGAAGAAGGTATGCTGCCGTCCCCAGGTGTAGTCGACGATCTGGTCCGGAACGACGAGCGATCCGGGCAGGAGATCGGCACGGATCCCGCCGACCGCGGCCACCGCGACGATGCGATCACATCCGGCAGATGCGAGCGCGCGAATGTTTGCCCGGTAGTTGATGCAATGAGGCGGAATGCGCGAGGGCGTGCCATGGCGGTGCAGGAAGGCAACACGGCCCCCCTCGAGCACACCTTCAAGAACCGGACCGGACGGCATGCCCCAGCGCGTTTCGTCTTCCCGGCGGGCCTGGACCTCGAGCCCTTCGAATTCGAGAAATCCACTGCCTCCGATGATACCGAGTCGTTTCATCTGGCCACGCAGTTTCAGGCATTCGCCAGTGCGGAACAAGGACGCCGGGTCAGCGGAGGGTCCATGTCTTGACAGGGGCGAGATCACTTCTATATTTATAGAACTATGGAAACGTCTCGTGCCATCGACCTCCTGCAGGCCCTCGCCCAGGACACCAGGCTCGCGGCCTGGCGGCTTCTCGTGAGGGCGGGGCCGGAGGGAACACCGGCGGGAGTCATTGCCCGTCACCTCGGCATTGCGCCTCCGGTCCTGTCGTTCCATCTTGCCTGTCTTGCCCGTTGCGGCCTCGTCGTGTCGCGGCGTCATGGGCGCCATGTGATGTACTCGGCCGACCTTGACGTCATGAAGGTTCTCACGGACTTTCTCGTCGAGGACTGCTGCCTGGGTTTCGATGCGGAGCCGGACCCCACAATCATCTTCAAGGAGATCTGAGCCATGAAGCGCGTGCATGTCAGTGTCAATGTCGACAACCTCGAGGAAGCCGTCCGCTACTACGCGGCACTCTTCGGGGCCGAACCAGATGTCCTCAAGGAGGACTATGCAAGATTCCGTCTCGATGAGCCCTCGATCAACTTTTCCATGACCTCCAGGGGGCGCACGGCCGGTGTTGACCACATGGGAATCGATGTCGACAGCGAAGAGGAACTCCACGAAGTCACGCAAAGGCTCAAGGCCGCCGGCCACGCCACCAGCGACATCTCCGATGGCGTGTGCTGCTATGCCCGCTCCGCCAAGTCCTGGTCCGTCGATCCTGCCGGTGTTCCCTGGGAGACCTTCCACACCCGTGCCGGCGCCACGGTCTATGGCACGGACCGGATTGATGACGGTGCCATCGCCGCCTCGGCACAAGAGGACGGACGGACGATCACGTCCGCGGCGCGTGAGGCGTGCTGCACCTGAATAGCCGGCCACGGACATACACCATAGACTGACCGGACAGTCTCCGGCGCCGCGCTCCTCGTCGTCACGGAAAATGAACATGACACCCTTCCCGGGCGGCTGGCGCGCAATGGCGCCATGCGCGGCAGGAGGCCCGCGTTGCGGCAAGAAGGACCTCGGGGCCTGGCAGACAAAGGGATCAGCACACCTGCCCCAGGGGCGGCCGGACCGGGTCTTCCACAGGATGGTTGACGCAAGATGCTGGCCGCGCACCATGAGGGGATGAAGAGTCCCGTCTTTTCAGTCGGCTCGTCGGGCGGGCAGCCGAACAGGTTGTCGCCGCAGTGTTCTGTGCGATCCATGGTTCATCTGTCGTGACGAGCCTGGCGCGAGGCGACTCGCCACGCCCGCCCTGTTCGGCTGGCCGGTGGCGCCGTGAGAAGGATAGGTGGCAATGGGTTCCCGGATTCCGCCGCGGATCCCACCAGAACGATGCCTGACCAGCAAGGATCCAACCGATGACCCACCACAACAACCCCGCATCCCCGGCGCCGGCCTACACGATGGGTTACAACGACGAGTTCCAAGAGCTGCTCGCCCGCCGGAACGCCGAGACCTGCGCCGCGCACCTGCTGCCTCATCTCGGTCCCGGTCTTCGCGTCCTCGACTTTGGCTGCGGCCCCGGCACGATCTCGATGGGACTGGCGAAGGCAGTGGCGCCCGGCGAGCTCTACGGTATCGACATGGAGGCATCGCAGATCGAGATGGCCCGGTCCGCGGCGGCAGCAGGCGGGCACGCGAACGCCTCCTTCCGGACCGGCGACGCGACTGATCTTCCCTTCGAGGACGACTCGTTCGACATAGCCCACTGCCACGCCGTCCTCATGCACGTTCCGGATACTCAGGCCGCGCTCGCCGAGGTCAAGCGGGTGCTCAAACCCGGCGGCATGCTTTCGACCCGAGAGATGATCGGCAACGCGACGTTCTTCGAGCCGGAGGTGGAGGACCTCTCGGGTGCGATGGAGACGTTCCTGAAGCTGCTTCGGGCCAACGGTGGGCATCCCCGGATGGGGTGCGAGCTGAAGCGGATTCTGCTCGAGGCCGGTTTCTCCGACATCCGGGCCGGCGCTTCCTTCGAGTCCTTCACGGAGACCGAGGACGTACTTTTCTTTCATGGCTTTGCAAGCAGCTGGTTCTTTGCCCCCGAGACCATGGACATGATCGAAAAGCACGGGCTGGCGAGCCGCGAGCAGCTCGATGACTGGCGTCGCATGCTCGACGCGTGGAGGGACGCTCCCGGCGCGATGGCCGCCTTCGCCTTTGGCGAGGCGACGGCGCGCAAGCCACACTGAGCCAGATTTTGTACGATCATTCCGCCAAGCATGGTGTCTCCACCATGCGTTGGTAGGGACCTTCGGTACCAGGCGGCGTCGGATCGAGGGGTCGTGGCGAGGATGTCGCCGGCCCGCAGGCAGACCAAGCCGGAGAGGCCTGGGAGTCGCCCTGATCCGCGAGATCGACAACGGCGGTACCGTCTTCGAGGGCTCCCGCCCCTCCCGGCGAAACCTGACCGTTGGGGGAGGGAGATTCTCCTTGCGTTTGGCCGGCCGTGCTGTTTGTTTCGTGGCCGTGCAATCCGACAAGAGGTTCCTGATGCCTGGCATGCTTCATCACTATGTCGGCGGCCGCCGGGTCGCCGGAAAATCGGGCCGTTGTGGTGATGTGACCAACCCGGCAACCGGTGAGGTCATTCACCAGGTGCCGTTTGCCTCGAGCAGCGAGGTTGATGAGACGATCGCCACGGCGTCCCGGGCACAACCGGGCTGGGAAGCGATGACGCCGCAGAATCGCGCCCGCGTCATGTTCCGCTTCAAGGTCCTCGTCGAGGACCACATGGACGAGCTCGCGGAACTCGTGTCGCGTGAGCACGGCAAGACCCTGGACGATGCCAGGGGTTCGGTGACCCGCGGCCTGGAAGTGGTCGAGTACGCCTGCGGCATCGCCCAGATGCTCAAGGGCGAGTACTCGGGCAGTGTCGGCACCGGTGTCGACAGCTGGTCCATGCGCGCGCCTCTCGGCGTCGTCGCCGGCATCACGCCCTTCAACTTCCCTGCCATGGTGCCGATGTGGATGTTTCCCATGGCCATCGCCTGCGGCAACACCTTCATTCTCAAGCCTTCGGAAAAGGTCCCGTCCTGCGCCCTGCGCCTCGTTGAACTCCTGGAGGAGGCTGGCGCCCCCGAAGGTGTCCTGAATGTCGTCAACGGCGACCGGGAAGCGGTGGAGGCGTTGCTCGCCTCGCCGACGGTCCAGGCCGTCAGCTTCGTCGGCTCGACACCAATTGCCGAGCACGTCTATCGCACCGGCACGGCGAACGGCAAACGCGTGCAGGCACTCGGTGGCGCCAAGAACCACATGGTGGTGATGCCGGACGCCGATCTCGACCAGGCCACCGACGCCCTGATGGGCGCCGCCTTCGGCTCGGCCGGAGAGCGTTGCATGGCGGTCTCGGTCGCCGTGGCCGTGGGTGACAGGGTTGGCGACGCCCTGATCGACCGCCTGAAACCACGGGTCGAGTCCCTCAGAATTGGTCCCTACACCGACAGCGATGCGGACATGGGCCCGTTGGTGACGGCTGCGCACCATGCCAGGGTCAGCGGCTACATCGACAGTGGTGTCGAGGAGGGTGCCGACCTCGTGCTCGACGGCCGCGGGTTCAGCCTGCAGGGATACGAGAACGGCAACTTCATCGGCGGATCGATCTTCGATCACGTGACATCGGGCATGCGCATCTACAGGGAGGAGATCTTCGGTCCGGTCCTGTGCGTGGTGCGCACAGGCGACTACGAGGACGCGCTGCGTCTCGTCAACGACCACGAGTTCGGCAACGGAACCGCCATCTTCACCCGCGACGGCGATGCGGCGAGGGATTTTGTCCAGCGTTCGCGCATCGGCATGGTCGGGGTGAACGTCCCCATACCGGTTCCCGTCGCCTACCACAGTTTCGGCGGCTGGAAGCGTTCACTCTTCGGCGACCATCACATGCATGGTCCCGAAGGGATGCGATTCTACACCCGGCTCAAGACGGTGACGGAACGCTGGCCTTCGGGCATCCGCAAGGGGGCCGAGTTCGTCATGCCGGTCCTCCACTAGACCCATGGCACTGAAGACCACGGCAAGGCGGATGGTCGAGGAGGCCACTGCCGCCATCGAGAGTGTTCCCGTCGAGGAGGCTCTGGCCCTCGTGCATGACGAGACCGTGCAGTTCGTCGACATCCGCGACGTGCGCGAACTCGACCGCGAAGGCATGATTCCGGGGGCCTGTCACGCGCCGCGCGGCATGCTGGAATTCTGGGTCGACCCGGAGAGCCCCTACCACCGGGACGTCTTCGCCAGCGACCGGAAGTTCATCCTCTACTGCGCTGCAGCCGCCCGCTCCGCCCTGGCGACGAAGACCCTGCAGGACATGGGGTTCGGACCCGTTGCCCAGCTGGCAGGCGGTTTCGCCGCCTGGAAGGCAGCGGGCGGTGACGTGGTGGAACGTCCCCGCAAGTCCTGAAGAAAACGGTGGTGGAGCGGCCCGAATGACCGCTCCACCACAACCACTCGAGGCTCAGGCGTGCAGTTCCTGTGCCATGCGGGTGCCGTCAGGTGCATGGGTTTCACCTGGTGCTGCCACCGCCCCCGGGTCGGAGTGCAACGACTTCACCAAGCCGTAGGCCATCAGCAGCATGATCACGCTGACCGGCAGGGCGGCGGCAATCGACGCCGTCTGCAGGGCCGTCAGACCACCGGCAACCAACAGCACGGCAGCGACGAACCCTTCACCCAGGCCCCAGACGATGCGGAAGCGCTGCGGCGGATTGTCAGAGCCCATGCTCAGCATGGTCGTGATCACCAGCGTCCCTGAGTCCGACGAGGTGATGAACCAGGTCGCCAGAAGGAAGGTCGCCAGTGCGGCCATGATCCAGTTGAGCCAGCTGACCGCGCTCACCTGGCCAATGGTGCCGTAGAGCGCCGAGGGCAGATCCCAGTTGCGCACCAGATCCGCAATGCCGGCCGTGCCGACACCGCCTGCCGCATTCATTTCCATGTGCATCGCCGTGCCACCGAAGATGCAGAGCCAGAAGAACGCCAGGGTCGTCGGAACAAACATGACGCCCACCATGAACTCGCGGATTGTGCGGCCGCGGCTGATGCGGGCAATGAACATGCCGACGAAGGGCGCCCAGGAAATCCACCAGCCCCAGTAGAAGATCGTCCAGCCGCTCTGCCAGGCGGCATTGCCTTCCTCATTGAAGGTCTGGAAGCCCATGGGAATGACATTCCACAGGTAGTCGCCCGTGGTGCTGACAAAGAAGCCCAGCAGCCACTTGGTCGGCCCGCCGAAGAGGAAGAAGGCAAGCAGCACGACGCTGAGCCAGATATTCCACTCGGAAATGATGCGGATGCCCTTGCCGACGCCGGAAACAGCCGAGAGGGTGGCCACGATCGAGATGGCCGCGATAAGGATGATCTTCGTGACAATCCCCGGATCGATCCCGAAGAGGTAGTTGAGACCGGCGGCCATCTGGCTGACTCCCAGGCCCAGCGATGTGGCAACACCGAAGACCGTGCCGAAGACCGCAAGCAGATCGACCGCGTGACCGATGGGGCCATAGATGCGATCCCCGATCACCGGGTAGAGCGCCGAGCGCAGTGTCAGCGGCAGCTTCTTGCGAAAGCCGAAGTAGGCCAGGCACAGGCCGACGATGACGTAGCCTGCCCAGCCATGGAAGCCCCAGTGGAAATACGTGACGCGCATGGCGGCGGCAGCACGCTGTTCATTCATGACCGCCAACCCTGCCTGATCGGCAAAGGGGTTGTTGGGGTAGCCCCACGGCTCCGTGTTGTCGAAATAGAACATCGGCTCGGCAATGCCGAAGAACAGGAGGCCGATGCCCACGCCGGCCGAAAACAGCATGGCCAGCCACGAGAAGTTGGAGAACTCGGGCCGGGAATCGTCATCGCCAAGTCGGATGCTGCCGAAGCGGCTGAACATCAGGTAGAAGCAGACGAACAGCATGATCACCAGGGCCATGATGTAGTACCAGTTGAGCGCGTACTCGATCCAGCCGCGCACCGCCTGATAGATGCTGCTGGCGAATTCGACATTGATGGCTGTGAAGACGACGAAGACGACCACCATCACCTTCGCCGCGATGCCCATGCCCGAGTGCAGTCCCTTGAAGGGCCCGCTCTGGGCCACCAGACTTGACCGTGTCATCACACATTCCTTTCAAAGCCGGGACGTTGAACGAATTCGTGAACGTGCCCGTCATTCAATCACAAGACTTCGTACAATTCACGTTCCGGGATTGACGTTCAGGCCGTCCCGGCCCGTCCAACGAACATGCAGATGATGCCGCCAACGATCATGGCGGCACCGGCAAGCTGCAAGGTTCCGAGGCGTTCCCCGAAAACGAAGACCGAAACGATGAGAGTGACGACGACCGTTCCGGTCACCACGGTCGGGATCACGACACTCGCCGGCAGGGGATCGGACTTGCTGAAGATGGTGAGATAGGCAATCTCGGCGATGCCGATGCACAGCCCCCCAGCCAGCGCCCAGGCGTAGCTCGGCACGGACAGGCGGAAGGTCTGGCCGCCCTGGAAGGCGAGGGTCGCGGCAAAGATCGCCGAGGTCACCAACGCCCCGGTCTGCAGACAGATGGCGGCAAACACCGTTGTAGTGGCATCGGCAGGGACATGGTTGCCCGAAACCTTGATCAACAGGTTGTAGCCCACATAGGCCAGCGTCACGATCGTCAGCAGCACCCACATCGACATGCCAGACTCCCCCGGTCTCCAGGAATTGCCCGGGGCAATCCTGAACCGGTGAGGGGACAAAGGCCACCGGATTGACGTGTCACCCCCATGACGTTCAGCATCGGGGCCGGATGGGGGACATCGCCATGACAGTGAACCGCAGCGAGATCCATGGAACCGACGGCGTGGTCTCCGCCGGACATCCTGACGCGGTCAGGGCCGGACTGACTCTTCTCGAGGCCGGAGGCAATGCCTTCGATGCCATCGTCGCCGCCGCCTTCGCGAGTTTTGTCGTCGAACCGGCCCAGTGCGGCGTCGGCGGCTATGCGCGCCTTGCCGGCTTCGACGCACGAGAAGGTCGACTGGTGTCGGTCGACGGTTATCTGAGGGCACCTGCCGCTGCCCGCGAGGACATGTTCGAAATCGACGAAACGCGTGGCCTCAAGTACTACGAGACCCCGTGGACAAAGGGACTCAAGGCAGAAAAAGGGCATCTCGCTGCAGGCGTTCCGGGCGCCGTCGTCGCCCTGTGGGAAGTCCACCAGCGCTGGGGACACCTCGACTGGGTCCGTGTCCTGGAGCCCTCGATCCGGCTGGCTGAAAGAGGCCTCACCGTGACCTGGAACCAGCTGCTCCACATCTGCGAAGTCCATCCGCTCATTCGCCGTTATCCGCCATTCCATCTCCACTTCTGCCCCGGCGGAGAGCTTCCCCGGATCAACGGTCAGTTCGGCGGCGCCACCATCCTCGACCTCTCCGAACTCGCCGGAACGCTGCGTCTCATCGCCGATGAGGGCCCTTCGGGATTCTGCGAGGGCCGGGTAGCGGAACTCATCGAGCAGGAAGTCCGGGAAGGCGGCGGTATCCTGACCGCCGAGGATCTTGCGTCCTACCGACCGAAGGTGCTCGAGGAAGCACCACAGGACTTCCAAGGACTGGACTGCATCACCTGTTTCTGTCCGACATCCGCCGAATTCCTGAACCTTCTCAAGTCCTTTGACCTGCGTCACGCCAGGGGCGCCACGGCACCCCACCTGTTGGCGGAATGCATGCTCACCGCCTTCACGGACACCATCAGGTGGTACGGTGATCCGGACTTCGAGGATGCTCCCGTCACCGCCCTCATGTCGGCCGAGTTCGCCAGGCGGCGCGCCAGGGTGATCGACCCGGCCAGGGCGATGCCGCGTCCGCCGCAGCCGGCATCAACCGACGACCTCGCGGTCGGCAGCGCACATGCGCTTCCCGAATCAGAACCATGGCCGCCGAAACTCGGCGGCACCACCCAGGTCGCCGTCTGCGACGGAGCGGGGAACATGGCCGCGGTCTGCATCAGCCTTTCCGATGCCCACGGCTCTCTCGTCTATTGTCCCGGCACCGGTGTGGTCCTCAACAACGGCATGCAGAACTTCGATCCCCGGCCAGGACGGCCGAATTCCATCAAGCCCGGCAAGATGCCGATCTTCGCCGCACCCGTTCTCGTGGCCACACGCCAGGGCGAGCCCGTCTTCGCCGCAGCCGGTTCCGGCGGCTACCGAATCCTCACCGGGGTCATGCACACCTTTGTCAACTGGGCCGTTCACGACATGGACCTCAAACAGGCCATCGAGGCGCCCCGCATCCATTGCCAGAGCCGCGAGACATTCGTCGACGAGCGCTTTCCAGACGCGATCATCGAAGAGCTCGCCGCCATGGGACACGACATCCGCCTCCAGCGCGACGCGCCTGGCCTCAACGCCTTTGCCCGCGTCGCGGCCGTCACCAGGGACCCCGCAGAAGGCCTCCTCGCGGGCGCAGCCTGGCCTCCGTGGATCAATGACACGGACGCCATCTGAAGGAGACTTGCACAACCGGCAAACCGGCGACGTGCCGGCGGTTTGCCGACCCGGCTCGAGTCCGGGACACGGTTTTGATTGCCGCCTGGTTCGCACGCTATCCGGCACCCCGTCGACGGCCAGCTATCGCGTGCGCCGAAGTGCTCGAACAGAACCGGTCCCGAATGCCGCCCTCGGCTGGCACCGACTTCTGCCGCAGTTGTGATATCTTGAACCCACAGACCCGCAACGTGGCTGTCGAGCGGTCCGACTCGGAGACTGGGTCCACCCCGGGTCTGGTGCAATTCCGCCATCCCTGGGCTCCACCGCCCGAGAGGAAGAGTGATCGAGTCGGGGCGTTGGGAATCGGGCGGGATTCGATAGTCTGACCGCTTGACGCGCGCGATGGCGCAGCTGCGCCGAGATTGTTCCATTGGGCATGTGAGCTGGATCATGAAAACCCTCGTCCTGACGCTGTTGCTCGCCGCCGCTCTCTTCGGCCCCGCCGCGGCTGAGGAGGACGATCGCCTCGCCGCCTTTCATCTGCCGGAGGGCTTCGTCATCGAGGCCTTCGCGGCAGTCCCCAATGCACGGCAGATGGCCTGGGGCGAGAAAGGCACCCTCTTCGTCGGCACCCGCCGGGAAGGGCGCGTGTTCGCGGTGACCGACGAAGACAACGACGGCCGCGGCGAGCGCGTGCGCGAGATCGCATCGGAACTGCGAATGCCGAGCGGGGTCGCGTTCCGCGACGGAGCCCTCTACGTGGCGGACGTCAGCACCATCCTCCGTTTCGACGACATCGAGTCGCGACTGGACGACCCGCCCGCCCCCGTGATCATCACCGACCGCCTGCCGTCCGAGGGGCATCACGGCTGGAAGGTGCTGGAGTTCGGACCGGACGGGCTTCTCTATCTTCCGGTCGGCGCGCCGTGCGATGTGTGCCGCACGGAGGGCTACCACGGTACCATCCTTCGGATGCGTCCCGACGGCTCGGGCATCGAGATCTACGCGCGGGGCCTCCGGAACTCGGTGGGTCTCGCCTGGCACCCGGTGACGGGCGAGCTGTGGTTCACCGACAACGGCAGCGATCACCTGGGCCCTGACCTGCCGCCCGACGAGTTGAACAGGGCTCCGGGTCCGGGGCTTCACTACGGGTTCCCGTTCTGCCACGCCGGCACGCTGCCCGATCCCGAATTCGGGGGCGACGGGCGCTGCGGCGATACCGAGCCGCCTGTCCAGGCCCTGGCGGCGCATGTGGCGCCGCTCGGCCTGGCCATCCATTCGGGAACCAATGTGCCGCAAGCCTATCGGGGCGCGGTGTTCATCGCCGAACACGGACCGGGGAACCGGAGCGGAACGATCGGCTACCG
>JGIcombinedJ30088_10000473_pt1 | contig 43413 bp, 64 predicted proteins | sample PinacodermPK_FD_30088 | JGI IMG/M metagenome (IMG submission 30088)
TGGGTTTTAAACTGTCTCAATATGAGACTCAAGCCTGTAAAATAATTAAACTGTCTCAAATAGTGTCTCAATCTCTTTAAATTAAGCCTTAAGTCTTGACTTTTATCAGCCTTTAGTCCATAATAAAAGAGTAAAGGAGATAAATGATGAAAATAATATCCTTAATACCTATCAAAAGAAACGGATATGATTGTTCAGTTCAAGCAATTTCAAGACTTCTCAATATAAGTTATAGACAATGCTATGAAGAACTTTTAAAAGAAAACAGATCTGTTTATAAAAAAGCAGGGTACAGGAGACTTCCAAGAGACATTTCAAAAAGAGGAGTCGCATCAAAAGCTGTTAAAATATACTACCAAAGAAAAGGGTTAGAATACAGATTTATTTCTGGAAAAACGATTCAGAGCAAAGAAATTCCGAAAAATTGTATAGTTGATTTTAGGACGATTAAAAGATCTTCCGGACATGTTGCCTGCTTGAAAGACAATAAATGGTTTGATAGCATTGGCTGTTTTGAGAAATATCATAACATTCCTCTGGTTGGATATTATTCAAAAAAGGAGCTTAAAGGGGGAACCATTGTATAAAAATACTCATAAATTCAAAGTAAGAGAGAGTTACTATTATCCTGGATATTATATCATTCTAGACGATAGAGGGAAGCCTCTTGAATATGGTTCAGGGTGTTTGGAAATTAAAGGAAAAAAAGAGGCCTTGAAGAAAATAAACAGAATGAAACTGCAGGAAAAAGAACAAAGAGTTTTATCCAAGATACAGGAAAAAACGGGTTTTTATTATCCTCAAAACAAAAAGCAAAGAAAAAAATGGCTATCTCTCTACGAAAAATATTGGAGGGTTTTATAATGGGATATTTTTCAAAAGAGATCTATCAAAGAAAAGTTGAATGGAGACACAAGAGGAATGAAGAACAAAAGAATAAAAAAATCTTATCAGAGGAATGCTGTGATGCTATTGAAGAACTACAAACTGCACGACATAATTTTCACTGTGGTTCAACTTTTTTAACCGAAAGCGCGGACTTCAATCTTTCTGAAAAACTTTATGAAGAAATAAATAATATAAATTCTTTTCAGAATGAAACAGGGATAAAATGCGAAAACTTTGATTGGACTTTTCTGCCTGATGATCGGGACGACAATAGAGAAGAATCAGAGGAAGAACATGACGAGATTAAAGAAACAGTTAATGATAATGTGAGGGATTTTATTGAAAAAATCAATGAAAAATTCGGACTTAACTATTAAAAAAGGAGCTTTATGAAAACTTTTAAAATCCAGGTCTCTGATATTCAGAGAAAATGTGAAAAAATTTATACAATAAAAGCTCCTAATGAAAGTAAAGCTCTGGAAATAGCCAGAGATAAAGCTTGCCCTGACTTTCCAAACAGCTTGTTTATTGAGGATTCTAGGGACGAGTCAATCCTCTCCATAGGTCAAAAAATTAAAGACTTGTCAGACAATATGCAAAGAGGGAGATAAAATGACAACAAAAATAACAAAAAAAGGGAACAAATACTTCAAAGAGGATAACATGATAATCCCTGCAAAATTCTTTGTAAGAGAACTTGTTGCGGATATAAAGGAGAAGGAAGAGAAGAAAAACAGCTTTAGGAAAGTCTTAAAAAATCTAAGGAGAGCATTATGAGGGAACAACCTATTAAAACATTTTGGAAGGGAAGACTCACTCATTCCAGAATAAAAAAACAGTTATTTGGAGTGTCCGGAGCTTTTACTCCTCTGATGTTTGGATGTAAAGTAGTTAATGATCAAAAGAATTTTAAATGCTTTATTGTTTCAACTCCTATGGAATCAAAACAAGTTACTTACACAAAAGACCTGCTTAAAGGAGGATGGGAGATTGAAGCAAAGACAATCAATCCGGAAGATTATGAAATTAAAGGAGGGCATTATGAATAATTTTTTAAAAGGTTTAAATAAAGAAAAGTTGAAATACTTTGAAAAAAGAATCACTCAAAGTAGTTTTTCAATAGAGGATTTTAATTCAGGAATGGGACAAGGTTATAATATGGGAGTCGTGCAAAAACAAGTTAGGCTTAAAAATAAGAACTTTTTAAGCCTATGGATTGATAGGAATGATGAGGGAGACCTTGTTATTTGTTTATCACTTGAAAAACTCATAGCTCCTCTGCATTATTCTGAAACAAGTCCGAACTATGAGCATCTTGAATTTATAGGGGAACAAATAATTGACGAGGATGGTTATAATGTTTTTCAAAAAAATAAAAGGGAGAGCGATTCCAGATTTAAACAGGCAATTTTAAGCATAATTGATATGAAAAAAGAGGGGGTTGAATCATGAAAAAAACAGACTTTTCAGGAAGATATTTTATAACAAGAGAGCCTGGAAAACATAAATTCGTATGGTTTTTATATCCAAGATTGAACTTTAAGACTCCGACCGCTTGTTATATCCCGTGCAAAGTTCTCCTCTCTACATGGGAGAGAGCTCAAAACTATGGAGATTTAAAGCCTTTTATAGAGCACCGCTGGTTTTTAAGGTCAAATAAGGATTATCAAGCCTATGAATGGATGAAAAACTTATTAACAAGTAGAGGATTTTATGGAAAAAAATCAGAGTACTTAAGAGAGTATCAAGACGGAAAACTTATTTATAAAGGAGGATAAAATGAATGAAAAATTTATAAAAATGAAAAAGGATTTTTATTTCTATCCGCACTTAGGATTCGGATTAGAATTTCAAAAGTCTTTAGACAGAAAAAAGAGTCTAAAAAGCAAGCTTTTAGTCTGCAAAGACTTCTTTGAAAAATGCAGTCCAGAATTGCCTGAAGACTTAAAAACTCCTGTAAAAAAGGGAGATAATGGCTATTGGAATCATCATAATTGGTTTTTTCCATATATTGAGATTCAATCCAGGAAGATAACAAAAAGATCCGATAATGGATCTGAATGGAATTATGAGAAACCCGTCACTTGCTACAGAGTGCACACTATGGAAAATCTGAATATAGCAATAAAATGGGTAGAGGAGGACATAAAACAGGAGACTGAAAAACAGATAAAAATTGACTCTGATTCTCTAATGGAACAAGTCGCATTCCATGATTTAAAAATGTCTGATTTTCCCCGTGTTCCAGGAGTCGGACCTAATATCGGAATCGCCAAACATTATGAGATGTTTAGCGGTTATCTTTTAACTTATTGGCTTGATAGAGAGGGATTTTCAGGAAATCTCATCCTCTGTATGGAGATAAATGGTCAGAGACTTGGAATGCCTTATTATATAGGGGATTTTCCAGTAGAAGGGGATAATTCTTTAAAAGAAATTGGTGAAATAATCGTTGAAAGTAACTTTGAGGAGTCAGAATTTAAGAAGCACTTAATTTAAAAAGGAGGTATCAAGTGACTAAAGAATTAAAAAAATTAAGACTAAAAGCAACGGATGGTTTTCAGTTGACGGATGAAGAGAGAAAAAAATTAACAAATGGAATTTTAGATATGGCAAAAAAATTAAAATATTCCCCGGAAGATTTATTTTGTGAAGTCTATTCATTAGCTTATGAAAGAGGATATTCTATGGGCAGTGATTCAATAAGGAGAAGATAAAATGGCATGGGAAGTAATAAGAACAAGAGTCAACTCAACTAATAAAGACCGGATTTTATTTTTCCAGTTTAAAACAAAAACTGAAAACTGAAGTGACAATTATAAGGTTGATTGGATGTATAATGGAAAAAGATATACAAAGACTTTCAGCCTTGATAAATATGGAGCTATGAGATTTTTTCAGTCTTTGAGCGTTGCATCATGTGAAGTCGATCCGGAATGGGATATGCTCCTGGGGGAAGTGACAAACAAAAAGAGATATTAAAGCACTCCTCTCTATGGGAGAGAGGATTATAAAAAAGGAGGGCATATATGCCAAAAAGACAAACAAAGAAACAGCCTAAAAAGAAGGCTGTTTCAAAGAAAAACGGAGGTCCGAAAAACGGGCTTTCTATTTCCAAGCTTAAACAGTTGGAAGAAAGACTCGCTTTTCTCTGTGAAAAAGTGAGAAAACCAAAAGAAGGGGAGAAAAGAATCAGATTTTATCACGATTCGGATGGTGATATTTCCTGTTTTCTTTTCTATGGATACGATAAGGTCTTCTATTGGGGGAAAGTGAAGGGAAAAGTCTTTACTTTTGATGAGGAAGTCCCTCCAAAGTTCAGACCGAAAAGACAAAAGGAAATTGATATTTCCGAGATTCTTTAATCGTCCCTCACACTGAGAGGAGCCGGAAACGGCTCCTCTTTTTTTATACTGCCATATTCAATAATTTATACTGCCATTATTTTATTTGTCTTGCTTCCAGCCTTGCCCGGAAAATTTCAGCCGGATCTGTGATAAGCTCTGGATTTGTTTCTGAAACGGCTAAATTGGCTATTTCTGCCCATGCCAAAAGCTGGGAATAGACGATTGGAGATTGAACCGATTCGTCTATATTATCCCTCATATCATTCCAAAAGACTTCATCACAGCCTTTTAAAAAAGCACTGTCTTTTTTAACTTTGAAGTTCTTTAGGAGAAAGTTGATATTTATTTTTTCTGCAAAGAGGGGGAAGAGTTCAGATTCAAAGTCCTCTGAGATTGTTATGGGAGTATTGTAATATGTAGCAATCATACTGGTAAGTTCTTCAGAGATTTTAGGATAGCTCAACAAAACAGTAAGATTGGATTGATCAATGGAATACTTTTCTTTTATCTCTTTTATTTTAAACGGGATTTGCTGTATTGATTGATACTTTTGATTGTCTTCTTCATGGATTGCATAAACACGGGAATTATTGGGATTTGTCCTATTGACACTGATTGCAAGGTCCGCTTTTTTAGAAACATATATGCTCATAAAATACTTATCATCATCTTTGGCGGGGGGGAGGGTTTCGTAAAGATGTCCCTCATAATAATCTTTATTGAAAATGATTTTATATGGATCATTGATGCAATCTCCTAAAATCTCCCGTCTATAAAAAGGATGAGTGATTTTATCGTCTGGTAAATTAAGGGGAATACTTAAGAAGTTTTTCAACTCCCTCTTAACTCTATTCCTTGATTCTTCCGGATAGTGCGGGTTGTCCTCCATTAGAGCTGTGATTTTAAAAATTTCTGGATTTTCCTCTAAAAACTTTTTTGCAAAGATATGGCCGATTGAGGGGGGAGGAGTCCCGTACATATTAAGATGAGAGCCAAACGGCATAAAGTCGGATAGGGATTGGATTGCAGGGCTGGCGATTGCATATTTTAAAACTTCACTTACCATACTTTGGCATTCGTCAAAGTCTATGGATTTGTTTTTAAATCCCCTAATTTTTTCAGCGTCTCTATCATTCCTTAATCCTAAGAATTTGATTATGCAGTTATTGATTGTTTCTATTCTTCCGTAGCTTCTTTGTTCATTCCGGAGATACTTTAAATTATCAAGAGTCGCACAGACCTCATCATATATAAGATCAATTCCCTTTTCCTGAGTTGGATAGATTTTTAATATATATCCTCTTAATTCCGGAGCAACAAATTTGATTGTCTCTAAATTGTCCAGTATTATGCAGGTTGTTTTTCCGGTCCGGCGGGCAGAGAGCCAGATGCGCATAAACTGTTTGGCTTTTATAAAGAGTAGCTGTTTCTTATGTGGCTTTAATTCTTTAAGAGCTTCTTTGACTTCCTTTATAGACTCCGCTCTTTTTCCAAACTTTTTACTTAATTCAGCTTCTTCTTTGAGTTCTTTTATGGTGATCATTCATATCTCAATGAGGGATTGTATTTGTATTCTCTTCCGATTTTCTTAAAAAAATACTCAAAGGTTTTTGTGAGGTGACTGATTAAGATTGGCTCTGTGGCCGGGAAAGTCTCATGGATTAGAGCTTTGGCATATCCTTTATGTCTGTGTCTAAGGAATGTATAACAATAATGTAGAATATTCCTTTTCTCATTATACAGAATGTAGGAGATTACATCTTCATTCCATGTTTTCTTTGCTTTTAGGCGTGTTTCCGGATCAGAGAATATTTTATCCAAAAATTCTTTTTCCTCTTTTAAATATCTTTCCTCATCTATACAAACATACTGAGGACTCTTCCTATATGATTTTAGGATTGAGTCGTAAATACAGTTTTTAATCTCTATTTTTAGGTGTTTCATCCTGCAAGCGGTGGTTGTAATGTCGGTGCTGGTTGAGGAACCTTCTCATCTAAATCCGGAAGCGGAGGATTTTGTGCTTGTTCCGCTTCAATGAGTTTTTCAACTTTCGTAATAAATTCTGAGACTGTTTTTAATTTCTCTTCCGACATATCGTTATAAACTCCCAGCTTATAAAAACGGGAAGCAACATTAAGTTGCACATCATATCCAAGATGCGGATCGGGAGTGAAGAATTTTCCGGATTCTGTCATTTCATGGAGTTTTTTATAAGCCGCCATTCTGGAAATAGTGGTATTTTTAATCACTTTTTCAAGATTATTATATTGGATTGCCTGAAAATAATCGTCTGGGGTTATAAGTCCGGCTCCCAGGAGTTCTTTTGCCTGTTTATGCTGTCCCGCCGGATGCTCTGAGGCAAGCATAGAAGTCCATGCACGGGCCTCTTTTACCTGCATATAGCTGTATTTGTCCTTTTTCCAGTGTTTAGATGCAAACTCCAGCATGAACCCACCAATCCTCTTAAACAGGCCCTCATAGTTTTGTGTGGGTATCTGGAAACGATCGCTCCGGATTGTATCGTAAGCTTCCAGCATTTCCCCGGACCTGGCTTCCATTCGGGGGGGGATGTCTCCTCCGGCATAGATTTCAGAAACCCCGGAGAGTTGATAAGCCTGATTTATGAAATACTCTACCCAATTAAAATACCCTTCATTGATTGGCTTTGGCTGGTAAGCCTCCGGCATTGTCTTTGTGTATCTAGTGATTGCAGAAACAGCACTCATAAGATTGTCTTTGCTTACATTGGAGTTATGCTCAACAAACCAGCGTGGGCGGCCCATGAGCTTAAATGAGCTCTCTATATCCGCCACCAAATTATTAACTGAGTTTTGGATTGGTTTGATTTCCGATATAAGCCCAAAGGTGGCAAAGCCTCTTAAGGCCGGACTCCATCTATAATCAAAATAGGGAATTTCAAAATCCCAATTTTCCAGAAAGATAACCTCCTGGTCTGTAGAAATAACATGGTATTTATGAGCCTTAAAAGCCTCCATTAAAAGTATTCTGTTTTCCTCTGTGTATGTGCCTTTAAGCTTCACCCCGAACCTATCTTCTATTTCATATTTTTCTACATAACCATATTCCCAGATTTCTGACCGGTATCTTGTTCCCTCAAAGGGATGCTCAATCAATACGGAAAGAGGATTTGGAGCATTAAACATAAAGTTTTTCATTTCCGGTTTCGGCATTACTTTCAAATAACCGATTTCCGCCACATTCGTATTGAAAAAGACTTGCTGTCCCTCTGCATAGATTTCTCCTCTTTGCATCCAATCTTGAATGTCGTCCTGAAAGTGAGCCACCTTGTCCCGCCGGAGGGGAGAGAAAAGTTTTGTGTTTAATTGAACTACCGGATTTATTTTTGAGATTTTATTTTGAGCGGCGTTCACACAGGACCGGCATATATTGAGGATTGTCCTGGGATCGCCGTAATTGCTCATCCTGTTATAAAAATCTTTCGGGATATAGTCTTTATACTTTTCAAAAAACTCAAAAAAATCATTGTTCTTATAAAGTTGCTCATTGTCTTCCGCTCTTACTCTCAATCTCCCTTGACTGTCTTTCATATAGCCAAAGCGGGAGTTCAATTGATTTAAAAGCTTTTGATGAGCTTGGGATTTAATTGAAAAATCTGTTTCGGGTTTATGGTTGCCAAGCCACCATAGAGAATCCCCTGGGGATTTTCCAATCTCTTGTTTTAATACTTCAGGCATTTACTTTTTTCTCCGGTTCTTTCTATTGTTACATTTCTTGCACAAATTTCCTGGTCCTATACTTATCAAACCCGGGCCTTCCATTACATGCCATCCTAAAGGTTCCTCTCCTTCCGGGACTGCAATCCAATGCGGGCAATTCTTACACATAAATACATCTAAATTTTCCTGTGACTGTGGGTCCATTATTACTTTTCCTCTGTAACAGTTGCCATTAACTCATTCACTTGTTCCGGTTGGAGCTCTTTAGCCTTATCAAAATTCTGGGCTATTATGTCAAGTCCTTTCATTCTTAATCCGTCCTGTTTAACTTTCACTTTCATTTTCTTATATTCAAATTCTATCTCATTAAAGAAATATTTTTTACAAATTTTAAGGCCCTCATCCAAGAGACCTGTTATCAACTGAGGATCGACTTCGGATTTCTCCGGGGATTTCTCCTTTCGGAAGTTTGTAAGAAGGCCCTTGACCTTTGTTATTAAAAGCATCTGCTTCCTCCAATACGCCCGTGGTTAAACTTTTTATTCCTCCGGAGAGCGTTGTTCCGGAGACGACTCTTGATTTTAAAAACATATTGATATTTGATTCAAGGCTTCGGTCTATATTTTTATTCTTCATTAAATATTTCTGCAATTTTTCAACCACCGCTTCATAAAAATCCGGCATAACCGACTTGATGAACCCCACATCTGAGGGAAGTAAGGTTCCCCTTTGGATTTTCTCATAGACTAAAGACGGGTCTTGCATCAATAAAAGTTCATTACTGAATCTCTCTAACTGCCTTGGGTCCGGGGGATAAGTTTTCCCTGTCTCCTCATCAACGATAAGCTTTGGCATTCGATCCAACAATTTTTTTGCCATACCCTGAGAGACAGCCGCCGCCGCCGCCGTGAGATTATTACTGAGCTCCTCCCCAAAGATTTGCATATTGTTGTTGTACTTATTTGATTCCTGTAAAGTTTCAAATGTCTCTTCTCCCCGGACATTGACACTATCATAAAGATTGTTGGCAAATTCTGTGTAAGCCTCAATCGGATCAGTCGCTCTTTTAACCGCTTCTCCCAGGTGATAATAAAATCTAGGAGCAACAAAAGGACTTTCCCAAAGAGGACCTAAGTTTTTCTTAAAGATTTTTCCGGTTCCAAATTTCATATTAACTCTGTGCTTCATTAACTTTTCCGTCTGATCATTTAATTTTTGCGGTTTGAGTACAGACTTATTGTAAAGTAACTTTGCTACATTCTCTTTTTTAGTGATGCTCTTTAAACCTACCACTGTCGCTAAACTGGCAGGAATACTTAATGAGCCTTTAGGGAATAATGGAAGATGCCTTGCCATTCCCGCTGACCAATATTCATTCGGCACATTTGGCATTCTCTTTGAGAAGGAATTATCTCCATCTACAATTTCAGATAGGATTCTGAAAAAGTTCTCTCTATCAGAAATCTCATCATAACTTCCGGGTCTCAATTCTTTAAGTTTAGGCACACCCTTATAATCAACACCTTTAATTTTAATCTTTACCACCTCCTCCGGAGAAAGGTCCGCTGACTTTGCACCGACTGGGATTCCTTTTGCTTTCTTCCTCATTAACTTAATAGTGGCGTTTGTTATATTGTAGATATTCCTTTGCATCTCATGGGATTGAATGTCTTTCGGCACATTCTTTTTTATATAGTCTTTCAAAAGAGTGTGAAATTGACCTATTGGGATTTCCACATCTTCAATCTCTGCGACTCTAACTGGCGGCTGTCCTGTTTTAAAATCTTCTTTTAATCCTTTTACTCTATCAGAAATTTTATTTGTCTCATTATAGTATTTATTTGAAAACTTTGTCTGTGCTTTTGCGTATTTAGATTTAGCCGCCTCTTTTTGTTTTTCAAGCTCTTTAACTTTGGCCTGATATTTTTTCTTAGTCTGAGGGGTTTTCTTTTTTTTAACCTCGGCTTTTGCTGTCTTTATTTTTCTTGTAACCAAATTGATTTGATTGATAAATCCTCTCCCCTCTTTTGAAGCGTCAAACATATCTTTTCTGGCTTTGGCGGTTTTTACTCTTCCTTTTAAAGCACTCTCTTCAGCGGAAATCTTTTGAGATAATGCTTTTTTCCCCTTGGAAAATTTTTCAAGATCCGCACCTATCCTATAAGGAGCTAATATTTTAATAGGTTCTCCCCCTGCTTCTTCTCCGGAAAGATTTTTAAGAATTGCAGATTGTTTGACTGCCTGAGTATTAAGAGCTTCCTTTTGAGCCTGGGGGATATTCTTTGTAACAATCTCTCCGGAGGAGGCGGCTCTCTTGAAAAAATCTATGAGGGCCTTACCTCCTTCCTGAGCTCCGATAAAATTTTCAATTAAATCTTTGTATTCCTTTTCCAGGGTGGCTATTTCCCTATCCAGACCGCCATCTATATTTTGTTTTTTAAGAGTCTTTAATGCGGTTTGTATTCCCTCTTCCGCTTTTTGAATTGGAGCGGTTCCCACCTCATCCCTAAGAAATGAAAGAAGCTCTGAACTCTTAATCTTTACTCCTTGTTTTTCCAAAGTCTTAAAGATAGTCTCTTTTTCTGCTTCAATCCGAAATAGTCCTTTCCTGATCTCTTCTATGGGAGCGGCATTCTTTCCAAAAATCTTATTTTCATTTGCCCAGTTAATAAACATATCCAACACCACATCATCCGAAGCCTCATCAAGATTTTTTCCAGTTTTTCCAAAAATCTGTTTTTTGAAAAAACTATTGGATTTTAGTTTATAGGCCATATCCTTCCTTCCCTCTTTAGAGGAGATATTCAAAACAAAATCTTCCAACCCCTGCCTGAATCTTCCAGATTTTGCTGTGGAAATATCCTCTACTAAGGACGGATTTCTTTGAAGCGTCTTATTTATTGTTTGTACTGTGTTCTTTGACTTTCCTACAGCTTTAAATCCTGCCTGAGCTCCGAGCCCTATTCCTGCACCGAAAGCCATGTAACTGGCAAACCGGCTTGTATTAAGGTCAAATGTGTTTGTTTCCGGATCGTATGCTTCTTGAAGCTCTGCTTCTAAAGCTCCGAGACTTGCAAACCCAAGAATCGGTAAAATAGTTTTTGCGATAGCTCCCCCGGCCTTTGTCTTTGCTCCTGCGAGTAAAAGTCTCCCTGGCTTTGATTGGCCAATAACCTTTAAGAGCCCTGTCCTAATTCCGGCCTTACCTAAAATTTTTGGGACACTGGCCTTTAGAGATTTTCCTCTTGTAAGCACGGCTGGAATAATGGCTCCGGCCACACCTCCAAGGAGCTCCGCTCCTATATTGTCAATGTCTCCATGCCGTGCGGCCAGCCACTTTTGAGCTGTGGGATTTTGTTTTCCAACGGCGGCGGCTATGGTAGGAGAGGAAAGTAAAGCTGAGTCCGCCGCTGATCTTAAGAAAGTGTGTATAAAAGGAGTGTTCGGTTCATTCGGATCAAGCTGATCTTTTACTGTGTCCATTTCATCAAAGAAAGTATCATTTTGAATTTCCCAACCGTCTTTTAAAAGATTATAAGCGTTTGGGTCTGATCCCTTCATTTGCTGTATGCCTGTCCCATCCGGAGCCTCAAAGACATAATGCTTATTCGGGTCCAGTGCTATGCCACTTTCCGGGGTTTGAGCGAGAAGGCTTCCCTCCCTGGAATCCATCTCTTTCTTAACCCCAGTCTTAATGTCAATGAAAGGTTTTGTTTGTGGAGCATCAATTTGTCCTATTTGATCTTGGTATCTTCCAAGGTAGTTTTGAAAAAATTCTTTACTCATATCTTTTATTTTCCTTTAACATGGCTTTGTGGATTCCATCCGCATTGTCTTGATCAAGAAGTTTGTTGATTTTCCGGTAAAACAACTTTTCTCTCCACATTTCAAAACTAAGTGTAAGACATCTTCCCCAATAGAAAGGATCAAGATAACTCCATCTTGACACCGGGTCCATTCTGTAACCATAAGGAATTTTAAAACTCATTGCTTATAACCTTTAATCGTAAGCTGAAAAAGTGTTTGCCATTTGTTCAAGAGCATCGCTTCTTATAGTTCTATATTTATCATTATATTCTATTTGATAAACTGTTTTATATGTTGGGTTTCCGCCTTTATATCTGGCTGAATTTTCAAGAGCTGATAGTTTTCTTGCCACTTCTTTTAAGCTCTCTTTTACTTTCTCTATTACAAATTTTCGGTTTTTATTCCAAGCCTCGCTTCCAGCATTTTCAAGATTTACTACTTTTTTCAAATTTTCAAAATCAACATCTGTCATAATACCTGGGCCTAATATTTCAGGCCGTCTTGCCGCTGTTATTGCAGTAATAACAGCATCTCTTTCTTGTTCTAATTTTTTAACTCTACCAGGAAGCATAGATTTCCCTTTCCGGACAAGCGAGTTATATTGATCCAGTTCTTTAACTAAATATTCAAGCTTAGATAAGCCATCTAAAGCTGTCTCACCGGCATCTTTCTTTTCTCTTATTTGTTGCTCTGCCTTTGGGCTTTTATATTGTCCAAAAAAATCATCTTCTATCATCATCTGTTTTTGGTTTTCGTCCAAGCCCTCTGCCCTTTGAATGAAACTTTGCTTATTGTCAGAGCTTTCAGTTGCCACAGCCACTTGATGTTTTTTCTTTTCAAATCCTGCTTTTTCCTCTTTCATTTTAAGTTCTTTTAATTTAGTCTTTTGCGTGAACTCTTTATTTAAAAGGTCCGCCATTACTTTCGTTTTCTGAAATTCAAACTCCTCTTTCTCTCTTTGTTCAGCTTGCAGTTTAAGCTCTGTGGCAAATTCTTGTTGAAAGTTCTCCGCCAGTTTTGTTGATATAGCCATTTTATCATTAACTGAGGATTTATTAACTTCCTCTGCCGCAAGCATTAAGTTGGTTTGAGTCTCGCCTTCCTGAAGTAAAAAGGCTGTGCGTTGTATTTCGCTGGCCGCTCTTTCTTTGTAAGCGGAAGAGATGGCCTTATCAATAACAAGATCATCATCATAAACCTCTTTCATATACTCATACATTTGCATAGCTCCGGCCTGTTTTGATTTAAGTAAATCAATGTCAATTCCGATATTATCTTTCTGCACTTTAATTTCCCGGTTAATGTCTCCTTGAATTAAATTTATAAGAGCCACGGGATTAACACCGGCTGAGGCCATTCCAACAAGCCCTTGAATAACTGAGCTTTGAGCTTGCGGGCTTCTCCTCTTCCAGAAAAAATCAGGATCAATTCTTTTGGAGTAATTGCTTATTTCAGAATTGATTTGCTCGATCTTATCCATTTGAGCTTTAAGATTGACCTGGGCGGCCCGTCTTGTTTTAAGAGCATCCACCGTCATATTGAATTGCTCTCTTCCCATATCCCTTACCTGGGAGGCCATCTGAGAAGAAAACTCTTGTCTTTTTTTAACTCCGTCTTGTAAAATCCCAATCTTTCTTTCACTGATTGTCTGAAGCTGATTTCCAAAATCCACAAACTCTTTATTCAGTTTTTCGGTGTTCTTCCTCATTTCATCCCTCACAGTTTCAGGCATGTCCTGGCTGTCCGGAATGTATTGAACTTTAGTCTGTTTGGCTGTTTGTTTATTTTGCGGGGATATAGGCTGAGTTTCCGGTTTCCTAACCGGAGGACGAAAATTATTTATTGGCTGTGCTACCGGCTTTTTTTTTTGCTCTGGCGGACGATTTAACATAGCCATTGGATCGTCCTGAATCAAAGTCTGGTCCAATGGCTCTTGTTCAATCCCAAGGCTTTGCATCAATAAATTAAGATCATCTTCCATTTTAACCTCTTAAGCCCTGTAAGTATTGGCCAAGCGAGTCCGCTTGTTGTTGTTGTTGCTTCCGTTGAAAGTTTCTTGCTTCAACCCTAAAATCATATTCTCTTTGATCCCTGTTTTGGGATTCGTCAAAATTTCTCTGATCAGCATATTGTTGCCAAGCATTTTGAGATTGATTTCCTATGGCTCCAAGAAGGCCAATTCCAAGCTGACCGGCTCCCTGGGCGGCTCCAACCCTGGTTCTTGCTATATCCCCATATCCGCCGATTGCGGCCTGTGAGGTGCCAATTTGTTGCTGGCCAATGCTCCCCAAGATTCCGGCACCTAAGCGGCCATATTCTCCAAGAGCTCCTGTCTGAGTTCTTAGAAGATCATTTAAAGAATTGGCCTCATTGAAAAATTGGTCTTGCTCCAAGGATTGGCGTGTGGCCAGAGAGGAGAGAATATCTCCATAGGTTCGGCTTACTTGAGCTTGACTTTGTGATGCTCCCTGTAATTGCTGTGTTATTTGCGTGTTGTAGTAGTTTTCTGCAATAGCCTGGGCTGAGAGCTCCTTTTGAAGTTGAGCCCGTCTTTGGTAGTATTCTGAGGCTCTGGCGGCGGCTGTGTTTTGTAGCGAGTCGACATCCTGGCTTTCAACCTGGTTTAAATAATCTCTGATTGAACCTGCGGTCCCCCTCCGGCCAAGGGAACCTAAGAGCTTGGCCCTCTGTCTTAAATCAGCCGATCTTTTTTGTTTAGCCGCAAGCTCTACCTGAGACGGGCCTTGTCCAATCTCTCCCCGGAGTAAAGCTCCAAATTTTCTTGAATAAGCATCCCGCTCTGTTTCAGTTTGCCCGGCTCTGGCTTCCTGCTTTTTAGATAAATCTTGAAGCCTTATGTTGCTCTTCTTTAGATCTCCAACAAAGCTATCAAAATCTTCTATGCCATCACCGGGAGTTGTTTTCTTCCGGCTCCGGATTTGTCCGAGAGCATCAACGACTCTATCTGATCCCGTTTTTAAGTATTGATCAAGCTCAGACTTTCGATCCTTTAGAAACTTTCTTTGTTCTCCGGCAAGTTTTGAGGTTTGGGATTTAAGTCCTGAAATTGTCGATCTGATAGCGGTACCTTCCCGGCCACCGGTTTTCCCTATCTTTGTGAGAGTGTCTATGTTTCCGGATACACCTTTAAGAGTTTTTCCGAAATCCTTATCATAAAGATTTGCGCCGGATGATCCGCCACCCCCCCCTATGTGTTTGGTAGGCACCCAACCGCCGCCTCTTTTATCGTTAGTCCACTTATATCCGGGTGGGAGTTTTTTTAAAGCCATTACTTTTCTCCTTAAGGAGTTCCAAAGGAACCGATTACCAAAGGCTCTGCTATGTTAAACTTATTCGTCGTAATATTTACCTGAATGCTGATTTTATCTATTTTTATCTTTTTAAAATCCATAGACCTCATGGTTAATCTAAACTTTACACTCTCACATTTTTGCTCTTCACACAAACAATCAAGGATTTTCTTCTCTCTTTTCCCTAGCTTTAAGTCGGTGGGAGATAGAGATTCAGAGTCCGGAGAAGCCTTTGTAACAAACTGAAAATTATTGCTTCCATTAAAAGCAAACTCCGCTTTTAAAAAAGTGATGTTTTCCAAATCTCCTTTGATCCTAAGCCCTATAAATCTTTTCCGCCGGAGTTCTTTTGCAAAAGAAAAATAATGGCTTTCAATAATAGCAACTCTCTTATATTCATCCTGTTTTTCTGTGATGAGATGTCCGAGTTTTTCATTAAAGAAAAGTTCGTTATTCACAGCCGCACCGCTCACAGCATCAAGGTCCTCATTGAAAGTCCAGATCTGATAAAACCAGTTATAAACCATAATAATCCCTTCCGCTAAAAATATGATTTCCTTATTTTTGGGATGGTGTAAAACATCTAAAATCTCCACTTCCTTTTTCTTGTCCACATCTTGGCCTATATAAGAAAACTCATTCCCCCTGGTAAAAATAAAAAGCCCTTTGAATCTATCCTTAAAAATAATCCCTTCCGTCATTTCAATAAAATGTCTGTTATCCTCCTGCAAATCAAAATCCGGACTTCTTAAGCTCCTTGGAGAATCAAAAGACTCATTGAAGATATGAAGCTTTTTCCGGGAGAAAAGAACCACATTATTATCCTGAGAAAAAATGCCAAGGATTCTCTCACTCACCGGAACACTTAAATTTTTAAAAATGAGGGAGGGGACATCCCTTGCATCTGTCCCTGGCTCTGAAATAACTACTTCATAAGGAAGACCGAGATAGAGCTTATTATCATGCTCTGCCACATTGTAACAGCCGTCTGGCTGAATGGAGCTGTCTATATCAAGGAGAAGCCTTCCAAACTCTATGCTTGTCTCCGGAATGAATTTGTCTGTGTTATAGGTCCCAAGCTCTTTACTGTCCACTACATCTTCACACCTTACAGAATGCTTAACCTCCGGAAAACTTACCGGTTCCAGATCATCATTTGAAATAGTCTTCACTAAAAAGAAATTAAGAGAAGATCCAGCGTCCGGATTGGTTGAATAAATCTCCACATTCACATTATCCTTTTTCGTAAAGTTAAGAGGAGAGACAAGCTCCACAGTTTCTTCCGGCTCCCGTAGGTGATAGTCCCACCTTTGGCTAATTAACTCCTTTGATTGAGTCGTGTCTTCGCTATAAGAGCCATCATCATTTTTCCGGAAAAAGATTTTAAAGACCTGATCCAAATAAACAAATCTTTCTGTCTTCTCATCCCCCTGGTAGGTCTTAGATAAACTGGGGATTGATCTGTGTACCGCTCCATTTTCATCTGCCCAGGAGAAAAGAGCTTTATAAACTCTTGAAACTATGGCCGTCTCACTGATAAGGGAGAGAGGGGGGAGAGGATATATATTCGGTAAATTTTCATCAAGCTGGACAAAATCCTGATCAATGTTTGTTCCGGCTTTTATAACTGTCCTTTTCCTTCTAAGCTGAAAAGCACTCTCTTCATCTATTGGCTGTATGGCAGAGGTGTTTTCCGTTATGTCTTCAAACTCATCTTCAATTGGAGTCCTATCTATATCTTCCAATTCCGGAGAAGCATTAAACCCAAACTCTACAAGTTTTCCTTTATGGAATTGCCGGAGAAGTGAGCCAGTAATAATATTTTGATTTCCAAATCTTAAACTCCTTATCTTATTCGGTGTCTCATAAATTTTAATAAAATGAAGTTGGTCCGGCTGAGGAATAGAGCCATCTGAATTGATGAGCTTGCTGGGCAGTATGATAGGGAAAACCTGAAAGAACCCGGAGCCGGTAAATGGATTTCTTTTGCTATCCATCCCAGTTACTCCCGGAGAAATATATGGAGGGACAGGGGGAGCTTTAGGCAGGGCTCTTTCTGAGAGAAATTTTGCCTGGACACAGTTATTTATGTTTATAGGATCTTCTATGTTTTCAAGCCTCTTGTAAAAATAGAAGTAACCGGAGCCCGGAATAAAAGTTATTGCAGAATATAAATATCCTTCATTTTCAACAAAAATACTGGAAAACAGATCGTATCCATTGCCCTCGTTTTTTTCAAATGGGTATGACTTTTTAGTGCTTTCCACACTGACCACAAAGTTTCCTATGGTTGGATGGAAAGTCACTTTATTTTCTGAATCATCTGCAACCTTCACCTGAAGAACCAAGCTCCCATCTTCTAAAGTATCTTCAATAAAAAAAGTTTTAACCTTTTGATGTAAAGTGAATAATTGCTTTCTAACATCTGTATCAGCATCATAACTCATAAAAGTGTTACCACTGAAAAAATAAAATTTATCTTCAATATGCTCTATTGGGGAGACACTTGCTAAATCCATTAGATAAGTTTTTCTCTTAAGCTTTGGAGCGGAGAAATCATCAAACCGGCCACTTTCAAAATCAATGTGTAAATGATACAGCTTCCGGTCTGCCGTTAATACAAGCACATGAGTTAAGGTGGTTGACATAGGGCTTGATGCACAGGCAACAATCCCCTGCGGGAAATCAGTAATGAGGCTTAAATCATAATCTATATTTTGGATATGCTGAGGGGTTGATAAAAGAGGCTTGACATCGCTTTTTAAATCAGTGACATAAAGAGATTTTTCTGTGAGTATTCCGCACTTTTCTTCACTATCTGAAACCTTCACATCTAAAACCTGCCGTATCCCCTCTTTCTCCTTATCAAAGAGAATACGACTGTCATTCATCTTTTTAGTTTCAAAGGCTCCCATCTCAACGGCTGACATATTCTTGATGTCTTTTACAAAATTGAAAGCCCGATTAGAGACTTTAGGGTTGACGATCTCAGAAACTCCCCTTAAGTCCAAATCAACAAAAACTTGTCTTCCGCCACGGCTTGGTTTTCCCATAGCTTCATACTATCAGGACATTCAGCCGGAAATTAGCATATTTAAAAAAACAGGATTATAGGATAGGAAATTTATTTCTTCTTTTTGGATTTCTTTTTCTTCTTGGGAGTGATCCCCATTGCTTCATCAAGCTTGGCGGCACGGCCTCCCCTGTACTGTTTGAGCTTATCGATTCCGCTCATTCCTTTTTTCTTTTTCTTTGGCATGGAGATTATTTTTTTGCGAAAGAAACTTCACCGGCTTTTATCGTCCAAGACTTACAGCCTGAAAAATCCCCGGAAAAGTCTGAACCAGACGGATTGAGGTTAATCTTTCCGGATAGAGTCAAAGGATCTTTTTTCGTTACCTTCACCTTCAAAAAAGAAAGTGCGGTTTGGACAGGCTTCTTGGAAGACGGATCAACAAATGCACAGGCTCCCGTTTTCTCATCAACATAAAAAACATTCTCTTCCGGAAACTCAGGAACTTTGTCACCGGCCACAGATTTATAAACGAAAGGCTTTTTTTTGGAAGGTTTTGGGCTTGGGGTTTTTGATGTCTTGGGCATTACGATCCTCCGTCCCTTAATCCTCTCTTAATTCTTTCAGAAAAGAAATCTTTTTATTTTCTTTATAGTCTATAGTCTAGCTCTCTCCTTCTAATTGAATGATCTTCCAAACACTGCAGATCGCAGAGTAATATTCTTTCCCAAACCTCATCTTTCATGTTATCTGGCCTGATCATTGTTGTCCCGCAATTTATGCAGTTACAGTGTTTTTTACAATTTATATCTGTGGCAAATTGCGGCATTTCAGATTTAGAATAATACTCAGCGTTTTGTGAGGCTTCCAGGGAAAATATTGCAGGGGATGTATCTTTATCCCTTTTATATCTTTTTTTTATCATTGGATAACTCATCTCTTTCATGCGTTTCAGATTATCATTATAGCTACAATTTGTGATGGATAATCATATTCGGGTCTAACGAACACTGAAGACACACATTTCCTCCGACTGATAGAATGCCAATAGCTCTTCTTATTTTACCGCAACATCTGCACTCTGATCTTTCTGAATTGAAAAATGCCGTAAAGCCAAGTGTATGTTTCCTATCTCCATCTTCAGGGATTCCTTTCTCAATCTCCCATTTATCTAAATCCCATTTTTGTTTTTTAGGTGTAAACATTTATATATGAATAGGAACACATTTTTGAGAATACTGAATCTCTATTTTGACACCCTCATCTAAAAAATAAAGAACCTTAAAAGATACATAGAAAAGAATGAAGATAGCAAAGACAGCCGAGGCTATCATTGAGAGGTAATAAATTTTAGTCCATTCATTCATTATTTTCTCCTCTCCTTATTTTTCTATCTTTATTAAACAGCCTTTACACCTAGCGTTACCATCCATCCCAAAGTTTAAATCTTCTTTGTCAAATGTCTCATTACATCTGACACATATATCATGGTCTTTAATAATAATTGAATTTTTTGTTATTTCATAAGGCATTTTTACTTCTTTCCATTATAATTCAATACACTCATAACTTTCCATAAAATTTTGATAGATATTACTGTCTTCATAAAGAGGAAACACATAAAAAGCATCCGAAAAAATAGTTGCTACAATAGAGCCGTGTTCATTTACATCCTTATATTTATCAGCCCAGTAGTTTTCACTTCTTCCCATAATCACCTTGAAAAGCTTTCATCCTTATTATCTATTCCTTTATCTACATTTATCACTATGGAATCTAAAATCCCTTTTGCTACGGTTAGTATTCTTTTACTCGCTTTTAATGAACCATCATGCGGAATATGTTTCCCTTTTTCTGCAATTTGATGGATATGAATTAAATCTCTTTCAAAAAACTCCTCGGCACACTCTTTAACAAACTCCCTATCCTTCTTATCATTAGGGCAATCTTTCTTCATAATAAAAATAAGAGCTTTATACTCTTTACAATTTATTTTCATTTTCCCTCCTTTAATTTAATACAATCATAACTTTCCATTCTTTGAAATTCTTTAACAGTGAATCTTCCCCATATCTCAACAAACCATTCTCTTGTCCCGGCTGTAATTTTCTTCTTGTTTCTCTCATAGGCCCACTTCAGCCAAGGGGTGATAAGTTTGTCTCTTTCGTCTGAGTTTAATTCTTTAATTTTTCTTTCGTCTTCCATTACCCCTCCTGTAATTCAATAACATCATAATTTTCTATAAAGTCAATGAAGATATTACTGTCCTCATAAAGCGGGAACACATAATAAATACCGCAACCAATATCGTCAATTATTTTTCCGTGTTTATTTATGCCCTTATATTTATCAGCCCAGTAGTTTTCACTTCTTCCCATAATTCCCTTGAAAGGCTTTCATCTTATTATATTCAGGACTCACATAAGAAACATGAATCCTTCCGGATTGAGGTTTTCCCTTTTCCCAATATTCTAAAATCAACTTATTATAAGAAGGAAGGTTCTTTGCTAAGTATTGCCACAGCTTGAAGTTTGAGACTCCCATTACTTCAAAATCCACTGCCTGTCCTGTCAAATGTCTGCTATCTGGCTGGCCTTTAACAAGCTTATTTAATTCTTTGCATCTGTATCCGGATGTAATGAAAAGATGTTTTCCTTTTGGAATACAAACATATTTCCAAACAAACCTGAAAATGTGTTTATGAATTTTTTTAAGGTTCTCTATTTCTTCCGGACTTGGAGTGTTGTCTATACCATTTCTCAGGGCTGTATTGGATTTGGTATAGGTTAATAAATCAAATGCTGGTATTTTCATTCTGTCATTTCCTGCTGTCATTTCCTGAGCCATATCTTCAAATTTCTGAGAACCTTTAAATTCAGAAATTACACAGTCTTCACAAATAAAAGTTTTAGTTTCTTTGTTATAAAATCCGTCACAGCTTTCTTCAGCATCATCTAATTCAAACCCTTCAGTCCCGCAACGGGAGCAATCAACTTCAATTATTGGTTCCATTATTTATCCTTGATGAGCTCCTGCAAATCATCAATCGCTTTTTCTTTAATGTATTCAGTTACATCATACTGATCATCCATTAACTCTCTTATTCTTGCAACCACTTCTTTTCTTTCTATTGTTTTATCTTGGATGGTTAATGTGGTTTTGAGAGTAATCTCATCACCATTTTTAAGCTTTAACTGATAGCCCATGATATAACCTCCCATAAAACACATATAGCCATTACAACAAAAAAACCAAGGTTTCCAGTGACAAGAACAACTGCACCGGCTGGATCGTGTATATCTTCACTAAACTCTGTATTATAAGCCCATACATTAAATAAAACCCATAAAACTAATATGACAAGAAGATACATTAAAACCTCGTATATATTGAGAAGCTTGCAAAATCCTTTCCATTTGATTCAACTCCAAAGCTTAAATTCTTTGAAACTGTGGGATTGTAATAAATCCCTGCAACAATATTTTCCGAACTAAATAAAAGGCTCCGTGCATATCCTACAAGTTTTCCAATCTTTTGATCTATTTGAATCATTGGGCTGTTAAACCCCACATATAAAGAAAGGAATCCCTCACTCCCGACAAAGAAGTTTTTAAATGCGTAGCTTGAAACATATCCATTGAAAACAAGGCTCTTAAATTCCTGGGGATCAACCTCAGCTAAAATTTTAAAACCAACTCCATACTTTTGAAGTTTAAGCCTGTTTTCCATTGAAAGGAAAAAACTGAAATTTCCGTTTTGAGTTCCTACAATCCCCCCGCCAAATCTTGGTTTCAGGTAAAGCACTTTCTTCAATGGAGGAAGTAAATCCTCTAAGACATCATATTCCCCCTCATGGAATTGTAGCCTTAATATCCCATAGGAAATCCCCTGGGAGTAACCAATAGAGAAACTGTTAAGAGTTCTTGGAGTTGCATGGATAGGATAAACTAAAAACTTGGCTTCCTCTTTTAAAGCTTCCAGTTTTATCTTCTTTACTTCTTTCTTTGCTTTTTCCGGCGGGACATATTCTAAATCGGACAAATCAGATTTCGGGGAAGGTTTAGGAATTGGCGGAGCTCCTTGCTCTTGTTCCGGCTCTGGCTCCGGATCAAAGGGTGGGGGTTCAGGTAACTGACTTTCCACCGGCGGCGCATCTTTTTTCTTTATTCCTATTCTTGGGCCACTACCTAAAAAACCTTCAAGCTTTTTGGATTTCTCACTTTGAGGAATGGCAAAAGAATTTTGAAGTAAAAATATAAGACTGAGTAAGATCATCACTCCCTCTCAAAATGAAATTCTTTAAAGTCTTCTATCATTTTCGGAACCTTATCATTATAGAGTTCCGTTTTTTTCATAACATATTGCGCATTATCTAATAGCGCAAAAATATCCTCATTCCTATATTCTCCGAATTGGTGCTTCTTTTCATCCCACTCCTTAAGTGACAAAATAAACTCATGTCCGGTTGCTATGTCAAAACAAGGAACCTCAACATGAGTCTTAAAAGCCTCATCCGCTTGCTTTTGGGTTTTACATTCTTCCCATTCTGAATCTTGCAAGTCCTTGCAATAAGCCGCTTTCTTACATGTCAGTAAGTTTGTGGGCTCTAAGATCTCTTTTATGAATAGATTACCTCCGGGAGTTTCCTGGACATAATCACTAACTGATCCCGCGCAACCTAAAAGAGCTAAAGATAAAAGTAGTGTTAAAAACCTCACTGCGGTAGCCCTCCTTTAAAGTTATCTAAGACATTCCCCCGGACACCTTTAAGTTCCTCATCTGTGGGAGGCGATTCGTCCGGAGGGCCATCTTCTTGCTTCATGGTGTTTTTCTTTAAAATATTTTCAACAATCTCTGTTTTTTCTTTTTGATTTTGGTTATAAACCTTGACCTTATGCTTTGTATCATTTTCTTCCTCTCTTTTTTCGGCTGTTTCTTTTAAGGCCAATTCTTTTGCATTCTTCACTTTCTTACAGTGACTAACAACAAAAGGAAGGGCAACAGATACAATGACAAGTACAAGCCCAATCAGATTCGTAGTGTTTTTAAAAAAAGAAAGAATTGATAAAGGATTCATACCCCCCCCCTTATTTAGACTATTGGCCTGATTATATTAAGCCACCTCTTCTTTGTCAACCTTAGATTCAAGCCTCATGGCCTCAATGCTCTTAATTTTGGTCCCTTGTTTCCCCCGCTCAAAGTAACCCATCTCTTTTTCTTTCATAGTGCCCATAATATCCTTTATTTCATCCTTATTGAACTTTCCGGCCAAATCAAAATACTTTCCCATGCCGGACGATATGGCTTGAAATAGCTCTTTGAATGGTCCGAAAAATTTAAGCATAAACATATCATCTCACAGGAATTTTAATCTTTTCAGCCAGCTCATAACCGATAAACTTTTTTAATCTGTCAATCCATAGAATTTTTAAGCTGTGCATATATTTCCCATCAATACACACATCACAGTAAAGCCCTATTGAAACCTCCGGAATGTGCATCCAAGAAAGATAATAGATGTCAACTTCTCTCCCGCCACTATCCGGTAAGATTCCTTTTCCCTCTTCTCTCACTGTGCCAATGTGAGTTTTCCGGTTGAAAGAATCTTGGAGAAATATCATCTTCATTATTTTACCTTATTTTTCTATTCCTTCTTCTAATTTCTTTTTCATCTCTTCTTCTCCAAACTGCTTAGTCTTTTCCTCAATTTCATCTGTCTTAAATGGATGTGATTTCATTCCCATTATTTACCTCCCTTTTTAATCTCCTCTTACTAAGACATAAGAAGAATAGCAAGGTTTTTATTTGGAGCATTGAGTTATTCTTTATTCGCATGCCCATTGATGCCAAGCTTGAATTTAATAACTTTCATATCCGCTTTGATGTCGCTTAGATTTAAGCCAAGATTTTTCATCTTTTCAAAAATCAGGCTTATGTCTCCGGAGTGGCTTTTCCTCTCTCTTTCGTAAATTTCTTGGTGGTAGTATATATCCTTTTTTAATTCTGCAATTTGTTCAGCTTGTTTATTTATTTTATTCCATATAAAAACCCCAGCGGCTAAAACTGAGGAAACGGATATACCAACATGAGGGAGAAATTCAGTTACCATAAATTTCATGGTAACTGAATCTTTTTTGCGCTTGCAAGGTCTTGCAAGACCTTAGTTAAGATTTCTTAAGATCTACTTTGGAAGGCAAGGGAAAAGCCTTCACACAGACTGCTTCCGTATTATTCATACAAGTATTATAAAATTTCCAGCATTGTATGCCTTTGCCAAATTCTCCTTTTTCCAACATAGCAAAGCATTTGTTCACTTTATAATCGCATTTTCCGGATCCCTGCCCTAAACAATGAAAGTGCTTTTCTTTAACTGATTTTTCAGGTTCTTCCTGGCTGTCTGAAATCTTAAAAAATACCCCACTTTCATCCCAGTAGCCCGCTGGCCAAGGATTTTCAAAGTCGTCTTCTTTCTCTTCATCTAAAATCTTATGTGGTACATCATCATACCAGATTTCAGGCCCTAAAAGCTCACCGGCACTTACAGAAACTCCGGCGCAAACTCCTAACCCAAAAATAACCAAAAAGATAAAAAGAACTCCCATCAAGAGCCCTTTTCCTATGTCTTTGTAATTCATAACGAACCTCCTTTTATCTTATATTTTTAAACACTTTTTTCAATTTGTCAAAATTTTCCTTATTTTCCTTGCAGGAGCGGGCTTTATTGCTCCTGGCAATAACCACATGCCGGAAATTAGCTTGGTCTTTTTCAATGATAGCCCATTTAAAGCCGGATTTTGTTTTGTAGAATTTCACTCCAAAGTTCATAAAATCCTTAAGTTACCGGCCAGGTATATAATTCGCTTCCAAAGATTTGCTGATTGGCGGCATTAAAAAAGATAACCTGCACCTGCAAATAATCTGCACCTCTTAAATTCCTTAAAATATTTGCGGCTTCGGTTGCATCAATAGCAAACGGGAGCACCCGTTTTCCTGTGTCCACAGTCCAAGCCTCTTCATGTGATATTTGTCCATTAACTACGATTCTTATCTTAGTTGCGCTGGCAACGGCGGAGTCTCTTAATCCATGAAGTAAAAGAGTGTAATTATCTACAAGGGCGGCTCTTGGAGCTGAGGCGGGAATGATCCCTAAATAAAAATGTGGGCTCATTAGTGCGTCTTGGAGTTCGGCTGATAATTTATCTCTTGTTATTGATCCGTCTTTAATGCCTTCAACAATCCAACTTCTACCAGTGTCAAAAATCACCTGAACTCTGTATTTCACTCCTGCCTTAAAACCGGCAAAACCTAAAACTTCAAAGTAAGCAGTGTTGATCGCATCGCTTACTTTATAAACTTTTTCGTTGATAATGACATATAAAGGCGTTGAGCCTAAAAGTGCGGGATCGGAGTTAGCTCTTGCGGCAAAATAGGTTGAACCTTCTTTTATAAGGCTTAAAGGCGGTGCGGTTCCGGTTTGTCTGGTTGCTGTGTAAATCCCCACTATATCTTCAGACTTTTCTCCCTCAAAATTTCCTACGGGTCTCGTTGCGGCCACATTTGAGGCATAACCTACAAAAGTGTAACTTGAAGTTACAACTCTTTCCGCCGCTGTAAGAATACCGAACTTTCCGAATGTTTTATCAAGACGGCTTAAAATATTCCGTATGTCATGGGTTGGAGTCCAAATGTAATTAAAAAGATCGGGATGAGCGGCTCTGAAATTATAACTCACCTCTAAAAGAGAAAGATCCGATCTGAAAATAATCTGATCGTTTCCTGTAATTTTTTGTATTGCTTCACCGAGACTTGAAGCGAATCCTTTATAATTTGGCACATTATAAGGAACCCAACCAACCGGCTGACTTACCGGAGCGGGGAGTAGTGTTGCATCATAAAATAAAAAGTTATGAGTGTTTTCGTAATAAATAACTTGGTTTGCCTGGGGATTTGGTATCTCCCTCAAACTCACTCCGCTTACCACTCCTCTATAAGTAAAACCAGGCCGCACATTAACATCTGAAAAATTGGCAAAACTTACAGCGGCATCTGTGGCCGGAGAGTTCAAATATCTGTCAACAATCCTTAAGCCTCCATTTTCTAAACCTATCTTTCTAAGGTTGTAATCTTCCAAAGTCGGCTCAGGAAGTCTCCCGTCCGGGCCAGGCTTAACAATCAAACTATTTAAGTCTCCCAAATAACCTCTTTCGGTGTCGGTGTCTTTATAAATCCCCGCACTTCTTGAATTAGAAAAATAAAAAGCGTTATCTGAGCTCCGTTGAAAGTTGACAGGAATACTATTTCTTACACCTACCCTTGTTAGGATTGCAATTAGCTCCGCCGAGGTTAGTCTTTCTCTCTCATTCTTCCAAAGCCCTATAGATTGCTGGCTATCAGTCCATCCGGCGACATAACGATTTTGCGTTGGCCCTGCAAGATAAGCCACACCTCCCAACCAAATATGTGTGATTTTAAGAGGATAAGCCGTAACTGAACCTCCAAGAGGGCTTGTTGTTACGCCCGCATTCGCATCAATAAATCTTTCTGTGGCAATGTCTTCAAATGGAGTTTGAAATTGAATCCCGGTTCTTTGTCTATTATGATTGAAAGTATAATTTCCCTCACCGGCATACTCTTGTATTGGTCCCCCAAAAGGCACAGTGAGAGCATTAACCTGCATAGAAGAATCAACCCTTTCATTGATTCCCTCTCTTAAAAGATAATACCGGCCCGGAGTTCTTTGGCTTGGTAGAGCGGATACAAAATTAAATTGATTGTTTCCCGTTGGGAATTTATCTAAAACGGCCTGAGAAAGCTTGGCCTCTGTGACAGAATGATCCGCATACTTTGGGGTTGTAACCGCTCCATCCGCAAGCTTGGCCGCTGTTATAGAGCCGTCTGTGACAGTGACATGGCTTGGGGGAATGGTTAAAACTTTTGTAGTTCCGTCATTTCTTATAAATGTGATTTGGTTTCCTACAATATTGAAATCATCAAAATCATTGTCCGCCACTGTATCAATGAGAGTTTGAATTTCCTGCCTTGTCAGTCCTCCTGGAAGATTTATTCTTGTAACAGTGCCATCTCTTTTTGTGACAGTGATAACTCCTGCGGCCTCTTCTACATTTGTCACATCTCTTGCGACTGTCATATCTATAAGATTTTGAACTTGTTGCTGGCTTAATCCTCCGGAGCCACCACCTCCTCCAACACTTACCTGTGAGGCGGATGTAATAGCCGCATAAAATTTAACTCTTGTATTTGCTGGGAGTCTATCTGTCTGGTCCTCTTTTAATAAATTGAAACCATAATTATCACCATCTCCGCCAGAGACATAAAAATTAACTCCCACTCGTTTAGCCGGAATATTGTTTACTCTGTCCCTGGCGGCTATTTGTAAATCTCTTGTATCATTTTGTGCCCAGGTTAGAAGGACTCTCCCCCTTTCAACACCTTCAACCTCAGCTATCGCCCACACACCGAAATAGTTGGCCGGGGGATGTGTGAAACTATTCAAAGAAAAAAAGGTTCCGGCGTTAGTTGCTCCTCTACTCCCTCTTAATGCAACTCCTTCCGGAGTTAAAGTCCAGTCTCCTACAAGCTGAAGAGCTCCAAACTCTTCAACTAAATCTGCATTCGCTCCCGTTGGAAGAGTCGGCGTGGTGCATAAGAGAGGGCCTAAAGCCGTGGAGGAAACAGAATCCGGATTTATTTGAAGCCAATACTCAGAGGCATCTCCCGTTCCATAAGGACGGGTTGCATCCGTTGAAGCATGGTCTTTTATGCAAACACAAAAAATCCTTCTACTTGTAACCTCTCCCGTTCCGTCAAGCTCATAATAAAATGCAGGGTCACCGATTTGAAATTCTGTATTGTCCGCTTCAATCCTCTTTAATTTTGAAAAATCTAATTGCCTGCTTTGGGTATCCGTTAAACCGAGATTGGTTGACTCATCAATAGCCTCTTTTGTTTTAAGAGGAGTCATATAGTCTGTGTCATTTTCTCCGGCAATAGCCAGGGGAGTGGTGGCTTTTGCTAATTGCGGCGGAATAACAAATATTCTCTTCCATTTTGAGTTTGCCAAATACTCAAAAATGGTTCCGGCTGTGGCCGTTACAACACTCACATTTTGTTCGTTTATATGATCTGAAAGAGCTGATTGATTTATGGAATAAAGGATATATTGACCGACCTCTGGATCAGTGGGCGTTGCTGTTACAACACTGTATCTTCTTCCGATATTTAAGTTGTTTATCCTCTCATTAACTTTTTGTTGAGTGTTATCCATTGGTTTTAAGTTCTTGTCAAAAGAGGAAGAATCAACCTTAATCTCTGAATCTGTTTGCTGGCCAAATAGTTTGTTAAATTTTTGAGTGGTTTGATCCCATGAATATATCCCTGGAAGAAATCCGCCGGACTCTTGCTCTAACACATAAAGCTTGGTTGTATCTCGGCCAGATGAGGGAAGAGCGGATACAAAAATGAGCTTACTTAATGAACCCCCAAGCCCTGAAATCTTATTCCATGCAAGACGGGGAAAATCATATTGATATATGCCGTGATCGTGAGTCTCTCCCTTTGAGATAGCAAAAAACATCTCATCTGCGGGATTTTCAGGAAAGTCCGAACCGAATCCCATTGGAACGGAAGCCTGTCCAAGATTGGCAACAGCTCCGTTTCCGTCCTTAAATTTTATTTTGTTGTCCTTTACGAAAATGGTGTTATTTGATGAGGGCTCGGAGCCCTCTAAAATTTGAAAATTTATCTCTGAAGGATTTACAATTTTCTTGGAAAGAAAATTCAAATCCTCTTCGGCAAAGAGGGCGGAGAAAGGAACTTTTACCCCTTTTCCGGCGGTGTGATCATGCAAGGAAATAAGGGATAGAGCCTCATTTATCTTTGTGATTATCTGAGCTGAGGTATCAGTTGACTCAAGTAAAGGGAGATTCATCTTCTCTGTGGCAGGCATGCCTTAAAAGTAACTCTTTTAAGACAATTTTGACAGAATTTTAGTTGAAATGAGGCTTTGGTCTTAAGCCCTATCTTTAACCCGCTCCCCAAGACTAACCCAAGCGGAGTTGATGAGTTTAGTTATTTCCGGAAAACTTAATAACTCTCCATAAAGTTTATGTTTGATTTTATCAAAGATTCTCATGGAATTTCTTTCCATCTCTCCATAGCTATTATCTGAATCAGGCCTTCCGCAGAAATACTCTAAATTAGATATGCCGTAATCCACGAGAAAAGAATTGTAATTATAGAAAACTCCCAGTTCTTTTTCTTCTTCAGTTGTTAGTCTTGCAGGGATTTTTTGATGGCAATGATCGCACCATTTCCCGCCATAACCTTTTTTCTCTAATATCTCTTTAATTCCCATATAACCTCAATGAAGATTATTTCTTCCATCCAATGCTCGATTCACAGTTGTTTCTATTTTATTGACATCAACGACAACAAGATGGACTTCAACTCCCATTTTCTGAGAAATCTTATTGAGCCTTTCGGATTGATATTTTTTTCCATTCTTCAAAGCGCGGGCTGAAAGATAGGCCATTTGAATAAGTTTCTTATTTGAAATTGGCGGGTTATTTTCTTGCATTTTCTATCTGATCCGTTTTCATACAGTGTTCAACAAGATTCCTTAAATCATTCGGCATAAAAACATCTTTCTTAATAATATCCCAATTCCAACAACAAATATTAACTATGTTTTGGGAGTAAGTTGTAGTGTGTTTTATTAGTTTATCTCCGCAGGTTCTACATCTTACAATCTCATATACTTCATAATACTCTTTTTGTGAAATAAACTTTCTTATATTGAAGTGATGAAATGTCAAATCATGGATGAACAAAACACATTTTAACCATTTAATCAACTGCCTAAACATTTTTTAATTCTCTAAGCTCTTTTTTCAGTTCCTCTAATCTGCTTAAATCTTGAAGGCACGGGCCAAAATGTCTTATGTCCTCTTTTAGAATTTTAATCTTTCGGTCTAAGCCTTCCTTTCTGTCGTTGAGAAGTAACTTATCTAAATTTACAGGACTTTCTTTGGGAACTAACATGCATCCTCTAACTTCTCTAAGCAATTATCATAAAAATAAAACTGAGAGCAATAATCCTCTCTATTCACGCAATCAACTTCAATTTCTGTTTTTGGCACATTAAAGCCATCTTCCCCTTCCTTATGGGAAACCATATCACTGTGACACGATACAATGCTAATTAAGATTGATAACAGGTACAACCTCAACGAATCCCCCTTTTTCTTTTATTAGTCTTTTCCAATTTTCCAATTGCTCAACTTCCAAATATTGGCCAGCATCGCCAATATTTGCTTCCATGATTCCGCCTTTTTTTGTGTGGCCAAATCCTAGCGAATGCAAGATCTCATGTTTTAATACTTTGTCAATCAGGTATCCCGGAGTCCTCCCGTCAATTACAACATCCGCCTCAAAGATCTCCCTCGGCTCATGAATCGCCTCATCTGAGGAAAAATAAGCACCTCCGTCATAAGCGGCTTTTAGGTGTTTTAATCCATTTCTTTTTTCTCTTAAATCAAAGGAGCCAACAATGCTTCTCCTACAAAAACCCGCCAGATTTCCTTGAAGAGCTTTGTTAAAGCAAATCTCATTTCTTCCGTCCCTCCTTTTGCAACCCATAGATTTTTTGGATGGCACGGCGACAACAACATTCTTACAGCTTTTATCAAGAAAAGCTAATTGGAGCGGAGACTTATACCCCGGATGGGCATCAATACATATTTCCTGATTTATTTCATAAACAATGTCCCAAATTATTCCCTCGTAATTATTGGGGAGAGGGTTTTTGTAATTCAATGTCAATGTTGATCTCCGGAAAATCGGAGTTTCTTGAAACCACGGAAAAAAAGAGCTGTGAGCTATCCCGTAGTTTTTGTCATGGGTTGGGTAATGATCCGGAAATGAGCTAAAAGAAAAGAAAATTAAAAAAAGCATGCAGAGGGCTTTAGAATAACTTGTAAAGGAGTATAATGAAAGACACCTCTGCATCATTTTATTAAAACACATCTTTTTTCAAAAAGCAAGACCTTTTTACAGGTTTGAAAGGCTCTTAAGTGCCCTTAAAAGCGATTTTTTGTTCATTTTTCCATAATTCAGCATAGCTCTAATGACGGGCTCCATCTCATTAGCCAGAGACCTGGGGATAAGCTTTTTATCAAACAAATCCTGGTAATACCTTGCCGCCTCATAAGTGTTGGAGGTTTCCTCCTTATACTCCTGGGAGAGCTTAGAAAAGTAGGTTTTATTTTGAAGGACATAGCTTTCCATTCTCTTTTTTAAATCCTCTAAAAACTTTAGTTTTGCGCTTGTCTGGGAAAGGAGTTCTCCAATCCTCTCCCCCTCATACTCTCTGGTTATATCCACATCTCTTTTAATCCCTGTTAAAGATTTTAACTGTGCTCCCGCTATAATTGAGGAAAGATATTGGCCGCCCTCACCTTCGGTAAAATCACCAATACGCTCTGTAAAATAAGAGAGGGGTTGATTGGTAACATCCTCTCCCCAATCAAGAATATTTCGTCCGCTTACAAAGCCGGTCAGCGGGTTTGGAATATCCTCATCTGGTACATTTTGAGTTGCCATTGTTGTCCTAAATAAATAACTATATGTTAAAGGGATGGGTGCAGAGTACACATTACCTGTCCTAAAACTAGTTTCGGCAAGGACATCAATTTCTAAAGTTATGTGTGCCCTGCCAGAAATTTCTTTTCTATATAGTATTCCTGGCTTATATTCATCAACATATCCAATCTCTCCCGTTCCTATTTTTTTTGGCAAATTTCTATCCTCATTAAGCTCCTCATAAGTCTTAGAAAAAAACCTACTTTGAAAAGATGAAGGAGATACCATATCCCCAAATATGCTCTCTAAAACTGCAAGGCCGTTTGAAAATAAATGGCGTCTAAATTCTATATTAAAGCTATCACTCAAAAGATTCCTATTGTTCTCATTAAACAAATACTCTAAATCTCCACTCCAAAGCGAAATATATAAATTTTGAGCAAAACCGCTAATATGATAATTCACCTCAGCTCTAACAGCAGGTCTGTCCGGAGGAAAATAAGTAGGATTATTGATGTGCCTCCTGGCTATGCTTATTATGTTATCTATTACTTGTCCTATACTAATTCCTTGCACTTCTACTTGGCTGAAAAGGTTTATTGTTTTTTGGTATATCACTCCTTTAGTTGCTGAACCAACTCCTCCCCTTATGAAAGGAAAGCCTTGCTCCGGAGGAGGGTATTCAAAATCTGAGACAAACCTATCTAAGCTATCGCTTTTAATATTTAAAGTTTTTTCAAATGCAATATTTTCTTTTTCGCTTTCCTCTGGGAGTGTCTTTCTTTCAGTGTCCAGATCATACTTTGTATAAGTGAGCTCAAACTTAAAAACAACAACGGCAATAAAAGACTCAAATAAGGAAGAGTTAAGAGTTTCCATTATTTCTTCCGGAGAAGGTGAAGGTGAGGCGGAACCGCCAACAAAAGCGGCTAAGGCTTGCCCAAGCGCGGTGCTTGCATTTGCTGGGGTATATTGTATTGGAAACCCTAAAAATGCCAGGGCTCTTATTCTTCCTATAAGATCAAGGACTAATATCCGCCGCCTTTCATCTTCCTCTGGGATTTCCGGGACATCCGCAGGTTCAGGCTGATTTTTTTGAACTATGAAAATATCAATATATTCATTTGCAGATTCAGCATCAAGTATCTCCTCTTCTCCTCCTCTTCCTCTGTACCGATAGAGAAAATCCGCAACAAGGAGTTTCTTATACGCCGTCCAATTTCTCCGGTGATAAGATTTTAGATATTTAAGCCCATAAGCTATCTGAGGGGGGAGTGGCGTTGTATCATAATCTTTTATTTCAAGATTTTGAAGAGCCTCTTTGTTTCTTGCTATGCCTTTTCTTAAATCGTCTCTTTCGTTATTTCCCAGCCACTTAAGCATTAAATTAAGCTCCCCTATGATGCTTCCTTTATTCTTAAGCTCATTTGGGGAGAGGGTTAGCTCCGGCGTTGAAGGAAGCTCAACCCTTCCCTTCCGGAAAGCCGGAAAGTTCTTCACCCTGTTAAATGTGGAGGTGAGCCGTGACTTTATGTTTTGGAAGGCTTGCGTGTACTCAGGAGTTATAAGATTTTGCCTGATATTTGTTTTTGATTCAGTAGATCTGGAATTGAAAAGTTTTTCATTTTCCGCCAGTTTTTCCTGTGCCCTGTCTATTCTAACTTGAAGATCGGCAATCGCTCTTTCAGCACTATTTTGAAATCTGTTAAGGTCCGGTTTATCTGATTTTATTTTCGGTAAAATCATGTCTCCGCTCCTGTTTGAAACTTAGATAAATCAATAGACTCTATATCGTCCGCTCCGGAAAACACAGTCTCAATATAAAGTTCAATCGCTGTCCTCTCAAACAAACCCCGCTGTTGTATGCGATTCCTATTAAAATCTCTTCCAATGTCAAATTCTTTAAAATCAAATCCTCCGGGGAAACCGGTTGTATCAAGCTCACTTAAATATCTTCCGAGTCCTCCTATAAACTGATTTCTGTCTGCAAGCGGTTTATGATTCATTCTAAGGACATCCCACAGAAATCGGTTCATCTTAAGTCTGTCTGTCACATCAAGCATAAAGTCTTCAAGGACATCAAGCTTATTTTTTTCTATGATGTCCATAAGACGATTTACTTCTTTCATCAACTTTTCCAGTGTTGCGAAAATCATGTTGTACTGAATGGAAAGGTTTTTATAAAACTCCCTCAAATCAATTTCCAGAGTATGCTCTTGACCAATGTCAAATTGCTGGTCAAAGACAAGCCTAATCGGGTCTATCGCTTCAAAATTGTAATCCCCGAAAGAAATGTCTGTTAAGGGAGGGAAGCCCGTTAAATGGGACATATCCGCATCAAAAAGGCTTAAGGCTTGAATATGGTTTTGATCTGTTGGAGCTTCCGGAAAATTGAATCCGGAAATATCAGATCCGGCCTTATCAAGAAAAGAAGAAAGGTTTTTTATTCTTTCCTCTATCTCATCAAAATCTCTTGAAAGAGCTGACTGAAGTTCAGTGGTCTTCTTATCTGAATATTCCGCTTGTCTAAATATTCCCATACCTATAACTATAAAATAGACCATTGAAAAGAGTTAAGGAGTTTTTTAAAAATGTGAGCTCCTGGGTAAGTAGAACCCTTATATCATCAATAGTTTCAAGCTTCCTTTTTATCATAACCGCCAAATTCTCTATAAGAATCTGCGTTGAAAGATTGACTATCATGGTTTTAAGAAGGGCTTGAACCTGAAATCTTGCAAGCCCGGCCAGCTCCTTGTCTTTGACTGCCCAAAGAGTGCTGATCCATTGATTTGTTTGTCCAACAAAGGTTTCCTCTTGAATGGCAAGCCTGGACTGTATTTCACCAACAAAGGCTGATTCAAGACCAGTCAGCCAATCGTCAACTTCCAGATCGTTTTGCTCCGTCCGGGCTATAATCTGAGATTTAATATCGTCAAACTTTTGTTGGTTTTGTCTCATGATCTGCATGGCCTCTGACATCTCACCACTATACTCCTCAACCTGTTTCATTGAGTCGTTTAAATAATCTCCATAGGATTCAAAAATACTGTTTTGAATAGATGTCAGCTCAAACATATTATCGGTGATTTTCTTAAGCTCTGCACTGGAAGCTTCAAACTCTTCTTTGGTGAAGTTGGCATTTGGGTTGATGCCGGAGGCTCCAATCTCATTCATGTTATCTAAGATGCTTTGATTTTTTTTTCTTATATCCTCAATCTGAGAGCGGAGGCCCTCTAAAGTCCTGTCAGTGTTATCTCCGACCTTTGTGTAATCTAGCCCTTTAACTTTTATATCTATTGGCATTATGTCAAAAGGTATTTATCTCCCCTGGGGAAATAAGAGTAATAGGAACCGCCTTCATAAGTTAAAAATGTTTCTCTCATAAAAGGAGTTGGCCGTTCCGGGAAATGATTGTTTTTGTTTTGTGCCGCTGAAATTATTTCCGAATAACCGGATACGCTTTCAATGTCAATATCTCCAATTTCATTATCTTGTTTCATTCTGGCTCTTTTTATTCCGTAATCTATCAGAAAATACTTCCAGTGGTTAGGAAGAACAAACTCATATCCGCTTCCTGAATCTTCTCCCTCCGGAGCGGATTCTAAAAGGTCAAAAGAGTCCGGGGTATAAGATAGAAGTATCTCATCTGAGTCTTGATATTTTTGTTGTTCCTGATCTTTTAGGTAGCTTGCTCTTTCAAGATAAAAATTTTCATTCCCTCTTTTTAAAAAAAGCTCTTCAATAGAAAAGAAATCTTCCGGAATGGTGAAAAAGTATTTTTTAATTTCCGGGTTATAAGAAAGAGGGAGTTTTTTGTCTTTTATGAATTGGCCGGTTCCGAGGGTTGCAATTCTCATCCAAAGTTTTGAGAAGGCTTGGTTAAGCCAGAAATTCAAATCTTCGTCCTTAATGTGGGGATCAGTTCTATAATCCCCACTATTTCGGACACTCGGTCTTAAATTGCTAAGATAAATCACATTTTTTTCTTATCAGTCAACATGTGCCGAACTGCCGGAGCCAACTGTGATAATGGCATTCTTACCGGGTGTCGGGCATGCAATTCCCATGAAACTGTATCCCCGAACCTCAATCCCATCATCCGTTGCCTTTCTAAGAAATGGAAGTCCGTCACCACTATCAAAAGTGATCATTTCATCTGTGTATTGGAACCTCTGCCAAGTTGACTTATCAACTGCGTAGATGGTGTTAGCATCCACAAATAGACTTTGTACCACTTCCACAGACTTCTCGTTGAAGAAATTGACTTCATAAGAGTTGTAGCTCACATCACCAATCTTGGAGTCGGACTGAGTCCGCCTTACAAGCTGTAAGGTTGTTTTCATCTCCTTAGCCAAGTTCCGCACCATGAAAGGGTGCATGATGAAACAATCAAGTTTCGGGTGCATACCGGTTTGAACCGCCATCTCAGATTGACACTCAATAAGAGCATCTCTCAAATCCCCACCAGTTACAGGGATTTTCACACCAGCCAGACGGGCATCATCCACTGTCCGGTCAATGTTCATAAAACTCCCGCCGTCTTGCGCTGAGTTTCTGATCCAGCCGGAAAGACCTGTGACTGTGAGTTTTCCGTAATCTCCCTTGTAATAAAGGACATCCGTTGCGGCAACGGCGGCGGCGACATTCGCATTTAATGTAAGAACACCGGATTTCCTGTTTACCCCAATAACACGGGCCGTTTGGTGAAGAGTACCAAGAGCGGCGGCATCCCTTATTTCAATTCTCGCACCTCTATAAAAAAGAGGAGCATCCCACTTGTTCATAAGGGTAATGGTTGCGCCGGATTTCGCACCGACTTTTCCGATTTGGCCGGTCCCGTCTCTGTAAATTTGAGCGGACCGCTTAAGTTTTAGCGTATCAATGGACCGGTTTGTGCTTTCAAGAAGAGGCTTAACAAAGCTTCCTCTTTTGTCCCGTGCGGCGTGCATGGTTTGGATGTCAACCGATCCAACCACTGTCTCCTTATCAAGCTTGACATGCCAAGCCTCATAATCAGGAGCCGCATCATCCTCTTGGGAGTCGGCCTGAGCGTCAGAGAATGTTTTACTCTGAGAGCCGAGCCTTCCGCCGTTTCGGAGAGGAACAACTACATATTTCCCAGAAACAATATATTCGTAATCCTTCATTGAGCCTCTTCCGATCATTGTTAGGAAGGGGTCAATGTCATACTCCATTTCTCGGACTCTGCCCGATTCGTCATAAAATTCTTTATAGACTTTTTGAAGTTTGTTATCGTTATATTGAGTTTGGGCTTGGGACATAATTCCTCCTTAAATTTTTAAAAAGATTTTAAAAAGGAATTAAAAAGATTTTAAAGGTAACACCTTCTTTATAAGGCATTTTCCGCAAAAATCATTATTTTTTTTTAAATTTAAACTTTGGTCTTGGGGTTATTGGTCCAGATAGTGCTTTTCAAAAAGCTTTTGAGCGGCCCATCCCACTCCTTTTTTTTTGATGTCGGCAGTTGTGAGCTTTTTCTTTTTCTCGGTTTCCTTGCCGGTTCTCATAAACATCTGACCATCAATGGAGAGCCCTGCGACTTGATGGTCTTTATCTTCAGTTTTAAGATTTAGCTTCATTTTGAGCTGGTTCCGTTTTTGTTTCAAAGCCGTGCTTTTGGACAAGCTCATCAACTGTTACCGCACTGACATTTTCTGAAAGATTTATCTTAGGTTTTTTTTGTTCGGGAGTTTCAATATTGGTGTTTAATTCTCTTTCCTCTTTTAATTTACTGAACTGCTCTCGGTTTTTTGCATCCAATGCTTGTTTTTCCTTTTCAGTTAAAACACTATCCAATGCTTTTTCACCTTCTCCCTCTTTCTTTTCTCCTTCTTCCTGAGCTTTAGAAAGAGCTTCCGCCTTTTCTTTGATGTGCTCAGTTCCCCCAAGAGCAAGAGGGTAAAGCTCACCGCCCTTTTCATTTTCTTTCTTTTTGATTATGTTGTATTTGTCTATTTCCTGTTTTTCGTAATGAGATACAACTTCCTCTAAGCTATACTTTTCGCCTCTTAGAAGAATGTCGGAATAATGATCAGCGATAACATCTTGGACATGCGGAAGTGAAGCGGCAAAAACATACTTATCCGCATGATCTTTTAAAAAAGTCAAAACCTTGGATTTAACATCGCCAAGGGCTCTATCTTTTTCAAGAAGAGCAATTCTCTCATCTTGTTTCTTGATGATTTGAATAATACGGGGATCCACATAGGAATTTTGTTTTTCAGTCTGAATTTGAGAGTTATACGGGCTCTCAGACACATTTGGCTTATACTGATTTTGTTGTTCGGTTGATTGAGTATTCTTTAAGACATTGAGCAATCCTTGTTTATTTGAAATTCCAAGACTTTTGACTGTTAAAAGAAGCTCTTGGTCTTCCAGTGACAAGGCACTTTCTTCCCGGTTCTTCTTAAGTGCGGCCTCAATTTTTTGTTGTTCTTCCAAACTCATGGTGTTTCCTCCTTGGTGATTTGGCTTATTCCGTATAAATATCAAGCCATTTATTAAAACATACCCCTTCCGTATGGCTCAGGCAAGCTCTTTGGCTGAAAATTTCCATAATTTCCTCAGTGTAAAAAAATCTCACATTTTCAGGTCTAGGGTCTTGGTCCCCGAACTGAATCACAAATCCGGATTGGTCAAATCCTGTCTCTATGAAGTTTTTAACCATTTCCTCATACTGGGTTCTTTGAGATTCTTTTCTTCTTTTCCTTTTAGGATTTTTTTTTCTAGGTTTCCCTTCAGACTTCTTGATGAAATAGCTTCTTGGTATTTGAAGGTTTTTTGTGGTCTTTGTATCAAAATAATGGACTGCCTCATTTGCGGTCCATAAAGAGCCATCATTTCTTTTAAGGAAAATCAGAAAATCAAAAGGGTTTGATCTTAAAACAGTGATAAGTTTTCCGGTCTTTCGATCCTTAATGACTCTTGAACTTTGGGGGATTTGGATGTAATAAATTCCTCTTTCTTTTAGGATGTCAGCTATTTTGTTTTCAAATGATTGGCCTTTCTCTTGGACCTTTTCTCCTTGTATATGTAAGAGAGCTTCTTTAAGAGTTAGCATTTAATTTCTGAGCATCCTCTGCCATTTCTTTTTTTACATGGAAGTTATTAAGCATGATAAAAAGATCTGATAGAATATCTGTGTGATTGAGGTGCCAGTCTGGTTGACACATTATTTCCACAATAAAATATTTTATTTCGTTAGGTGTTGAGAGAGGAAACACTCTTCCCTTATGGAGTCCGTGCCAGGATTTGTACTGGTTTTTAACTATTTTAAATATTGTTTCATTTAAACCTTTTTTAAACTCTTCTGCCATTTTTAAGCCTCATGGAATATAAAATTTTTAGGGATAACTGTCGGATGGGTTACTTTGTCTAACACCCTTTCTTTTACTTTAACCGGTAATTGTATTTCATCAATATAATCAAAAAATGTTTCTCTTAATTTCCTATATTCTGAACTACTAGGATGATACTCAAAAGCTGAATACTCTTGCAAGAATTTTTCAGAGAAAAAGTCCTTAAAAGAGTTCATTAAAAAGGCATCTATATTATCAAGTTTATCTTCCTGACAATATATTTGCTCTACTCTAAATTCTATATCTGGAAGAATAATCTCATACTCTTCCTCAAACTCTTCAAATCTTACCGGTCCATAAGAATAACTCCCTCTTAAGTTAATGGTATCAAGTTCATTTATTTCAATGAAATCCGGTAACAAGAGGTGATGCTGTTTTAATAACACTTGCCATTGAGCGGCTAAGATATTATGAGGGATTGTTAAATCTATTCTGTTAAGTGATTCTTTCATGGTTAAAAATAATGGTGGGGAGATATATGATGAGGAACAATTGTAACCTCCTTACAACCTCACGATTATAAGTATCTCCCCGCAATCAATTACATCTTACTGTATTTTTTCTTCCCGCCTTTCTTTCCCTTCTTTTTCATTCCGGCACCTTTTGCGGAAGCAAACTGTTTTTTGTTGCTCTTAGTAAGAGCTTTACTTTCTTTTGCTTTCATTGGAACTCCTCCTTGTTGGTTGGTTTTTTTAGAATAACAGGTCCATTCAAAACTTCAACGATTTGTTCAAATGCCCACTCAAAGTCTGGAAACCTCTTTCCTTTAATTTCTTTCTTCACTCTATAAAACGGACATCTCCATTTTTCCTCAGTGTTCCATTTTTTTAAATACTCTGGAGTCTTTAAATCCTCTCCATACATGCAGTCGCAAACCCAAAAGCCAACAATAAAACCATTTCTATTTGTTGCAAAGTGAAGGTGCTTTTTTCCCTCTGGTTGAATTTTATTTTTTAGTTTCAAGTCGCTCATATTTTTTCTCCTCTGAAGGTATGTCCATTGTTTGAGCCAACTTAAAAAGTTGTTCAAGAATTTTTGGATAAACAATCTCATAATCCGGATGGCAGATAATGATGTCAACAACTCTTCTAATTTCTTTTGTGTTTGTTACAATGTGTCTAATTTGTTCCCATCCTTTTCTGTTTTCATAAACTGAGCAATCTTCTTCAGAATAATGGAATGTTGTCATATCCATATCTTGATTTATTTTCACTATCACCTCCGGATAAAAATAAAGTTGTTTCATTGTTTAGTATCTGACAATCTTCTCCCTGGTTGAGCGCATAACGGCCTCTTTTTCTGATACCACCTGAAATCTATCCTCTTTAAAAAAAACCTCTTTCTTAAAACAAATTATCCCAACACAAATATATTCGTCCTTACTTATTGGATACTTAAAAGTAATAATCACTTCTTCTCCTGTGTAATTAAGACGCTCCCGTGTGTTTTCAGAAAGAACCTTCTTTGTTTCTTCTATTTTAATTCCTGAGTTTTTCAGGAAAGGATCTAATGGGTGATTATCTTTCTTGCTCTTCATTTTAATCTTCCATCTCCCTTATTTCCCAAACAACACGACTGCTTTGCAAAAAGGAAAATAGCTCTTCACTAAGAAGCTTCTCCTGTTTTATCATGTGCTCTTTCTTATTAGATAAGTGGAAGAGACTATCCAAATCATAACTTCTTAATTCTCCATTCCCGCCGGAAAGTTCAATAAGGAGTGAATACTCTTCTTTTTGAAAACCAATCTCTTTCGGGTAACACTTAATCCTAAAGCTTTTCCAGTTAGATAAGTTTATGAAGTGGTTATTTATTTTAAGATATTTCATTATCTAATCCTCATAATCCAAAACCTTATATCCCTGGAAAATTCTTATTTCCTTTTTGCACGCTAGTTTTTTCATTCTATCTATCGTCAACTGTGAGTAAGATTTTTCTGGGGGTTTCTTTTTCGTTAGTGGCTGGACATTGACAAAGGGACATTCTTCCAAGGGATACCCCAGACTCCGTTTGGGAGGATTAGATACGCTGTAATGCCCTCTCAAAAATCCACCCTTACCCACGGGATTTTTTCTCCTTCAATGCGTCCAGTTTCTTTTGCCATTTCTTATTTGACATCTCAGACACCTCCACTTTTGACAAGATAATCAAGGAATCAAGAAAAAAAAAGAGTTAATGCTTTGAGTTAATGGAGAGTTCTTCTTTCTCTCTACTCAATAAATTAAGTTCCATTTTTAAAGCCTTCCTCCTGCTTTGCCAATAGTTAAGTTTTTCTGGGAGATGGTTAAATTTGTTACACATAGTGTCAGCGGTTCTTAATAAACTTTTAGCCACAGAGATTTTTCCGTCTATTTTAGGAAGTTCTTTATATTGTTTCTCCATCTCCATATCAAGCTGATTTAAGTCTTCTTTGAAGATTTCTATTGAATTGGGTATTTCTACCGGAGGTTTTTTCTTTTCAACTGGTTGGAGGTTATTCAAGGCTTCTTTCATTTCAGATAACTCAACCGGCATCAAGTATCTTTTCATAAAATGAACTTAGTTCTTTTTTTTTTTAATTTCAACTTTTTACACAGAGTTTCCACAGAGTTGTCCATAACAATATGATCTTGATCTCTCTCAGTGAGACTCCCTTTCTGGTAGGGTAATTTTTCTGATTCTGGACATAGCTCTCTGTTAACACCATCCTGGTATTTCTTAAACTCCTTAATAAGAACCAGGGAATTTTCTCTCAAAGCGGCTGACAGGTTCCAAAATCTCTGCCCGCTGGACCGGTATTATCGGCGGATTTCGCCGCCCTTGCTATGCTGATACCAGTCACAGGATATTAGGGTCTTAAGCCCCAAAAATTGCCTGTACTCCCTCAGCTCCCCCTCGGATAGCCCTCTGCTCTATTTCGTCAATAGAAGGGGGTTGTCTGCACTCCTGCGGCCTGTTAGGTGTACCTCTTCTGCGAGGAGTTAATCACCCGAAAGACAGGAAAATGAGACGGATAGATTTTATTTTTTTCTATAAGACTCCTTTCCGGCTGTTAGGCCAGATTTTATGAAAAAAGTTTTAAAAACTGGAAAGTTTTTGTATAATTCAATTGTCATTATATGCCTTCTCGCATTTTTGACACCACACCACTAGGGAGCAAGAAATTGCTCCCCTCTTCTTTTTATGATCAATCATTTTTAAATCCTTTAGATGACTCATGTGGTAATTTCTAATTATACAAGATCGTGTTAAGAAAAAAAAAAGAATCTTTAAAACTGGACTTCCCGGAAAAATATTTCTTGCAGTAAGTTAGGACTTTAATATGGGAATCCAAAAAGATATTTGATTTTTTTATTTAATAATGGCATCCTGTAATAATGTGGATAGTTATAAAAACCTCAGCGGGAGCAACCAAATCTGTCTTTGATGCGGCCACCGTTCAACAAATGGAAGAGTCTGGCGGGAACACTGTAATAACTGTGGGCGGTAATAATGGAGGAAGCCGAGGTGCAAACAGAATCATTCACACCACATCAATCTCAATGGATGATATTATAGCCGCAAGAATAAAAACCTACGAAACATCTGTGTTAATTCTTAAAGAATAAAGTTTTGTCAAATCTTAAAAGTTTAATTAAAAGATCCAATCAAAGATTTTGTGGTTGGTGCGGAAAAGAGCTTACTAAACCACAAAAAGCATTTTGTTCTAAATCTTGTACTTGTTGTTTTCAAAATAGATATTTATTCCCATTCATTAAACAATTAAATAAACTCCGTCAATAATAATGGCAACAATATATCCGCAAGACACTCACTATCAATTCAAAATAAAAGTGGAAAGGGATATGGAAAGGCCCTTTGTTCTTAATATGCTAACAAAGACATATTCCCTTTGTTACAGTGAAGTCCATTTGGTTGACTTGATTTTCCTTGATCCAAAGGGATTCAAAGTAAAGGCTTTTGAATTAAAAATGAGAGACTGGGCTTGTAAAAGAGGAGTCCTTGGACAGGCTCTTAATAATGAAAGACTATTTGATCACAGTGGAATTATCATGCCGTATTCCTTTCTTAAACCCAGATGGGAAAAATTAAAGAAAGATGTGGAAGGCACTAAAATAGGAGTTTTTGGTGTAAAAGAAGGTTGGTATAGAAAAGGTTGGGGACCGGAGATACATACCTTTAAGAAACTACAAAAGATAAACAAACGGGAATTTGTTACACCAATTCCAGATCATAACTGGCTCCAATATTATGTGCCTATTTACAAAATGTATTCCGGCGGATACATCCAGGAATATAAAAAAGTGAAAGAAGATTACTGATAACACAACTGACTTAATTCTTTAAAATCAAACCCAAATATAAAAACCATTAACATACAAGCCTTTAAGCCCT
>JGIcombinedJ30088_10000489_pt1 | contig 42754 bp, 35 predicted proteins | sample PinacodermPK_FD_30088 | JGI IMG/M metagenome (IMG submission 30088)
TGCTAATAGCACCGCTCAGTGACATGAGCGGAAGTCTCTGTGACTTTAAGGATACACTTTTCCATCAGTTCTCTAGCATCTCTAGCAAGAGGTATTGATGTGAGGGCTTTTTGTATTCTGATGTTTTTAGGCTGTTGATGGAAATATGGCGGGTATGAAAGTTTTTATCGTCAGTGATGGGAGTCATGCACGACCATGGCTACCATCATTCCCAGTTCTTTCTCTAGTTAATATCACTCTTCAAAGAGAAAGTTTACAGGTATAAACTGTGTCGCGCTCATCAGCTATCTCCCTGAAGCACTAGCTTGGTGAGTCTTTCCTCGCCCTGTGGCTTCGCAAGGCAATAAGATTTTGCTTTTTATGATGAGGACCAATTTACTCTGAGGATGATAACAGCAGGTGATCTATGAGACGTATCTCTTCGATATGCACACATACAAAAAGAGCTGTTTTATCTTTTTGAAAGTTTTCCGTTGTTACGGGTTGTAAAAAAGTTACGGGTTGTAAAGAATCTATATGGTTAAGGCTGAGGTATTCCACTTTGGTAGGGATATTTGCGGTTGCGATGTGGTGGTTAAATACATGGAGCAGCTGGGTGGTGTCTTTGATCCCTTGTTGGATGATAGCTTGTTTGCACATCTTTAGGGCTGGAAAGATTTTTGTAGCAGCTTTTTTGCCTTGTTCTGATAGACGTTTCAGTCGTGAACTTAAAGCTAACTGATTTTTATCTCTTACTGTAGGCAAAGATGTGAGGTTAACATCTATGTGGAGATGGTTGATCATGGTCTCGATGATTTTATACTGTTGAAAATCTTTTTTCCCCATCACCAGATAATTAGGTTGGATGATATGTAAAAATTTCAAAATAATCACACACACCCCTGAGAAATGACCAGGACGGTACTTACCGCATAGTTCTTTAGCAAGTTGTGGACAAGATACATCCACGAGAGGAGGGTGGGTGATGGGATCTTGAGACGATGGAATATAGACTCCATCTACTCCTAGAGATGATAAGAGATGAAGATCTTCTTGCAAAGGGCGAGGGTAATGATCGAAGTCTTGAGATTTATGAAACTGCAGTGGATTGACATAAATCGATACAACGGTGGTTTCTGCAAGACTTTGAGCGTAGCTAATCAGCTGGCTATGTCCTTGGTGCAAAGATCCCATGGTCGGTACAAAAGCAATGCGTGCACAAGAAGATGTCTTGCGCCACTCTTTGAGCTGTTGTTGATGGTGAAATGTGAGCACAAAGTCATCATCTGAAAAAGGTGTTAGGTATCTTGGGCCTTAATAAAGCTAAACGTTTTAACCTCGTTAGCTTTACCTAATGTGCCAACTTCATTGCCGTTATACCACAACTTAAGTGAGGTGAGATTGCCTAAAGTAAGATGGGCCTTTTTTTTAAAAGTGATGATGTATTCACCTTTTGTGAGGTAACGACGTAACCGCTTACCATCGAGAACTTGAATCATCTCCATAGGCTTATACACCTCCATACGAAGAGTTTGTTCTACCTCAGGTTGCGTGCTTGCGGTTGTTGTGTCTTCAGCTGCTATGTGAGTGAGCGTGTCTGTTGGAATGGGTTCTTCAAGAGCTGGTTCTGCAGTTTCTGGTGATGATGAATGCACTGCTCCTAGATCTGGTAACAGTGGAGTGCTAAACGATGATGAGAAGTTATCGTGTATGTTTAATGGAGAACGAATATAGCGAATATATATAAAGCTTGTGAGTATGGCCAGTGTTAAGAAAGCTAACATGAGAGGCTTGTGCGGTATCTTAGAAAGAAAAGGGCCACGCAATCGACCTCTTAGAGGTTGTGTGGTTGAGCCAAGGTATGGCAAAAGAGAGTGTTTCAGCCAATTAGAGAAAGAATAGGTGTAAAGTCGACTCACAGGCTTAAGAGGATCAAGCATCGTTTGAGAAGAGTTGTAACAAGCACAATAAGTGGCAAGTAATGGCTCTGGGTAAGGAGTGATCAAAGGGGCTATGGATTGCATAAAACCACGAGCTAAAGCCTTGTAAGGCAACTTAGAGATATCTCCGCTGCAGAGTGCATAAATATGTTGGAGAGGGATTTTAGTCGTCTTGGATATATCTTCACGACTAAGAGAGGAGTTGTCTATGAGCTCGTTTAACCACTGAGAAAATAAGGCTGTTTTCTCTAAAGAGTTTGCAGTCTCTAATGTATCCTGATTGTCGGTGGTTGATGGTTCTAAGTTTAAGTGAGTTGTGGTTGTGTCTGTATTTGTGGTATCAGCAGAAACATCAACCTGGGCAGATTCTTGACAGTTCTCTATAGCTTCTTTAGCTTCTATACTTTCATCGCCTGTATTACCTGCATCACTTGCAGCAGATGATGCCTGCAATGATACAACAGGTGGCTTTGCATCAGGTGTATTGATAATAACACGAGCCCGATCCCACATCTCTTGTTCTTTGGGAGTCATAGATATGGGAGAAGTTTTGTGAGCTAGTTGGCTGATGTTAGGTGTTTTTTGATGGTTTTCTTTACCTTTACCTTTATCTTTACCTTTATCTTTATGTGTATGTCTATTTGTGTTGGTTGTCATGGTGAGTTAACCAAAATGAAAGTAACAGTCATCAATACATAATATCAAATCCACTAAGTACTTTACATGTTTGTAACATGGTTCTTTGTTTGTTTGTCCGTTTATTCGTTTGCCTACTCAATAGTTAGTAGCCAGCTTCATAGCTTAGCCGCGCTTCTTTCTGAACTCACTATGTCTCTTGAGCACTTCAACTTTGTTTTCTTCATCATCTACATTTTGTGTAGTGGGCTCTGCTGAGGTAGTAGGTTTTTTCTCACTATCAAAATCAGATACTTGATTGACATCCATAGAGATGGAAGCGTTGATGGTGGTGCCTTCTTCCACAAGAAGAGATGGTGTAATGATGGCTCCTTCTAAATGGGATGTGGAGAGTAATTCAGCTTTGTTATAAGCTAAGATTTTTCCTTTAACAAAACCATGTATGACAACGTTTCGAGATTGGATATCTGCTAGAATATGAGCATCTTTTTCGATAATCAATGTACCTTCAGCGATAATCTCACCATTTACTTTGCCGCCAATACGTGATACCCCTCGACAATACAGTTTGCCTTCAAAATTGCAACCTTCAGCAATAATAGTCACACCATCATAACTGTGATTGGAGCTTTTGAGCTGGCTTTTGTTTTTTTTGATGTTCTTTTTGAGCTTAAGTTTTTGTTTTTGCATAGCGGCTTTCCTATCAGTTTTACTAGCGGCGTTTTGAATCTCATCATGAGCATTGTCTTTGGTTGCTTTATGTTTGGCTCTTGCAGCAGATTTTGCAGGAAACATAGATAACTTCTCCTCTAAGTAAGTAACAAAGATTAAGTGGCAAAAATGATAAATTGACCAAGATGGACAGATGGTAAAGCCATCACAAAAAACAAAACAACATGAGTCTATGTGTCAGTGTATCATAAGCGTAAATAGGAAGTAAATGTTTTTAGGAAGTGTTATTGGATGCCTCATCGGAAAATTGTATGTCTTCTTCTATATGTTCTCTTGCTAGCACCGCTCCTGTTATGGCTTTGATGGAACTCATCGAAAGTTTAGGAGGACAAGTTAGGATGGTTGGTGGTTGTGTGCGTGATAGTTTGTTGGGTTTACGGCCTAAAGACTTTGATCTTGCCACCACTTTGAGACCACAACGCTTGCGTGAATTAGAAGGTCGATTGGATGGCTTAAAGGTTATTCCCACAGGCATAGCTTTTGGCACAGTAACAGTGGTGTATCAGGGTGAGAGTATAGAGGTAACCACTCTGAGAGAAGATCTGATATGTGATGGCAGACGCGCTGAAGTGAAGTTTGGTCGTTCTTTTCGGCAGGATGCAGCACGACGTGATTTTACCATGAATGCTCTTTATCAAGATCTGCGTGGTCGTGTTTATGACTACTATGGCGGCAGAGATGATCTCGCTCAAGGGTATGTGCGTTTTGTGGGAGATCCTGTTCAAAGAATAACTGAGGATTATGTGCGGATATTGCGGTTCTTTCGCTTTGCTATACGTTTTGATTTTGTAGCAGACCCTCACGCTTTAGAGGCTATTGGCTGTAATATATCAGGGTTATGGGGACTATCTAAAGAGAGAGTCTTTTCTGAGCTAAAATCTATTTTTTGTGGCTTAAGTGAAAAGACCATCTTTTCATCTCAACAACAGAACTCTTATGCCAAACGCAGCTATCTCTTTGCTAAGTTTCTTTCTTTGGGAGTTTTTGCAGGAACTCACAGTTCTTTACAACAATCTGCAGAAATGATGGATCCCACTCTTTTATTATCTAAAGATCATCCAGATCTTTATACCTTATTAGTACAGAGCTTTCTGGTTTTAGCAGATGTTGATGCACATGACGGCATATTGAGTATAGTGTTGTGTTTGTATGTGTGTTTTGATCTTAATAGCAAAGGTATTGAGCGCTGGTTTAAAGACATGAAATGCTCACAACTCATAGCAAAACAAGCAGAAATATGGACAGATGTAATATTTCAAAATCACAATACAACTGAATCCAAAAGAATATGCCAAGCTTTTCATCTTCTTTCTCGTATGGATCATCATCCTGTTCTTAGAGATGTTACTCGTGATGCGGCTTCTTTAAAGGTAGTGGTGGAAGGAATCGAAAAGTGGTATAATCAGTTCATTAAAAAAATATCGCTGTCTTTATCATCTCAGCAGCGCTTGCAACATGCTTTAAAAAGCTTGTTGCACGTGTTTCAAAGAGAGCTAAAATCGGGTCATCTTCGTCGTGCCAAACCATTGCTTACCCCATCAGACCTTATGAATCAACTCCAACTTAAGGGCAAAATTTTAGGTAAAGCTTTAGTGCGAGCCCAACAGCTACAGTGGCTTGGAGAGGTAAGTGAGCGCAAAGATGCCCTGGAGCGGATTAGGCGAGAATTTTGTGATTCTTGATCTTTCTAACTTTACCATTTCAACGTATGAGCAGATGTAAAATATATAAGTGTTGACTTAACTCCTCGATGATGTCTATATTGTTGCCATCATTGTTTTTTATACAATGATGGTAATGTGTTTTGTGTTTGTGAATGTAATCTAATGACTGCAAGTTATTTTATCTATTTGTATTGCACCCAATACGTTGTGGGTAACATTAAATAGTTGATAGATGAAGTTAAAGTTAAAGTTAAAGGTATGTTTATAATGATAAAAAACATCATGATGATAGTTATAAGTAGTATATTATGGAATGCTTTTACTCTTTTTTCTTATGCTAATACCGATCAAGTAGATGATTTAGATGCAAAATCTTTGCAAATCACAAATAGTTTATGGTTGGATAATCACTTAACAGAAACATCCATAGAAGATGTGTTTTGTTCTGAAAATACATCAAGCATAGTAAGTAAGAATACAATCATACGGTGTTATCAAGAGAATTTAGTTATGCATCAAGCAGCTCTTTTTGGCGTACTCCTTGGCGGCGGATATGGTGTTGTTTCTAAAGCTTCAGGTTTTTTTCGGTTAAGGATATCTGGAAGGCTTTTAGGAGCTTTTATCTCTGCAGGCGGTATTATGGGATATATCTTTACGAAATCTAAGACAATAACACACAATATAGAAAGTGTTTTTTTATCAGAATCACATCATAATGATGCCATAACCTCTCAGGAAACAGCATCTTCTTTAGAAGAAGTTTCTATGGATTCTGCTCATTTTTCTAAAGATCATAAACTCTTAGGCCTTGATATTTATAAAGAGGATTCTGAAGAAAAAGATGATTTTTCTTTTCAAAATTTTCCCGGACTTTCAAATCTTTCTGTTGTTGAAAATATGTCTTTTGAACAAGCCATAGAGAAGTACAAACAAGCTTTTTTTGAAAAATATAATGTCCATCTTTACTTTTCTGAAGAAGTGCTTAGCTACATTTTTGAAACAATTAAACAAAGTCGACAAAGTCTTCCTGTTTTTTTAGAAGAAGCTCTTGAGGCCTACTATTTCCATTTTAGAGAAGGTGTATGGAATCTTCCAGGCGATCAAGAAAAAAAGAATTTTACGGTATTTATTGACCTCAATTATATCAACGAAAGTTTTGGAGCAAAAGCAGCACGTTCTCTAGCTGCTTTAAAAAAGGTAGTTGAGAAAAAGAAACAAAAAAATACTAAAGCTTTAGAAAATAATTATTTTAAAATGATAAAGGATCTTGAATATACGCCTATTGTAGTAAGTGAAAGTGATCGTAAGAGTTTAATAAACTTTTTAAATGATAATACGTTTGCATCAATTATAGGTTTAGATATTATAGATAAAGAATATCAAAATAAATATGAAAAATTAATAGATTTATATAATCAAAAAAATACAGTTTTTGGATTATTGTATTCTCAATATTTTTCAGATAAAACTCAAATATCTAGAAGTAAAATTTCAGATTTTCTTGCCGATATTTATTCTTACACATTAAGTAAAGAAGGATCTAGTTCAAAAAATTGGGATGAATTTTTAAAATTTTTGTCCCAGACCAAAGCAGACAAAAAATTATTTGATGAAGAATATTTTGAAACACACGAAATGCTCAGTCAAGTTATTAAAGAGTGGATTGACATTTACAATTCGTATATGAACTAGCGGTAAAAACTGCTGCAATTTTTGCAAAATTTATAACAAAAAGTAGGAATAACTACTTGATCGTGAAAGCACTTTGAACTATTTGAATAATAATCTTCTCTTTAGAATTGTTGGTTAGGTTTCAACGAATTGTTTAGATGCCTTTTTGGAAAGTAATGGGACGAATCATTTCAATGATCAGAGAGTTGTGTAAGTGGAATCTTTAGCCAAAAAAGTGGAGAGAAAAAGCATCGATGTATCGGTGATCTTTCTTTGACTAAAAAACTGCTTAAAATATTCGCAGTATGCGTTATCTTTGATGTCTTGCTTCAGAACGTTAAAATAAGCTGTGTGTCGTCCCTAACGTCTTGACTTATCTGGTTATCAAGGAGGTGAAGAGCGTAAAGTGTAAACTGATAGAACATATTATTCAATTTTTTGGTGGTTTTTGAGAGTATACTTTTTTCTTTGTATATCTTCTTTTCTCAGAAAAAGTGCCTCTTCTTAGATATTTAAAGTTTCTTTTTGTTTTTATTTTCTCATCTATCACGGCATATGCAATAGCCAAACCGACCTGTGTGAGAATATCTATGAATGCATTTGGCCATGATTTTTCTTCAATAACGACATTTTTTTTATTATTAGCAATGCCATCTTCAATAAACTTTGTTATATGCTCTTTAGATAAGTTTTGAAAGTAATCTGCGGTCTTACTTGCACGATCATTCAAAATGTCAAATGTAAATATAAGATTATATACCACGGTAGATGGATGTTCATGGTTAAGCCAAAAAACATACCAAATACGAGCATTAGTTAAAACAACGCAATGAGTGCGTGTTTCAACACCATACTGTACAGCTTGATCAATATATTTATCAAGATTTTGTATTCTAATGGCTTTGATTTCTACAAGACATTTTAGCTTTTTACCGATTATAATAGCCATATCACAACGTTTTCCTGAGATAAGATACTCCATTTCTATATCATAATGTTTGTGATAACCCAATAAATGTTCACAGATATCTTGCACTATTTTTACAGTATTAGCTTCGTTAAAGTTTTTATTTTGAGCATGCCTAATAACAGATTTTACGTCTTTCATTCGAGACAGTATTCTCTCTTTAGTTGCAACGTTAAACTGTTGCTCAAAAGCTTGCAGTTTTTGTTTTCTTGAAGATTTCCATTTTTTATATCTATTAAAAATATTAGATGCCTCTTTCAAAAATATTAATAGCCAAAATATGCTTTCTCTTTAGTAAGCAAGTCCTCAAGGTAGGTTGTAAAGGCCCAACATCTTTTAGTTTATGTAAATATATTTATTTACTAGTCTTGCTTGCAATGAAAACTCATCGGTTCTTAAAAAACCGGCTTAAGTGTTTATCCATAAAGAATCAAGTTGAAGTATGGTATGGGGGTGTAACTTGAAAACAGACAAACTCATAGCAAACGGACAGCTTTTTTTGTATAACAAAAAAAGTTCTCATATTCAGCTGTTACTTTTCCGATAGGGTCATCAGTCAGTGGTGTAGTTTACTCATGATACAGAAAGTACTTTTTCCCCTAGGAGAATCTATGACATTTCACCCTCGTAGCTATGTTCTATGCTTGTATATTGCACCGTTTTACTTCTTGGCATACTCCTTGATGAGTTCGTGCTCGCCGATACGTGTGAATCATAATCAGGACAGCTCTACTTCCTCGTCAGGTTTTGGCAACACATCTTCTAGCGATGCTAATGCTACCATTGATATCTCTAAAACTGTATGTGCCACTGATAAAAATCAAACCCTCACTACCAAGCAGGGTACCAAGGAAAACATGCAAGGCTTTTCTCCGCTCTATTTTGGTGCTTTGAATGATCGTGGTTATTTAGAAAGTTATGCTTATTTGAGGTTAGCTGATTCTACAGGTGGTATTGATGGGAAGTGGATGAATGTAACACAAGCAGGACAAAGGTTAGTTGTTGATGGTCAAGTAGTGAGTCAGTCTAGTCTCACTTTGAAGGAGGATGAAGATAATTTTGTCTATGCAGCTATTCAAAATGAACCATATGGTGCTAAAAGTATAGGTAAAGCTTTAATTGGAAAAAGTTATGCTTTACAAAGAGGCACAGATGGCTCAATTACCATTCCTGACAGCATTCCTTTGACTAAAGAGCTAAGAGAAGAAACTGAGGAAGCCATTCGACGCATAGCGTGGTACGGCCCTAGTTTTGGCATGAATCTCACGAATATTGACCGACTTTATGATCTTTCAGAGTATGAAGCTTGTTTTGCTCGCTATAGCAATGGCACTCAAAGACTTGATCACAGAAACCCTCCTGATATGGTGGTGTCATCTTCTTTGGCAGATGAAATACTAAAAACTGATGGTGCGAAAAATGTAGGTTCTAAGGGGCCAAGTTCTGATCCATCAAACTTAAAAACGGGTTCAAAATTTCAATGAAAAATCATAGACTTTACAGAACATTTGAGGCTAATATGCTGGGTTTTGCGTAGTCAAAAGTGCTGATTCTAGACAATAGCTTTCCATTCCGGATTCTTTTGCAGCCATCCCACAATACTTAACAATTTCACCTTCTTTAGCTAAGTTGAGTTTGTAAAGAAATCTAGCAAATGTAGTGTAGAAAGCTTTATCGATGGATACTCCATCTAGTGATTCACTTTTTAGAGTTCCAAGTGCATCCATAAAGCTTTGAAAATATTGATACTCATCTGAATTTGTTTGTCCGCTTTCTTCTGCTAATGTGGCAAAGGGGATGGAATCGCCAAGAACATCAGTCGGGTTCTTGCGATTATTGGATGACTGCTTGACTTCGAAACGATTTTTAGCATCATTGGTTCTTATGAGATCACCAACACCGAAACCTAATCCAGCAAAGCCAACCATCATAAGTCCTTCATAAACATACCAAAGGCTGTTTAATTTGGGAAATTTGATCGACGCACCCATTATGCCAAAACTAACAAAAATGGCTGATAATCCAGCAACAAAGGCAGCAGCTCCATTAAATTTCTTAAGGTTCAAATCTTCTAGTGGTACTTGCGTTAATGCTTTGATGTCTTCCCAGTTCTTGGTTAAAAAATCTCGAACACCTTCGCTATGCAGTAACTGTTTATCAACAGTAAAAGGTTTATCATCTGAGGTTTTAAAGGCATTGACACAATCCTCTGAGTGAACAGAAAGGTTATGAAGTTTTTGATCTTTCATATCTTCTGTATTTTCAAATAAACACGAGTAAAAGCCTATAGATGATGGATCATCTTTTGCATCTGCAATGAGAAAATAACTGGTCCCATCATGCACAGAACTTAATTGAGAATTCTCTTGATTCTGCTGATTCTGCTGATTCTGCGGTGCTGTAGCAGTATTGCCGCAACTTGTAGATAGCACAGTGAAACAAAGGGGCAGTATGAGTGTGTGAAGTAGGTGTGCGTATCGATGTAACATTGACAGTTCTCCTTGGGGTTCGTGTGAGCGTGTTCAGTGTGTTGAAAAGATGATTTTTGAGTGATGATAGCATAGATGGGTAGCGCTAGTATTGCATGAAAATCTCTTAGGGAGATTTTTATGCACACTATAAGATTTTCATCCATGGGTCAATTATTTTTTATATGACATACACAAAATAAAACACCCAAGCGAAGAGGCATTACTCATTGTGTTTTTTCGGTGAATATACCTTATAAGATCGTCAGAATGGCATAGATCTAGCTGATGTTTGCTAGCACAGAAAACCGAACTTAAGATGGAGGGAGTTTATGAGGTACTTTCCAGCGTCTGTAGTACTCGATGATGATGATGAGTGTTTCTTTGAGCATGGCAATAACAGGGATGGCGATAATAACTCCCCAAAATCCTAGTAATGAAGAAAAAGCTATGATCGTACAAATCACGATAATGGGATGAATGCCCGCTGATGATCCAATGAGCTTTGGAGTTACAATGGCAGCATCAAGGATGCTGACAACGATGATGACAATCGCGGAGCCAATCAGAGGGGTCCATGCGGAGCCATCAGAAGAAAGGATCACTGCTGTAGATAGCACAGCAGCAATCACCATGTCCATGTAAGGAATCAATCGTCCTGCTCCGGCAGCTAAGCCAATAGCCACAGCTCCTTTAATACCTAAAATGCTGTAGCCAATGCAATAAAGCACTCCAAGAGTTAAAGCGACATATATCTGTCCAGCGATCACAGCGCGTAAAGTTGTACTGAGACGCCTAAATACAGTTCGAACAGGCTCTTCAAATTCTTCTGGGATCAAAATAAAAACAAATCTTTGAACCTTAGGAGAATGTTGCAAAGAGATATACATCAAACATGGCACAAGTAAGAGGCCCACCACAAAAGATATGATCCCTGGCAATGAAGACCATAACGTGCCTATGGTGTTTTTGAAAGTATCAGAGAGTTTTTTAAGAGAGAATAATTCTTGATATTCCATTAAAGAAAAGTTTGCCAGAGTGGATAACCCAATGGATCTGAGATAGTTTTGGAGGCGGGTGAAACGCGGGGTCCAGGAGGTGATGAGGCCATCGTAGGTTTCAGGAACAAGAGCGATGATGTCTGTGAGTTGGTTTTTGACATAAGGTATGACAAGAATAAGAAATGTAGCCAAGATTACAGAAAAGACAATCAATGCTGAAAGCACAATACCTGCTCGTGGCAGTTTGGTTTTTTGTGATAAAAACCTTACCCATGGATCAAGAAGATATCCTGCCACAACACCAATAATGATGGGAATCCAAATGGAACGATATAGAAAAAAGATAGCAAGAATGCATAGAGTTAAACTTCCAAAAAATAAGCTCAGAAAACGGATTTCTTCTCTAAGTTGTGGCTGTGCTGGTATGGTGGGAGGGGCTGCATTTAAAGCAGAGGTGTTTTCTTGTTCAAACAGATCTTCCAGTGGATTATCTGTGTGCTCATCTTCAATGAGTTGTCCGCTGCTGGGCGGTTCACTGGTTGTTTCTATAGGTACTTCACTAGGAAGTGGTGGATTTGCAGGCAAAAATTCATCTAATGTGGATTCACCACCAACTGATTCGTGAGAACTTTCAAGATCTGGATCGTCTGGGCTCATATCTACCGCCGATTATGAGGAGGAAAGGGGATGATGAATAGCAAGGTAACGATCTTTCTTAGAAAGATCTTGATATACCTTACTCAAAAGACCAAGCTCTGTGCAGTATTTTACCAAAGGTTTGGCTTGATGGGGAGCTATCTCGGCAATCAATGAACTGTTTTGATGAGCTGTATGAGTACGATCTTGGTTTGTGACATAGCCACCAGCAAAATGTTTCAATAATATATAGTAGTATGATAACCCGTCTTTTCCTCCATCTAAAGCCATCTTTGGTTCAAATAAGTATGTTTCTTGGCTTAAAAGATGCCTCTCTTGTTGCATATCCACATAAGGAGGGTTGGTGATGATGAGATCAAAGTTATGTTGGGGATAGTCTTTCCAAGAGTCTTCAGCTAGCATACAACGTTTGCGCAATGTCACACGTTTTTTTAATCCATAGCTATCCAAATTGTGTTGTGCCACTTTAAGAGCATCTGCTGAGATATCCCAAGCTTCCACGTAAGCTTCACTAAACCAACGTGCTAAGGCAATAGCAATACATCCTGATCCTGTACCGAGATCAAGAATTTTCATTGGTTTAGAACATAAGGTGATAGCTAACTCCACCAAACCTTCCGTTTCAGGACGAGGAATAAGAGTTGCGTTATTTACTTTCAGTGTTTCTCGGAAAAATCCACATGTTTGCGTAATGTAAGCCAGAGGCTCGCCTTGTTGACGTCGCTTAATATACTGCTTGTAGAGCTTTTCTTGCTCCAAACTTATGGTTGTTACATCTTGACTAAAATGCAGCTTGGAACGTGGTATGGCAAGCAGATAGCTCATAAGTAATTCTGCCTCCAGTTGCCAAGGTGTTGTGAGGGTATCAGAGAGGGGAGGGTCATAATCAAGGCACGAATGAGCTAAGCTCTGAGTGGCTTCATAGAGATGTTTGCGGATAGATGCCATGGTTTATTGTTTTGTTGGGCTATTGTTTGGAGTTGCCAGTGTTGTAAGAGTTGTTCACATAGATGGCAGACAGGGTCTGTGATAATAGAAAGCTTACGGTGAAGCCTGAGCTTTTAGCTACCTTCGTTGTGGCCGTGTTCTTTAAGAAGTTGAGCTGTGTGATAAGCTCCAAGTTTATCAATGATCTCACTGAGATTACCTTCAAGAACTTCAGCTAGTTTATAGAGTGTTAAAGAGAGACGATGATCGGTAATACGGCCTTGTGGAAAATTGTAAGTACGAATTCTTTGGGAACGATCTCCTGATCCTACCTGCTTGCGACGATGAGCTGATTGAGCTTCTTCGCTTTCCTGTTTTTCCATCTCAAACAATCGTGACTTGAGAACTTTAAGAGCTTTCTCTTTGTTTTTGTGTTGAGAACGTTCATCTTGACATTCTACAGCTACCCCAGTAGGTAAATGGACAATACGAATAGCAGAATCGGTTTTGTTAAGATGCTGTCCTCCAGCTCCTGAAGATCGACAGGTTTTGATCTCTAAGTCAGAAGGATGAATAGCAATTTCGATATCTTCACGCTCAGGAAGTACTGCAACGGTGCAGGCACTGGTATGTAGGCGTCCCTGTGATTCCGTTAAAGGTACGCGTTGTACACGATGAACCCCCACTTCATGTTTGAGAGTGGAATACACACGCTCGCCACTAACCAGATAAATAACTTCCTTATACCCACCGTTTTGTGAAGAGGCTTGGCTTATCACCTCAAAGGACCAAGATTTCTTTTCAGCAAATTTTTGATACATACGCGTGAGATCAGCCACAAATAAAGCTGCCTCTTCACCACCAGTACCAGCTCGAATCTCTAAAAAGACATTTTTTTCATCGTTGGGATCTTTAGGAAGCAATAACACAACAAGCTCGTTTTCAAGCTTTTGAATAGCTTTCTGAGCCAATGAAACCTCTGCATGACCAAGGGATTGACTCTCTTTATCACTTTCTCCTATGAGTTCTCTAGCAACTTCGAGATCCTCTTGGTAAGAACGATACTGTTGGTATTTTTTGACTATAGATGATAAATCAGCATGCTCTTTGGATAGTTGAGTGAGCCTATCAGAAGATAAGCCCGGCTGAGACAGTTGATCTTCAAGATCAAAAAACCGCCGCTCAATATCCTTTAATTGCTCGATCATCTTGTTTGGGGGTATGTGGTCGTGAAAATAGACAACGAAAAGTAAGAGAAGCTAAAAGTAGATGGAAGATATGTATAATTAAAGATTATCTTTCATATGGTAATGAGATGAAACAACCGCATCGGTGTTTAGAATATATTATGTAATTCTGTTCATTACTTTTGTCATTCCATACTCTTAGCAGTTAGCAGCAGGCAGGCTTATTTATTATTTTGTGTTTATGTTTATGTGTTTATGTTTGTGCTTTGTTATCCTTAACATTATTGCTATCAGCTTTAACGGATGCTTTGTTATTCATTTGAGTATTCTTGTAACGTCGTTGGAATTTTTCTATACGTCCAGCAGTATCCACAAGCTTTTGTTTACCAGTATAAAAAGGGTGGCATTGAGAACAAATTTCTACAGATATCTCCGCCTTCACCGAGCGTGTCACAAAGGTGTGACCACAAGCACAGGTGACTACAGCGGTAGTATATGTGGGGTGGATATCGCGCTTCATGGAAATGGCTTTCTGCTGTAAGAGTGTAAGAGTAAGTTGTAAGGTTTGAACTCAATGAGAAACATATGTGAGTCAGTAAAATTTTATCCTATATGGTTATCTACCTGCAACTGCAGCCTATCTGCATCTGCAGCATACCTGCAACCTATTGGCCCTATTTGGTTTTCTGCCTGCAGCTTATCTGCAACGATAACCTCTATTACCATAAGAGTACCATAAGAGCAAAATGGCTCATGATCAAGTCTCTTTTCTTAAAAGTGAGCTAGTAGATATGTTAACGGTTTGTGTATATGTTTACTTTTAATCATGAATGTTATGATGGGATCTCTTTTTGATATTCCTTAGATTTAATAATGATTCGTAAAATAGATATTTCATATCATGGCAAGGTTAACCGTTCATAGAAGCGATGAATTCATCGTTGTTTTTGGTCTTTTCTAATTTACCAAGAAGAAAGTCCATAGCATCCACTGAGTTTAAGGGCTGAAAGAGCTTTCTTAGAATCCACATGCGATTGAGAACATCTTTGGGAAGCAAAAGCTCTTCTTTACGTGTACCGGATTTGTTGAGATCAACAGCAGGATAGATACGTCTTTCTGCCATTTTACGATCAAGTACCAACTCCATATTACCGGTTCCTTTGAACTCTTCAAAAATCACTTCATCCATGCGTGAGCCAGTATCTATAAGGGCTGTGGCAATAATAGTTAGGGATCCTCCTTCTTCTACGTTTCGGGCTGCTCCAAAGAAACGTTTAGGTTTATGGAGAGCATTGGAATCCACACCACCTGAGAGGATTTTACCACTAGGAGGGACCACAGAATTATAAGCTCGAGCAAGACGGGTAATGGAGTCAAGAAGAATAACCACATCTTTTTGTGATTCCACAAGTCGTTTAGCTTTCTCAATAACCATCTCAGCTACTTGAACATGACGTAAAGCCGGCTCATCAAAGGTGGAAGAAATAACCTCTCCTTTGACCGATCTTTGCATATCGGTTACTTCTTCAGGACGTTCATCAATGAGTAATACGATCAACACCACCTCAGGATGGTTGAGTTCAATGGCAGAAGCAATCTGTTGTGTAAGAACGGTTTTTCCCGTGCGAGGAGGAGCAACAATCAATGAACGTTGGCCTTTACCAATGGGTACCAACATATCGATAACACGGGTAGAATAGGTTTTTTGGGTAAATTCCAGTTTGAATTTTTCTAAAGGATAAAGAGGTGTGAGGTTATCAAAAATGGTACGAATTTTATCTTGATCCGCTATCTCGTTGTTAATCTTTTCGAGCTTAAGCAAAGCAAAGTAACGCTCGTTATCCTTAGGAGGACGAATCTTGCCAGCAATGGTATCACCAGTACGCATATTGAAACGGCGGATCTGTGATGGTGATACATAAACGTCATCAGGTCCAGGTAAGTAGTTATAATCAGGAGCACGTAGAAAACCAAAACCATCAGGCAATGTCTCAAGCACCCCTTGTCCGTATATAGCTCCTCCTTTTTGTGCCTGACGTTTCAGCAGAGCAAAAATCAGCTCTTGCTTACGCATGCTTGCCACTTCTTCAATATCCATCTCTTTTGCCATACGCGCAAGATCAGCAATCTTGGTGTTTTTCACCTCATTAAGATCAATGATCTTAGGCTCTTTTTGATCATCCTTATGAGCATTTTTCAAAGGCTTTTCATGGTCTTTTTTCTCGTGTGGCTTAGCTGCTTTTAGAGATTCATGGTCTTTTTTAGACTTTTTATAACCAGGCCTTGAAGTACGTCTGTCTTTATTTTGTGTCTCTTCTCGTTTTTTACCTGACTCTTCTTCTGAAGAAGATTTTTTAACGGGGTTTTCTGTCTTAGCCTTAGCTGTCGTAGTCTTAGCTGCCATAGTCTTAGCTGTCGTGGTCTTAACGGGGTTTTCTGTACTTGTTTTACGTGAAGGATCATGACGCTTACTAGAAGCGTGTTTTCCGGGCCTACGTCCACGTTTTTTTACGGTTGTAGCAGTGGATTGGTCTTCTGTAGCACGTGTAGCACGGCTAGCCTGTGTACCACGAGAGGAATAGGTAGGTTGAGAGCTGGATTGCTGATGCTTCACGGTGTTTTCCTTCAAATAGTTACAATTAAGTGAGTGGATCTTGGCAGTTATTTAAGCGAGGTTGTTTGAGGATATCGCGCATAGATAAGAAGCGGGATAGTGGCTGGATGAGATGAAATGATAGTTGCGCGATAAATGTGATGTTTGGTGGAATATAGGGCAGAGAAAAGATAATGGTGGAAATGAAATGGATGCCCAGATGCCAAAATAGAATGATACAGAAATAATAGATAGGCGAGGCTACTTTAAGTTTAACATATTTTGCAAGAAAATATCGACAACGTATGAAGCAAATGATGGGTGTAAGAAAATAAAACGTTTTATAAGGAATGTAAACAGTATGTATGGTTTCGATGTTCTGTGATAGGCTGTCTCTCTGTGGTAGTGAAAAGAGCTGTATTAAGGAAGTGACAGCTTAAGGTCGTATTCTGTATGATCTGTAATGGTGGCTTGAATGATCGTTCCACTGGTCAGTGATGCAGCAGACTGAGTGAAAGCGTTGGGTGAGGTGACTTCAAGATAGGCTATCCCATCTACTTCAGGAGCTTGGCTTGCAAGCCGGCCCTTGTAAAATTGCGTGTGAAGTGGAGAGGAAGGTGAGAGAAAACGTTGAGGTAGGGAAGCTACGTTGTTTTCGTTATTTTCACAGCTTTGTCCATCAAGGGGATGGAGAGGTTTTTCCACAAGAAAATCTGCCTTTTGGCCCATTCGCTTGCTGAGCTTGCGCCATGAGATGTCTTTTTGCAAGGTCATAATGGTGTTTTGTCTGAGGCGTTTGGTTTCTTCATCAATTTGCTCTTTCATAGCCCCTGCCACTGTGCCAGCTTCTTGAGAGTAGGTAAAGCAGCCGAGATGATCAAATTCGTGTTCTTTGACAAAATCATAAAGTTCGCTAAATTCTTCTTCGGTTTCTCCTGGAAATCCTACCATCACCGAAGTACGGATAGTGATATGAGGGATATAGTTACGTAGTTGCAAGAGTGTTTGACTCAGCTGAGAACGTGTTACACCTCGATTCATCCGCTTCAATACCTGACTGCTGCCATGCTGCATGGGTACATCAAGATATGTGACCAGCTTCCTCGATTGAGCAAAATATTCCAAGAAATCCGTTTTGATGTTCTCTGGATACATATACAACAATCTTATCCAAGAAAGTGTGTCCACACCTTCGAGTTCGCAAAGAAGATCCAGTAAATCATCTGATCCACGATCTCTGCCATAGGCAGCAAGATCTTGGGCAATAAGATTGATTTCTTGAATGCCTTGTTTACCAAGATTATGGCATTCTTGAACAATACTATCTATACTTCGTGAACGGAGGCGTCCTCGAATAGCTGGAATGATACAAAAGGCACAGTTATGTTGACAACCTTCTGCTACCTTCACATAAGCACTATGAGCTGTAAGGGTATTGATGCGTGGACTGAGATGGTCATACAGATGAGGATTGTCTTGGGTAAAGATATGACGTCTTTGCGGATTATCTTGATCGTCTTGCCACATCTTAAGAATTTTAGGGAGTTGAGAAAATTGATGACTCCCAAGAAATATATCCACCTCAGGTAGTCCTTTGGCTAGTTGGGCTCGGTAGCGTTGACTCAAACAACCACTCACCACTAAAGTCACAGGACGTTCGCGTTTGTAGGCAGCCATCTCCAAGATGGTATCAATGCTTTCTTCTTTAGCTGCTTGGATAAAACCACAGGTATTGACAACGATCAACTGAGCTTCTTTAGGATCTGTACAGTAATTCCATCCTTCTTTGACCATCGATCCCAACATCACTTCAGCATCCACACGATTACGTGCACAACCCAGTGTGATAAGGTGCATGTTTTTTTGGCTATGCTGAAAAGCTGGAGCCTCTATGCGGAGTGTGCTAGGCATATAGGTGTTCTTATCTACGACGTATATGATTTTTAAACGTGTGGTTGATAGGAAAGAAGACAGTGCCGATCTATCTATGGAAAATAGGAGGTATGCTGGCTAAACTTGCTAAAGTTAAAGAGAAGTTGAGAATAACAAGATAAGATAAGGGCGTGGGCTCGTTTGGCAATATGTTTAGCGATGTGTTTGTGGTTCTTAGACGCTATGATAGACGTTTATATTATAGACACAAGATTATAGACACAGGATTATAGACACAGGGAGCTATAAGGTAAGCCTACTGAGTATGATAAAACCACAAACCTTCCCATTTAGGATCATCAGTCTGTCATAATAATCTTATGGACACAAGTCCTTCTTTGAAAATTGTTTCCATGAGAGTTATCCAGTACCTTAAAGTGAGGAATTGTTTGCCAAAGTGTTGAGATAGTTATGTGGAGATGATCCTCTATATTGTCTTAATTATGAGGGAGAATTGTATATATGAGTGATCCAATTATCACATCGACAGGTGAGAAGCAAGAGCCAGAGGAATTAAAGTCCTCTGGTGAGCATGCTGTTTCCGGTGTGTCTAGTAAGGTGAAGAAGAAGCAAGAAAATCCTCTTTTTTCATTGATTTTTAATGTTGCTATTCCTTCTCTTATTCTTTCAAAGTTAAGTGCAGATGAGCATCTGGGTCCTGTGTGGGGTTTGGTGGTGGCGTTAGCATTTCCCATATGCTATAGCCTTTGGGATATTCTTTATAGAAAAGATGTGAGTTTAATAGCCATCCTGGGATTGGTGAATGTTTTACTTACCGGTGGTTTTGGTTTGATGAAGCTTGATGGCTTATACTTTGCCATCAAAGAAGCGAGTATTCCCACTGTATTAGGCATAGTGGTCTATGTTTCCACCCGTCGAAAGAATATGGTTATACGCAAGTTATTTGTTAATGATTATATTATGAATGTGTCACGTATTCAGCAGGCTTTGCAAGCTAAGGGTTGTGCGCAGGATTTTGATAAGCTGCTTAAGCGTTTTGGCCGGTATGTAACTATGAGTTTTGCGTTAAGTGCTGTTTTGAATTTTTTGTTAGCTTACTTTATTTTGCGCAGTCCTACGAGTACTGATGCTTTTAATGAAGAATTAGCTTTGATGACTCTTTTGAGTTATCCCGTGATTGTTTTGCCAGCGTTAACGGTTATGGGGGTAAGTATGTTTCACTTTTTTCGCTCTATCACTCAACTCACCGGACTGAAAATGGAAGATATTATGGCACATAAAGCCATACCCAAAAAACACCCCTCTTGACAACGTAACAAAAGGAGAGTCTAGATGGTTGGTGATGAGGGATATATCAGTATTGATGGCAAAATAACGGCTATTAAGGATGGCCATATTCCTCCATTGGATCGCAGTTGGTTGTTTGGTGATCGTCTTATTGAGACGATGGTGGGTTATGGAGATCGTCTATGGAACTTTGCGTCTCATCAAAAACGCCTACGACTTTCAGCTAAAAAGTTAGGATTTTCTATTCCTTGGTCAGATGAAGATCTCAAACAGGAATGTCAGCGTTTATTGCAACATTTGCAGGTGCCAAAAGCTTTTGTGCGTTTGATGATCAGTCGTGGAGAAGGCTTTGGTTTATGGCCTTCAAAGCACAGCCCTCATCGTTATATCTATGCTCTTAAGGCTATGGCCGTAGAGAAAGCTATCTATTCACGTGGTCTACATCTCCTCAGTTGTAAAACCACCTGGGGCTCAGTGACTGGCCATAAAACCGGTTATTATCTCCCAGCTATCACGGCTTTGCAAGCCCTTGATGATACTAAGGCTGATGATATTCTTTGGCTAGCTTCTCCTACAAACTGCGGTGATGTCTTAGCTAGTAAGCAACACTATCATATACTTGAGAGTTCTTCGGCACATATTGTCTGTATAGACAAAGGATCTATTATTATTCCTGGACTAGAAGAGTGGGGGATATTTCCAGGTATCACTGTTGCAGAAATCAAAGACATATGTCGTCTTGATGGTATAGAAGTGGCAGAAAAATTCATCACTTATGAAGAATTTTCAAGTATGAATGGCTGCTTTTTGTGTTCTTCTGTTAGAGGCCTTGTACCGGTATCAAAGGTGGATGATATATCTTTTCAAACCACAGCTAAAGACAGTCTATTTTGGTCTATTTTTGATCTTTATTATAAAAAACGCCCTATTCATCCTCTTGATAACTTATCACAGCTCACTGTATCTTAGGCACAAAGAGATGAAAGATGAAGTTCTGCTCTTAAAGGTTTTAAAAAAACGTTTAAGCAGAGGATCGTAGGGATGGTGCTTTAGTAAAGTTATGGCGATGTGATGAGTGTTGAGAGGAGTTTAGGTGTTGGCTAGTAGTAGCTCTTTTTTGAGAACGTCCTTGGTTCTTTTGCTTAGATACATGCTTAGATACATGCTTAGATACATTCTGAGAAAGATCTTGGGAGCTTCTCTTAGGAATAAGAATATATTTCTCTGCTTGCTTTAAGGCTTGCGGATTTTGGAGATCTGCTAATATAAGAGCTGCCAGCTCAGGGTAGTTGATGGTGTAGCTATGGTCTTCAATGGCAGCTTTAAGTTTCATAAGACGTTCTTCATGCTTGTCTTTTGTTGGCATGGTAGCAGCTACAGCTCCATTTATTCTGGTTTTTGCTGCTAGCGCATTGTGACCAGAAGGAGAGCTGATATGTTTGGGTGGTGAAGTGATGTTCATCGTCTAGACCCTTAGGTACTGTTGTCTGTTTGGCACACTATATCCATAATATGAGTATATGGATAAGATGTATAGACTCATCAAGTGAGAGCTAGGGAATCATTTACCTAGCTCTCTTGTCTAGCTTTTAGGTTAGTCAGATAAACAACACTATCTTGGAGTTGTTAATTCTTTGAATTGATGTAGTGAATAGCTTTATCATTGGGATCTACATTCTTTACCAATCTTTTTTCAAGATGCTCAGATAATCCGTTGAGAAGATCGGCAATGTTTTGATAGTAATCACCATCACGTAATTTGACACGAGCTTTGTAATTTCCTGAAAGTAACTGAGTGAGTTGTCTTTGAAAAGCAATGGTGGGACCAATCATACGATGAGAATGAACCATACAGATTAACACCGTTGTGATGACATATACGATTATAAAAACAAGCAGCCACTTGATAGTCATATTCCAGTTTTCAAGTAAGCTTGTTTGTTTTTCACCTAATGTTTGAGACGTTTGAGTATTATGAGTATCAGCTACATTAGCTGACTCATTGACTGTGGTTATCTCAGATATGTAATCAGATATGTTACTGGCATCATACAAATTGGTAAATAAATCATTGAGCTGAAAATAGATGATTAAGCATGAAGCTAAACCAAAGAATATCGTGATAGTGAGGATATTGATGACCAACTCGATTTGTGCACGAGGCTTTAAAAGCAAGTTTCTTAATCGACGTTGAGATCTGCCTGATGGCATAGCTTTTGGTACAGTTTTTTGGGACTTAGTCGACGATTTTCTTTTTACCAATTTGCTCATTTCCATAGGATATTCACCTCGTTTTAAAGATTTTCATATAGTAGGGGCTGTGAGCATGTATCCCTCATATTGTAACGTATACTGTCTTTGCCCCTGTCGGCAGTAACAGCGGTTGGGTTTATTTTCTTAAAGGTAATAAGTGAGATAAAAATAGAAAATCTTAACTCTCAAAGCTCTGTCTATAGAAGCTAGTAACATGCCAGGAAGCATATTCTATCATCACAGCCCTGGCTTTTTTTCTGTATTTGGATACGTTGTGTATTCCTTATATATGATATATAAGCTGATCAAACAGCCCAAGACACTTATATTCCACACCTCTCTTGGCCACACCTCTTGGCCACACTTCTTGCCACAAGAGCTGTAGAGAGCACCTGTGGCAGACATTGCAACACACACTTTTTCATACACTTTTTTTATGTACTTTTTTATGTACATGGCGCGTGTACATGGCGCGGCAATGGTGTTGTGGTTATTTTTGAGTAGGAGAGAGGCCTACAGCGTCTTTGCGTGAAAGCTTGAGACGGCCTTGTCTGTCAATATCAATCACTTTGACCATAATCTCTTCTTGCTCACCAACTATGTCGCTTACCTGATTAACACGGCGGTTTTCGAGTTGAGAAATATGAACTAAGCCTTCAAGACCAGGTTTGATTTCTACAAAACAGCCAAAGTCCACAATTTTTGTTACACGCCCAAGGTAGATTTCACCAACTTCCGGGTCGCTGATGATGTTGCGGATAATAGATTTAGCAGCTTCAGCGGAGGTTGAGTCAGGAGAGACAATACTGATGACGCCACTGTCTTCAATATCAATCTGTACCCCAGTATCAGCGACAATCTTTTTGATGGTTTTACCACCAGAACCGATAATATCGCGAATTTTATCCACAGGAATTTTGAGTTTAAATATCTGTGGAGCAAGAGAAGATATTTTGTGGGGTGTGTCTATGGTGGTGTGCATGGTCTCAAGGATGCTAAGACGAGCTTTCTTGGCTTGATCTAAAGCTTTAGAGAGGATTTCTTCGCTGATACCCTCGATTTTGATATCCATTTGTAAAGCCGTGATGCCATCTTTGCCACCACAAACCTTAAAGTCCATATCGCCGAGATGATCTTCATCGCCGAGAATATCTGTAAGGACACAGTAATCATTACCTTCTTTCACCAGTCCCATGGCAATACCAGCAATGGGCTCTTTGAGAGATACACCGGCATGCATTAAAGCCATACTGGTTGCACATACTGTGGCCATACTCGATGAACCATTGGATTCCAATACCTCTGAAACCACCCGTATCACATAACCAAAATCTTCGAGATCCGGTAACGTATGATTAAAAGCTTTGCGAGCTAAAGCACCATGGCCAATCTCACGTCGAGACGTGGAACGAGGCATGGATGCCTCTCCCACAGAAAATTGTGGAAAATTGTAATGCAGCATAAATTTCTCATCAGCATCCTTGTCATACAATGTTTCAAAACGCAATTTATCACCAGGAGCTCCTAAAGTTACTGAGGCAAGAGCTTGAGTTTCTCCTCGGGTAAACAGAGAAGATCCATGGCTACGATTCAAAATACCTACCTCACAAGAAATATCACGGATAGCATCCATAGCACGGCCATCGATACGCTGTTTGTGATCCAGTATTTGGCTGCGAAGATAGTGGTGTTTTAATTTAGCAATAGCAGCACTGCTTACAGCTTCGCTGACGTCTTCGCTATCTTCAAAAGCTCCATGAACAGCTTCCGTTATGGTTTTATGAGCTAAAGCTAGTTTTTGAACACGCTCTTGTTTGGCTCGGGTAGCAAAAGCCTCTTTAATGGTCTCACTGCCGAGCTCTTTAACCTTGTTATAGACATGCTCAGAAATCTCTTGAGGCGTAAAGACCATCTTGGTTTTACCTATCTTTTCTTGGACCTCAAGCTGCATATCCCAAAGAGGCTGCATCGTTTTGCGTGCAAAAGCAATAGCTTCAAGCATTTTCTCTTCACTAAGAAAGTCTGCTGATGCTTCCACCATCAACAGAGCAGAAGGCTTTGCAGCAACAATCAAGTCAAGAGCATTAACATGACCTTGCCCTGGATTAACAGCAAACTCACCATCAAGTATGCCGATATTTAAAGCAGCAATAGGGCCATTAAAAGGGATATCACTGATCATCAACGCTGTGGATGCTCCCACCATTGCAAGAGGAATAGGCGAGTAACCGAGCTCGTAAGACATCACCGTGCATTGCACAACGGTGTCATTAAGAAAACCTTCAGGAAAACAAGGACGAATTTGACGATCAATCACCCGAGCCACCAATGTTTCTGGATCACCTGGACGTCCTTCACGTTTCTTGTATCCTCCAGGAATACGTCCTGAAGCATAGAGTTTTTCCGTGTAATCAACTCCAAGCGGAAAAAAATCCTGTTGAGATCGAGGCTCTCGTGATGCACACACTGTAACGAGTACTTGAGTTCCACCCGATGCCACCATGACAGAACCACCTGCTTGCTTGGCAAATTTATTGAATGTAAAACTCCAATTCTGCTCACCAATGCGAACATCTTTGATCAATGACATAAGGTTTCCTTAGCTAAAGTAATGAAAAGTAAAAAAGGGATGGATAAGCACTAAAGGTAAATATAATGCGTAAACCAACCAAAGGATTTCTACACGTAGGTAGCCATCAAAGGATGGTGCTGAAATGGTTTTGCGCTTAGTGCAATACCGCGTTATCTGTATGTGTATCTGTTATGTAACGTATTTCTTTTCGAATGCTTTGAATGGTATATGTTTATTTACGTAAACCCAAGCGACTAATCAAATCTTGATAACGATGCAAGTCATGCTTCTTGAGGTAAGAAAGCAGTCGTCTTCTCCGGCTCACAAGTTTTAAAAGACCAGTCTTAGAATGATGGTCCTTTGAATGCTTAGAAAAGTGCGTGTTGAGATACTTAAGACGATGGGTAATCAATGCAACCTGTACTTCACATGAAGCACTATCAGAAGGATGACGGGCAAATTCACTAAGAATTTGCTTTTTGATCTGGGCCTGGTTGTTATTTGAGGTAGCGTTCATAGTCTGGCTCTTTGTAATAGTTATGTGTAATAGTTATGTGTAATAGTTATGTGTGTAATGTTCCACTGTTACTTAAGTCTAGGTAGTCTATGAGTAATTGAGTGAGTTGAGTTTTTTTTGTTTGCTTGCTTGTTTTGTTTTATTCATATTTTCTTACTTATTTTTTACTCATAGTTTGACAGTTGTCTGTCTCTTTTTGCTTGTCTCTTTTTATCTGTTTCTTTGTCGTCGTCTCTTTATATTTGGTAGAGGTAGATTTGCAAGTTTGGATGTAGGAAACCGTCTGATAATGCAGAGTTATTTTCTTTTTCTTCTTCTGTTTCTTCTTCTGTTTCTTCTTCTTCTTCTTCTGTTTCTTCTTCCATTCCCATTCTTCAAGCATATGATTGCAAGTTTATACTGTTTAAGATGTTATAGCAAGTTGTTGAGACATCCTTGTGAAGTTAGCTTAGAGCTAGAGTTAGAGCTAGAGCTAGAGCCGAGACATATTGCTTTGAGAGATTGCGTGTTGCTTGAGAGCAAATTTTCTAAGTTTTTCTCTGAGATGGCTATGGTGGGTTGCCATGATACGAATGGCTAATAGTCCTGCGTTAAAAGCACCATCAATGGCCACAGTAGCAACAGGGGTACCTTTAGGCATCGAGACGATGGATAAAAGAGAATCCATACCTCTAAGATGTTTCAAAGCAATGGGTACTCCAATGACAGGAACGGTTGTCAGTGAAGCTACCATACCTGGTAGGTGAGCTGCTCCTCCAGCTCCCGCTATAACAACTTTGATTCCTCGTTGTTCAAGTCCTAAAGCATATTCTTGCATGTATTGTGGTGAGCGATGAGCTGAAACAATGTGCATCTCATAGCTCACAGAAAACCCCTTCAAGCAATCACAAGCTCCTTGCATAACCTTTTTATCAGAGAGTGATCCCATAATCACAGCTATCCGTGTTTCTTCTGTCGTCATGAACTTTACTTGCGAATGTGATGATGTACCTGTTGTTTCTACGTATATAAAAGATTTATATCGTTTTGTATACGTAGATGTTTATAGAGATCTTCTCTTGCTGTGAGAGCTTTTTTGAGAGCTTCTTCAGTTGATGGGGCAAGAGCATTGATATGCCCCATTTTGCGTCCTCTTCGTGCTTCTTTTTTATCATATCTATGTAAAAAAGTATCGCTATTTTGTATCAGTGGCATATGATGCTCTCCTTTTCCTATCAGATTGGTCATGGCAAAGCCAGGGCTACGCAGTCGGTAATCTATGGGCAGAGGCATGTTAAACAAGGACATAATATGAAGATCGAATTGACTGATATCCAGTGCATTCATGGAATAATGTGCAGAATTATGCACTCTTGGTGCAACCTCATTGATCCATACTGATTGATCATGTAAAACAAAAAGTTCAAAAGTAATGACTCCAATGTATTGAATATGGTGAAGCATGTGAGTGATAGCTGTCTTTAGCTTACTTAAGTGGTCTTTAAGTTCTTTTTTTGTTTCTAAAGGTCCTTTCACCCAATCGCATTGATAATCTTTTTGATAAGTTTCAACGGCAGGCAGTGTATGGATATCTCCTCTTGCATTACGTGCCATAGTGATGGCTATTTCCTTTGAAAAATCTACATATTTTTCAGCTATAAGTGGAATCATTGCATACTTGCTAAGAAATGCTGTAAGAAGGTCAAGATGATCAGGTTTTTGGGGATGGATAATAAAGGTAGCGCGCCCATCATAGCCTCCCTTGCTGGTTTTTAAAACTGCAGGAAGGGATAAGCGTTCTTTAATATACCTGACAAGCGATTCTCCCCCTTGTTGTTGTTGTGTCACATCGAGATAAGGAGTTATGGGCAGATTGTAAGAGGCAAGAAGTTTTTTTTGGCTGTGACGTCTAGCCAAGGGCTGCATGGCTGTTAGAGGGTGGGGGAGGCATGAACAAGAAGATTGTGCAAGTAGCTCTAAAGTGTTTTCCGTAATGTTTTCACTTTCAAAGGTGATAACTGTACAGTGTGTCATAAGTTTTTGAAGAGCGTCTTGATCATGGATATCTGCACAGATATGATGCTTTACAACCTCAGCAGCAGCATCATCCCTACGAGGACTGAGCACATAACAAGGAATGCCTAAGCGATGAGCACTGAAAGCAAGCATACGAGCTAGCTGCCCACCTCCAATAATGCCGAGTTTTGGGATAGATGTTGCATTCATAAGATAAGATAAGAAGTAAGAAAAAAAGTAGGGGAGTAATGATAGGGTTGTGACAAGCAACAAAAAAGACAGTTTTGGCACATAGTAATACAAGCTATAATGGAGCTTAATTGAAGAACGCTTGAGTATAAAGAGTTTTTTCTAAGTAAGATATAATAATAATGTCCCTAGCTTTTACTAAAAGCTAGGAGGGCTAAGACTAAGATAAGCTCTTAAGTAAGCCTCTCAGTTGTCCGTTAAGATGCTGTGTTGTGTTCAAGTAGCGGCTGTAGCGGTGATTCTGTGTCAGGATTTTAGGCTATGACGTTTCGTTTAAGAGTGAATTTTATGGTAATTGATAATGATTTTTGATGTTAGAATGATTCTAAAAAGCAAGTTAAGTGTATGATGGTATGAAGTCTTGAGTTAAGGATGCAGAACAAGAAAACTTTGTGCTGTGGGGGGTGTAGGGTAGTATGAAAATAGCAATCCTGGGGTAGACGGAGAGTGAAAAAACTTACTATGATATTTTGGCTATTTTCTTAAGAATAATATCTCTATAGCCAATACCATGGTATCCCATCACCTTCAAGTCAAGCAGACATGTTATAAGGACAAGCATAAAGGACAAGAGGATAGATATAACACAGTGGGTAGTTTGATGACTCAAATATCTTTTAGTGGATGGTTTATCGTCTTTTTATGTATTGCTATCAGTGCTTGTAAAACAACCACTGCATCATCGGACTTTGCTGGTGATGGGTCACGCTTGTCATCATCAGATCAAGAATCAGATCAAGAATCAGATCAAGAATTAGATCAAGAATTAGATCAACTAGCTTCTGATGAAAAAGTAAGTGATGTTAGCGAAGATGAGCCTGTTAGTGTGGAGGACAGTGATCTAAGTGAGCTGGAGAAGGACTTAGAATTATCCATTGAAGAGGTGTGTGCAGATGACTTCTTCGGTAAATGGTTAGATCGTTGTTTGAAGGTTGCAGCAAAGTATAATCTTCGTGCTGACATAATGCATGCTTGTGTACAGACCTTTTCTCGTGATGGTGGCCGTATACGATGCTTTGCACATGTGGGGATGAACGATCTTAAAGTAGGACATGTTGAAATTTGTGATATGGCTTTTTCTAAAGAGACTGAAGAATTTGAGTGTTTAAAAACAGTGGCACAAGCTTCTATTGCTCCTGAAGAACTTGAGGCTTGTTATGTAGCATTTAATAACGTACATGATAAACTCAAGTGCTTACGCTATGTTGAAGAGCTGGGTTTAAATGACTTGCAGATTGATGCATGTTTTTTGAGTTTTTCTAAGAATCCTGAGCGTCTCCTTTGTTTAGATCTTATGGGGCAGAATCATATCCAACCTGATCAGGCCCATACATGTCGAAAACAGCAGCAATCTGAGTCCTTGCGCTTTAATTGTCTTCGTTCTTTCTAATTCTCTGATACTATTGACCATAGTTGTCTCTGATGGCTGCTGAAGCCGACGTATGACATATATTGTCGTCGACACTTATTTTCGTATTGTATTTATTCATTTTTAATTGGTAGGTGATTATGTGGAAACGTGAGTATGGTCGCGAGTATGTTAGAACATTTGCTATATCTAGCATATACAGTGTAGGTGTGATGTGTACTCTGATGCTATGTTCTTCTGTGGTTTTTGCCCAAAGCTCTAAACAAAGCTCTAAACAAAGCTCTAAACAAAGCTCTAAAATAACCACAAACGACAAGCTTGATTTTGTCGTGCAGCTAGCTGGTAAAACGGTGGACCATGAAACACTTCCAGAGACATATAAAACAGAACTTCATAAAATCAACAGTATGGTTTATGAAAGAAGTGTTCAACTTTATCATGCTTATCTATTAGAACAGTATGTGCAAAAAAAAGCTGTAGCAGACAAGGTTTCTGAAGACACAGTGAGAAAGAAACTGTTTGATATTACTGATCCCACAGAAAAAGAAATGAAGGAATGGTTTGAAAAAAACAAGCCATCAGCAGAGATGAAGTATGAAGATGTTAAAGATCAGATCATGCGTGGTCTTAAGCAAGAAAAGTATATGGATGCTCGAGATAAGCTTGTGGAAAAACTTGTTAAAGATGAGAAGTTTGCTGTTGTCACTGCAAAACCTCAAGAAAGCAAAGTAGGGCTTTCTTTAAATAACTTTCAGGTGACTTTAGGTAAGAAAGCCTTGAGTATGGATGTCTTACCAGTGGCTATAAAATCAGAATTTTTTGAGCTGCATATGAGTACCTATCAAGAACGCTCGAAGGTGTTTCATGACTATCTTATGAGTTTACATGCTGAAAAGATGGCTAAAAAACAAAAGGTGACTAAGGAAGCCTATCTTCAAAAAGTCTTGGCCGTTAAACCTCCAACTGAAAAAGAGATGAAGGCATGGTTTGAAGAAAATAAGCCATCAGCAGAGATGAAATATGAAGATGTCAAAGAGCATGTTTTGAAAACCCTTAGTCGAACCAAAGAGCTTGAGAAGAAAGCAGAATGGGTACAAAAGCTGGTTAAGGATGAAAAGTTTGTTGTTCTTACTTCAGCCCCTAAAGCTCATTGGGTAGACATCAATGTATCAGGAGCTCCCATCAAAGGTGCTTCAGAGAAAGCTGATGTAGTTGTTGTAAAATTCAGTGATTTTTATTGTGGGTATTGTGCAAGAGCAAGCAAGTGGCTTAAAACGGCAATGGATAGTCTTGATAAAAAAGAGCAAAAGAGAGTAGCCTTTGTGTATATGCCTTTTTCTATCTTTGGAGAGAAGTCAACAACCATAAACTCTCAGGCTTATTGTGCTAATAAGCAAGGGAAGTTTTGGGAATTTCATGATATGGCATTTGCAGCAAGCCATAAGGATAAAGAAGATGCATCTTTTGGTGCTAAGGCTATCTCTGAGCTCAAGCTTAAAGAAAAGGACTTTAATCAATGTGTTGCCTCAGATGATGCAAAGCAGTTTGTGGATAAGATTGTCAAAGAGGGTAGTCGTATTGGTGTAACAGGCACGCCGTATATCTATGTTAACGGTGTGAGGTTTAACGGCTCTGATGAAAAAGCTTTCCAAACCACATTGAAGGAAGCGCTTTCGAGTTCTGCAGCAAAAGATAAGAAAAAAGCCGTTAAGGGATAGTTAGGGAAAAACGTTTAGGGTACATACTGAGTCACCGTACTTAGTATGTACCTTTTTTCTTTTGCAATCTACTTATATGAAAGTATTGATGACGTCTTTAAAAGACTAAAGAAGGTTATGCTCTTGAAGCCATTTGGGGTTTACAAATTTGCTGAGATAATTGCGGATGCCATCAGGCAATACTAAGACACAATTTTGGTCTTTTTTGAGAGCTTTGGCAGCTTTGAGAGCTGCAGCCAGTACAGCACCGGATGATCCTCCACATAACAATCCTTCGTCTTTTATCAATAAACGAGCGTAGTGAAAAGATTCTTTATCGGTGGTTTTTATCCATTGCTTCACGTTATCCCTATTGAGTACGCTTGGAAAAAAGTCATAGCCAATACCTTCGACGTGATATGGTCTAACAGTATCAGGGATAGGAGCAAGGATGGATCCATAGGGATCTACTCCCACACTGATACATTCGGGGCAATGCTCTTTAAAGTAGTTACTGATACCCGTTACACTTCCTCCTGTTCCCACTCCCATGACAATCATATCCACCTTTCCTTTAAGATCGTTGTATATTTCTTGTGCAGTTTGGGATTGATGAGCTAGAGGGTTGTAAGGATTGTTGTATTGATCCAAATAAAAGGTTCGTGGTTGTGTAGCAAGTTTTTTAGCCACTTCAATATGGCTTCTCTCATCATCAAAAGCAGCATCAGAGGGAGTACGGATGATCTCTGCTCCAAGTGCCTCAAGGATAGTGGCTTTTTCTTGGCTCATCTTTTCAGGCATGACAATAACCACTTTATAGCCTTTACTAGCTCCCATCATGGCTAAACCGATGCCAGTATTGCCACTGCTAGCTTCCACTAATGTATCACCAGGTTGGATGATGCCTTCTTTTTCAGCTTGTTCGACCATATGTTTGGCCACGCGATCTTTCATGGATCCTCCTGGATTCATGAATTCACATTTTGCCCACACAGTACACTCCAGGTCTTGACTGACGCGATGTAGCCGTACTAGAGGGGTAGTGCCAATAGCCTCTGAGATATTGTTGTAAAGCATAATAAGAGAGTCTCCAAGCAAATAAGCCATCATGGGTAATGCCATTACAGAAGAAAGTCTTAACAGTATCACAATGGTATGCATCTGTGAAGTTTTTACAGGCAATAGTCGATATAGCTATGATGCATGTTTTACCTAGTCTGCAAATTGCTCTGTGTCACGGGCGGTGAAAAAATGAACACTGGAATGCAGTACCTTGCAGATTCTAGGTGGTTTTTGCGTAAAGAGTTGACTGTGGCAAGTTATTGTATATTGCATTCCATAGTGCATTCCATAGTGCATTCCATAGTGCATTTCATAGAAAGTTGAGTGAGGACAGAAATGTTTTATCAAAAAGATCTTGTGGCTGTGGACTTTGGTTCATCGTGTATCAAGGTTGTTGCTCTTAAAAAAAAGGGCAATAAACATATTCTTCAAAGTCAACCTCATATCTTTTCTATTCCTCGTGGCATCATCAATCAAGGTACCATTGAGAAATATGATGAGTTGGTCAGTGAGATGAAGAAAGTTGTGAGTAAATCAAAGCTTTTTTCTAAAACCAAGCGTTGTGCTCTGAGTATTGGTGGTAATGCTGCCATAGTGCGTCGTGTAGAGATAGATTATCTTGATGTAAATATTCCCTTAGGTGATCAGGTAAGGCAATTAGCTGAACAGCAATTTAGTAACTTTGATGAGCTTTTTTGGGCCTACTCAGAGATTGATGATCCTGACAATGTTGGCCAAAAGTCAGTGATTTTATGTGCAGCAAAAATTGATTGTGTGGAGCGCTATGTATCGATAATGCGTCGGGTTGGCTTTAAAGTTGGAGTGATTGATAGTTCTATTTTATGTATTGCTAATACATTTGCTTATAATTGTCAGAAATTGCCTGGGCTTCATATGGTTTTAGATCTGGGTGCTACATATTCCACAGTTATCTGTTTTCTCAATGGTATTTATTGTCTATCCCGAGTGGTAGGTATTGGTGGTGATTATTACACCGCATGTATTGCTTCAGATTTAGGTATGGATGAACAGCGTGCTGAAAATTTGAAATTATCTGTAGGTCAGGGAGGTTCTGTTTCAAAAAATGTGGCCGGAGTTTTACATAATGTTCATGAGTTACTGGCCCAAGAAATTATTCAGACTCTAGATTTTTTTAATAAAAATCATGGCTTAAAAACTGGTGTACAAAGTTTACAATCAGTGTTTATGTTGGGTGGATCGTCAATGATTCCTGGATTGAGTCAAATTATATCAAAAAAATGCGGTGTTCAAGTGAATCAACTTAATCCTTTTTATGGTGTTAATATGCAAGTTTCTAAGTCAATAAAGAAAAAAGTAGAGCTGCAAACAGCGTTTTATGGAGTATGTTTTGGTTTAGGCATACGTCAAGTAGATGATTAGTTGAGGTGTTGCTGAAATACTGATCAAACACATAATGAATAATGAAGATATATAGAAGGAAATATAAGTGAGTAAGCCACTTATCAATATCAACTTAACTCCTTACGAAGAACTCGAGAATCACACTTGGTGGATTATCGAAGCAGTAGTGTTGGTATTGATGATCATGTTGGTCTATTTGTTTGTGGAAGCTAAGACAGCAGGATTAAGTACAAAAATAGAGGATTATAAAACTCAAGAGCAAGCCTATCAAAGCAGTATTGATAACATCAAGTCAGAGTCGGCTAAGTTAGAAAAGTATATCGAAGAAAACGATAAACTCAAAAATAGAATTGCTGGACTGGGAGATATAACAGTCACTGAGATCAATCGTTTTGAGTCAGTGCTGTTAGTGGAGTTTATGCATTCTTTAAAGCCTGCAGGACTATGGTATAAAAGCTTAAAAATAGATTCTGGTTCTAAAAAAATAGACATTTCAGGTCATGCTCATGATCCTTCCATGATTGCTCATTTTATCAAATCACTTATTAGTACTAAGGATAAGGTTCCTAGCGAGGATGATATTCGCTCAAGAGTATCTTTTGAAAAGATTGCTATTAAAAACATTAGACGTAGTGATTTTGCATTGCAAGACTTTCCAAAGATTGAAAATACACATGAGTTTCAACTCTCTTTTGTTTACCTTCTGAGATAATAGTTTTACGAGAGATTTTTCATTATGCAAATGTATATAAGAATGTATCGCAGCCAACCCATTGTGGTAAGGGTAGTGGTGGCTGCTGCCCTTGGTTTTGTAATTGCTTGGTTTCAATTATTTTCTTCGAAATTTAGTGTTGTTCAACAGGAGCATGACACAGCAAAAGAGAGTATGGATTCTAAAAAAACGATTTTGGATCGTTCACAGAAAAATCTTGAAGATAATACCGAAGAAGAGTTGATAGAAGAATCAAAAAAGCTTAATGCTAAGCTTAAAAATATTCAAAAAAAGCTACCTGAAAGATTTGTGATGGAAGAAATCATCTATTTTGTCAATGATGCTGCACAAGCGAGTAATATCAATCTCACCTCTTTTCAACCGCAATCGCCTAGATCACTTGGTAGTGCATTCACTTATTATGAGCTCCCTATTTCTATGAATGTTGAAGGAAGCTATAAACAGGTTGGTATATTTCTTGACAAGCTTTCTCATATGAAAGATATGGTACGTATTAAGAATGTTGACATAACTCAAACACAAGATTCTGGTAGTAAAGATGCATATACTGCTAATAAAGATGAAAAATCTCAGGAAGAAAACATTCTGCTTAAACTCTCCCGAATTTTAGCAACCTATAAAGTAAGGGTTAGTTTTCAAATGGTGGTATTTAGTACAAGTAGTACTTAGAAGGATATATTAGGAAGTGAGTATGAACAAGCATTACTTATGGTTAAAGACGCTATTTTCGTTATCTCTACTTGCGGTTATATCTTTTTTCGTAGTGGATCGTTTCGCTCTTTCGCAAGATGATGATGGCTATGAAGACAGCTACGAAGATGATTACGATTATGAAGATGAAGATGAATATGAAGATTCGGAATCTGAGGATGAATATGATTCACCAGTAGAAATGGATGATGTGTCTTCAGATTTTGAAAGCAGTGAGATTGAAAGTTCTGGGTATAAGTATGTGTTTTCATTATTAGGTGATGATGAGCCCTTTACACCAGCTATTTTGGTAGAACATTTAGAGATAGAAGCGACAACGAGTACTTTTGAGAGCTCCACATTTGGTGAACCAGGGATAGAAGAGTTAGAAAAGTATTCTTTGAGTGCTATCAAACTAGCTGGAGTATGGAAATCAGCAGACATTGCGAAAGGGCTTGTTGTTCTTCCTGATGGGCAAGGTTTGGTGGTGAAAGTGGGAGATAAGATTGGTCGACATGGTGGTGAAATCATTGAGATCAATAACCAGGAATTGGTGGTACGTAAATATACAATGGGACCAGAGAATCTTCGTCAGGTACAAGATGAAAGCATCCTCATTAACTCGGAGTCATCATCTTACCCCACAAGACGGCGAGGACCCAATTTGTCTTCTGAAAATGAAGGATCTTCCTAGTATGTTTAGAGGTCTTGTCTTAAGAATTGGTTGACAATAGGTGGTAGGTATATGCGATCACTTATAAATATACATAAGATCTGATTGTATATACACAGAACATGAGGGCATATCTCCATAGAGTATGGCTCATAGCATATGGACGTTCATGTATGTCATAAAGCCATAAACAATGACAAAGACAAGGTAAGAGCACAAGGTGAAGAACTTAGAGAGACAAACATCACTGATACGAAATATGCACATGGCTTGTTTTGTGTTGTTTCCTATTTGGTTAGCAGTTGCCTGTACAAGCACTTCTGCTGATAAAGACAAAGAGTCTGAAGTTGTGGATGAGAACTCTGCTAATGCTGAAAATAACTATGGAAATAATCAGGGTTACAATAACCAAAGCTATAACAATCAGGCCTACAATGCTCAAGGCTACAATGACCAAGGATATAACAACCAAGGATATAACAACCAAGGGTATAACAACCAAGGGTATAACAACCAAGGGTATAATAACCAAGGTTACAACGATCAAGCCTCTGGTCAATCGTATGATGGCACTAGTGGTACAACGGCTAATTATCCATCCAACAATGCAGGGCAGTATCAGGATTATCAAGGTAATAACAATTTTGATGCCACCGCCACAGCTCCTGTGACCAATCAAAGTTTAATGGAAAATGAAGGTTACGTTGTTGAAGAAGAAAATAATATAGCCTACGCTGCTAACAACGGACAAACGTATAACGTTGCACCTAATTTAGAAGATGGTTCTGCAGAAATTAATACTGCGGAAAGTGAAACAACATCAAGTCTTGATGCCACAGCTGTTGAACAGGGTCATGAAGAGTCATCAGATACAATGCCGATGATTATTTCAGATAGCAGAGGAGATGTTCTGCCTATGGTAGCAGAGCTATCATGGGTGGGTTATGATTATCGTCCTGAAGAGGCGGTTGTACGAGTTGAGATGATCACTAAAGGAGCTCCCAAATATGCATTATTTCGTACGGAAAATCAGCACAAACAGTTTGAGCTCGTTGTTCGATTGTATCAAACTCGTTTTGGTGGGCGTGTCAGTCGTGATATTGATGCCTCAGAGTTTCCAACACCAGTATCCTATATTCGTGTATTCCGCCATTATACTGAGCAAAGCTCGGACGTGATTATCACTCTTCGAGAATTGCCTTCCATAAGATTATATGCTAAAGAAGGCAATCTTTTAATGACCTTTGGTATACCGGATAAATATTATGGTAATCAATCAGTACAGCCATTAAAGTTGGAATATGCAGAAAATATGGCTGAAGATAGTGAAGCTTATGTGGAATTTTTTGTAGCCTCTGATTTACCTAAAGGTACTTCTCCTTTAGATGTAAGTGATGGAGTATTTGAAACTGTGGGTTCAATGGATGGTTTGCAGATCTATGATGTGGTATCAAATAATGCTTTAAACTATTCTTCTCAAGGCTTGCCTGAGCAAAATTTTAACAATATTCCCGTAATTGAACAAGAACAACGATACAATTACAATAATGCACCTAACTCTTCACCACCATCTCAACCTAGTAATGGCTCGTCTCAATCTTATCGTCACATACCTTATCAAGGAAGCTGTGATACTCGCTTCTGTGGAAAAAATCAAGCCAAGCTATATCCTGGCTTATGGGTGCAACGCTCTGGGATTCTTGGTGCCATAGCTCAGAACAATGCTGCACCACAGAATGATAACAATCCGTATTATGGAGCTAATAATGCCAATGCTGGAAATGCAGGTGCTACAAACCCTTCGGAGAATCTATTTGGTAATAACGCTGCTGGTACTGGATATGAGGGAAGTAATAATGCTGCTCAGAGTCAAAGTGCTAATGCTACAGCTAATTATTCATCAGATTATGTGGATGTTTCATCAGAAGAAGAAGCTGGTTATGATAACAAAGAAGTAGCTGTAGGCAGTAGTATGCAAGATGAACCTATTCAGCCAGTTACACTAGAGTTTCAGGATGCAAAACTCACTGATGTTTTGAAAATTTTGGCAGCAGAAAATAATTTAAATTTTATTTATGATCACCAAAAATATAGCTCTCAGCGTGTTTCTATGTCTTTGAAGAATGTGTCTTGGCAAGTAGCTTTAGATGCTGTACTTAATCTTCATGGTCTGGGTTTTTCTCCCATTGGTGGCAAAAATAGTCGAGTGATCAAAATTGATCAAGCTGCTCAAGCTGTGGTTAAGCCTAAAGGAACGATTGGCCCTGATAGAGAGTTATTGCTTATTCGCCTCTCTTATATTGAAGCCGAAGAGGCTAATACAATTGTTCAAACCTTTATACAAGATGCGTCATCAGGAGCTACAGGTGGAACCGGCGGTGGAAGCGGAGCCGGAGGTGGAGGTGGAGGTGGAGCCGGAGGTGCAGCTGCAACAGCTTCTTCTGGCTCAGTACCAGAATCCGTTTTTAAGTCTGCAGTGGATCAGCGCACCAATACACTGATTATTGAGGCTATCCCATCCATTCTATCACGTGTGAAAGCTTTGATAGAGCGACTTGATACCCAAACACCTCAAGTACAGATTACAGCAAGAATTGTGGAAGTGCAGAAATCCAGTACTGATTCTTTTGGTATCAGTTGGGGAAAAGCTTTTAATGCTTCAGCGGCTACAGGAGTGGATCTGGGAGCTTTGGGTATTGCTGGAGTTAATGGAGATTTTGCTGTACAGGCTCCTAGTAATCAGGGTGTAGCGAGTTTAGGTTTTAGTTTAGATACCTTAACCAGTGTAAATGCTATTAAAATGGCCCTTGAATGGCAAGAGACTCATGCTAACGCGCGTATCTTGCAAGATACTTCAGTTACGGTATTAGATAATAACACGGCATCTATAGAGAGTGGTTTTCAAGATACCATCACTTATGGTGGTGGTAGTGGTGGACAAGGTGGAACCAAAGATATTTCCTACACTTTGTCTTTACAAGTCACTCCTCAGGTTACAAGTGATGGATCGGTGAATTTAGAGGTATCGGTACAATCTGATGATCCTGTGGATAATGCTGGTACTAACAGAAAAGCCACTAAGAGTGTGACAACCAATCTTATTCGAGCTTCAGGCGAGACAGCTGCCATAGCCGGTGTTTATACTCATACAGAATCCAGTGGATCACAAAATGTTCCTTTGTTTAGTCATATCCCTATTATTGGTTGGTTATTTAAGCAAGCTGAGGATAGTCGTGTAAAAAGAGAAATTGTGATTTTCATCACCCCAACAATCATCAATCTTACTTCGCTTTCAAATAATGGAACTTTAGCTAGTAATGAAAATTATAATAATTATAACTATAATAATTATCAAAATTCTGGAGAAAATAATTACTCTTATGACCAAAATGTGAATGCAAACTACTCTTATAATCAAAATACAAACGCTAATTACTCTTATAATCAGAATGCTGGTTATAATAACAGCCAGTCTACTAATGAGGAGTCAAATTACAATCAAAGCAATGAGTATGGCTATGAAGACGAAGGTGGCTATGACAGCGAATCCAATGAATACGATGATTACTACAGCAATAGCTATAATGAAGATAATTTTTCCAACAATTCAAGTAATCAAAACGACTCAGGTAATCAAGGAAATAATTACTCCTATGAACAAGGTGCTGATCAAGGTTATTCAGACGATAGCAATAATAGTTCTGAGTATAATAACTCAGAGTATGAAAATTACTGAGTGCTTTTTAAGCATGAAGGAATATCGTGATGCTTGTTAGATTACACATAGATGATTTTTTTTCAAAAATATATAGAAATATGTTTTTATTACCTATTCTGTGTGGTTTCATATGGCTAAATTTAACATCTTGTGGTCCAACTATAGATCCTGACATTCCAAATTTATGTGCATTGAGTTGTAATAACGGGTTTATACTTCCTCCTGAATCGAAATTGAGCAAATATGAAATTGAACCCATTAATGATAGTGTCGAGACTACATGTAACTTTGATCCTGGTCCTGATAATGAGAAAAAGCCGCCATCTGGTTCTAATCCTTCCTTCGCACAATTTCGTATCAAAAAAATCCCTAAAGCAGGACTTAATATAGGTGCTGAATCTGGAGGTGAAGGAGAGACATTTCCTTCACCTTTAGCTCGAGTGCGTTTGCATTTTTCTACAACTGGTCCTGTATTTGATAAGGCTACAATAAATAGAAAAGATCAAGAGGAGATATTAAAAAAGCATGAATATTCCGGGATTATCACCCCATCGAATCAATGGTGTTCTGATGTTTGTGGTATGGCTACATTAGAGGTATGGCTTGCTTGTCCTAAACCTGGTGAGACTACATCAGGTAATCTTCGAGTGTCTAGTGGTATGCATACTGCTTCGGTAAGCTTTGCAATAGAAAATACCTTCGCAGCTCCAGAAGAAACAGAAGAAACAGAAACACCAGGAGAAGGAGCGCCTTCAGGAGGAGAAGAATTACTACCAGGAGCGCCTGTGACAGCTACTTTGTCATCTATGAGTGCCACGCGAGCATCTCTAGGATTTTTTCGTCTTGAGGGCTTGGATTTAAGACGCTATTTTAAAGAATACAGTAGTAAACTGTACAATCGTTAAGTAATATAAAAGTTATGGAAACTTTGTATTAGCTGTGATGGGATCACTGCAGGAGTGTTGGGTGATGTGGAAAAACGTATTAAAGGATAAACGCTTAAGTCGTGAGCAAGAGCTTGTGGTCAAGCACTTTGAAGAGGCTCCAAAGAGCCGTCATTTTTATCCTATGGCTAAGTTACTCAAGGACTTTGGTTTTAAAGATGAAGCCACAGAGATGTTGATGGTAGGGGTGAGTGAGCATCCTCATTTTACTGTGGCTCGAGTGCTATTGGTCAATGAGCTATGGTCTAAGGGTTTGTTTGTGTTAGCTTGGAAGATCCTTCAAGATCCTAATTGTGGAAGTATTGAAGACAACGTATTAGCTTATACGTTGAAGTTTAAGTTATCAGTGGTACTTGGTTATGAGGCAGATGCTCGAACGGCTTTGGCTCATCTTCAGGAGTTTTTAACACTAGATAGTACGACCGTAGAACTTGTAAAGCAATACTCCTTATCGGGTATGACAGCTACACGCACAACGCTGCTTAGCATCTTTGATCCCTCTAGTATCGAACTACCTAGTTCATATGATGGATTGTATGATCTAGAGAGTGGCGATGCTCATCACACTTCCTATAATGATAATGGTGATTCATCACTTTCTGTGCCTAAAATAACAGCTGAGTTTCATGCCGTACCACTGCGAGATGTTTTTGCTGCCGATGGTGATCCATCGCATATGTGGGATGGTAAAAAGATGGGTGTTGAGCTTGACTCTCTTACTTTGGCTGAGATCTTTGAAAAGCAGCATTGTTATAGTAAAGCCCTCGAGGTGTATAAGCGTTTATCAGCTTCTGCTCCGGGTCATGATGGGTTGCGCAAGAAAATCTTGTTGCTTGAACGAAAGTGTAAAGAACAAGAACTATCTCATTTTACAGATGTGGATGATCTTATTTCGACTTTGGAGGATAAAGAGTTGATGGATCGTAAGCAGCAATTTTTAAAAGGTATGTTAGAAAATGTCGTCTCTTTAGGTGAAAGATCAAATTTCTCTAATCAAGACCACAGTGTTTCCACGTCTTTGTCGGCAGATGCCTCATCTTGAGACGCCTTTTCAAAATGATGTTACCCACAAACCAATGGATTACGTATAAGATAAAATCGGCTAAGATAGTGTATGTTTATCATGGAGGTCGATATGATAAGAAGAAATTCTTACAATGAAGAGTTTAAACGTGATTCTGTCCGCCTAAGTGAGAAGTATGGAGTCAAAACCGCTGCAAAGAAACTAAGAGTTCCTGCGTCCTGTTTATATAGCTGGAGACGTATATTCCTTGACATCAAAGCTCCTAAGCATGGAGAGACTCACAGCTATGGTGATCTTCTTAAAGAGATTAAAACTCTTAAGAAAGAACTGAGTGTGGCTAGCAATGCGTTCTACGCTAATAAAAACAGCAGTGATCTTATCGCAAGACCATCTCAGATGTATGTCATTATTCAAATGACAAAGAACAATAACGAAAAGCATTCATTTAAAGCTTTATGCCAACAATTCGACGTTGCACCTTCAGGTTTCTACCAGTGGAAGCTTGATCAAAACAAAGGACTATCAAGCCGTCAACGTAAAAATAGTATTAAGACAGCTATTAAAACACTGTTTGATGAATCAAATGGTACTTATGGATCTCCCAGGATCTTTAATGCCCTTAGAGCTTCTGGGAAGTTGGTTTGTAAGAACACTGTATCTAAATACATGAAAGAAATGGGGTTAAATGCAAATCCTAAGAAAAAAAGAAAACATACTGTTACTACTGACTCAGATGATAACTTGTCTATTGCTGAAAGAACGTTTGAAGTAGAGAATCCAAAAACTTATCCTCAAGCACCAGGAGAGATTTTAGCTGGAGATATCACTTATGTAAAGCTATCCAATGGTAAACGTATCTACCTTGCTGTTGTGTTAGATATATTTAACCGAGAGGTTCTAGGGTGGTCCCTAAGTACAAGCCTAGAAATTTCTTTGATGCTCAATGCGATGATCAATGCTCTAAAGAAAACGCCTGAAAATCCCATGATAACCTTTGATTCAGACCGAGGTAGTCAATATGCAAGCAAAGTATTCAAAAGTTTTTTCGATGGACATGAAATCCTTCCTAGTATAAGTCGTCGAGGAAATTACTATAATAATGCTTATGTGGCAGCTTTTTTTAGCACACTAAAAAAAGAAAATATACGTAGATATAAAACGGATTGTCAACAAACGATGAAATTACAATTATTTGAATATATCGACGGGTGGTACAATTGCCAGAGGCTCCATTCTTCCCTTGACTACCAAACTCCGGTTCAATACCGAGAATCTTACAACCCTTCAGAGAAAGCTAACGGCTAAAAACCTCATGCCCTTGACAATCCAGGTGGAAGAAGATGTTAGAGACGTCAAACCGTTCATCCCATCGATTTAAAATAAGTAATGTATCATATTGAGGCAGTGAATTTCAGTTTGAAGAAAGATTGCTGATACATTAATAATAATCCATGGTTTCTGGGTAAATCAAAAATAAGTGATTTTTTTATATACAAGATCACTTGCATTGTCTTATGTAAATATAAATAAGAATGCACTCAAGGTCTTTTTTTATTTTCAAAAAAGACTATATGAGGTTAACTAGAGAAGGTACTGGGAATGGTCTAAAAAATTGGCTTTCGGATCGGACAAAACGGCTATTAGCTTAATAAATAAACGATTTTACCGATAAGAGGTCTTGCTTGCTCTTTTTTAAAACTATCTGACATCATCTTGGTGATTTATCAGTAAAGATTAGTCATAAAAACGTGTGGAATAAAGGTTATTATGATCTTTGAAAAAATTTATAAGAAACATTTATTATTGTCAGTTATCTATTTATTTCTCTTTGGTTGTAATAGTCCAGTTGAAAGTAGAGGGGGAATAGCTTCAGCAGAAAAAGCAATAGAAGCACTTTCTCAAGATGACGCCGATGCTAAGGCTAGTAAAACACCGACTTCTGCCGGTGCACCTCCTGGTGGTATTCCTCCTGGTGGTATTCCTCCTGGTGGCATCCCTCCTGGTGGCATCCCTCCTGGTGGTACTCCTCCTGGTGGCATCCCTCCTGGTGGCACTCCTCCTGGTGGTACTCCCCCTGGTGGTACTCCTCCTGGTGGTACTCCCCCTGGTGGTACTCCTCCTGGTGGTACTCCTCCTGGTGGTACTCCTCCTGGTGGTACTCCTCCTGGTGGCACTCCTCCTGGTGGTACTCCCCCTGGTGGTACTCCCCCTGGTGGTACTCCTCCTGGTGGTACTCCCCCTGGTGGTACTCCCCCTGGTGGTACTCCTCCTGG
>JGIcombinedJ30088_10000494_pt1 | contig 42582 bp, 38 predicted proteins | sample PinacodermPK_FD_30088 | JGI IMG/M metagenome (IMG submission 30088)
GAGCGACGGGAGGGGCGGTCGCGCAGGGAAGCGTGGGGGCGGGCACGGGCGCGTCGGTGGCGCAGCTGCTGGGCGTGGAGCGGAGACTGAAGGGGGGCGTGGGGACGGCGAGCCTGGTGGGGCCGCGGGGACTGGTGGTGGGGGCGCTGGCCGTAACGAACTCGGTGGGGGCGATCGTCGACCCGGAGACCGGGGAGCTGGTGGCAGGGCCGCGGGGCGAGGGGGAGGGCGAGATGCGGACGCCGGAGCAGGCGGTAGTCGAGCGCGTGGAGGAGGAGGGGAGCCGGGAGAACACGACGCTGGTGTGCATCGCGACGAACGCCGCCATCGAGCACATCGGCGTTCAGCGGCTGGCCGTGCACGCCCACGACGGGCTGGCGCGCACGATCATCCCCGCGCACACGCTCGGCGACGGGGACGTGGCCTTCGCGCTGACCACGGGGGAGGCCGCGACGGAACCGCAGGACCTCACGACGCTGGGCCTGATGGCGATGCTGACGGTCGAGCGAGCGGTCGTGCGGAGCGTAAGGCTGGCGGAGGGGCTGGCGGGGGTGCCGTCGGCGGGGGAGTGGCGGGGGACTTAAAGCAAACGGGGGTTGACAACCCTCGCGCGGATCGCGACGATCCCGCTTGCCGTCGATCCGTTCGCGGGCGGCGAGCCTGGGAAACGAGTCTACGCACGCTCTAGTCCGCCTGGACCCGCAGGGCCGGTACGGATGGCGAGCCGCGGTCAGCAAGCACCTTGCTCCCGGTTCTACCGTTCCGCGCCCCGCCGAACCCGGCGAGGGCGTTTTTCGTGGGAGGGAGCGCCGGTGCGCACAATGCTGGTCGCCAAGATTCACGGAGCCACGGTTACCGAGGCCAACCTTGAGTACGAGGGGTCGATCACGCTCGACCCCATCCTGATGGACGCCGTTGGGCTGATCCCGAACGAGCAGGTTCACGTGCTGGACCTGACGAACGGGGCGCGCCTCGAGACGTATGCGATCGTCGGGCGCGAAGGCAGCGGCGAGGTCTGCATTAACGGAGCGGCCGCGCACCTCGTGGACGAGGGCGACAAGGTCATCATCCTGAGCTACCACCAGATGGACGACGCGGATGCGCGCGACCTCGCGCCACGCATCGTCTACCTGGGCGAAGACAACGTCATCGAGCGGCGCGCGCGGGGCGAAGGGATTCGCCACCGCGAAGGCGAGCCAGTCAGCGCGAACTGAGGAGGAAACGATGGGACGTCTTTCTATCCACAAACTGACGGAATGGAAGCGCGAGGGCCGTCGCTTCGCGATGCTGACGGCGTACGACTACGCGATGGCGCGGCTCGTCGAGCAGGCGGGTGCGCCCGTGATCCTCGTGGGGGACTCGCTCGGCACGGTGATGCTGGGCCACGACTCCACGGTGCCGGTCACGATGGACGACATCCTGCACCACACGAAGGCGGTCATTCGGGGCACGGAGCGCTGCCTGGTGGTGGCGGACATGCCCTTCATGAGCTACCAGGCGAATCCCGACGAGGCGGTCGCGAACGCCGGTCGCCTGCTGCAGGCAGGGGCCGGGGCGGTGAAGCTGGAGGGCGGCAGCGAGGTGGCGCCGCTGGTGCGGCGGATGGTGTCGGCCGGGATCCCCGTGATGGGGCACCTGGGCCTGACGCCGCAGTCGGTGAACCAGTTCGGCGGACACAAGGTGCAGGGCAAGACGCCGGCGGCGGCCGCGCGCCTCATCGGCGATGCGCGGGCGCTGGAGGAGGCGGGCGCCTTCGCCGTGGTGCTGGAGACGATCCCGGCGCCCCTCGCGAAGATGGTGACGGAGCGCATCGGGGTGCCCACCATCGGCATCGGGGCGGGGCCGGAGTGCGACGGCCAGGTGCAGGTGCTGCACGACATGCTGGGGCTGTTCGACGACCAGCGGCAATTCCGGCACGCGAAGCGCTACGCCGTGCTGGGGGAGACCATCCGCGAGGCTATCCGCGACTACGTGGCGGATGTCGAGGAGGGCGCCTTCCCAACGGAAGAGGAGAGCTTCCCGATGGCCGAGGAGACGATGGGCGAGCTGCGCCAGGGCGCCAGCACGCCCGCCTGAACCTGCGCCCGCGGGGTCGCGCGTGAAGATTCTGCAGACACCCGCGGAGATGCGCGCCTGGCGCGCGGCCCATCCGGGCAGCCTTGGGCTGACGCCGACGATGGGGTACCTGCACGATGGGCACCTGGCCCTCGCGCGGCGTTCGGTGGCGGAGAACGACGTCTCGGCAGCGAGCATCTTCGTGAACCCGGCTCAGTTCGGCCCGGGCGAGGACTACGAGCGCTACCCGCGCGACGAGGAGCGCGACCTCGCGCTCCTGCGCGATGCGGGCATCGACGCGGTCTACCTGCCGGGGGTCGAGGCGATGTACCCGGAGGGGTACCAGACGTACGTGACGGTCGAGGGGCTGGCGCAGGGGCTGGAGGGGGCGTCGCGGCCGGTGCACTTCCGGGGGGTGGCGACCGTGGTAACAAAGCTGCTGAACGTGGTGCGTCCCGACCGCGCGTACTTCGGGAAGAAGGACGCGCAGCAGCTGCGGGTCATCCGGCGGCTCGTGCGCGACCTCGACCTGCCGGTGGAGATCGTGGCCTGCGAGACGGTGCGGGAGGCGGACGGGCTGGCGATGAGCAGTCGCAACGCCTACCTCACGCCGGAGCAGCGGGCGGCGGCGAGCGTGTTGTCGCGGGCGCTGCGGTGGGCGGAGGAGCTGTACGCAGACGGGGTGCGGGACGCAGAGTCGCTGCGGGCGGGAGTGCGGGCGGTGGTGGGGTCTGAGCCGCTGGGGGAGCTCGACTATGTCTCGGTGGCGGACTCGGAGACGCTGGCGGAGGTCGAGGGGGAGGTGGCGGGGGAGGGGCTGCTCTCGCTGGCCGTGCGCTTCGGGGCGGTGCGGCTCATCGACAACGTGACTCTGGGGGAGGAAAAGGGAGGCGACGGCTTATCGGGGTCTTAGGGCGCCTCCGGTACGTTAGGGGAGACAGGCGATGACGAACCCTCGACGGCGGCGGCGACCAGCACGATTCACGAGGCGCGACTTCCTCGCCACGTTCGGCCTGGGCGGGGTCGCCATCACGCTCGCGGCGGCATGCGGAGGGTCGGAGGGAAGCGGAGTTCCTGCAGCGCCGAGCACGGTCCCCGCGGAGGGGGCGGCGGCGACAGGCGGGGCGTCTGACACGCCCGTTTGCGTCCTCACTCCCGAGGCAACCGAGGGGCCGTTCTACTTCGACACGGAGATGCTGCGGCGCGACATCACGGAAGACCGCGTCGGGGCGCCGCTCACAATGGGGATCCGCGTGATGCGGGTGGGGGAAACGTGCGAACCGCTGCCGGACGCCCTCGTCGATATCTGGCACACCGACGCCGGAGGCGCCTACTCCGGGTACGGCGGGCGGCCCGGGGGACTGGATACATCCGGCGAGACGTTCCTCCGCGGAATCCAGGTGACCGATGGCGACGGCGTTGCGAGCTTCGAGACTATCTATCCGGGGTGGTATCCCGGCCGGACGGTGCACATCCACTTCAAGGTTCACCATGCGGGCACGACCTTTGCGACGTCGCAGTTCTACTTCGACGACGACACCACGGACCAGGTCTACCTCCAGACGCCCTACCGTGACCGACCGAACCGCTCGACGCGCAACGACAACGACGACGTGCTGCGGGGCGACCCCGCTGAGGCGAACCTGCTGGCGTCGGTGGTCGAGGATGGCGATGGCTACGCGGGGACCATCACAGTAGGGGTAGCCGTCCCGCGAGGGTGATTCGCGGTGGGGTAGTGGCGGAGGAGGGGCGGAGGGCGCTGCTACACTGGCGCTCATGGTTTCGCTGGCCTCCCCTTCGACGGGCTCGTTCAAGCTGAGCGCCGACTTCCAGCCGACGGGCGACCAGCCGCAGGCGATCGAGCAACTGATCGCCGGGCTCAAGCGGGGGGATCGCTACCAGACGCTGCTGGGGGCGACGGGGTCGGGGAAGACGTTCACGATCGCGAACGTGGTGGAGGAGGTGGGGCGGCCGACGCTGGTGCTGGCGCACAACAAGACGCTGGCGGCGCAGCTCTGCGCGGAGCTGAAGGAGTTCTTCCCCGAGAACTCGGTCGAGTACTTCGTGAGCTACTACGACTACTACCAGCCGGAGGCATACATCCCGCGCAGCGACACGTACATCGCCAAGGACGCGGACATCAACGACGAGATCGACAAGCTGCGGCACGCGGCCACGCGATCGCTGTTCACCCGGCGGGACGTGATCATCGTGGCGAGCGTGAGCTGCATCTACGGCCTGGGGGAGCCCTCGGACTACCAGCAGTTCATCCTGGGGATGCGGGTGGGGGAGCGGCTGGACCGTCGCGACGTGCTGCGGCGGATGGTGGAGATGCAGTACGAGCGGAACGACCAGAACGTGGTGCGGGGGCGCTTCCGGATGCGGGGCGACTCGCTCACGATCCTGCCCAGCTACGAGGAGCTGGCGGTCCGCATCGACTTCTGGGACGACGAGGTGGAGCGCATCAGCGAGCTGGACCCGCTGACGGGCGAGATCGTGGCGGAGCGGCAAGAGATCGACATCTTCCCGGCGAAGCACTTCGTGACGAGCAAGGACAACCTCGACGATGCACTCAAGGCGATCGAGACGGAGCTGCAGGACCAGCTCGCCTTCCTGAAGGAGCAGGGGAAGATCCTGGAGGCGGCCCGGCTCGAGGAGCGCACGCACTACGACCTGGAGACGCTGCGGGAGACGGGCTACTGCGCGGGAATCGAGAACTACTCGCGGCACCTGCAGACGCGGCCGGCGGGGGCGACGCCGTGGTGCCTGCTCGACTACTTCCCGGACGACTGGCTGCTGATCGTGGACGAGTCGCACATGACGATCCCGCAGGTGCAGGGACAGTTCTTCGGAGACCGCTCGCGCAAGCAGACGCTGGTGGAGTTCGGGTTCCGGCTGCCGAGCGCGCTGGACAACCGACCGCTCACGTTCGAGGAGTTCGACCAGCACATCAACCAGGCCATCTTCGTGAGCGCGACGCCGGCGCAGTACGAGCTGGACCAGTCGACGCAGGTGGCGCAGCAGGTGATCCGTCCGACGGGCGTGCTCGACCCGGTGGTGGAGGTGCGGTCGACGGACGGGCAGATCGACGACCTGCTGGCGGAGATCCAGGCGACGACGGCGAAGGGTCAGCGCATCCTGGTGACGACGCTGACGAAGAAGATGGCGGAGGACCTGGCCGACTACCTGACGGAAATGGGCGTGAAGACGCACTACCTCCACTCGGAGGTGGAGACGCTGGATCGGGTGGAGATCCTGCGGGACCTGCGGCTGGGCGTGTACGACGTGGTGGTGGGGATCAACCTGCTGCGGGAGGGGCTGGACCTGCCCGAGGTCTCGCTGGTGGCGATCCTCGATGCGGACAAGGAGGGGTATCTGCGCTCGAACCGCTCGCTGATCCAGACGATCGGGCGGGCGGCGCGACACATCGAGGGGCGGGTCGTGATGTACGCGGACCATGTGACGGCGAGCATGCGCACGGCGCTCGACGAGACGGAGCGGCGGCGGGGCATCCAGGAGGCCTACAACCGCGAGCACGGCCTGGAGGCGTCGACGATCACGAAGGCGATCCGGGACATCACGGACCACGTGCGTGAGGTGGCGGAGGAGCCGGTCGAGTACGACGCGGGCGTCCCGGCAGGGATGGCGCCGGACGAGCTGCTGCGGATGATCAAGGAGCTGGAGCGGGAGATGAAGGGGGCGGCGAAGAACCTGGAGTTCGAGAAGGCGGCGGCCCTACGCGACCGAATCGTGGAGCTGCGGCGGGAGCTGGTGGGGTCGGAGAGCGAGGAGCTGGAGGCGTTCGCGGAGGTAGCGGGGCGGAGCGGGCCGGTGCGCTACGGGCGCAGCCAGGCGGGGGGTCGCAACCGGCGGCGGCGTTTCAAACGGGGGTAGGCGCCCGTCGCGGTCCAGTCACGCGGCGTTTCGGAACAGGGCGTAGGCTCTGGGAAAGCAACAACGAGGGGTTCCGCATGCCCAGCCGCCGAGCATCCATCGCCCTGACAGCCGAAGAGCAGGAGCAGTTCCTGAACGACGGCTGGACGTTACAGGTGGCGACGAACGGGCCGGGCGGATTCCCCCACCTGGCGCCGATGTGGTACGTGATGATCGACGGGGTGATCCACTTCACGACGTTCGGGAAGAGCCAGAAGATTCTGAACCTGCAGCGTGACCCACGAATTTCGGTGATGCTGGAGTCGGGGGAGGCCTACGAAGAGCTGCGGGGGCTCGTGATCCGAGGCGCCGGCGAGGTGGATACCGACGTCCAGACGACGGCCACGGTGATGTCGGTCGTGGCGAACAAGTACCGCGGGCTGCCCATCCCGACGGACACGCCGGAGGAGGCGCTGCCGGCAGCGGCGAAGCGCGTCACCGTGCGTGTGCGGCCGGAGCGCATCTACAGCTGGGATCACACGAAGCTGGGCGGGCACTACTAGATCCGGCCGTCCAGGCGCGTGTGCGCCCAGTGGGTGATGGCGACAGCGAGGGCGTCGGCGGCATCGGAGGGGCTGGGCGGTTCGGGCAGGCCCAGTTCGATGGCCACCATCTTGGCTATCTGCACCTTGTCACTCTGTCCGTAGCCGCCCACCTGGGTCTTGATGACGGCGGGGGCGTACTCGTGCACTTCGAGGCCGGAGTCGGCGAGGGCGAGGATGGCGGCGGCGCGGGCGTGGCCGAGAGCGAGCGCGGAGCGCGCGTTCGAGCCGACGAAGGAGGCCTCGACGGCGCCAACCTCGGGTGACCACTGGGCGAGGGCCTTGCGCAGGCCGTCGCGGATGAGGACGAGGCGCCGGGCGAGGCTGTCGGCAGAACGGGTGCGGACGACGCCGTGGGCGACGTGGCGGCACTCGTCGCCATCGATGTCGACGATGCCGTAGCCGGTGGCGTTCAGGCCGGGATCGATGCCAGCAATGCGCATGGCCGCACTCTACGACGGCGCGCCGGGGAGCGCCGAGGGGCCTGTGGCAGCGGGAAGACGCTAGCCGGCGTACTGGGCGAGGAGCTCCTCGTCGAAGTCGGCGTTGGAGTAGACGCGCTGCACGTCTTCGAGCTCCTCGAGCCCGTCGAGGAGGCGGAGGGTCTGGGCGGCCGGCCCCTTCTCCAGCGAAATGGGGGTGGTGGGCACCATCGAGAGGTCGGCGTGCTCGACGTGGTAGCCCGCTTCGGCGAGGGCCTGGCGAACGGGCTCAAGGTCGCCCGGGGCGGTCTGGACCTCGACCGAGTCGCCGGAGGTCTCGACATCCTCGGCGCCGGCCTCGATAGCGGCGAGGGCGATCTCGTCCTCGTCGTGGCCATCGACGGAGACGGAAAGGGCGCCGCGGGACTCGAACTGCCAGGCGACGGAGCCGTTCTCGCCGAGGTTGCCACCGGCGCGTGTGAACTCGTGGCGGATGGCGGCGACGGTGCGGTTGCGGTTGTCGGTGACGGCCGTGATGAGGATGGCGGCGCCACCGGGTCCATAGCCCTCGTAGCTGACCTCGATCAGCTGATCGCTGTCACCGCCGCCGGTGGCCTTGGCGATGGCGCGGCTGATGTTGTCGTTGGGCATGTTGGCGGCCTTCGCCCGCTGGACGGCGAGGCGCAGCTTGAAGTTGGTATCGGGATCGGGACCACCGTCCCTGGCGGCGAGTTGGAGTTCCTTGGCAAGCTTGGTGAAGAGGGCGCCGCGCTTGTTATCGGCGGCTTCCTTCTTCCGCTTGATGGTCGACCATTTCGAGTGGCCAGACATGGGACCGTCCTCCGGATTTGGTCAGCTTCGAGTGTAGCGCAACGCCCGGGCGTTATTCGCTCCAGGCGGCGTTGAAGCGCTGGCCGAGGGCGTCGATGACGTGGTGGTCGGTGAAGTTGGCCTGGAGCGGGCTGACGCTGACGTACTTGTGCATGATCGCCCAGATGTCGGTGCCGGGGGGCGGGTCGAGGGGGGTGGGCTCAAAGGGGCCGCGGGTGAGGATGCCCTTCGTCTCGCCCTGGACTTCCAGGTGGAAGTAGCCGCGCCGGGCGACACGGGTGACGAGGATGCCCTTGATCTCCTCGAAGGGGACGAGGGGGATGTTGACGTTGAGGAAGACGGACTTGGGCAGGCGGCCCTCGATCTCCTCGCGGCAGAAGATGGCGGCGACGCGCTCGGCAGTGTCCCAGTCGACCTCGGCGCGAGGGTCCATCGCGTAGGAGATGGCGAGCGAGGTGATGCCGCGGTAGTGGCTCTGGAGGGCGGCGCCGACGGTGCCGCTGGCGGTGAGGTCGTTGCCGATGTTCGCGCCCCGGTTGATGCCGGAAACGAGCAGGTCGGGTTCCTCGTCGAGGACGCCGTTGAGGCCGACGATGACGGCGGAGGCGGGCGAACCGTTGACGTACCAGGCGTCGACGCCGGGGACGGGCGGATCCTCGATGCGGGTCCAGTTGAGCTCCTGGCGGAGGGTGAGGCTGCCGCCCACGGCGCTCTGGTTCTTCTCGGGGGCGACCACGGTAACCTCGCAGCCGAGGGACGTGCAGGCGCGGGCCAGCGCCCAGAGTCCGGGCGATTCGTAGCCGTCGTCGTTACTGAGGAGGATGCGGCGGGGCATCGCGAGGCGATGCTACGCGAACGCCTGGTTAGCGGCTGCGGGCGGCGGCCATCGGGTCGGTCAGCCGGTGGGCCTGGCGAACCACTCGTCGAGCGTCTCGCGGATGCCTTCGCCCATGATCTCGAAGGTCATGCCGACCTCGTTCGTGACGAAGGCGGAGTTCGGGCCGAGGTCCCAGATAGTCATGCCGAGGGTCTGGAGGCGCTCGGCCTCGGCGCGGACGTCTTCGACGATGTAGCCGACGTGGTGGAGGCGGGGACCCTGGTCGGCGGCGAAGAAGCCGCTCCCGTGACCGTTGACAAGCTCGACGAAGGGAGGGCCCTGGCGGGAGTAGACGGCCTGCATCTCATCGCGGGTGCGGCCTTCCGGGGTATCCATCTCCCGCGTCATGGACCAGACGGAGGTCCAGTCGACGTTGAGGGCGGGGCCGAGCAGGTCCATGGCCCCGGGCAGGTCGGGCACGGCCATGGCGAAGTGGAAGATGCCCCCGGAGGGGATGTCGTAGGGGCTGATGATGTCCTCGAAGGTCATCGCGTTTCTCCTTCGTCCCGGTAGACGATGTCGTCGGTCGAGTGGGAGCCCTCGGTGAAGCCGAGGCCGGGCGGGTCCCAGACCTCGGTGACCTTCACGACGCGGTCCATGTCGTGGATGACGACGCGGTCGGTGAACTTCCAGACGCCGTCGCGCCGCTCGAAGCGGTCGACGTAGCGGCCGCCCCAGCGGTAGTCGGTGTCGGGCTCGCCGTTCTCGCCGGGGGCGCGGTGGTTGGCCTGGGCGTAGGCGTCGCCCTTCGCGGTGTCGCCGTCGACCTCGACCCAGACGTTGGTGGTGACGTGCTGGGTCATCTTGAAACGGGAGAGGCCGACCATGACGTTCTTCACGAAGTCGTCGCGGATCTCCCGGTTGCGGGTGGTGATGTGGGCATCCTCGTGGAAACAGGAGCGGAGGAGCTCGGGGTCGAGGCGGTCGACGCCACGGGCGTAGCGGAAGTAGAGGTTGCGCAGCTCGATCTCGTCGAGCACACGCTGGAGGGCATCCTGGTCGAGTTCGGGCACGGCGGACTCCTTTCGCTACGTGCTAGACGGCGCGAATCCCATCGATGACGAGGCCCACGGCGCGGAAGATGAGGACAGCGCCGATCACCCGCGCAAGGATGGGAACAACGGGGGTGGACCGTCCGGAGAGGGCGAAGACGCCGGCGGACACCGCAGCCACAACGATGAGGGTGGCGAGGACCGTCTGCGGTTCGCCCTTGTCGGCGGAACGGGTGAGGACGGCGGCGAAGGCGGCGGGGCTGGCGAGAAGGGGGAAGGCGAAGGGGAAGAGGGCGCCCTTCCAGCCGTCCTCGACGGGGAAGGAGAAGGGGCCGAAGAGGATGAAGGCAGCCCCCGTGACCGCCATGACGATGCCGGCGGAGATGCGGAAGGTCTCGGGTTCGAGCTGGAGAGCATCAAGGAACGCGTCGGCGGCGAACGTGGCGGCGAGGAGGAGGGCGGCGCCGGCGACGAAGGCGACGGCGGCGACTTTCGGATCGAGGCGGCGGTCGACGGCACGGTTGATCGTGGCGAGGACCGCGGGCGGGTTAATCGCGGCGAAGATGAGGAGAATGGTTATGCCGATGCCGCTCATGGGGCGTCCTCCTCGCGCGCAAGGATAGCCCCTGTGAGGGCGAGACCGGAAAGCGCGTGCTGCTGGTCGTCCATGCGGGTGAGGCCGTCGCGGAACCAGCCGCCGGCGGTGAGGGCGGGGCTGGGCCAGTCCGCGCTCTGCGCGGCGGTGACCTGGCGGTCGGCGAGGATGCCGGCGCCGCAGATGGCCCGTTCGGCGAGTTTCGGCTCGAGATCGGCGAGGCGCTCGTCGGTGCTGGCGAGGCGCCACATGGAGGTCAGCCCCTCGACCCACGTGCCGAGGCCGGCGGCGCGCGTCAGCTGGCCGTGGAAGGGCTCGTTGATGGGGCCGCCGGTGCGCTGCGACTCAACGCGGATGAGGAAGCCGAAGCGCTCGGCAAGGGCGCGGGCGTACTCGATGTGGTGCTCCTCCAGGGGCCAGTCAGCCATCTCAGAGAGGCTGTAGGCGGCCCACTGGTCGGGCCAGGGCGGGAAGTCGAGCTCCTCGACCTCGTCGCGGTGGAGGGCGAGGTAGTCGGCGATGCGCCAGGAGGGTTCGTCCCAGCCGTCCTCGGGGAAGTGGCGGTGCATCTGGGCAAGCGCCCAGAGCGCCTCGCCGGTGGCGTAGCGCGAGCGGACGGCGGGGTTGGGGGCGCCGGTGGCGGGGTCCCAGTAGTTCAGCATGGCGCCGTCGGGGAGCTGCATGACGACGAGGAAGCGGGCGAGCCGGCGCATGAGGTCGTCGTAGAGCGGGTCGTCGGTGGCGAGCCGGCGCTGCGTCAGGCCGGCGAGCATGAGCGAGCTGGCGCCGAGCTTCACGAGGCCCGTCTCGGGGTTACGCAGGGCGACCCAGTCGTCGTGCTCGATGAGGTTCGCCTGCATCCAGGCCGTTCCGCGGTCGGCGGCGTGCAGACGGGAGAGGTCGCCGAGGGCGGCGGCCTGGTAGAGCGACATGGTGACGCCCGCGTGGCGGACGACGTTGTAGTCATCGGAAAGGGTGTCGGCCTCGCGGTCGTACTCGTAGACGTAGCGGCCGTCGGGGTACTGGGCGACTTCGATCCAGGTGGCGGAGGCGCCGGCGGCGGCTTCGAGCGACTCGGGGGTGATCTCGGGGCAGTGCTGGGGGGCGGCCACGGTGACGCGCAGCAGGGCGAGGCCGACCGCACAGACCGCGAGCGTGAGGCCGGCGGCCGTGATCACGTGGAGCCCTGCTCCGCCTGGAAGTTGAGCCGGTGGCCAACGGTAGGCCAGTTATCGAAGGCGATGAGCTGGCCCATCGCGCCCATGGTGACGTAGAGCGTGCGCAGGTCGGGGCCGGCAAAGCAGGCGTTGGTGGTGACGCGGTCGGGGAGGGGGTGGTGCTGGACGGTGGCGCCGTCGGGGGAGATGGAGGTGATGCCACCGTTGATGATGGTCGCCACGATGACGTTGCCCTCGCCGTCGACGCACATGGAGTCGCACATGGCGAAGTTGTGGGGCGGGGCGCCGGGGACGGTGGCGACGACGTGGCGGTCGCCGATCTCGCCGGGGGCGGTGATATCGAAGGCCCAGAGGCGGCCGGTGGGGGTCTCGGCCACGTAGAGGGTGCGCTCGTCGGGGCTGAGGCCGATGCCGTTGGGCGCCTCGAGGGGGAAGATGATCTCGCGGATGAAGTCGCCCGTGGGGGAAGCGTAGAAGACGCCGGTGATATCGCGGCTGCGACCGTGACGCTTGCCGTGGTCGGTGAAGTAGAAGTTGCCCTCGCGGTCGAAGACGAGGTCGTTGGGACCCTTCAGGGGCTCGCCGTCGCACTCGCGGTAGATGGTCGTAACCTCGGAGCCGTCCGCGCTGACGCGCTGGATCTGGCCGCCGATGTAATCGTCGCCCTCGGGGCGGTTGCCGGGGGAGATCATGCGCTGGCCGCTGGCGGTGCGGCTCTCGGACCAGAGGAAGCCGCCGTTCTGCGTGACGTAGATGGCGCCGTCGGGACCGATGGCGGCGCCGTTGGGGCCGCCGCCGGTGGTCGCGAAGGTCTCCCTGCGGGAGCCGTCCGGCGAGACGCGGGTGAGCGTACCAGCGCGGATCTCGGTGAAGAGGATGTCGCCGTCGGGGAGCTCAAGGGGCCCCTCGGCGAACTCGATGTCGGTGGCGACGACGCGGTATTCCATGGGGGTGCTCCTTTGCGTCCGCGCCTCCCGGGCGGCAGGCGCTAGCCGACAGCGCCCTCGGCGCGGAGGGCGGCGATGCGGTCGGCATCGTAGCCGATGGAGGCGAGCACCTCGTCGGTGTGCTCGCCATTGAGGGGCGCGCCGCGCTGGACGCTTCCGGGGGTTTCGCTGAGCTTGGGCCCGACCCCGACCTGCTGCACTGGTCCCGCCGGGGTATCGACGGTGACGACCATCTCGCGGGCGAGGTTGTGGGGGTCGGTGACGATGTTCTCCTGCTCCAGGACAGGGGCGGCGCAGATGTCGTGCTCCGACATGATCGCCATCCACTCGTCGGCGGTCTTCGTGGCGAAGACGGCCTCGAAGCGCTCGCGCATGGCGGGCCAGACGGACTCTTCGTGCTGTTTGCCGAGGAACTCTTCGGTGCCGAGGGTGCGGCAGAGGGCATCGTAGAAGTGCGGCTCGATGCTGCCGATGGAGAACCAGCGGCCGTCGCCGCACTTGTAGGTGTCGTACCAGGGGCGGGCCCCGGTGAGGAAGCCTTCGCCGGGGCGAAGGGGCGTGCCGGTCGAGAAGAAGCCGGTCATGGCGGCCGTCATGAGGGAGAGGACGCCGTCGCTCATGGCGATGTCGACGGCCTGGCCGCGGCCGGTGTGCTCGCGCGCGAGGAGGGCGGTGCAGATGGCGAAGGCGGCCATGAGTCCGCCGCCGGCGAAGTCAGCGAGCAGGTTGACAGGGATGGCGGGGGCGGCGCCGGGGCGGCCGATGACGCCAAGGGCGCCGCCGATGGAGATGTAGTTGATGTCATGGCCGACGAGGTTGCTGTAGGGGCCGGTCTGGCCAAAGCCGGAGAGGGAGCAGTAGACGATGCGGGGGTTGATTTCCGAGACGGTCTCGTAGTCGACACCGAGGCGGTTCACGACGCCGGGGCGGAAGCCTTCGAGGACGACGTCGGCGCCACGGACGAGCTCGTAGAAAACCTCGCGTGCGGCCTCGTTCTTGAGGTTGAGGGCGATGGAGCGCTTGCCGCGGCCGAGGGCGTTGTAGGCGGCGGCGCGCTTCGCCGCTTCGGGGTCGGCGGCGGGACCGCCGAGCTTGGCGTTGGCGCCGGGCACGGCCTCGACGAGGGTAACGTCGGCGCCGAAGTCGGCGAGGAGCATCGAGCAGTAGGGGCCGGGCGCGAGGCGGGAGAGGTCGAGGACCTTGATGCCGTCGAGAGCCATGGCCATGTGGAGCCTCCGGTGGTCAGTGGTCGGTGATCGGTGCGTAATCGTAGCAGCGGCGGCGATAGCGCGGTTGCGGGGCAGTGGCAGGCCGGGGGCATGGCTCCCGGCTAGCGCCATCGGGAGGCATGGCTAGAATGCGGAGGCCCGCGAATACGCGGGCGTAAGTCTGGCGGCGCGGCGCGCGCGGGAGCTTCGATGAGCGTCCTTCTCGACGAGAACACGCGGTTGATGGTTCAGGGGATCGGCACGGAGGGCGCGAACCACATGCGCCGCTCGATCGCCTACGGCACGAACGTGGTGGCGGCGGTGCATCCGCGGCGCGGCGGTGAAGAGCAAGACGGCGTCCCCATCTTCCCGACAGTGGACGCGGCGGTGCGGGAGGCGGGCGCGAACGTGAGCATCATCTTCGTGCCGGCGCCCTTCGCGGCGGACGCGATCCTGGAGGCGGCGAACTCGGCAGTGCCGCTGGCGGTCTGCATCACGGAGGGCATCCCGGTGATGGACATGGTGCGCGTGAAGCAGGCGTTGAAGGGGAGCCCGACGATGCTCATCGGGCCGAACTGCCCGGGCGTGATCACGCCGGGGACGCAGACGCGCGTGGGCATCATGCCGGGCGACGTGTTCCTGCCGGGGCGCGTGGGCGTGGTGAGCCGCTCGGGGACACTCGTGTACGAGGTGGTGGCGCAGCTCACGGCGGAGGGGCTCGGGCAGAGCACCTGCATCGGCGTGGGCGGCGACCCGATCATCGGGACGCCGCAACGCGACGCCATCCGGATGCTGAACGAGGACGAGGACACGGACGCGATCGTGATGGTGGGCGAGATCGGCGGCAGCGCCGAGCAGGATGCGGCGGCCTACATCAAGGAGCATGTGCGCAAGCCGGTGGTCGCGTTCATCGCGGGGGCGACGGCGCCTCCGGGGCGTCGGATGGGCCACGCGGGGGCGATCATCTCGGGCGAAGACGGCAAGGCCGAGAGCAAGAAGTCGGCGCTGCGCGCGGCGGGGGCGGTGGTCTCGGACTCGCCGGCGGAGATCGGCGCGACGATGAAGCGGCTGCTGGGCTAGCAGCTGCTTCCCTGCGGCATTTGACTCCTCGTGCCCCAGCCCTTGACGTATTTCTGTATTTCCGCAAATGTGGAAGGCACAGCCCACGATCGGGAGCGACGAGGACATGGCCACAGAGAAGAAGCGGCTCACGCTCGACCTTGATGCCCCGCTGCAGCGGCGGTTGAAGGCGGTGGCGGCCCTGAGGGGCGTCAGCATGCGTCAGCTCTGCCAGAGAGCCATTGAGAAGGAGCTGGACGACGACGAAGCGGGAGGCGAGCCCGGTGAGCCCACCCGTCTCTCCGACTCGGAGTCCTTTGCACAAATCCGCGAGGAGATCTTCGGAGATCGAGTGCTGCCCGGAAACTCCGTCGACGTCATTCGAGAAATGCGTGAGGAGCGGGATGTCGCGTCGGTGCGCTCCCTGAGCGAGGTGGACGCCGCCGGCTAACGCTCGTCGAAGTGGATGTCGCTGTGGGCGCCGTCGCAGAAGGGCTTGTTGTTGGAGGCGCCGCAGCGGCAAAGCGTACGGCGGTCCTGGTCCGACCAGGGGGTGCCGTCGGCGCTCTCGACGCGGACACCCCCGCGAACCCAGAGGGGGCCGCCGGGGACGACCGCGATCTCGGAGTCGGTCGCGGGCTCGAGCGAGTCGCCTCCGGCTGTGATCATGGCGAGGCGGCCGGTGGGGCAGCGGGCGACCATGGCGGTGACGCGCTCGCGGGCCTCGTCGCCCTCCTCGTTGATGAGGTCCCAGGCGTTCGTGGTGCGTGTGCCGCAGAAGCCGGCGCCGATGCAGATGGACTCGTCGTCGAGCATGACGCCGGCGGCGCCCTCGATGCGGTTAGCGCGGTCGGCCATCGGGCGGCGGTCGGCGGTCTCGGCCTCGGCCCAGGGCTCGGTGGCGTGGGAGCCGTCGCAGTAGGGCTTGTCGTTGGAGCGACCGCAGCGGCAGAGGGCGTAGAGGTCGCGTGACTCGTCGATCTCGCGGAGGACGTGCCAGTCGACGTTCTCGCCGTTGAGGGTCTGGACGGGGGCCATCTCCGTGAGGGGGACGCCACCGGAAACGACGTAGGGACCGCCGTTCATGACCTGGATGCGCATCTCGTCTGCCATGTCTAGCCCTCCTCGCCGCGAGGCTGCGGCGGCGAGGCGATGGTACAGGAACGAGAGGGGCCACATGCCATCACGACAAGGCTTCGATGGCGCGCAACTCCATCACATCGGGGCAGGTGACGCCGGCGGTGACGATGTACTGCATCGCCTGGGCCGAGCTCCAGTCCATCAGTTCAATCTCGTCGAGGGGGAGCTGGACCAGCCAGCCGGACTGGGGCATGGGCGTTGAGGGCATGTAGACGACGCCGCACTTCGTCCCGGCGGCATCGTCGATCGTGCTCATGAGGAAGCCCACGGACCAGACGCCCGGGCGGGGGTACTCGATGCGCACGACGGTGTCGAACCCGGTGGTGGTCGTGGCGCTGCGGTCGGAGCCGGGGAGGAGCTTCTTGGTCGTGCTGTAGACCGACCCGATGCCGGGAATCGCCGTGATGCCGCGCTCGAAGAGATAGCCGGGGGTCCGGAAGAGGAAGTTCGAGCTGAGGGCGCCGACGATGAAGAGGGCGACGATGATGATGGCGAAGCTCAGACCGGGAATCTCGTCGCCGGCAATGGCGGAGATGATCGGCTGGAGCAGGCCGTCCATGGTCTGGAAGGCAAACTGGATGAGCCAGAACGTGACCATGAGGGGCAGCAGGAGGACAGCCCCGCGCATGACCCTTCGGGTCACGCCGCGGCCGACTCGCTGGTGGACGGCGGCGGGCTGGGCATCTGCGGTCATGGGGCGCCTCCGGGGGCCTTGTGGGGCTGTCGCGGGATTCTATGGGGCGGTGGAGGCGGGGCGGGGATCGGCAACCCCCGGTAAGCAAGCTGGCAAGGTTGCGTTAAGAAATAGCCAAATGCTTATGCACCTTGCTAATATGTTGACGCGGGGCCCGGTGGCGGCCCCGGAGGGGTTTCCGCGTGATACGTGCGCCGCATACCAGGCTGATTGCGTTCGTTGTGGGTCTCGCGGCACTGGCGCTGTGGCTGGGCGGAGGTAGTTCCGCGGCAGCAGCCGACGCTGCCTGCCAGGTCCGGGCGGAGGCCACCTACGACGCGACCGCCGCCGCTGCCAGCACGGGCCCGGCGGCACGTGCGCCCCTGAGCACGCCGCTCTCCATCGAAGTCGCGTGTGACGTACCAACCGAGATCGACCTGCGGCTCCCGGGCGGGGGCAGCTCGGGCTACATGGTGGAGGGGGAGGCGCCGCTGATCGTGACGGGCGAGCGCGCGTACCTCTGCCACGGCCAGGATGCGATGGTGGAGGTAGCGGCGTCAGAGCTCGACTGGGTGGAGTCCGTGCCGATCAGCGGCATCAACGGGATTCCCCAGTGCGACGTGATGTTGCGGGCAGGTTCCACATGGCTGCAGTGGACCGGACCACGGCTGGAGGTGCGCGAGGCGTTCGCAGGGCGAGCGCTGGGCTGGGTGCAGTGGGAGCGGGGGGCTGACGGCACGGTTCCCGGCCTCTCGGTGTGGTCGTTCGGGGAGGATGCGCTCCTGCCGGTGCAGGGCTGGGGTGACGGCGTAGCGCCGCTCCTACAGGGGCTGACGCACTTCTCCCCGGGTGGCACGTACCTCGTCGTCTCGAACGTGGAGCGCCCCTGGACGTTCCCGCGGCCGCCCTCGGTTCAGTCGGTGTTCGAGGATGCGCAGATCGTGTCGTTCTACGGATTCCCCGGTGTGCGGGCGATGGGCGTGCTCGGCCACGGGACACCGGCGGAGGTCGCCAACGCCGTCGCCGACTGGGCGGAGCGCTACGACCGCCTGAACGGTCCGCGCGAAGTCATCCCCGCGTACCACCTGATCACGGGCGTGGCGCAGGCCTATCCGACACGGGACGGCACGTGGCTCTCGCGGCTCTCGCACGACGTGATCGCCGAATACGTGGAGGCGGCTCGCGAGCGCGAGATGATCCTCTTCCTGGATGTGCAGATCGGCTGGAGCGACCCGCTGTACGAGGTGCAGCTGCTGGAGGAGTTCCTGCGAGAGCCGTTCGTGCACATGGCGCTGGACCCGGAGTTCGCGACCGAGCACCTGGGGGTGCGCCCGGGGCTGGCCATCGGCGGCATCGGGGCGGACCACGTGAACGAGGTACAGCACTACCTGGCGACACTGGTGGAGGAGGAGGGCATTCCCCCAAAGATCCTGATGGTGCACCAGTTCGCCGCGCGCATGCTGCGTGACCGAGACGCGGTGGACGACGTGGAGGGGGTCGAGATTTCCATCGACATGGACGGCTTCGGAACGATGGCGCTGAAGCTCCGCCACTACGACTGGTACGCGCTCACCGAGCCATCGGAGCGGCCCGCGCTGAAGCTGTTCTTCAACCAGGACACACCGGTGATGACTCCGGAACAGGTCCAGGCGATCGACGACGTGCCGGACCTGATCATGTACCAGTAGACGCGTAGGCATGCCACACATGCGTCACGCCGTACGAGTCTCAGGCCGTATCATCCGGGCATGATTGACACTCCTACCGAAGGCACGGCGAGGCTGCTGGTGCAGTGCCCGGACCAACCCGGCATCGTCGCCGCCGTTTCGCAGTACCTGGACCGCCACGGCGCAAACATGGTCCGTGGCGACCAGCACTCGACAGGGGGAGAGGACCCTCGCTTCTTCCTGCGGGTCGAGTACAACATCGCCGGCCTGGACGGGTCGGCGACGGCGATCGCGGAGGGCTTTGGCGAGGAGGTTGCCGCCCGTTTCGCGATGGACTGGCACGTCTCCTACAGCGCCAATCGCCCGCGAATCGCCATCCTGGGCACGCGGGAGCCCAATTGCGTGCTCGACCTGCTATGGCGCGCGCGGACGGAGGAACTGGCGGCCGACGTCGTCATGGTGATCTCGAACCGAGAGATCCTGCGGCCGCTGGCGGAGCGGTTCAGCGTGCCGTTCGAGCACCTGCCGGTCACCCGCGAGACGAAGGTCGAGCAGGAGAAGGAGATGCTGGAGCTGCTGTGCGGGCGCGTCGACCTGGTCGTGCTGGCTCGCTACATGCAGATCCTGACGCCGACCTTCCTAGATGCGTACCCGCAGCAGATCATCAACATTCACCACTCGTTCCTGCCCGCCTTCGCGGGGGCCGATCCGTACGGGCAGGCGGAAGAGCGCGGGGTGAAGATCATCGGGGCGACGGCGCACTACGCCACCGCGGAGCTGGATGCTGGGCCGATCATCGAACAGGACGTGCTGCGCGTGACGCACCGGGACACGCGCGCCGACCTGATGCGGGTGGGGCGGGAGCTGGAGCGGCAGGTGCTGGCGCGAGCCGTACGCTGGCACATTGAGGACCGCGTCCTCGTGCACGACAACAAGACCGTCGTCTTCCAGTAGGACCGGGGACCGGCACAGACCCCTTTACCGAGACAGTAGCTTGCGGAGCGAGGCGTGGGTACAGTCGAAGCATGGCTGGACACGACGGTTCCGGGGGTTCGAGCGTGCTCACGCAGCTTGTCCTCCGTGAGCGCCACCAAGCGCTCGGCGCACGTTTCGCGCCATTCGCGGGCTGGGAGATGCCGCTCCAGTACGAGGGCATCGTGGGCGAGCACAACGCCGTGCGCGAACACGCCGGGGTCTTCGATGTGTCACACCTGGCGCGGGCGTGGGTCGAGGGGCCAGAAGCGGCGGGGTTGCTGCGCTCGGTGACGACCTTCGACGTGACGGCGCTGCCGGTGGGCAAGGCGCACTACTCGCTCTACTGCAACGAGGGCGGGGGCATCGACGACGACATCTTCATCTACCATCTGCCGGGCGAGCGCTGGCTGGTCATTCACAACGCGGCGAACGCGGACGCGGACTTCGAGCGGCTGCGGGCCGTCGCCGGCAGCGCGGCCTCGGAAGTCACGCCGGAAACGGTGATGCTGGCCGTGCAGGGGCCCGCCGCCGTGGGGATCCTGAGCACGGTGCTGGGCGACGGCTTCGCGGGGTTGGAGCAGCGCGACTGCGCGGAGCTCGACTGGGGCGGGACCCCAGTGCTCGTAGCGCGCACGGGCTACACGGGCGAGGACGGCGGCGAGTGCATCGCGGGAGCCGACCGCGCCGGGGCGCTCTGGGACGCGTTCGTGGCGGCCGGCGCAGCGCCGGCGGGGTTGGGCGCGCGCGACACGCTGCGGCTGGAGGCGGCGCTGCCGCTCCACGGCAACGACATCGACGCGACGACGCACCCCTACGAGGCTGGCCTCGGTTTCGCCGTGACCCTCGACGACGAGGCGCCCTTTACGGGCCGGGAGGCGCTGGTCGAGGCGAAGGCACAGCCCAGAGCGCGGCGGCTCGCACACCTGCAGGCGCAGGAGCGGGGCGTGCTGAGGGCCGGATTCGCGGTACACGAGCCGGGCGGGGATGAGCCTGTGGCGCACCTCACGAGCGGGGCCTTCAGCCCCAGCTTGCGCCTCGGCATCGGCATGGCCTACCTTCCCGTGCGGCTTGCGAAACCCGGCGTCACGCTTGAGGTGGATGTGCGCGGCCGCGCGCTCCCCGTCGAGGTTGTCCGGCGTCCGTTCTACCGAAAGCAGAGGCAGGCATGACGATGGACCACGAGACTCCCGATACGCTCCTCTACACGCCCGAGCACGAGTGGCTGCGTCGTGACGAGGAGCACCCGGACGAGGCGGTGATCGGTATCACGGACTTCGCCCAGGACCAGGTGGGCGACGTGGTCTACCTCGACCTTCCCGCCCCGGGGGACCAGGTCACCGCCGGCGAACGCTGCGGGGAGATCGAGTCAGCGAAAACGGTCTCGGACTTCTACTCGCCGGTCGGCGGGGAGGTGGTCGCCGCCAACGGGGAGCTCGAGGAGCGGCCGGAGCTTGTGAACGAATCGCCCTACGACGAGGGCTGGATCATCCGCGTGCGCATCGCCGACGAGGCGGAGCTTGAAGGGCTGCTCGACGCCGCGGGGTATCGCGCCCAGCTACCGGAGAACTGACGTTGACGGCGCCGTCCCTCGGTGGCTCGCCGCATCCGTACATCCCGGCCACCGAGGCGGATCGGGCGCGGATGCTGGAACGCATCGGCGTGGCCGACCTCGACGCACTGTTCGCCGACCTGCCGGCGGCCATGCGCGACCCCGCGATCGACCTGCCGCCCGCGCTGACGGAGCCGGAACTGATCGCGCTGCTGGAGGAGCGCGCCGCCGAGAATACTGGCCCGTCGCGACCGAGTTTCCTGGGGGCGGGCGCCTACCAGCGCTCCATCCCGGCGGTCGCCGCCCACCTGACCAGCCGTTCCGAGTTCGTGACCGCCTACACGCCCTACCAGCCGGAGATCAGCCAGGGGACCCTTCAGTCGGCGTTCGAGTACCAGTCGGTGGTGTGCGAGCTGACGGGGATGGACGTGTCGAACACGGGCCTCTACGACGTCGCCAGCGCGACAGCGGAGGCCTGCCTGCTGGCCGCGCGGGCCACGAGGCGGCACGCGGTCGCGCTGCTGGAACCGATTCACCCCGGCACCGTCGAGGTCGTACGGACCTATGCGCAGGGCGCGGGGCTGCGTGTGGACCTCGTGTCGGCGGCGGCGGCGGCAAGCGAGGAGCACGCTTGCCTCGTAGTCCAGCAGCCCGACTTCCTCGGGACAATCGTCGACCTCGAACCTCTCGCCGAGACGGCGCACGCCAACGGCGTGCTGCTGGTAACGGTGGCCGACCCCTTCGCGCTCGGGCTGCTGCGCTCGCCGGGGGAGGCGGGGGCCGACATCGTGACGGGGGAGGGGCGGGACCTGGCGGGGGCGCCGGGCTTCGGCGGACCGTCGCTGGGGCTGTTCGCCGCGCGATCGCCGTTCATGCGGCAGATGCCAGGGCGGATCGTCGGGCGCACGAAGGAGCTGAACGCTCCGCCGGAGGGGGGCGAGCCGCGCACCGGCTACGTGCTCACGCTGCAGGCGCGAGAGCAGTTCATCCGGCGGGAGCGCGCAACCTCGAACGTCTCGACGGCGCAGTCGCTGATCGCCTTGGCCTTCACCATCACCGTGCAGGCGCTCGGGCCGCGCGGTCTGCGCGATGCAGCGGAGCTGTGCTACCAGCGCGCGCACGACGCCGCGAGGCGCATCGCCGCGCTCCCCGGCTACGAGACGCCGGAGCGCGGACCGTGGCTCCAGGAGTTTCTCGTGCGCGGGCCCGTGCCCGCCGTCGAGCTCGCCAGGCGGCTCGCTGCCGAAGGCATCGGGCCGGGGCTCAATGTCTCCCACCGACCGGAGCCCGAGGCGCGCGACGCGCTGCTCTTCGCCGTGACCGAGGCGACTCCCGACGCGCACGTCGACGCGCTGGTCGAAGCGCTGGCAGCGATCGGGGGCGACGCGTGAGCCTGCCACGACCCAACGGCGAGGATTTCGGCGCGCGCCTCAGCTTCGACCGCGGCAGCCCCGGCCGACGGGCGGTCGACATGCCCGCCTGGGGCGGGCAGGAGGCGCCGTTGCCGGATGCCCACCTGCTTCGGGATTCGCTGAAGCTGCCGGAGCTGAGCCAGGGTGAGCTGGTGCGCTACTACACGGCGCTCTCCACGCGGAACTACGGCATCGACTCGGGCACCTACCCGCTGGGCTCGTGCACGATGAAATACAACCCTAAGGTCGGCGACCTGGTGGCGTCGCTGCCGGGCTTCTCGGGGGCGCACCCGCAGGCCCCGGCGGAGGACGCGCAGGGCACGCTGCGGACGCTGCTGGAGCTGCGGCAGGGTCTGGGCGAGGCCACGGGCCTGCCCGCGGTCAGCCTCGCGCCCGCCGCCGGAGCGCAGGGCGAGCTCGCGGGCGTGCTGATGATCACACGCGCGCTTGAGGACCGCGGCGAACTCGAGACACGCCGCCGCATCCTCGTGCCCGACTCCGCGCACGGCACGAACCCGGCGACGGCCGCCATGGCCGGCTTCGCCGTTACGCAGATCCCGACGGCTGCGGACGGTTCCCTCGACCGGGCGACCATCGAGCAGGAGCTGGACGAGAGCGTTGCGGCCGTCATGGTCACCGCGCCGAACACGCTGGGCCTTTGGGAGCAGGGCATCGAGGAGGTGGCAACGCTGATCCACGACGCGGGCGCCTACCTCTACGGCGACGGCGCCAACTTCAACGCGATCATGGGTCGCGTGCGCTACGGCGACCTCGGGTTCGACGTGGTCCACCTGAACCTGCACAAGAGCTTCAGCACGCCCCACGGGGGCGGCGGTCCGGGCGCGGGTCCGGTCTGCTGCAGCGAGGAGCTGGCCCCATACCTGCCGACGCCGGTGCTGGAGGAGTGCGGGGACGGCATCGTGCGGCTGGCCACGCCGGAGCGCAGCATCGGCCGGCTGCAGCAGTTCCACGGCAACGCGGGCGTGCTGATCCGCGCCTACGCCTACATGCGGGCGCTCGGCCTCGAAGGGCTGCGGGCGGTCTCAGGACAGGCGGTGCTCAACGCGAACTACCTGCGCTCGCTGCTGCACGGCTACTACGACCTGCCCTACGACCGGCCCGTGCTGCACGAGGTCGTGTTCTCGGGGTCGCGCCAGCGGCGCGAGCACGGGGTGCGCACGTACGACATCGCCAAGCGGCTGATTGACCACGGCTTCCACCCACCGACCGTCTACTTCCCGCTGATCGTCGAGGAAGCGCTGATGATGGAGCCGACGGAGACGGAGCCCCCCGAAGCCATCGAGGCGTTCGCCGAGGCGATGATCGCAATCGCGGAGGAAGCGGAACGCGACCCCGACACGCTCCACGCCGCACCCCTGACCGCCCCGATCGGGCGGCTGGACGAGGCGACGGCCGCACGCCGTCCCGTGCTGCGCTGGCAGGAGGCGGAGGCGGAGGGCTCGTAGCCTCAGGCAGTCGTTCTCACGACGACGTCGTACGAACGGCGGGGCCTCACGCGCGAGAAGTAGAAGTCCTCGACGGCATCCCACCGTGCATTCCACGGTTCGAGGAATACCGGATCCCCGCGTCCCGCAAGCCGGGCCCTCCGCGCAGCATCCGGTAGCTCGACCAGAACGCTCAGACTCACCAGGTCGGCGAGTTGCGGTCCGCACGAGTAGACGCCTTCCAGCAGCACGACTGGGGCCGGGTGAACCTCAACGGCAGTGGCTTGCGTCCCGTACGTCCCATCCGGGCTCGCCCCGACACTCCAGTCGAACGGGTGCCAGCGGGCGGTCCCCCCGGCCAGAAGGGGGAGCAGCGCCTCAACCCGGAGGCGAGGCCAGTCGAAGACCCGCTCCGCTCGCTCCTCCACGGTCATGGAGTCCCAGGCGGGATAGGGGAGAAAGCCGCCGTAGAAGTCGTCCATCGGCACGACGACCGCTTCCAGGTCTTGAGCCACCAGCGACGCCAGGGAGGTCTTGCCAACACCGCTCCGTCCATCAATCCCGACGACGACCGGTGTCTCGCTGGGAGGCACAAGTGGCTCGACGGCGTCGACGATGGTGGTGCGGGCTGCAGCTGTGGACATGGGGGCTAGACGCAGCGCTCAGTATGACGGAGCAGGCAGTAGCGAGCGGCGCACCCAGGGAGCCCGCACCGGCGCCTGGCCCGCCTATCCCGCGCGCGACGCCAGCAGGTCAGCGACCTCGTGTGCGGCCCTCTCGCCACTGGAAAGGGCGCCGTTGACGGACGGCACGCCCATGTAGTCGCCCGCCAGAAACAGGTTGTCGATGCTGCCTGCGAGCTGCCCCGGGACATTGGCCATCTCGGCGAGCATCCCCGGCGTCCCCATGCACAGCGCCTCTTCCCAGCGGTACACGCGATAGAACAGACCCTCGTCGTCGCCGGGAAGGGCGGATCCCGGAGGCGCCTTTCGGCGAGCGGCCCCCAGCAGTTCGCGCTTGATCTCCTCGTCGTCGAGGGGGATGAGCTGCTTCGCACGGTCGCGCCCGATGAGCAGGTCGAGAAGGCTCTTGCCGGGAGGGGTGCAGGCAGGGAGGAAAACTGACCGGTCCAGCAGGAGCGGAGTGTCGTCGTTCTCCGGGAAGAGCGCGCCATGCCAGCCGGGAGGGAGCGGGGAGTGGTCGAGGCCTATCACCACCCGGCAGCCGGTCGAGTAACTAATGGTGCTGAGGGCGCGGCGAGTCTCTGCCGGCAGCTCGGGGATGAGTTCGGGAACCTTCGTGCCGGGGACAGCGCAGATGACCGCATCCGCCTCGATGGTCTCGCCGTCCACGACCACGCCCGTCACCGTCCCGTCTGCAACGACGACCTTCCTGACGGGAGTCGAGACGCGAATCGCCTCGGAGCAGCGGGTGGCGAGCGCTTCGCTCAGCGAGCCGACACCTCGCTCGGGCATGGAGACCCTGCCGCCGTTCAGCATCGTTTCGCCGATGTACGCCCGCATCAGCGCCTGGCCTGCGGGCTCCGGGTCGCCCAATATCATGTCGAGGGGGCCTCTCAGCGTAACCTGCAGGTTCTCGGGTACGCGGAGCCTCTTCATGTAGTCGCCGAACGACTCGTCGTCGTCGATTTCGGCGATGGGGCTGTCGCTGGCGAAGCTCATGTACGGCTCCTCGCGATACATCTGGCGCATCACCCTGTAGCCGGACCGCATGCCCGAGGGCGAGAGGAAGCCCATGGTGATGGCTGTCCGCAGGTGCCGTACGACATTCAAGGGCGATGACTCTGGCGTCGTGGTCACCCAGCGCCCCTTGCGGTAGTGGCCGAATTTCATCTGCGAGGGCACGAGCGGCAGCCCCAGCTCCTCGCAGATGCGGAAGGCGGTGTCGTAGGTGGAGGTGAAGACGAACGCGCCCATGTCCAGGGAGAACCCCTCCACCCGCTCGCCCTTGCCGCGTCCGCCCGCACGCTCCCCCGCCTCGAGCAGGAGCGGGGTGATGCCCCGCTTCATCAGGGTGTAGGCGGCGCTAAGCCCCGCGAAGCCCCCGCCAACGATGACAACCCGCCCGGTGCTCATATGCGCGGCTCCCTCCTCGCCACCATCTGTCTATTTCGCAGCCCTCCTGGGCGGTGACGCAAGCACTGGTGGGCTGACGTATACGGTAGTCAGAACCTCATCATCAAGGTCCGGCAGGGTACCAGGCGCCCCTGGCGCGGTGATTGAACGGAAGCACACATTCCACACGGCCATACGGCCAGAAACACAGAATAACCACCACTCCGGTGATACCATTCGAGGGGCGCTTACACACATTCGAGGATCCTCGGAGGTAACTCGATGAAGCCCACCGGGGCGGCCCGCTCCCTCGCCCGGCGCCAAGATGCTGCTCGCCGACATCGGGCTGGCGCTGGCCGACCGCGATGCCGACGCCCCCTTTGACCAGAAGCAGATCGGCTACGACAAGGGTGTGCTGGCCGCCAAGAGGCCGCCGCGCATGCATGCTGGGTGCAGTGACAGTTAGAGTGGGGCAAAGATTTTGACGGAGCCAGCATCCGCCCGGGCCTTGCGAAGCAGGCACCGGCCAACGCTATTATGATCGCCGCACTCCCCGAAACCGTGGCTGTTCTCGGTGTTCGTTGTGGACACAGCGGACGGCTGGTGTATAAGCCGTGAAGGAAATGCAGTTGACAAACGTGCCAACCGACTACGGGGCGGGCTACGAGCAGGCCCGGCGGGTGGATCCAGAGGCTGCGGATACCTATGTCGCCCACACCCTCATCGGCGATCCGATCATGGACGGGGTGGTGGAGGAGCTGGAGTCCCTGCCCGGGAATCAGGTCCACCAGTTCATTGAGGCGGGGATGGAGGAGGATCGCGAGGGTCTGCGGGACGCGCCGCCACGGCTTCGTGAATTCTTCCTTGACACACCACCGCCTGACCCGGACTGGCTTGATCGCGAGGCTTTCCGGCCGGGGATACGGGCCTTCCAGCGGAACTCCGTCCGCATCCTCTCGGCCTTCGTCACCGGGGTGCTGGTAGACGGCTTCTCGACGCTGATCAGCAAGTCCTTCGTGCAGACCGGGCGCATCTTCGACAACGGCGTCTGGCGCCTCAAGCAGAACAACCGCCATCAGATGGAGATCTTCTGGCCCGGGGGGCTCGACCGGCAGGGTGACGGCTGGAAGCTGTCCGTCCGCATCCGCTTCGTCCATGCCCAGGTTCGACGGCTGCTGGGACAGACCACCGAATGGGAGCACGAAGCCTGGGGCGTGCCCCTCAGCGCCGCGCACATGGGCTATGCGGTCGCCTGTTTCGCCGCCCGCACCATCGAACACTCGGAGGCGCTGGGAGCCCGGTACAGCACGGAGGAGCGGGCCAGCTTTCACGATGTCTGGCGCTACGCCGGTCACCTGATGGGCATCCCCGAGAGCATCCTCTACACCGACGAGCGCGATGCCCTGCGCCTCTACCGGATCGGCACCCTGTGTGAACCGCCTCCCTCCATGGAGGCGATCATCATGTCGAATGCACTGATCAACTCCGCCCCCCTGGTGGCCGGCATTGAGGATCCGGGAGCGCGCAGGGGCCTGGTGGAAAAAGTCATCTACCCGGTGTCCCGCGCCCTTGTCGGGAACGAGCTCGCCAACCAGCTGAACTTCCCCGCGCAGCGACTGCCGTTCCCGTTGTTCTGGTACAAGCTCGACCAGAACATTCGGGGGCTCAGGGCGCGCTTGACCAGGGAAGGCCCCAACACGTTCGCGACCCTGCTCGTGGCATCGGCCTACGACGAAGCCGGGCTGAGGTATGACCTTCCCGACCATGCGCACGACGAACTCTCCAGGAAGTGGTAACGCGAGCGCTCGGGGCCACCGCGGGCGCCAGGCGTCGCCAGTAGCCCGCGACCCGGGTTGCGATCCGCTGATTGGCAAGTGCTTCAGCCATCTGGAGCATTATCGGCCTGCATGTCGGGATCCCAGAACCGTGACCCAGCATCATCAGCGCAAGGGCCTTTTTTGTCTCCACCAAGAGGGTGCTGATCTCTAGATCACTCGAAGGCGAAATCAGCCGACCCTCCGTTACCCTCACCTCAGCCATTCTTGGACACCTTCTCCACCAGCGTTGAGAAGGGAGACCAGGAGGGCACTCTGCGCGTGTAGGAGGTACTCTTTTGCCTCGTACACGCGGCAGCCAGGCCAGTTCATCGCCCCAGCAGATACCTCCTCGCCTCTGTGAACGGGTGGACACGGAAGGAAGAGAGCATCCTGCGGACTTACGCTCAGTATCTCCTCCGTGACTTGGTAAGGAAGGAACAGATCCCTTATCTGCTGTTGATCTTCGGCGGTTCCTCTTGCCGGCCAGCAGTCGGTATAGATCACATCTGCATCGGCTATTGCGGAGTGCATATCCTGAGAAACGGACACTTCTCCTTTGGCCTCGCGGGCGATCCTCTGAAGGAACTGGGCTTCGACCTCATATCCCGCCGGGCACACTTGGACGACGTGTATTGGAAATCTTGCCGCAGCCTCGAACCAAGAGTGCCCGAGGTTCGTCGCCTCGCCAACGAATGCGACACGCAAGTCGGTCAAGTCGCCTCTCTGCTCCTTGACATAGGCCAAGTCCCCCAGTATCTCGCAGGGGTGGTTGAACGGTGTCCTGGCATTTATCACCGGAACTCGAACCGAACGAGCCAGTCTCAGCATTTGGTCGTGGGTTGCTGTCCTTGCGACGATAGCATCGAACCAGTTATCCAAGTACCGGGCCACATCTTCTAGGGGTTCGTTCACGTCGATAGTGCCCAGAATCTCGACAGACTTACCACCGAGTTCGGCTATGCCCAGCTCGAACGCAACTCGGTTCCGGAATCCCGTCGCACCCCACATCAGGGCGATGCGCCGCCCCTTGAGGGCTGGTGGAGATTCCCCTCTCACCCATAACTGGCGGAAGGTCTGTGCCGCTTCCACGAGGTCGCCCAGTTCGCCTGCCGACCAATCAAGAAAGGTGATGAAGTCCTTTTGCATAGCGTCGCCTCCCGGCCCCGTTTGGCTAAGATTCAGGTCAAGCCCGGCAAGGCCGGCATCATCTACTCGATGCCTACGCCGGAGGACAGCCCGCTAGGGGGAGCGGACTCCGTTGAAGTCGCCCTCAATGGCGGAGTTCGCAAATCAGTACGTCATGGTGGGCCTAACTTGACGGTAGGCAGTACCACCTTCGAGGTGTTGTTCAGCCTGTAGGGCTCAGCCGGACCATGCGGTCACGATTCCAGCATACGATGGCCTCAACCGTCCACACAGGACCTAAGGATGCGGCCAATCAACCTCGTGCGACCCTCGCGAGACTGAAGCTGCGCAAGAGCGCCGGCTTGCGCCGATTCCGCGGAACGTAGACGAGATCGACATCTCCCGGCTTGACTCGGTGGTCTCCGTAGAGAGCCGTCTGGGTGCGGCGTGGAGGGGACGACGGACGCTCGTACCGTCGGTGTGCTGGCAACAGAGCGCCCATGATGCGGCGTGCAACGGCCAGCGTCCGCTCACGCGCGTCTACCCGCAGATACCAGATGGCGTCGCTCCGCGCCCGATCCCGTGCTGACTGCATAACAGAGTTCAGCATGGTCTCGTACTTCTCCGGGTTGGTGAACTTCTGGCTGGTGGACCAATCGACTCGAGGAGGCCCCTCGCCCAGGGCCCACAGTCGCAACCAGTTGTCGGATCGATAGTTGGTCACGCCAGCGTAGGGTGGAGATGTGAGAACGAGGGCGGCTTCCGCTTCGCCATCGGGAAGCGCATCAGTGGCGTCACCCAACGAGAGCCTGGCGTTGCCAGCACGTTCAGGTACACCCTTCGCGTACCGCCATGCAGCCCGCTCGGCGAGGAAAGACGCAGCGTCGACGTCAGGCGGCGTGGTCAGGCCACGTGCGCGCCACCAACGCACCGAGTAGTCCGGGCACATCGCTCTCGATGGGCGCATTTGGTTGGAGAGCCCTTGCCCGAGCTTCGCGTGCAAGTGTTGGAGCAGGAAGGCGGCGACGGTGCGGTCGAGCCGACTCTCGCGCCACTGCAACACTCGACGCGCAGCGTTGATGAAGCCCAACGCATTTGGCGCATAGGCCAGCGCCTGAAACTCGTTGGCTGGGAGCCGATCGTGTGGCCGCACGGCGACCGCAACTTCTTCTATGCGATGCTGTACGTCGGCGAGAGAAGGGTGGGGATCCGTCTTTACGGAGGCATAGAGCCATGCCACGGGGTTGACGTCGCACCCGACCGCGCCACGCCCCGATATCATCGCCACATATGGGGCGGTGCCCCGCCCACAGAACGGATCGAGGACTGTGTCGCCCGGCCGGCTCAACGCCCCTATCGTCTCGCGGGCGAACTCGACCGGGAACATGGCGTAATACGGGCCGAGCCGGGCCCACCGTGCCTCGGCCGTTCGGAAGCCAGTCAAGTCCGGCGTCTCGCAGCAAGCGGGAGCACTCATTCCCCTGTGAAGAGCTCCGTCAGCAGCCCTATCCCCGCCTTCAGCGGGATGGCCGCGTGCGCGTGGGCACGCACAAGCGGTACGAAGCCGTCTTCGTAGAGGTACGTCGAGAACTCGTCCATGATGTCGAGTGCCTCACTGAGCCGCGGGTAGGCGGCCAGGTCGACGCAGTCCCGGTCATCCCCTTCGGCGTTCACGATCGGCGTCATGACCACCGAGTGTTGCGCGAGCCTGTTCTTGTACATGATGCGACGGCCGTAGTCAGTCACGTCGCCGTGCGCCTTGGCGCCGACAGGCCGCAGGGCGATATGGCGGTGAGTGTATTCGCGGTCCGCGGCGAGGGCGGTCATCGGGTCGAGGCGAGCCCGAGGTCCCTCATCGTCGCTCTGGTCCAGCGCCTTCAAGTGATCGAGGAACATGCCGCTCTTCTCCACGCCGAAGAGCAGCACGCCCGGTCCACCGTGCTCTAATGCCCGTTGGTGCAGGCGGGTGACCTCGCTCTGAACGTGGCTCTTGAGCCATGCGGGCATGCCGAAGATCGCGAGCGGACCGTCCATTACGAAGGCCGTACTACGGAACGCATTCCACAGGCCGCGCTTCTCGAAGAAGCGCATGATGTTGACCATCGCCAGGTGTTCCACGACTTGCTGTGCGGCGGTGTAGGCCTGTGCCGAGGAACCAAAATCCTCGAAGCGCTCGTGCAACCTCAAGCTGTCGGTCTCGAAGATCGACTCCTTCCTGCCGCAAGGGCAGTCGCCTGTGCCAGTGAGGGCCGGCAGCGACTCCGAACAGTCTTCCGCCGGACACCGGAAGTCTCGACCGGGAGCGATGGCGCGCATCGTCTCCAGCAACGTCTCGTGATCGCGGTCGACGCGTCTGCCCGACAGTATCTCGTGGATCGTAGAGCGGAAGTACGTCCTCGGCGAATCTCCAGGGAAGCCGTGACGCACGACGTTCCGGCCTGGCAGGACTGCGTCAAACGTCTGACAGTCCTCGATGTCGCGGATGGTGCTAGGCCTCGGAATGGACCCCCTTGGAATGCTCCGCAGCCCAGAGAGGTCGATGATGACAGCGGCCAGTTGGAGCAGCGCCGCCTCAGCCTGGGGGTAACCGTTACGGACCGTGTGGCGGACGGTTGAACCATCGATGACGATGATCCGCGTAACGAGGTTCAGGCCCCGCGCGAGCGTCAGCGCGCGCGGTGGCTCCGCAGCCTCCTCGGGGCCGCCGCGGCGAACAATCCCCTCGAACTCCTTGACGCTCTCGCTCTCGACGAGGCGCCACAGCGAGTCCCCGCTGGCATATTCGTTGCGGTAGGGCATCAGTCTCCCGAAGCCGCTCTCGGGGCGGTAAAACGATCGATCTGCACAGGCAGCGTGTACGGGCTCGACATGGTCCGCACCTTCAGGAAACCGATCTCCTTGACGCGCCTTACGCCCTCAGTGAAGTCCGCGAAGTCGTTGTACCGGTCCAACTCGCGTGTTTCTCCCGTGCTGTTGAGGTGCGAGAGGAACCAGTTCTCGGTGTTGCGGAGGATGTTGCGCTGCACGGAGGATGGCTCCTGGGTCGAGTAGACAAGTCCGATGTTGAACTTGGCCCCTTCCTTCGCGGTACGGGCCCAGATGTTGCGCGTGTCGTCCTCGCTCCCCCGGGGCAGGACAGTGTGCGCCTCCTCGACGTAGATGATGACAGGGTCGGGGTCGAGATAGGAACCGTCCTGCCCCTTCACGGGATTCGTGAAACGCTGCTGCTGCCGGGCGAAGATCGCGCGCATTATTCGCTCCGCCGACTGCTCGTTCATCACGGGATCGCCAAGCGCCTGATCGAGAATCACGAGCTTCCCTTCGGCGAGATCGGCCACGATCTCATCGGTGTAGTCGGTGTTCCGCTGAGGATCGTGCCATTCGCGGCACTCGCGAACCGCCTGGACACCTCGCGTGTTCTCGAAGATGCGGAGGAGCCCCGAGAGCCGGTCGTCGCTCCAGTTCCGCCCGTCGTGACCCGTGCGGTACCGCGCGTTAAAGTTGGTACCGTCGCCACTCGCAAGCCACTCGCGAAGGCGTTTACAGAAGTCAATCGCTGCGTCCCATGTCACCCTTCCGTTGCGCTCTGCAAGCCCGCCAGCGCCCTCGATCACCTCACGGCTGAAGAGTCTCCCACTCTCCGTCCCTACCGAAACGTCGGTGCGTGGTCGCTCGAATCCCGCGTCTGCGAGAATGCACTGATAGATGAACACCGCCCTCCAATAGCGTTTGTACTCGGAGTGGTCCGCAATGCCGGGAGGTGCGGACAAGTCCGTGCTCCGGAACGCGGCGATGTATCCAGCAGCTTCCGTGGCGAGGCGGTCGTCGATGAGCTGTTTCCCCATCTCGAGCGATCGCAAGGTCCTGCTTAGTTCCTGCACGCTCGCTGGCGGCTGCTGCGGCAACTCCGGTCCGAAGAAGTTCATCCTGGTGATCCGGCGCTCAGGGTCGTTCGGGTGTGGCGTCAGGCCGTAGGTCACAACGTCTTCCAGGTCGGCACCGAGGAGAAATCTGACGTTCCGCAGGCAGCCGTCATCTTGTGGATTGTCGTTCGCGTACTCCCCGTTCGGGTCGATGATCAGCTGTGCGACGCGTTCCCGCCTCTCGCCGTCGAGCCGCAGCTCGAAAACCGCGCGCGCGAGCGTCTTGACGGTGTTCGACTTCCCCGTCCGAGTCATCCCGAAGAGAGCCGTGCGCTGCGCGACCACGTCGTGCGTCGACATTAGGACCGGTACAGACTCGGGGCGGCTGGCATCCAGCGCCGCTGCGTACCTGAGCTCGCCAATGCGCACGCGGCCAGACTCGGATGCGCCATCCGTTGTGAAGTTGACGATACGCTCCAAGGCCTCGCCAACCGGCTTGTACACCTTCATGCCCTGTCCTGCATAGAAGTTGTCGATGTCGCTCCCGAACGCGAGGCGCCACTTCCCAGACTCGCTGTCGGTGACCATGCGGAAGGTGCCGAGGATGGAGCAGTGCAGGCCCGCGAACCTCATTTGGTTCAGCGTGAACTGGTCTGTGTTCTGGTTCTCGTCCCAGTTGTCCGAGCTATCGGAGGCTCGCTGCCCGGCCTGAAAGCGCGCCTGTTGCATCTCGATGTCGTTCGGGAGGGTACTGCTTCCCAGGACGCGCAGAAGGAGCAGCGACGGGATGCCTTCACCCGCCTCGGCACTGCCATCGACCGGTCCCTGTGCCCGAGCCGCTAGCAGCAAGCAACCGTGGGGCACGCCGCCGACCTGCTGTCGCAGGGCGTCGTGGACTAGCACGTGCGCCTCGCCGAAGTCCATCCGGATGAGGTCGCCTATGAGGCAGTCGCTATCCAGCAGCGCCCGTATCACTCGTGCCGCGGCAGCGGCCTGCTCCGACGAATCCTCGCGCGTCACGTCATGCTCGATGCGGCCGAGGAAGTCCGGCTGCTCAGCTTCCGAGTCAGTCAATCTCCGCCTCCCAGATGAACTGCGCTCCCAAGGTGCCTAGTCATGAGGCCAATCGTCACGAACCACTCGGCACCGACGATGGCGCAAGCCCCGCGCCATTCTAGGTTCATTCTGCGAGGAGGTCGTCCAGAACCGTAACAGGGGGCCAGCGGCCCGACCTGTCGCCCCCGCTCCCTGGGGTCGGGTTGGTGCTCGCACGGCGTCCGGTAGACATCGCCGAACGTCGGTAGCACGAGGTCCCCCGGCGGCGACGCTCAAGATTTCGTAGGCCAAGGGTAGCAGCGCCGGAACATGCAGTGGAGGCAGGTGGCGGGAGTGGTCGAGGCTCTTCACCACAGATTCGCTTGGGTGGACTCGCCGGAGCGCCCGCGACGCTAGGCCGATTGGAGTCCAGCTTCCTCGCCAGCGCGAGCATCAGGTCGTCGCCGCCGTCCCTGTGGGCGGCGAGGCCCTCCTCCGCAGCCTGCCCTCGACGGCGAGCGAACTGCGGAGTGCCTGCGCCACGAGACTGAGGGCGTCGGTGGCAGGCGTTCCGGTCGGCCACGATGGCGACCTGGACGGGGTTCGGCCTAGACGATGCAACAGGAGCGCGCGCCGCATCTCCGTGTCAGCTTGCTGCTCTCTTCGAATTGGTCTCGTAGAGTGTTTCTGTAATTGGCCCTCGATAGAGTTCCTCATTGAGAAACTGCAGAACCTTCTTCGACTCGACCTTGTTCGCCGGGAAGAGAATCTTGCCATCTGAGACCTTAACGGAAACGTCGTGTCCGCTCGCTCGCGCTTGAATCTCGGCTGCGGAATACTCGTTTAGGACCCCCGAGTCCCTGAGCATGGCAAAACGTTTCCGGAACCACTGATTGGCATCGGCGGCCGTCGCTTCGGGGTCTTCGGCTGCGAGCAGGGGATGCTCCAAGACATCCTTGATCTCCTGTTCCGACGCCTCTTGGTAAAAGTCGACTAACGGCAGGAAGGTGTTCACAGTACGGAAACTATGAAACAGCAACTTCCGCTCCGCGGGTTGATACACGGCGCTCAAGGTCATATCCAATGTCAATCCTGGACGTTCAACGCTGTTGTAGGTGCTGCCGTCAAGAAGCAGAAGACGCCCAGGACGTATCACTCGTGATCGAGTGAAATTCTGGAACAGAACCACCTCCTCGCTCTGAACACCTCTCGCCATAGCTACGATTCCCGCGATTGAGTCAACCAACCCATCGTCGCTGGCGATAGTATCAAGACGCTCAATCGTCTGGCTATTCTCTCTCGCCAACCATCCAGGTGGGTCGTATTCAGGCAAGCGGAAGCGCTCATGCGCTTCAGGGCTGTACCCGGCATTGAAATCGATTTCCTCTATTCCTTCAAAGAACCTGGCATTCTGGTCTTCCCAGGTCTGGGCGAGACCGTCCTGCAACCCCTGATGAAGAGGGATCTGCAGCAAGCGCGTTCGAGCACGTTCTTTGACGATTGCCGCGAGGTGAAAATTCTCAAGCATCAGACTCTCCTTCGTGCAGGTAGACGTTCCAAGCTAGGCGTACCGCCTGAACTTCTTCGTGATTGCGGTGGAGGTCCCTCCTACTGATCAGGAGAAGAGATAGTCCCTCACGGTTTCTTACTGAATAAAATCGATAACCGAACAGGCGCATCACGGGATTGAAATGGAATGCGTCGCCATGTGCAATAGCCACAACGATGATGCCGAGCACGTAGATGCTTGTCATCCACTCGCTGGCGAACGTGGAGTTGGCCGATCGTATGAAAGGCAAGAGATAGATAAACAAGAACACGATCATTTCCTGGTCTTTGCTTTCAAAGTCCTTGATATAGATCAGGCTGTGTTGCGCACTATTCGAAGCATAGTGCAACACAAGCCAACAGAGCACAGCTAGGGCAAGTGCTGCAATCAGCCACCCGATCCAGCCAGTCCATGATTGGCCGCGCTCGAATTCCGTTACTGCAACCGCAACTAGCACAGGTGAAAGGGATGTTGCAACAAGAATAGTCTTGGCGACCAGACTCAGCATAAGAAAGCTTCTACGGTGGCATGCGGCTCAGCGGGGGTCATTCCCGATATCCAGACCGACTCGGGAGATCCGCGGTCGCTCGCCTCGCCGCCGGAGGGCCTCCTACGTCTCGGTGGGCTACCCTTGGCGCGGGCCGAAGCGCGGGAGGAGCAGCCCACGCAAATCTACGCCTCGAAGACCGTGACGACCTCGCAGGCAAAGCCGGGAAGCACATCTAGGCCGTCGAGCGAGTCGTCTTCCGTAAGCCTGACAGCTGGGTCCTCTGCCCGATACACGTCCACCGTGCGTGTGGCCGGGTGCACTACCCAAACGAGGCGCGTGCCGAATCGCAGCCACATCTGGGCCTTGTCGTTGAGCTCGCGGCGGCTGTCGTTGGGTGAGGCCACTTCGACCACCAGATCGGGAACCACCTCCGAGTAGCCGGTGTTCCAAGCATCGAGCGGGAGGCGCTCCGCCGATGTGAATGCGATGTCGGGTTCTCGTACGGTGTCCGGATCACGCTCAAGCCACACGCCGGCGTCCGACGCAAGGAGCGTGCCCAGCTGGCGGGGCTTGACGAACGCCCACAGTTCTCCGACCAGGTTCGTGACGATCTTGCCGTGGAGCTCTCCCGTCGACATGGTTTCGCAGAGCACCCCCCGGATCAGTTCACCGCGCACACCCTTGCTGTAGAGCCGGAGCAAGTCCCCGGCGGTCAGCAGCCTTGTCTCAGTGGTCGTCATCGCTCGTCGCTCCCGCGCATTCCGATTCTACAACGCTTGAACCCTGGCACGCTCCAGGTTCAGTGCCAGCAGCCGCCCCAGCAGCTCCTCCTCCCCCAGCTCCCCCGGGGCCTCACCCCACCCGTACGCTGCGAACACGGCGGCGTCGAGGTTGCGGTGGAGGTTGGCGAGCCACGCGGGGCGGGCGTTGTAGAGCTTGGTGAGCGTGCGCCGCTTCAGCTCCCGCTCCGCCTCCTCGTCGACGGGGAGCAGACGCGGAGGAAGCGAGGGCAGCACGTCCGGCTCCTCGCGCACCAGCTCCGGCGGGTTGAGCCAGCGCCGTCGCGCCTCGTCCAGCGCCCGCGCCGCCGCGCCGATGGCGTCGCCCTGCCCTCGCTGCTGCGCCGTCAGCGCTTCGTCCGGCGTGTCGAGCGGCCACGGGAAGGGGAACGTCTCGAACGTCGAGGTCGGCGTGTAGCGCGGGCGATCCTCGAGGCTCGTCCCCATCCGCAGCGACCACAACTCGTGCGCCCGCGAGTGCAACACCCCGAAGGCGTAGTCGTCGGCGCGCGCGATTGCGACGAGCTGGTGGTCGGGCAGTGTTGGGGCTGAAAGCCAGACGAACAGCCGATGTTTCGACAACGTCGGGGTGGCGATGAACCGCGACAAGGGCGCGAGCGCCGCACGCATCGCCTCGCCTGACCTTCTGTGTCTCCACCAGAGATCGCGACGTGCTCTCTCTCGGTTCTTGGCGCGAACCGGCCGGACATGCTGCTCCACATGCGCGAACGGCGCTTCATAGGCCGAGGCCTCGGTCTCCGTCATCCGCCAACCAAAGTCGATCATGAACATGTCGCGGGAGCGTCGTGTGAGGTCCAGTCCGTTGATCCACGGCACCACCACGTCAGCGTTCGTACGCCCGTTGATGTTCGTCGGCGCACGGAGCATCCCGCGAGCGACATCACCCGGGATGTCGAATGCGCCGCCCTTGATCGCGCCGGTATGAGCGAGCCCTGCCCCTTCCGCGAGAACGCTGGCGGAGGTCAGATCGAGGCCGCGCGTTAAGTCGGTGTGGATCTCCGTTGCACGTTCGCCGTCCAGGGAACGTTCGTGCTCTGAGCCATCGTCCTGAGCGACTATCGAGACTCGGACATTGGCGCCCTCGACAACCCACGGCTCGTCGGACCACGCCATGAAGATCTCGCCGCTCTCCTTGACTCGCCTGAGGACTTCGCGGTTGGCACCGCCGCGGACGGAGTTCGTCGCGAGTAGACCCGCCCGCCATGAAGCGCCCGCGACGATCTGCCGTCTTGCCAACTCGTGCCAGTAGCAGACGAGGTCCGCGCCACCTGGAACCGCCTCGCCCCAAGCCTCGGAGAGCGCATCGACGTACTCATCACCAAGCGATGGACGCAGGAGGTTCCAACCCAGAAACGGCGGGTTGCCGACGACGAACTCGGCCTCCGGCCAGGTGGCCGGGACCGGGGCGCTCTCGGGGTCGCGGGCGAGGATGGCGTCGCGCAGCTCGATGTTGTCGAGTGGCTGCAGCACCGGGTCGCGGGGGAAGCCGGAGCCGTGATCGATCATCCACTGGATGTGCCCGATCCAGATCGATACTCCAGCCAACTCCTTCGCGTACGGGTTAATCTCGATCCCCAGCACGTTGTGCGGGCCGACCTGCGGGAACTCCCCGGTGACGCGTAACCGCTGTGCGCCCCAGCGGATCGCCTCGTGCTCCAGATCCTTCAGCAACCGCAGCGTCACGTAGAGGAAGTTGCCACTCCCGCACGCGGGGTCGAGCACCCGCACCGCGCGCAGGCGATCGAGGAAGGCTCGCCACGCCGCCTCGGCCTCCCGCTCCCACGCCGGCAGCCGCTCGCGGCGTCGGCCGTCGAGCGTGAGCGGGGTCGGGTCGCGGCCCTCCGTGAGTTCCTCGACGCGCTCGCACATCGTTGCGAACTCTCGGCGCAGCGGCTCGAGCACGACGGGCTCGACGACCATCATGATCTTCTCGTGGTCGGTGTAATGCGCGCCGAGTTGCCCCCGCTTGTCCGGGTCGAGCCCACGCTCGAAGAGCGTGCCGAGAATGGCTGGCTCGATCCGCGACCAGTTGAGCAGCGCGGCGTCATGCATCGCGCGTAGTTCACCGGCAGTGCACGGGATGACATCGGCGTTGTCGAAGAGCCCACCGTTGAACCAGTCGACGCGCTCGTTGCCGAAGAAGCGGCTCGCCTCTCGCTCCGACATGGTCTGGAACAACGCCGCAAGGCCACGGTCGAACTCATCGGGATCGGAGCGCCGCGACTCGATCATGCCGGTGAGGATGCCAGAAGGGAGCAGCCGTGCGTCCTCAGCGAAGAGGCAGAAGACGACGCGGTTGAGATGGTGGGCGACGGCCTCTGGATCGTGCCCGCGCTCGTGCATCGAGCGCGCGATTTGTGCGAAGCGGGCCGCAGCCAGTTGCGTGATCTCGTCGGGCGTCTGCTCCGGGCGCAGCGCCTCGGGCTCCGTCATGACGGCCCGGAGGACGCTCAGCGCCTCGGCCGTGCGGTCGGCGCCTCCGTCGAGGTCATCGAGCGTGACGACGTGAACCGCTGGCCGGGTGTTGGTGAAGGTGGTGTGGACCTCGATGCGATCCATATCGCTGACGACCAGCAGCGGCGGATTGTCGAGCGCGTCACGGTAGTCGACGAGTTGCTTATACGCGGCTGCGAGGTCGGCGTGCGCGCCCTTGTACTCCCAGCCGAAGCACCCGCGCTTCCAGACGTCAGCCCAGCCCTGGCCCCCCGTGCTGAGGCGCTCCGCGCCCGCCTCGAAGGTGTAGTCGGCGCTGGCGGGCGGATCGTTGGGTGTCGCCACGCCGAGCATCCGGCAGAGGTCGATGAAGTGCTCCTGCGACGACGCGCGCTCCCGGCGCGCACTATCGCGCCATTTGGCGGCGAAGGCCGCCGCTGAGGTGTCGGGCGCGATGGGTGCTGTCGGTTCTGAGGTCATACGCGCGTTGTGCGCCATGGTACTTCGACGGGCGTCGGGGCGGGGCACTAGCCTTCCACCAGTAGCGTCGCCGAGGGGAGGCCGTACGCCGGGGGCTCTTGTGGCCGAGTCCTGTAGGGGAGGAGGCTCAGCTGTCGTCCTCGGGTTCCTCGTAGGCCTCCGTCTGGCGATTCCACCACGCGTACTGCCAAGCGTCGGCAACGGCGGAGGGCTCGAGCGCCACAGCCGGCACCCAGTGGCGTACGGGCGGGGTGCCCTCCTTCACCGATGCCTCTACCTGGTACATGAGCTTGCCGTCGTTCCAGATGGTTGGCTGGAGTATCACGACGTCGCGAGCGAGCGATCCCTTCTGGTGTAAGCAGACCCTCGAGCCCGGCGTGAACACCTGCTCGTACCCGCTCGGGGGCTCGTCGCCCAAGGCAACCGTGAGTGGATCCGTAGACGAGAACTGCGCGTACTCCGCCTGCACCTTCTGCACGACCGCCCTGAAGTCATCGGAGTCCCCGTCCGCCGCAGCCAGACGGTCGAGGATGTGTTCGAACTCGGTGTACAGACGCTCGGTCAGCCGCAGACTCCCGTAGGTCTGGTCGAACAGCACGATGCAGCCTCCCCGCCACGTCGTGCCGTCCGAGTCCTGCACGGTGATGTTCGTTGCCGAAGAGCCGATGTCGTGGGGCAGCACACTGTACTCGCGGGCGAACACCTCGCGTATCCGGTCAGCGAACTCGCCCTTCACCTGTTCGGACCTAAACCAATCCTGCCCGAAGCGCAGGACCACACCCGTAGTCCTGAAATTCCGGGACCGCGCCCTCATGGCCGGGTTCGTCTCCTGAAGCTCCCGATAGCGATGAAACTGACCCGTTTGATTGTCTGTATATCCGTCTACCCGCTCGGTGATCAGCATCTCGCACTCCGCCAGAAACCCGTCACTACCCTGCAGAAGGTGCCCGTCGGTGAGTTCGCTCGCAGTGATCGCGCACCGGACGTACGTCGTGAGGTGCGGCTTCGTCGAGCGATACGGCCGGCCGGGCTTTACCCGGACGAAAGGCGAGAACGTGTGCATGTTCCAGGATGTCACCTCGTAGGCCCGCATGGCGTGAAGGTACGTTGCGCCGGGGTAGCACTCCCGCAGCGCCTGCGTCTGGTTGATCTCCCCGATGCGGTCCGCGTTCTCTGAGCGCTTGATATCAAAACTGACCTCGCCAACGTTGCGCAGCGGGTAGCCGATGTGAGGTGTATCGCCGCCGCGCTCGGCAATGCGGTCGTACTCGGGCGCCCGATCACCTCCGGGCCGGGCGGCCCGGTAGCGGTCCTCGAACCCGGTCGGCCATCCGATGTGCGCAGGGAGATCCGCCGGCGCGGCCGTGGCGTCTCGCTCATCGGCGAGACACCGCCCGTGGGCGAACTGCATGAAGCGATTGTCGAGATACAGGTAGGAGGGCTCCACCGACATGTCGTGGTACTCGCGGAAGGATGTCCCATAGCGACGGAATGCGTCGGAAGGGGCGATGACCACGAACGCACCTGGCCCGTCGCGTCCGATCCGCCCCAGCCGCTGCCGGTACGCCTTCCGCGTGGGGGGCACGCCAAGATTGAACCCCACGGCAAGCGTCGGGAAGTCGATCCCCATCTCCAGCGCGGACGTCGAGACGACACCCCGGAGGGCACCGCTCCGAAGCTGCTGCTCGATTCGCCGCCGCTCGTCGGCATCAAAGCCCGCGCGGTAGGAGGCGACGGTCCCCTCATCGGTGAGCTCAGAAAGGTCGTGCGCGGTGAACATGGCGAGCGTCTCTACGCCCTTGCGCGAGTCCACAAAGGTTATGAAGCCGCCATTGGTCCCATCCGCCAGCACAGAGTGCTGGAGCGCTCGTGCGACAGACGTTTCGTCACCCTCTGGGCTCGCGATGTGCGCGATGATCCGCTCATGGTGGGGCGCGCCGTCAGACTCCTCGTCGATAACCGCGAAGTCTGCGCCGGTGAGAAGCTTCAGGTGCTCCCCGGGGTTCGCGATCGTCGCGGTCGCGCCAATGAGCTGGAGGGGCGCCGCTGAACCCAGGAGATGGTTGCGGGCCGCCATCAGCCGCCGGATGAGAAACGCGAAGCTGCTTCCGAAGACGCCTTCCAGCGTATGCGCCTCGTCCATGACGACTATCGACAGTTGTTTCAGGAACGCTCGCACGGCGGGCATTGCCAGACGCGACATGAGCCATGCCTGGCACACGTCGGGCGTCATCACGAGGATGCGGGCCCGTTCCAGAATCGCCTCACGTTCGCTGACGCGGACGGTGCCGTCGATGCGCCCGACAGTGGCTTCATCAAGTCCCAACTGGCTGGCCAACTCCTGCCAGCTGCGGAACTGGTCCTCGACGAGTGCGCGGAGTGGGTAGAAGACGATCACGCGCTCTGCAGGGTCTTGAAGAATCCGGTGGAGGGCGAGCGCCTGAAACACGAGGCTCTTGCCGGATGCGGTGCCGGTGGACACGACAACATTCTCGCCTCGCCCCAGAGCCTCGAGCGCCCGCGCCTGGTGCAGCCACAGACCCTGTTCGCCGAACTGCTTCGCGAGGTGGGGGCCGAGTTGCGACTCGAACAAGAAGAGCGGTATCTCCTCATGCCGGGCGGCGCGGCCGGGAATCTCCAAGGACTCGATGACGGCGAAGTCGGTTCCGTCAAGCAGCGCCCGCATCGTCTCGTACATGTCGACCCTCATTCCTCGGTCCGAAGACCAGCGTGCTCCCCAAGATTCATCCAGCGCAAAGAGTTCGACGGCGAGCGCCCGCTCGAACGGGATCCGGCCCTGCTCGACATAGACTGAGCAGCCGTCCGCGGCGACATTGACCGTCATCGGCAGATGCACGGAGTGCAGGTCGAGACGCGCCTCGCCGCCGCCATCGGTCGTGCCGCGCATCCACGTGTTGTTCGGCAAGAGCGGCAGGACATCCGCACCCGCGAGCCTGCCGACACGATATCACGTCGGATGCTCCCGCCCATCCCGAAAGCGCCTTGCGGCTCGTGCGCCCTTCACCTACGGTCCACTCTGGCAGATTGCTCCCGCACGAGGGTTAGGCCGATGGATGGTGCCGGTGGTTCGCGACGAAACGACCCTGCACGAGTTCCTCGAGCGCTACCCACCCCGCCCCTACCAACTCCGCCCCGGGATCGGCGCGTACCCGCCGGCGCAACTCGCCCCAGTCACAGAAGGGGACGGTTTGTTCCTGCTCAACGACATTCCGACAGCGGATGTGCCGCTTGGTCGCCCCAGGCGCTCCGACTCCGACCGTGGCGAGCACTGCCACTTGTGGGTGATCGATGGACGGGGGCGGCCCTGCATCGCGGAGAAGCCCCTCCCGCGACTGGGGGACGATTGGCTCCATCACACTAACCTGACGGGCGGAGGCCAAGCCTCAGTTGGAGG
>JGIcombinedJ30088_10000511_pt1 | contig 42098 bp, 42 predicted proteins | sample PinacodermPK_FD_30088 | JGI IMG/M metagenome (IMG submission 30088)
AGATTGCTGATGTAGCGGAGCGCACCGAGCCCCCCNGGNNCCCCCCCCGCCACGACGATGAGGGCGCCCAACCCCAGCTCGGCCATCATCGCCTGGACGCGTTCGATACGCTGTGCTACGTCGCGTTTAAGGGACTCGTATGTCAGCATCTTCTGTCCTTATCTGCCTCGACGGCTGCCTCGATCGTCGTCGGGATCCAGATCGCAGCGACAGATCCCGTACCATTGCGCCTCAAGCGACCGGGTCTCCGAGGATAGCCAGGATGGCCCCCTCCGGAGGGAGCGGCCATGAGGCCCCAGCGTGCAGCATGACGCCGACCCGGGGAGCCCTGATCTCCTCGAGGATCTCACCCGTGTAGGGGTGCATGACATACCCGAGCTGCTCGCCTGCGGCGACGGAACAGCCTCGCTTGCCCTTATCTATGAAGGTGAAGCCGCGCTCCCCACTGGGGGTAAGGAAGGTGTGCCCGTCGATCACCTCGGTGGAACCGCCTTCGAACTCAAGCTCGCCAGCGAGCATTCCGAGGTGCCTCAGGGCGTTCAGGACAGCGTTCCGGACGCGACGCATATCCTCCTCCCGGTAGTCGCGTAGCCCCGGACCACCGCCGATCCAGGCCGAGACCACCACCTTCTCGTCGCGGGCCGCCTCGAGAGCAGTGGAGCTGTCCTCCGGCTGCCCTAACAGGACCTGCGGCAGACCGAGCGCGCTGGCGAGAGCCCTCGAGGCCTCCACCGCGCCCGTCCGGTAGACCCCAGCGTAGCGGAAGTAGCCCCACTGGGCGCCGGTGCGGATATCGATCAGCGCGTCGACCCGGGAGACGACCTCGGTGAAGTAGCGGTGGATCAGCTGCTCGCTGATCGTGCCGGCAGCCTCGCCACGACCCAAGGCAGTCAGGTCCTTACCATCCCAGGCAGCGCTCACCTGCTCGAACTCGAAGCCTGAGGTGTTGAGCAGCGGAACCACGATCAGCGTCCCGGCCAACTCACCGGGGTCGAGTTCCGCTACGACTCCGGGTAGGGTCAGAGAGGGTTCGACCTCGAGACCGCTCAGGCCGGCCTGTACGAGCAGCACGGGCCCGTCAGACGCGCCTCGAACGATGTGCAGCGGAATATGGACGGGGAATCGCGCCTGGGTCCTACCGACCTCGAACTTGCCGTAGACTTTCTCGCCAGCTTGGGCTTCGATCGATCCGATCCTCACCTCAACCCCCCTGTTCCAAGTCGAAGGAGACGTAGAGATCGGCCGTGCGACGGTTCTCGACCCGGTCGATCTCGCCCAGGATACCGATCGAGGTCGCCCCGATGGTGACCCACTCCTGGCCGCTAGGGATCACGATGGCGTCTTGCGTGTTGGGGATGTCGGCAAGGGTCTCACCACTGTAGGGATCGACGAGGGTGGCGTAGACCTCACCCGCCGCGACCCTCTCACCGAACCTACGCTTGCGGACAAAGAGGCCGTCGACCGCAGGCTTCCAGAGGACGACGCAGGCATTGTAGACCGTGCACTCGGGACCGTCCGCCTCGAACTCCCCGTCGATCATCCGCATCGATTTCATGATGTTCCAGATGCCGCGCTCAGCGTCGGCGACGTTGTCCTCACCATTCTTAAACCAGCCGGTCCCTCCACCGAACTCGAGCGTGATCTGGACTACCCCCGCCTCCTCAATAGCCTCCTTGGCCCGGTTCGCACCGAAGGTGTTCGGGGGGAAGAAGGCGGCCTGATCGAGCCCGAAGGCGACCACAAGCTTGCGCCGCTTCAGCTCCAGATCGGTGGGGTGGTCGGGATCCCCTTCGGCGCTGAAGAGCACGTAGCGCTCGTAGGCGGTTCGGGCCCCGGCATGGAAGTCGATCATCACGTCGGCCTGCTCGATCACCTCGCGGAAGTAGAGGTGGGCGATCTGATCCGAGACGCTCCCATTCGGCTTGCCGGGAAAGAGCCGGCTGATGTCTTTGTCGTCGACGCTCGAGCCGCGCTCGCCGAGTTCGAAGCCGACCCGGTTCACCACAGGTACCGCGATCACGTTGCCACGGATCGTGGTCGGATCGAGCCCCTTGATGAAGTTCAAGATGGCGATCGAACCGATCACCTCAGCTCCGTGGATGGCCCCCTGCACCAGTAGCGTCGGCCCTGGTTCGGCACCGGCGAACAGGTGCACCGGTACGTCGGGCGCCAGGCCCGAGCGGGACCTCGGGCCCTCCAGGTACCCGAAGGTGTGCTCCCCGGGCTTGGCTTCCAGATTACCTGCACGCATGCATCTGACCCCCTTCCGACGGCAGCCTCCTGGGAGGTGCCCTCTCGATCACGGTGGCTGGGTTCCCAAGTGGCGCTCGAACCAACCCAGAATCCTCCGCAGACGCTCGATCCGGTTCCCCGGCCAGCCCCCACGCGACAGCCCGTGGCTCTCACCCTCGAAGACGACCAACTCGACATCACGCCCGAGCCAACGCAGGGCGGCGAACAGCTGCACCGCCTGCTCGAGTGGGCACCGATGATCCTCGTCGCTATGGATAATGAGTAGCGGCGTGTGAATCCTGTCCACGTAGGTGATGGGGGACTGTCGCCAGGTCGTCTCGAGGTCCCCGAAGGGGTTGGCCCCCGTTTCCCCCTCGGTACACTCCGGGCCGATATCCGAGGTGCCGAAGAAGCTGACCTGATTGACGATCGACCTCCGGGTTACGGCTGCAGCGAAGCGATCGCTGTGACCCACAATCCAGTTGGTCATGAACCCGCCGCAGCTACCTCCGGTGACGCCTAGCCGCTCCGCGTCGACGTAAGGGAGTCGGATCAGGTCATCGACCCCCAACATCGTCTCCTCGAAATCCTTGCCCCCCTGGTCGCCCTCGCTGGCTCGGGTCCAGGCCTGCCCGTAGCCCGCGGTGGTTCCGCGAGCGTTGAAGTAGCGGACCCAGTAGCCCGCCTCGGTCAGGCACTGAAACTCGTGACTGAAGTCCCAGGAGAACATAGAGCAGTGGACATAGACGACGGTCGGGTAGCGCTTCGTCTCATCGAGGTCAGGAGGCTTGAGCAACCAGCCGTGGACAAGAGCGCCGTCCAGACCCTCGAACCAGCGCTCCTCAGGTTTGGCCAACCGATGATCGTTGAGCCAGGGGTTGAGGGCGGTGAGTCGCTCACTCCCGGTTGGCGTCCACACGAACAGGTCGCCGGGAGTCGTAGGTTCGGCCCAACCGTAGGCGACCACCCCCCCAGCGGCGGGGCTGAAGTCGAAGGCGACCCCCGGCCCCGTTACCAGCTGCTCATAGGAGGTGCCTTCAAAGCCTATGCGGCACAGCTGCACGCTGCCCTCAACCGTGAGCAGGAAGTAGACCCAGGGATCCCCAGGGGGGCATTTCACGGTGATGTTGGAGAGGCTCGTCCTCGAGTCCGACGCGGCGTAGTTGCCGACCTCCTGATCCAGGACCGCAAGCCGACGCGCTGTCCCAGCCTTGACATCAGCCGAGTGGGGAGTCATGAAGATCCGGCGGTTGGTAGGGGCGGGGTAGTCGTGACCAGCAAAGACGATGCAACGATCAAGGTCGCCCCAGACCGGGCTGCGACAGGCCCCCTGCCAGTCCGGGAGCAGGCGCACAGGGGCACCCTCGGGGTAGGCGCAGACGAAGATCTGGCCCTGCCCGAGCGCCTCGTTCTGCTCCCGGGCGAGGCCGATGAAGGCGAGCCGGTCGCCGGAGCCGCTCCAACTCGGTTCCGAGTAGTCACACTCGCTATCGGTGACCTGCACAAGGTCCCCGCGGGGGAGCTCGAGCACCCAGACCTGGGAGTAGCGATCGTGCACGAAGCCGACCCCATCCTGCTTGTAGCGGAGACGGCGGATCACCTTCACATTCGGGGCGAGAATGCCAGGACGGTGGCCGGAATCGCGCTCGTAGCGGAACGGCGTCCACCTCACCCCGGCGATGCGGTCGTTGGTCGGTGACCAGTCGAGCCCCGTCAACGGAGCGTCGCCCACACCGAACACCTCGGCCTGGCAGCGCGCAACCGACCAGATGTGTACGCTACGCTGCCCCCCGTCGCTCCAAGCGAAGGCGAGGTGTTCGCCGTCGCCACTCTAGGCTGGGCTCGAGGTGCGCCCGGAACTACCCGTGACCCGGGCCAACTCGTCCCTCTCGATATCGCTCAGGTAGGGGTGGGTACGGTAGCCGTTCCCAGGCGCATCCACCCGCTGACAGTAAACGTGACCCGCTGGCCGGGTCGAGAGCCACCTAGAGCGGAACCTGACCGGGTCTTCGGGTCCGCGCCGGATGCTGCGCCTGCTTACGGTCCCGCTCGGACCACTGTAGTGCGCATCCCCATACCAACCCCCATCCGACCACTCCCCCCGCACCTTTAGCCCAAGGGTTCTACGTTGAGCCCGAGTGCCAACGGGCGCAGGGCCTCCAGGGTGTCCTGGGCCACAGGGATCCCCTCTCGGCGACGGCGCAGTGCACGCTCGTGCTCGAGGTCGCCGGGCAGCATGACCGGTCGGGCAGGATCGATCGGTGGCGCACCCTTCACCTCCGAGATCAACTGGGCAAGCCTCTCGTCGAACTGGTCGCGGGGCATGAACAGGGCGGGGTCCAGCGCAATCATGACGTGCCCAACATCGTAGCGGTCCTCGTTCTGGAACACGGACAGGCCGAAACTCGCCCCACTCATAACCCCAGTCAGTACGTCGGTAACGAAACTGAGGCCGTAGCCCTTGTACTCACCGATGGGCAGCATGGGACCGTCCATCGCCGCAGCGGGGTCGGTGGTCTTCTCCCCTGCAGGCGTCAGTGCCCAGGTCTCAGGGATCGGCCTGCCCTGCTCGAGGTACCAGCGCATCATGCCCTTCCCGGACATGGTGAGGGCCATGTCGAGTAGCACCGGACTCCGGTCTCCCTTGGGATAGGGGATCGCGATCCCCCAGGGGTTGGTGGCCAGGACCGGCTTGGCCGAGCCCCAGGGCGCCATCTCCGCCCGGGCGTTGGTCATCGACCAACCGATCATGCCCCCTTTGGCAGCCGTCAGGGCGTGATAACCGGCGATACCGAAGTGGTTGCTGTTGCGAACCCAGGATCCGGCGAAGCCGGTGACCCGGGCCTTCTCGACCGCCTTGGCCATGGCGCGCTGGGCTGCCACGTAGCCGAACCCCTTGGCCGCATCGAGCAGGGCGTAGCCGGGCCCCTCGCGCTCCCAGCGCATCGGGGCGTCGACGACAATGCCGCCGTCCCGGACGCGTCGGTGGTAGCGCACGAGCTTCTCGACCCCCTGCCCTTGGCCGGGGTGGTACCAGAGCGAGGCGGTGACGATGCCGTCGGCGACGATGCCTGCCTCTTCGCCGGTAGCACCGAGGGCCAAGAGGAATCCCTCGACGAAGTCTCGCAACTCCGCCTCGGGAAAGAGGGTGACAGGGTCGCTACTGGTCAGATCATAGGCCATGGCCTCTCCCTAACACTCAAGATCTCCCCCGCTCGGAGCCGCTCCAGCTCAGCGAGCAGCTCGCCCGGTCGCCCGACATCTCCGGCTACTCCCCTACGCCGAGAGCTTCCATCACCCGCTGCATACGACCGAGGCCGTCGCGAAGCCTGTCCTCCGGCTGCAGGAAGGTGATGCGAAGGAAGTCATCCATCCCCTCATAGAAGGCGCCGCCGGGGTAGGCGAGCACGTGCGCCTCGTCGAGCATCCTCTGCGAGAGCTCGATGGAGCTCATGCCCGTATGGCTGACATCGACGAAGACGAACTGCCCCCCCTGAGGGACGCCGTAGGAGAATCCCATGGCGTCGAGGTGATCGAGGACGATGCGGCGCCGCCTCTGGTAGGCCCCCTGCATAGCGTGCATCTCCTCCTGGGGACCGGTGAGGGCCGCCAGAGCGGCATACTGAGACACGATCGAGTTCGGTCCCGAGATGGCAGCCTTGAGATCCCGAACCCTGACCATGAGGTCGGCCGGGCCGGTCACCCAACCGGTGCGCCAGCCGGTCATGGCGTAGGACTTCGACAGTGCGTTCAGGGTAAGCGTGCGCTCCTTGCCGCCGCGAAGCGCAGCGGGGCTAGTGTGACTGAAGTCGTCGTACACGAGGAGGTCATAGATGTCGTCGGCGAGGATCAGCAGATCGTGCTCCTGGGCTATGGCGATCAACTCCTGCTGATCTTCGCGCGAGATCACGCTGGCGGCAGGATTGTTGGGCGACACCAGAAGGAGGGCTCGGACCCCCGAGATCAGCGTCCGCCGCACCCGCTCGGGATCGACCCGGAACGCCTCCTGCGGGTAGGTGGGCATGCCGACGATCCCGCCCCGGGCGAACGCCACCGAGTCCTTGTAGGTATTGTAGTTGGGCTCAGGGACCAGCAGACGATCGCCCTCAGCGATGGCCGCCACCACCATCAGGAAGAGTGCCTCCTGCCCGCCGTTGGTGAACACGATCTCGGTCTCGGGGTCGAACACCGCATCGTTGACCCGCTCGACCCGCTCAGCGATAGCCTCCCGCAGCGGCAAGATGCCCTCGGGTGGGGAGGGCTCCCCGAGCCTGTGCTCCATAGCCTCCTCGGCTGCAGCGATGATGTGGGCCGGCGTATCGAAATCGGGGTCGCCACGGCCAAGCACGATGGCGTCGTCGTACCCCTGGGCCTGCACGATCAGGTCGTAAAACACCTCGGTGCCGCGTCTCTCTTGGGTCATGCGATTCCCCCAACGACGGGTCCGGGGCCCAACTCCCTCTGGCTGCAAGCGGCTGTCACTGCAGCACCTCGCCGGCGACGGCCAGTCGCAGAACGTCGGGGGCGCCGAAGGCCGTCCCTTCGGCTGCCGCCAGACCCCGCTCCTGCAGAGCAGCCGACACGGCGTCGGTGCGCCTGACAGCCACCAAGTTGGCCGCCCCGCCCTCGAGGACCTGGGCCCCGATCGACTCGAGCCACTCCAGCAGCCGGGAGCGCCGCTCCCGAAGCTCACGCTCGATCTCGTCACGGCGTGCAGCGTAGCTCTCATCCACCCCCAACGCGGCGTACTGGCTCGCGGTGGAGGTGCAGATGGCGACGATCTGTTTCACTGAGGCGAGGCTCGCCGCGTAAGCCCCGCTCGTGGCGATAAAGCCGATCGCCAGACCCTCGAGCCCCACACCCGGAAACACCTCGCCGATCAGCGTCACCCGCTCGGCACCGGCGCCGAGGGCCTCGAGCGAGGCACCAGAGGCGGTCCACTGCGAGAGGCCCTGATCCCAGACGACGAGGGCGCTATGCTCCATAACCAGTCGACTGAGGTGCTCGACCTCTGCCGCGTCATAGACCGCGCCGGTCAGGCGACTAGGCGACTCAAGAAAGATGCATTTTACACCGGAGGCCAGTGCCGCCCCAACCGCCGCCACCGAGGGCAGCAATCGGGCGCTGTCCCCGACCTCCAGCCACCGATGCACGAGTGGCCGGACGCCCAACGCCTTGCGCACTCCGGGGTGGACGACGCTGGGAAGTGCCAGGGGCCCAGAGTCCTGGCCCAGGACCTGCAACGTCAGGAACCTCGCCTCCTGGACGCTGGCTGTCACCACGACGGCATCGGCCCGGTAGTCCGCTCCGAGTCCAGCCGCGATCGCCTCGCGGAGAGGCAAGATGCCAGGAACATCGACGTAGTGGGTCTGCCCCTGTTCGAGTGCACCGATGGTCCCCTCGAGGGCCGCGGCCGGGAGCGCAGCCGTAGGCTGATCGCAACGGAGATCGCCAGGACCTGCGGGGACCGGCGCGATGATCGGGGTTCGCAGCAGCGTGTTGGCTCCGTGCCCCGCAAGAATCCTCCCTTTTGTGGTCTGCCTCATACGTTCTGCCGAACCTCCCTCGCAGTTAAAGTCCCGACTCCCACTCCGCCCACCCCCGCGGGCACTACCCCCTTTCCTTCCAGCGACCGCACAGCCCTGGGTCGAGTGGCTCCTGCATCACCCAGGAATACCACCCCCAGAACTGTCTGATGCAATGGCGACCCCGGGAAAGGCCGATATCCACCAGGCACTGCCGAGGTACCCCCTACCATCTGACCGCATCAGACCCCAGGTGACCGTGAGTGGCTAAACTCCGAGGACCAGGAAGCTCAGTGCTACCTCCGTTAGCATAGTGGTGGCGACCATAGGCCAAGAGGATGATCGACCCAGTGGGGACCTGCACCGAGGTACCGAAGTGCCCAGAGGCGCTTTCCCGATGCGGGCAGGCCCCCAGAGGGGCCGTCGGCGCCGGTCACCAGAACTGCCTCACGTCTAGGGCCAGCCGTCGGATCCCCGTCACGACCAGCTGCTCCCCGACGGATTCAGCACCGCCTCGTTCAGCACGAACTGCGGCGGGGTATCTACCAGGTAGGCGATGAACCTGGCGACCTCTGCAGGATCCATCGTCTCGGTAAGCGGCTTCTCTCCGATCGGTGCCCCACGCCAGCCGGTGTCCATACTGCCGGGGTAGAGGATGGTAGACCTGAGTCCATGCTCCTTTCCCGCAGCGGCGATCGCACTCGACAACCCGGCAAGGCCGAACTTGGCAGCGCCATAGGCCGGGCTCGCGCTCCCGCGCAAGCCGGCGGTCCCGGAGATGGTGATGACGTAGGGTGAGGCACTCGCCGTGAGCAGAGGCCAGAAGGCCCGAGTCAGATAGAACGCCCCGGACAGGTTCGTACCGACCACCCGATTCCAGTCCTCGACCCCCGTCTCAGGGAGGGTACGCGGGGCCGGGATACCGGCATTATTGATCAGCAGATCCAGCCGATCGGTGAAGCCTTCGGCCACCTCCAGTGCGGAGGCGACCTGACCTGAATCAGCTATGTCGCAGGCGATCCGTAGCACCGACGCTCCCCGCTCTACCAGATCCGAGGTCGCGGTCTCGAGGCGGGTCTCATCGCGGGCCAGACAGATCAGCCTGGCTCCAGACGAGGCAAAGTGTCGGGCGATAGCGAGTCCGAGGCCGTGGCTCGCCCCACTGATCAGAACCGCTCTATTCTGCCCTCGCTCCCGCACCGGTTCCACCCTCCCCCGAACCGCGTCCGCGCAGCCCCTCGGTCCGCAGAGATCCCGACCGCGGCAGGGGCTTTGCCTAGCGAGTCGGAAAGCTTGAGGATGCAACCTTTCCAGAACCCTGGTAGGGACACCCTCCCAATCGAATGTTAACAGTATCATAGTCGCTACCCCGCCTCGACCCCCTTGCGCAGCAGGACAACTCAGGAACTGGCGATGCGCTGAAAGCGGCCCGCACCGGGCACACCAACTCCGCCGACCGTAGCCTGCCGGGTAAGAGGGCGTTAAAGCCCGGGGGCTTTCAACCTTTGGCACTGCGCACACTCGCCGGCGGCGGGCATTGCGAGTGGGCGCCCGCCCGGAGCCGGTACCAAGAGTGCCCTGGAAGGATCCGCAGAAGTGTCTCCCCACTCCAAAGGGCCCAGAGTGTGAGTTTTTCCCTGTGCACCCGGCCCGGACACGCGCATCATGAGACCGTGTCGGTCTGGGTTCCTCGCCACTACATCTTGCTCCTTATGCAGACACCGATCTGGGGAGTATTGCTGGCTCACGACCTTACGCAACGTGCACTAGAGCGGACAGGGCTCCCCTGGGTCGGTCCCCTTGGGGCGAGTCAACTCATCCTCAGCACAATCACTATGCTGTGGATCAGGCCGGGGACCTGGCGCGGAGCGCTAGCCACCCACACGGCCAGCCTGATCTTGTGTTTCCTGCTCGCCCACCTGGTCGACTAGTCGGATTCCATCACCGCCCAAACGATCTCTAGAGCCGCGCTGAAAAGCGGACGGTAAAGCACCCTGCTAGGCAACGACAGAAGCGAGCCTGATAACGGCAGGCTCGGAACCGTTGCAGAGCATGTCGCGAGCAGCCCTCCTTAGAGTCCCGTCTGGACCCTGGGCTTCTCATCCCTCTCCAACCCCTGTAAGGCGTGACCTGCCATACCCATTTACCGTATGATAGACCCGGAATGGGGGTCACCTCCTCATCGCGGTCCTGTGCCCCCGGATTTAGCTGCTGTGGCCGCAACGACCGGACCGGTCGACTCGGGCGGAGAGGGAGTGAAGATGGACGTAAACGTGGTTCTCAGCTCGGAGGAGATTATTCGAGGTCTTAAGCACTACCGACGAATCGCCAAGGACGATCTGTTGCGCTCCACCGAGACCGATAACCCCGAAGCCTTCCGAAGGCACGCTGAAGCACGCCGCGGAATCTATGCCGACCTCACAGCGGTCGCTGAGACCAGGAGTCCGGCCGATGTTGTGCGGGAGGCGTTGCGAATGTACCAGGACCTGCCTTTCGTCTCCGGCCCCGACATCGCACAGCACACCGATATCAAAGGGCGTGAGAACGCCCTAGAGAATTTCTTCCTCATGGTCGGCCTCGAACCCAAGGTCCGCCGCGAGGTCCGTAGCCTACGCACACCGCTCAACTAACGACAACTTCGCTACCTGTGCACCTGGGGCCTAGCCGCCCTGGTAAGGTGTGATCCGTGACCCTGGACGAACTCGAACGCCTGGCTGCTCACAAGCCCACTGCGCTCGCCGAACTGAGCGATAACCTCGTCTTCGGGGAGGGCGATCCCGACGCCGACCTCATGATCATCGGTGAGGGGCCCGGTGAAGAGGAAGATCTTAGCGGGCGCCCGTTCGTGGGTCGAGCCGGACAGCTCCTCGACAGGATCCTCGAGAGCGTTACCATCGAGCGGAATGACATCTACATTACCAATATGGTGAAGTTCCGCCCACCCGGAAACCGAAACCCCAAGCCCGAAGAGATCGCGGCCAGCGAACCGGTCCTGATGGAACAGATCCGGCTGATTCGGCCGCAGATCATCGCCACCCTGGGCAACGTCCCCACTCAGCACTTTCTACAGACGCGTGAAGGTATTACCCGTACCCACGGCCACTGGTACGAGTGGCGCGGCATCGCCATCTTCCCCCTCTACCACCCCGCCTACCTGCTGCGGAATCCGAGCCGCGAGCGGGGCAGCTCCAAATGGCAGATGTGGGAGGATATGAAGGTGCTCAAAGCGCGCCTTGACGAACTCGGCTCCAAGGGAGCGAATCAGCAACCGGTGATCGACACCTCGCGCCAGGGTGGACTGTTTTAGTCGGACGGAAGCGTAGTGCAGCGAGCAGATCTGGACAGCGCACGACTGCGACGGTCGCGCGAGCCCACGCCTAAGAGGGGATGATGCGCGCGCTCGTGCAACGGGTCGCCCGGGCCGAAATCCGGGTCGCTGGTGAACGGGTGAGCCGGATAGGACCGGGGCTGCTAATCCTCCTCGGAGTCGGCCCCGCTGACGGGAAGGAGGAGGTCACGAGGCTGGCGACAAAGATCGCCAGAGCGCGCATCTTCCCAGACGAGCGGGGCCTCATGAACCGCGACCTCGAGGCCTTCAGTGGAGCGGTCCTCGTCGTGAGCCAATTCACCCTGTTCGCCGATCTAAAAAGGGGGAATCGTCCAGGCTTCTCCAAGGCGGCCGCACCGGAGAGGGCAGAGGCTCTGTATCACGAATTTATAGCCGAGTTCGAAGCGTTGGGCTTCGAGGTAGCGAGTGGCCACTTCGGCACGGAGATGGAGGTCGAACTCGTCAATATGGGCCCGGTGACGCTCTGGTACGACACGGACGAACTGTAGGCTGCCCGCTCCCCGACTAGGCCGATGGCGCCAGTTCGAACCAGAAGCGCGCCCCCTTGTCCGGTCGACTCTCCACCTCGATGGAGGATCCGTGCAACTCGATGATCCGTTTGACGATGGCCAACCCCAACCCGGAGCCGCCCCGGGGTCGTTCGGCTGACGGGACCTGATAGAAGCGCTCGAAGATGCGCGGCAGGGCATCGGATCGGATGCCCTCCCCCGTGTCGGCCACCATCACGCGGATCGTTCGCTCGCCGGTCGGCTCCAGGCGCAGGGTAACAGTCCCCCCCGCCGGGGTATGGCGAATGGCGTTGTCGATCAGGTTCGTCAGTGCCCTCTCGATCAGTCCCAGATCCCCGATCACGAAGGGAAGATCTGTAGGTCCAAACACCTCCAGAGCCACACCCTTCACCTCGGCCGGGATCCTGAACTTCTGGATCACGTCGTGGGCTAGCTCCTGGAGCGGGAACGATTCGATCTGGGGCAGGGCCTCGGCATCGAGCCTCGATAGCTCGAACAGTTGGGCGATAAGCCTGTCAAGCCGCTCACCATGTTGCCGAGCCGCAGAGAGGTAGTTGGCCTGTTCGGCTGTGGTTAGGGAGTCGTGCTTGATCTGCAGCGTCTCCAGGTATCCCTGGAGCGCTGCCAGCGGCGTGCGCAGGTCGTGAGAGATGTTGGTCACCAACTCCCTGCGCTGATCATCGGCCCAACGAAGAGCGCCGACCTGCCTGCGGATGCGGTCGACCATCCTCAGAAAGATATTCTGCACTTCGTCGAGTTCGTCTGAAGAGCACCGAACCGGAGCGAGCGGCATCTCCACGGTCTCAAGATCGCTCCGCTCGAAGGCGGTCATAGCCGCCCTGAGCCGACGCAGCCGACGGGTGAGCAGAGCAAACCCGAGGGAACCTCCCAGGAGCAGGATGGTGAGGAGCACTCCACTCCCCCAGAGGCTTAACCTCAGCACCGTACTGGTCTGCACGTTGCGGATGAACGAGGTCTGCACCTCATTTGTCAGCACGACGTAGAGGTAGCCTAGACCCCCGGCGAGCCGCGCTGCCGAGAAGATGGTCCGCTGGCGACGCCGCGGGTCGGTGCCGCGCAGCGGGAAACTCCCACCTGCCAGGAATGTCTCGATGGCGCCCAACGCCACTGTGTCGGCGAGGAGCCGAGTATCCGTCGTCCCACTGCCCAGAATCGCCCCATCCTCGTCCAGCACGTAGATCTCTACGTTCGGGTTGGTCATGGCGAGCATCTCGGTAAGGCTCTTGAGCTTCTCCTGATCCACGGTCGAGCCGAGCATGATGTCGCTCTGCTCGACCAGCGAGGCCGCCAAGCCAGCGTTCTGTTCCTGGGTGATCTCCTGATAGTAGCCGCGCGCCGAGGCCAGGGTGATCGCTACGAATAGGACACCCATCGGTACCAGCAATCCTGCAAGCACCAGTAGCAGGCGACCGTGGAGGGTTCGCGCCACTCAGCCCTCCCGGGGCCCGAATTTGTAGCCGACCCCCCACACGGTCTGGATATACACCGGGTGGGCCGGATCGCGTTCGATCTTGGCCCGGAGCCGGTTAATATGCGAATTCACCGTGTGCTCATATCCGTCATAACCGTAGCCCCAAACGAGGTCGAGGAGCTGCGTTCGGGTGTAGACTCGCCCGGGGTTAAGGGCAAATTGGACCAGAAGGTCGAACTCGCGGGCGGTCAGCCTGACATTCTCATCTGCCAGCTTTACCTCGCGAGCAGCTACGTCTATGAGAAGATCGCCGATCTCGATGACCGTCTCGCCCTCCGCATGGGAGCCGGCACTTAAGAGGGCCTTCCGGCGCAGGAGCGCCTTGACACGAGCCTGGAGCTCGCGCATGCTGAACGGTTTGTTCAAGTAGTCGTCAGCCCCGATCTCGAGACCGAGAACCCGGTCGACCTCACTCGTCTTCGCAGTCAGCATGAGGACCAGGGTGGTGGGGCGCTCGCTCCTCACCTGCCGGCAGATCTCGAGGCCGTCGACACCGGGGAGCATCAGGTCGAGCACCACCAACTCGAAGCGCCCGCTGAGGGCCAACTCGAGACCCGAGGTACCGTCGACGGTGGTCTCGACCTCGTACCCGGCGTCCGAAAGGTTGATCGCGGTGAGGTGGGCGATGTCGCGGTCGTCCTCGATCACCAGAATCCGCTCGCCAGCCATACCCTACAGTCTGCCACCGGAACGATCCCGACACCATCGTCGCCGACACAGAGTAAGAACCTAGCTGGAGCGCTTGACCTAAGGCGTGTGGACTACACTGCGGCATGGCCGAGACCTTATTCAACACTCTGAATCTGCTGCCCCTGCCGTTCTGGGTCGGCATGCTCCTCTTTCCACAGACCCGCTTTACCCAGAACCTCGTCACCAGCTACTGGCCCTTCATCGTGCTCGGCGGCATCTCTGGACTGATGTTGGTCGCCGCAGTGGCCACCGGCGCTGGGAGCTTCAGTCTCAGCAGCTTCGACGCGCTCCGGGCGGAGCTGGCCAGGGAGTGGGGTTTCCTCCTGGGCTGGACCTACTACCTCACCCTCAACCTCTTCACAGCGGTCTGGATCTTCCGCGACGCAAAGTATTGGGAGGTCGGTTCCAGGCTGTTCCTGCTCCTCACCCTGCTCACAGGTCCCCTCGGTCTAGGAATCTACCTCCTGGTCCGGCAGCGCTGGCAGCGAAACGAATCCTCGGAGCAGCCGAACTGACAGCACCGAGGCCGGCGGAGGTAGCGATCGTTCAGACCCGGCCCTCAAACTTTACGGCAGGTAGTGCGGATGCCCCCTCGAAGGCATTTACCTCCTCGATGAACCGGTCGAAGAGGTAGCCCGCGTCGTGCGGTCCGGGACTGGCCTCGGGGTGGTACTGGACGCTGAACACAGGGTAGCGCACGTGCGCCATCCCCTCCAGGGTGTCGTCATTAAGATTGATATGAGTGGCCTGGAACTGCTGTCCGGGTAGTGAATCCATGCTCACCGCATAGTTGTGATTCTGACTGGTGATCTCGACAGCGCCGGTGATAACATTCTTAACCGGCGTATTGGCGCCGTGGTGACCGTACTTCAACTTGAAGGTCTGACCACCCACCGCCAAGCCAAGGAGCTGGTGTCCGAGGCAGATGCCGTAGGTGGGTAACAGCCCCAGGAGCTGCCAGACCGTGTCGTGGGCGTACTTCGGGCCGTCCGGATCACCAGGGCCGTTCGAGAGGACTAGTCCATAGGGGTTGAGCGCCATGATCTGGGCCGGCGTCGTCTGTGCGGGCACTACAATAACCTCTGAACCGGCTAGCTCGAGCTTGTAGACGATGGAGTGTTTGATGCCGAAGTCGACCACTACCACCCTCGGATTTTCCTTAAAAGTCGGGCGGGCGTACGGCAGCGGAGTGGTGACTTCGGGCGTCATATCACGACCGTCGATATCCTCGTGCTCCCTTGCGTCGGCTACGAGAGCGGTCACCTCCTCTTCGTCGGCGTCTCCGTGGTAGATGACACCTTTAATCACACCGCCGTCCCGGAGACGACGGGTGAGTGCGCGGGTATCGATGCCCTCAATGCCCACGATCTGGTGCTGCTCCATGAAGCTCTGAAGATCCTGGTTCGACCTGTGATTGCTCGCCGTGCGGCTAAACTCCCTAACGATGAACCCCTTGGCGAACGGCCTGTTCGACTCCATATCGTAGACCGACACACCGTAGTTACCGATGTGGGGATAGGTCATCGTCACGATCTGGCCGTGGTAGCTCGGATCGGTCAGGATCTCCTGGTAGCCGGTCATAGAGGTGTTAAAGACCACCTCACCCACCGTCCGACCGGGGCATCCGAAGGCGTAGCCGCGGTAGATAGTGCCGTCCTCAAGGACCAGGATGGCCGGGGGTTTGCCAAGCATCGCCATGGCAGTCCGGGCAACTGTAGCACGTCCTCGGCAAGGCCTTGGTGTCAGGGGCAGGCGGAACCCATCAGAACGACACGCCCACTGCAACCGTATGCGGAGCTACCACGGCCTCAGGGTTGACAAGACAGTCGGTCAGGCAGGCGTACGCGCCCACCTGAGCGCCCTCCCCCACCCTCGTCGCACCCCGGAGGACGACTCCGGGCTCCAAGAGGACATCCCGCCCGAGTACGACCGTATCGTCGATGAAGGTCTGGTCGGGGCAGTGCATGGTCACCCCCTCCTCGAGCCAGCCGCGTCGGATCCTATCTCGGAGAATCTGTTCCGCCTCCGCAAGCTGAGCCCGAGTGTTGACCCCGATGACAGATATGGCATCGTCCCGCGCGAGGACGGCCTGTACCGAGTACCCGGCTCGGTTATAGAGGGCCACAAGATCCGTGATGAGGTACTCACCGGTGGGGTTATCGTTCCGCAAACCCGCTGCGACGGAGAAGACTCGGCGATCGAACAGGTAGAAGCCGGGATTGACCTCGCGAATACTGCTGGTCACCTCATCGACCTCCCCCTGCTCGACAATTCGGGCTACACTCCCGTCTCTCCAGCGCACGACGCGACCGAAACCGAACGGCTTAGCCACCCTGTAGGCGAGGAGAGTCATGCCCGCACCGGTTCTGCGGTGGTGCTCGTGGAGGCTTCGGAGGGGAGCCTCCGTCAACAGTGGCGCATCCCCATTCAGAACCATAATGTCCCCGCCAAAGCGCTCTAATAGCTCCCGCGACTGCAGGAAGGCGTGGCCCGTCCCAAGCTGTTCCCTCTGAAAAACGAACTCGACACCCATCCCGCTGAAGCGTGCCTCAACCTCAGCCGCGCCATGGCCGACCACCACCACGGTGCGCTCCGGTCGGACCGGAGCCGCAGCCCGAAGGACGTGCTCGAGCATCGGGCGTCCCGCCACGGGGTGCAGCACCTTGTGGAGGCGCGACCTCAGCCGCGTCCCCTTGCCTGCCGCCAACACGACCAGCGCCAGGTCCGGACCAAGCGTAGAGGGTTCCGCTCGCAGTTCCGACGAGGGCGCATAAGCCTCTGAAGGGGTATGGGCGGACACTGTCGGATCGGGCGGGGCGCGTCGATCGGACTCGCCCCGTATCCCCAACGTCTCGGGTCGCACGCCCGGCACCTCCCCGCCCTCAGCGCCCACGCGTCCTGCGAGCGAGGTGCTCCCTCTTCTTCTCACGATCGGGATCGATCACCAAGAGCGCATAGAGGGCAGCCAGGATGATAGGGAGGCTGACCAGTTGGGTGAGGGTCAGGACCCCGACCCCGGCGCTGTCGTTCAGGAGCAACTGCCAGAAGAGCGGATTGTCACGGAAAGGCTCCTCGATCAGACTGCGAAAGACCGAATACCAGAGGGCGAACTGGGCGAAGGCAAATCCAGGGGTGCTGCTGCGCCGAAGCGCCCATAGGACGATGAAGAGCAGCAGAAAACCGACTAGGAAGCCGTAGAGGGGGGTCAGGTGAAGCGTACACGCTTCACCCATCGGTACGCTGCTGCAAATGGGTGGAGAGAAGCGCCACAGGACATCGCCAAACACGACGCGACCGAAAGCGCCAAGGGTGGGCGTACCGACCTCGGGCCAGGTGAAACCGACGATCCAGTCGGTCAGCCGACCCCCGCTGTCGGTACCGTTCATGAAGTTGCCGATGCGCCCCCCCATGATCCCGAGGGCACCCAGCGGCGTCATGACATCGAGGCATGACCACATATTGATGCCCCTGCAGATCCAGGCCGCGACCATCACCCCTGCAACCCCACCATGGATGCTGACGCCACCCTTCCAGATCCTGATGATATCGAGGAGATCCCCTCCCGGACCGAAGAAGGCCCCGGGGCTGGTAACAACGTACACCAGCCGGGCCCCAACGAGTCCCGCGATCACCAGGTAAGGGGCCATGTTGAATAGCTTGTCGGCGTCAAGCCCGCGCCGTACGGCCAACCGTGCAGCCCACAGCGAGCCGATCAACACACTCAGGGCGATAAGGAAGCCGTACCAGCGGATCGCCAAGGGGCCTATCTGAATCATCACAGGATCCATTTGCCACCTCCCACCCTAAAGCGCGGAAATCATGACGCCAAGCTTACCAGTTGCGAGCGCGGGCGCCACTCCAACCGGCACAGCGGATCAGACTAGCCGGGGGTACACCACCACGCCGATCGCGACGACGATCAGAAGTTTCGCAAAGATCCCACCGAGCGATCCCACCAGGGCGCCGAACCCGGAACGGAGCGCTTCAGGACCTGGGCGCCCGGTTACCAGCTCAGCGAGGAACGCCCCGGCGAGCGCACCGGGAAGGAATCCGAAGGGGGGAAAGAGAATGAGACCTGCAAACGACCCAATAACACCACCCCACAGGCCGGCACGGCCCGCACCGTAAACCCTTGCACCGACCCAACTGGCGGCGAGGTCGACTAGCTGGGCCAGCACGGCCAGACCGACCACGAACGCCACTGCCACGAATCCGAAGCGCTCAAAACCCACGATCCACGCCGCTACCAGAGCCCCCACAGCAGCGATCGGAACCCCCGGCAGGACAGGCAGAACCAGACCGACGACAGCCACCAGCAGGGCGATGGAGAAGATGAGGAGCGCGACTATGGTCACGCCCTATGCTATCTCAGGTGTTGTGTAAGGCGACGTAAGTCACCCCCATTGCGGAGGAGTCCAGCCAAAGATCGGAGCACCGTAGTCTCTACGTCTCCCCAGAAGCTACACACCACCCAATGACTTCAAGCCCCCCGGCTCTTCCAGCAGGTTCTCGCGAGCGTCGCGTCCGGGTATGGGCACGCAGGCCCAACATCCTTAAGCACCAGACCGACCTCCCCCTATCCGACCGGGTCCACAGTCCCGGTCGGGAGACAGCCTACTCATTGAGGATCGGCTAGACCGTACAGATCCTGGACAGGGACCTCAACAGCTGAACGGACTGGGCCAATAGGTCCACAGCGGGGTCAACACCTCCACCGTTCAGCGGTCTCTCACCTTAATCCTCGTAGCGTTCGGTCCGCTGGGGCTGCACTCTGGGCAACACCTCTTCCACTCGTCAGCCCTTGAGCGGGACCACCTTTGCAACGGTGCAAGACGCGCGTTAGGCTAGTGCATCGACGTCCGACCTCCAGTCCCCGTTACGCCTACACCTCGCTTCACGGTGCTCCGCACCGGTTCAGAACCGCTGCCCGAGACGCTGCGGAGCCCCGAATCCGGCCGGAGGCGGTCTGCCTCCTGACAGCGGGACCACCCGGAGCCAAGGTGGGAGAGGAATACCGAGTGAGGCTTCACGAATACCAGAGCAAGGAGCTGCTTAAGCGTTATGGCATCCGAGTACCTCTGGGCCGAATGGCCCACACTGTCGAGGAGGCGGTTCAGGCAGTTCGACCTCTGATGGAAGGTTCCGGTAATCCCGTAGTGGTGGTGAAAGCCCAGATCCACGCGGGTGGCAGGGGTAAGGGTCGGTTCGCAGAACACCCCGACCTACCCGGTGTCAACGTCGTCCTAGAGGGCCGAGCCGGCGGGATCAAGGCTGCCGAAGAGCGTGTGCGGGAGCTGAGCAAGAGGATGCTTGGATCCACCCTGAAGACGGCCCAGACGGGCGCGGAAGGGAAGCAGGTCAATCGGCTCTATATCGAGCAGGGGGTCGACATCGACCGTGAACTCTACATCTCCGTAGTGCTCGACCGGGCCGCAGGCTGCAACCTAGTCATGGCCTCCACCGAGGGGGGGACGGACATCGAGGAGGTGGCAGCCGAGGCGCCAGAGAAGATCTTAAGGGAGTTCATCGATCCGGCGGTAGGGCTCCTCCCCTTTCAAACACATGCTCTCTCCTGGAAACTGGGGTTCAGGGGAGAGAGCTACCGGAACGGGTGCCGCCTCATCACCTCGCTGGCACACGCCGCAGAGGGTCTCGACAGCGACCTCGTCGAGATCAACCCACTGGTGGTGACCGGTACTGGCGAGGTGGTCGCCCTCGATGGGAAGGTGTCGGTCGATGACAACGCCCTCTTCCGCCATAAGGACCTTCTCGACCTGCGCGACCTGTCTGAGGGAGACCCGGCAGAGATCGAGGCTAGCAAGTACGATCTGAGCTTTATCAAGCTCGAGGGGAGCATCGGCTGTCTGGTGAACGGCGCCGGGCTGGCTATGGCTACCATGGACACCATCAAGCACGTGGGGGGAGAGCCGGCCAACTTCCTCGACGTGGGTGGCGGGGCCACGACCGAGAACGTAACGGCGGCGTTCAAGATCATCACCCGCGACCCGAACGTGCGTGGCATCTTCGTAAACATCTTCGGCGGCATCATGCGCTGCGACGTGATCGCCAGAGGCATCGTCGAAGCTGTGAGACAGGTCGGGCTCGAGGTGCCCCTGGTGGCACGGCTGGAAGGAACGAACGTGGAGCTAGGCAAGCAGATCATCGATGAGTCGGGGCTCAACCTGATCAGCGCCTTAGATATGAAGGACGGGGCCAAGAAGATCGTGGAACTGGCGCGATGAGTGTTCTCATCGACCGCAGCACCCGACTGCTGGTACAGGGCCTAGGCGGGGCCGGGCGCTTCCACACCGATAGGTGCATTGCCTACGGCACCGAGGTGGTGGCCGCGACCCACCCGATCCGAGCTGGGGAGAGCGAGACATTCGAGGGTGAAACCGACCCTGGCGGGGTCCCCGGACGTCCCGACCGCTACCGGGTCGAGGTCCCTATCTTTGCCACCGTTAGGGACGCTGTGAGAGAGACCGGCGCGAACGCCTCGATGATCTTCGTACCGGCCCCCTTCGCAGCAGATGCCATCATGGAGGCGGCCAATGCCGGGCTCGACCTCATCGTCGCCATCACCGAGCACATCCCGGTCCTCGACATGGTCCGGGTGAAGCGCTACCTGGAGGGGAAGGGCAGCCGACTCGTCGGCCCAAACTGCCCGGGGGTGATCACACCACACCAGTGTAAGATCGGCATCATGCCCGGCTACATCCACCGGGAGGGGCGGGTCGGCGTGGTGAGCCGCTCTGGAACCCTCACCTACGAGGCGGTCCATCAGCTATCCCAGAACGGTCTCGGCCAGACCACCGCTATCGGGATCGGTGGCGACCCCGTTCACGGCACCACCTTCGTGGACGCGCTGGAGATGTTCGAGCGCGACCCAAAGACAGAGGGGGTCATTCTGATAGGTGAGATCGGCGGCTCCGCCGAGGAAGAGGCCGCCACCTGGATTGCGGAGAATATGTCCAAGCCCGTCGCAGCCCTCATCGCCGGCACCTCCGCCCCCCCAGGCAAGCGGATGGGACATGCCGGCGCTATCATCTCGGGGGGAGAGGGCACGGCTAGGGAGAAGATCTCCGCCCTTGAGGCCGCAGGGGTGGTAATCGCCCCCACCCCGACGGACATGGGGGAAGCCATGCTGGACGCACTCCGCAGGGCTGGGAAGGTCTGAGACCACCATGGATGAACTCCGGCGGCGCATCCTGACCGAGGGGAGGAACCTGGGGGGAGGTATCCTCAAGGTCGATAGCTTCCTCAATCACCAACTCGACCCGGAACTGACGGGAGCGATGGGCAGGTCGTTCCGCGCAGCCTTCGAGGTGGTCGGAATCACCGAGGTCAGCAAGATCGTTACAGCGGAGGTTAGCGGTATCGCCCCCGCCCTAGCCACCGGGATGGCCTACGGTGTCCCGGTCGTCTATGCGCGCAAGAGGCGGCCCATCACCATGCCCGACACGGTGTTCTCGACCCAGGCCCCGAGCCACACAAAGGGGGGAGTTATTGAACTGATCGTCTCTCCCGAATATCTGACGCCTCCGGACCTGGTCCTCATCATCGACGACTTCCTAGCCACCGGCCGCACCGTAGATGCTCTTGCCGACCTCGTTCGCGCGAGCGGTGCCACGCTTCTCGGCATCGGCTGCGTGATCGAAAAGACCTTCGAAGGGGGGCGAGAACGGCTCAAACATTTCGGAGTACCGGTCGTAAGCCTGGTAAGGATCACGGAGATGGACGGAAGCAACATCCGCCTCGCCCCCTAAACCTGTGCTCTATCGCGGCCGCTACGCCCCCAGCCCCACCGGGTGGCTGCACCTAGGAAATGCCCGGACAGCTCTGGTCGCCTGGTGGCGGGCCCGCAGTCTCAGGGGCCGCTTCATCCTCCGTGTTGAGGACCTCGACAGACCCCGCACCGTTGTAGAGGCCGTGAGCGGGAACCTGGATGAGTTGCGCTGGCTCGGCATCGACTGGGACGAGGGTCCCGACGTAGGTGGACCCCACGCGCCCTACCTCCAAAGTGAGCGGGAAGACCTCTACCGGGCCACCCTCGACAGACTGAGGGTGAAGGGTTCGATCTTCGAGTGCTACCTGTCCCGCAAGGAACTGCGCGAGCTCTCCTCCGCCCCGCACGGCCAGACCCCAACCTACGGCCCCAGCGAACGGGCGGCCAACGAGAGGGCCACCCGCCGGAAGGTCCAAGGGGGCAAGTCCCCTAGCCTCCGCTACCGGGTTCCAGACACCGTCATCGAGTTCGAGGACGCCTGGGCGGGGCCACAGGCAGCCTCCGCCCTCACCGATATCGGGGATATCGTAGTCTACCGGGCCGACGGGGCATGGGCCTATCAGCTCGCGGTGGTGGCAGACGATATCGCCATGGGCGTGACCGAGGTAGTCCGGGGTGACGATCTCCTGCCAAGCACCGCAGCTCAGATCCTCCTCTACCGTGCTCTGGGTGCTGCGCCGCCAAGCTTCGCCCACCTCCCCCTCCTCAAGGGCACCGATGGTGGACGGCTATCCAAACGGAGGGGATCGCTCACCCTTAAAGCGCTGCGTGAGGTTGGGGTGCCAGCCGGACGGGTGGTGGGCCTCCTCGCATACAGTCTGGGGCTACTTGAGAATCCTGCCGAGCTTTCAGCGGCAGAGGCGCTCAGGCACTTCGACCCCTCTCACATCGTCTGGACTCCATTCCGACTCGCTGAACCGCACCTCGCCTGGCTCGGCGCTCGCCCGAAGTGAGGGGGTGGCCACGGTGTCGTCCGGTGCGCTGGCGCAGACAGGAGCGGTCGGCTACACTGGGGCCATGAGGCCAAGGCTGCGCGTCCGTACCCCCCGCAGCTTCAAGTGGCACCACCAGCGCTGGCGGCGGTGCCTGGCGGTCGTCTCACGTTAGAACAACCCACAAACAACGCTGGAACATCCTCGAGGGAGGTGGCTCTATAATGTTTCCCCTTCCAGATGAACGTGGCCGGTTCGGCCCCTACGGCGGTCGCTACGTGCCCGAGACGCTCATCCCCGCACTCGACGAACTGACCAAAGCCTACCTTGAGGCCACGGAGGACGATATCTTCCAGGCCGAGTTCGCCGATTACCTCAAGAGCTACGTAGGGCGCCCCAGCCTCCTCTACCGGGCCGAAAACCTCAGCAGGAGACTGGGTGGAGCCCGCATCTACCTTAAACGAGAGGATCTGAACCATACCGGTGCCCACAAGATCAACAACACCATCGGTCAGGCGCTGCTCGCCAGAAGGATGGGCAAGAAGCGCGTGATCGCAGAGACCGGAGCAGGCCAGCACGGTGTCGCCAGCGCTACTGCGGCTGCGCTTCTCGGTCTCGACTGCGTCGTCTATATGGGTGAGGAGGATGTCCGAAGGCAGGCCCTCAATGTCTTCCGCATGAAACTCCTAGGGGCCGAGGTCCGCCCGGTGTCGAGCGGGAGTAGGACGCTAAAGGACGCCACCAACGAGGCGATCCGCGACTGGGTAACGAATGTCCGGACCACCTTCTACATCATCGGCTCGGTCGTAGGGCCACACCCCTATCCGATGATGGTTCGCGACTTCCAGAGCGTGATCGGGAACGAGGTCATGGTTCAACTCGATGAACTCGAAGGGCGGCGCGTCCCCGACGCGGTGATCGCCTGTGTAGGGGGTGGTTCGAACGCCATAGGGATCTTCGCCCCCTACGCCTACCTGCCCGAGGGGGAGCGGCCTCGCCTAATCGGCGTGGAGGCGGCTGGGCGTGGGCTGGACAGTGGCGCCCACGCCGCCAGCATTGGGGCGGGCAAGAGAGGGGTCCTTCACGGAGCCCTGATGTACCTTATGTCCGACGATCAGGGGCAGATCACCCCGGCACACTCGGTGTCGGCAGGCCTCGACTATCCGGGTGTTGGTCCCGAGCACAGCTACTTCGCAGACCAAGGCGTTGCCGAATACGTCTCTGTAGATGACGAGGCGGCCCTCAGGGCGTTCAGGATCCTGAGCGAACATGAGGGAATCATCCCCGCCCTCGAGAGCGCCCACGCCATCGCCCACACGGCCAGGGTGGCGCCTGAGATGGACCGAGGGCAGGTGCTCGTCGTCAACCTCTCTGGAAGGGGAGACAAGGACACCACCGAGGTGATGAGGGTCATGGGGGAGGAGACGGTCTCGTGAGTCGGATCGCTAAGGCCTTCGCCACCGCCTCCGGCGAGGAGCGGGCGGCATTCGTACCCTTCCTTACTGCCGGCTTCCCCGACAGCGATGGATTTCTCCGTCACGCGGCCGAGCTACTCGAGTTGGCCGACCTACTTGAGGTGGGCCTCCCCTTCTCCGACCCCCTAGGCGACGGACCCACCATCCAGCAGGCCTCGGAGGTCGCCCTCAGCCAGGGGGTCTCTACAGCGACCACCTTTGATCTGGTCGGGGAGCTCCGCGCTACGACGGACAAACCTTTGGTAATCATGACCTACTACAATCCAATCTACTGTTACCCGACGGGCGAGAGTGGCTTCGTCGCGGATGTCAGGAAGGCGGGTGCCGACGGACTCATCCTGCCCGACCTCCCCCCGGACGAGGCCGAATCCCTGTGCGCGACCGCCCGGGAGGTCGGTCTCGACACTGTCTTCCTAGTGGCTCCGACCTCGACGGAGGCACGCCTCGCAAAGGTCACTGCGGCCTGCCGCGGTTTTGTGTACGCGGTCTCGGTCACAGGAGTAACAGGGGAACGCAGTGAACTCCCGCCCGAGGTCCCAGACCTCGTGCGACGCACGCGGAGGGTGACGGACCTTCCGGTGGCGGTGGGGTTCGGCGTATCTAACGCCGAGACAGCCCAACCCGTAGCAGCCGTAGCCGACGGGGTCGTCGTGGGCTCTGCCCTGATCAGAGCGATTCAGGAGCGAAGCTCTGTGCGGGAGCTAGCCGTGGAGATCGTAGAGGCTTGCCGCCGCCCCACCGGATAGGAAGCGACCTACTCGGAGAGCAGGTAGGCGTCGCTGCCAAGCAGTTCGAAGAGTTCCAAGGAGACCAGAAGCCCTGCACCCGTTCCCACCAGCTCTGGACCAACCGCGCGAACCACAAGCGGTTCTCGGTGCCGCTTGGAAGCGAGCACGAACAGACTTCCTGGAGCATGGGTCCAGGAGCGAACCTGGAACCCACTCAGGCTGGGGTCCGGCACAAGCGGTACCCTTCCACCCCTGGTCGACAGCAGTCCGAGTTCGACCCTGGCCACACCGACCTCGATGAGGTCTATAGCCTCGGCTGCGGCTTGAGAGAGGTCGATGATCCTGCCCGGCTTAAACGGACCACGGTCATTGATGCGGACCACTACGCTCGCGCCGGTATCGAGCCGGGTCACTTCGACCATGGTGTTGAAGGGGAGTGTCTTATGGGCGGCTGTGAACTGCGCCGGGTCGAATATCTCCCCGTTGGCGGTGTTGCGACCCACGAAGCCGGGACCATACCAGGAGGCGAGACCTACCTCCTGCACGGCTGCCTGGGTCTGGGCCGAGCCTAAAACCGGAAGAGTTAGGCCAGTGAGAGATGGTGCACAGGCAGCCAAGACCCACATCAGCACACCAACTACAAGCAAATTTCGCATTTGGTCATGTTAGGCGAAGTGCAACGCTGCAGCTGTGAAGTTTCCTTTTGAATCCAGGGGCGGAGGCTGCCGGTCGAAGAGGGGGCTTGCTCTCCTAGAGTAGGGTTAGGCCTCCCCTCTGAACCGCCGGAGAGACAGAGTAAGCTATCCCTTATGACCGACAGTCATTGCCATCTTGATCTCTGTGACGACCCTCTCAGCGCTGCCGATCCAGATCTGGCGGCCATCGTAACGGTGGGCATTACGGCAGTGCGTAGTCAGACCTGTCTCGACCTTGCGCGCGTCCTGCCGAACGTCTGGGCGGCGGTCGGTATCCACCCAAACGAGTCTGAGGAAGGTGCAGACCTCCAGGCCCGAAACCGGGTCGCCAGCCTAGCAGAGGAGCCGGAGGTGGTCGCGATCGGTGAGACCGGATTCGACACGCATTGGGACCGGCAACCTCTGGGGGCTCAGGAGGAACTCTTCCAATGGCACGCAGGACTCGCCAGAGCTCTCGACAAACCACTCATCCTCCACGTGCGCGACCGGCAGGGTCGCGACGACGCCTCCAGTGCAGCCACCCGTGCCATCCAGCGTGCGGGCTGGCACAAGGGTATCCTCCACTGTTTCAACGGCCACGAGGAGCTTCTCAAGGCCGGTCTCCGACTCGGCTGGATGGTCTCGTTCGCCGGAAACCTCACCTACAGAAGCGCAACACCGATCCAAGAGACCGCCCGCCGGGTCCCAGAAGATCGGCTCTTAGTGGAGACTGACAGCCCCTATCTCAGTCCCCACCCAAAGCGGGAACGACGCAACATCCCCGCGAACGTTCGCCTCACAGCGGGATTTCTGGCAGAGTTGAGGGGGTGCCCCCCAGACGAGCTCGAGAGTCTGACCGACGCCAACGCCGCCCGGCTGTTCGGTCTCTCCTAGCGCCGGGGACTGATGATCGTTCTCCGAGCGGCGTTCCGGTCGTAGCGGAGGATTTCCGCGAGCCGTGCCCTAGACACGACCTTATGTGGCACGAGCGGAATGAAGGCAGTAACGATATCCACCCACCGAGGCCTACTGTATTCGAGGACCACGTGGAGGGGGATCTTTACGGTGGGGCTTGCCGGAATATGACCGAGCACGAGGAGGCGCTCATCCTCCCAATAGCGGGCAAGCTCCCTCCCGTAGAGCACAGTGTTCACGACGTCGGATTCGGTGAAGCCCTCACTGGCAGCGTGCTTTATAGCGTGACTGCCCAGCCGGTACCTCCCAATTCGGACGAGCGGCCGCAGATCGCTGAGGTTCCTGACCCCAGACCTTCTTCCACTCTTGGGGGCAAGACCCCCAAGTCGGCCATTCCACCCTGAATCGCTCATGGCAGGCACCTCCGGGCTGCTGGCTTAAAAAGGCTAATAGAGACAGGCCCCTGCTCTCAATCGGGCACGCTCTACAGACTAGCACACACCTTGGCGTAGGCCAGATCCCCAAAGGATATAGACGCAGCGCTAGACTAGGACCGATGTGGACCTACTTTTTCGAACTCCGGGGAGCCGGTGCCAAGCAGGCTCTCAAGCGGGTTGCGGCCGACCTCTCCAACCAAGGGCTGCAGACAGAAGAGCTCCTCCAGAGCGCAGACCAGCCCGATCTCTATCTTTTGCAGTGCACCCTCCCCGCACCGCTCGAGAACCTGCCTGTGGGACCTAAGGTGTGGCGGTTTGTGAGCGCCGAATCGCCAGCCGGGAACTAGGGCATGTACCTCGACATCCCCTATACTCTCACCCGCTCCAATGCGGATCTCTACGTGGAGCAGGTCGGACCCGAGGATGGCCCCATCATCTTCTATCTGCACGGGGGACCGGGCTACAACAGTCATTCCTTCCGCGATCTGATCGGTGAAGATCTCGTTCGATACCGGATGATCTATGCAGATCAGCGGGGATCTGGACGAAGCTACGCGAGTGCCGACTTCACAATCAATGATTTGGCCGACGACATCCAGACGATCCTCGACACTCTCGAGATCGAATCCGCTTCCCTGCTCGCCCACGGATTTGGTGCCCAGATCGCCATTCGGGCGGCCGGTACCTCCCCTACACGGATCTCGGGGCTCATCTTAGTCAGTCCCTGGTTCTCCATGCCGCTCCTCACCCGCACCCTCCAGCGCCTAGCGGCGACCCTGAGCGGTCGGGTCGAACAGGCGTTGCCACCCGAGGAGATCTTGGACGCAACAGGGGCTCCCGATCCGGCAGAGGTAATCGCCCAGGCATTCGAATGGGTCAAACCCAAGCAGCTCTTTGACACCCTCGAGTTTCCAAACCCCGCCGCGCGCCTTCGCCTCGAGTACAGCGATAGCACCGCGCTGCTCGGACCCCACGATAGTGGAGAGCTCATCGACCCGTGGGAACTCGATGCGCTTGCGGAACTCGACCGGCTCAGCCTTCCACTAGTGATCCTGGCGGGGAAGGACGACCGGACAGTGGTTCCAGATCAGCTCGAGGCAGGACTGAGGCGAACGCCTGGGGCTCTCATGAGCCTGCTGGAGGGGGGACACTACCCCTGGCTCGACGATCCAGAGACTTTCCTGAACCTGCTCGGCAAGATCACCGATAGGCCCCGAGAGTAAGGGAACCAACAGAGCGTCGTGAGAATCGCGTAGGGGTGGGTGGCGCACTTGTGTGTGAGAGATGTACGCCATACCGCGACTCCAGAACATGGAGTCCTCAGGCCCGGCAGCCCATGCTACAGTCCTTTAGATGCTGGTCAAGCCCGATCTGACGGTCGAGACGGCCTACGATGTTAGCCCTAGCCTCTTGCGAAGTCATGGCAGGAGTGCGCTAATGGTTGACCTGGATGACACAGTGATTCCTTCCAACAGCAATACGATGGCCCCACCATTCCGCAATTGGTTCGAGCAACTCGAGGAGGGCGGAGTCGGAGTGTTGATCCTGAGCAATGGTCGGCCCGCAAGGGTAGATCACTGGGCCAACATCCTTGGTGTGGAGGGGTTGGCACTCGTCGGCAAGCCCTTCAGTTTCGCCTTCGCCCGTGGCCTGAGACGGCTCAAGATGTCCCCCTCCGAAACGGCCATGGTGGGGGATCAGCTCTTCACGGATGTTCTTGGGGCCAACTTGGCTGGCATCCTCTCTATCCTTGTCCGGCCGCTCACAGCCGGACTCCTACCCCATACCCGCCTGACCCGCAGGCTCGAGGATCTCATTCTCAAGAGGGGATAAACGAGGTTGTTCTGTCGGTAGGTAACAAGCGGCTCGGCTCTGGAGCGATCAGGGGAACGTTGGGGAGACCCGAGACGAGTAGGAGTCGACTCAGCATCACTTTTCAAGTGCCGCTTAGGGAACCTCCTCACACCCTTAATACCTGGACGGCTAGGCCAAGGATTGTAAAGCACAGTATCCTGTAGAAGCCCCTAAGGGAACATCGGAGCAGCTAAATCAGGCGCACACAGGCGGAAAGGAGCCATAGGCGTCTCGCGCCTCGAGCGGCGAAGGTAAACTTTCCCCATGAGGCTCTACACAGCCGCGCAGATGCGGGCAGCAGACGCTGCAGCCATCGAAGCCGGAGTACCCTCCCTGGTTCTGATGGAGAATGCAGGACGGGAAATCGCCGCCGACCTCTATAGGAGGTGGCCGGGAGTCAGGAACGTGATCGTCCTGTGCGGGCGAGGCAACAACGGTGGGGACGGGTACGTGGCCGCCCGGCACCTGCGGGAGGCCGGTGTAGGTGTCCGAATCATCGAACTCGACCCCTCGCTCGAGGGCGCAGGGACCGACGTGCGAGCTGCCCGCGCATCAGCCCAGGCTCACGGCATCGAATGCGTGCCGCTGGGTTCCGACAGCCCGGAATCGATCCTGACAGCGAACGTCCTAGTGGATGCCCTCCTTGGGAGCGGCCTCAGTCGGCCTCTAGGGGGCCGCCTCGCAGAACTCGTCGACATAATCAACGCTGCAGGGCGTACGGTGCTCAGCGCAGACGTTCCCACCGGCGTAGATGCCGACAGGGCACACCCTCCCGGTCCTCACCTCCGCGCCACCCGAACGGTACAACTAGCAGGACCGAAGGTTGCCAGCGCCCTCTTCCCAGCGCGGGAGTCGTTCGGCGAAATCACCGTCGTACGGATCGGAATCCCTTCGGAAATCTTGGACTATGTTTCCGAAACGGACCTAGTTACCTGTGAGGACATCCGTGTGCACGCCCCTAATCCTGCTCGAGACGCCCACAAGTATGCTGTCGGAACCGTCCTCATCGTCGGAGGCTCGAGGCGCTACGCCGGAGCGGTCGAACTCGCCGCACGTGGGGCCCTTCGAGGCGGCGCAGGCCTAGTCTCGACCATTTCAGAGGGCAAATCCCCGAGCGGCTTTCCCGATATCGTCCGCTACCCCTGGAACTGTGCACAGACCCTCGCCTCCTTGACCTCCGCCATCGAGCCTGTGAAGGCCCAAGTCTGGGTAATCGGACCCGGCCTCGACCCTGACCGTGCCGAGGAAGTTCCCGAGTTGCTTGCCTCGGGGCACGTCCCCACGGTGCTCGATGCCGGCTCCCTGGTTCCAGGGCCAGCCCTGCAAGACGCTGTGCGGCGGCACGGCCGTTGCGTTATGACTCCGCACGCGGGCGAGGCCGGAAGGCTGTTAGGGATGTCGGCTGCCGATGTCACAGCCGATCCGATCTCCGCAGCCGAGGAGTTGGCGAACGCCTACCAGGCACTGGTGGTAGTCAAGGGGGCATCATCGGTCATCGCCGCTCCAGACGGGAGACGGGCGGTGAACACCTTCGGGCATCCAGGCATGGCGACGGGCGGTACCGGGGACGTCCTGGCCGGCCTCATCGGAGCCTGGCAAGCCTCCGCTCCTGACCCTTTCGCTCGCTGCTGCGCGGCCGTGGGACTTCACGGGCTCGCGGGCGAAGCTGCCGCTCGCAGCTTCGGATTGGGGCTCTCCGCCTCCGATCTGGCGGCGTTCATCCCCGCCGCCCGTGCTGACATAGCGTGATAGGCTTCCCGCGGTGATACAGATCCGGGTGCCCGCAACCAGCGCCAACCTAGGGCCGGGATTCGATTGCCTGGGGCTTGCCTTAGACTTAGATCTCGTCGTCCACCTGACCCTGTCTGAGCGGGACAGCTTTTGCTACCGGGGTGAGGGGTCCGTCGCCGAGAACCCCACCAACCTCATCCACACCGGCTTCCGAGCAGCCTACGACGAGGTGGGCGAGGTTCCGCCAGCGGTCACGTTCGAGGCAGAGAACCCGATCCCGCTCGCTCGCGGTCTCGGCTCCTCCTCTGCAGCCCTAGTTGCCGGAATTGCGGCCGCCGACCATCTGCTCAAGGGAGCTTTAGGACGCGAGGGAGTGTTCCAACTCGCAGCGGGGCTAGAGGGCCACCCGGATAACGTCGCACCAGCCGTCTTTGGTGGCTTCACAGTGTCCACCCCCAGAGCGACAGGGGGATTCGTCAACAGGCATCTCCCGCTGCCCTCAGATTGGCGCCTGCTCTTTGGCATACCCACCTTCGAGCTCCCAACTCCGGTGGCGAGAAGAGTCCTGCCCGGAAGTTATAGCCGGGACGACGCCGTCCTTACCGCAGGTCGCGTGGCACTGTGGACTCTAGCGGTGGCTGAGGCGAACCCCGAACTGCTGCGCTCTGCCTCGCTTGATGTCCTCCACGAACCGTACCGCGCTCGTCTAGTCCCCGGCTTTATCCGCACCAAGCAGAGGCTTTACAGGAGAGGAGCATTCGCCGCCTACCTGTCGGGCGCGGGACCTACCGCCGGAGTGATCTGTGACGCGAAGGCGATCAAGGCGTGCACGCTAGTGCTGCAGGAGTTCGCCGGCCCGGATGGGTGTGTACTAGAACTGGAATCCGGTCGCGGATACAGTGTAGAACCTCAGGTCACTTTCGCGCCCGGTAGACCCTGAACCCGCCCTCGTCTATGACCGTATCGACACGCGAGAACTGACCGAACAGGGCCCCGTAGGGCAGGGCCCGGTTGGCGACTAGGAAAAGCTCACCTCCGCGCCGAAGCCGAGTATGAGCTGCCTCAACGAAGGCCGAGGGTAGCTCCAGCCGAACCTGCTTGCCCACATGGAAAGGCGGGTTGGTGAGGACCAGATCGAAGGTGTCACCCGGCCCGAGGTCGCTGGTGAGGTCTGAGTGAAGCACCACAGCATCCAGGCCGTGGCGCTCCAGGTTCCGACGGGCACTCTCGACCGACGGCCAGTCATCGTCCAGGGCGGTAACGACCGCCCCTCTCCGAACCGCCTCAAGCGCCAGAATCCCGTACCCGCAGCCTAGATCCAGGACCCGGCGACCGGCGAAATCCACTCCCCGAAGTGCTGAGAGGAGGTGTTCCGAGCCCGAGTCGAGCCTGCCCGCCGCAAAGACCCCGGGCCGCGCGCAAAGTTCCAAACCGGCCACCTCGAAGGTGAGCCAGGCTGGCTCTGTAACCGATGAGAGTGATCGGCGCCTCCCCTCCACCACCCTCCAGCCGGAGCTTCTGCCCACCACCTCAGTGTCGAACCAGCGCGCGGCCCACCTCTCGTAGCGCCTGGCACCGAGGTCTCGGTGGATGGCAAAGACCACGTGCCCGCCTGGCCGGAGGGCCCGGAACGCTCCCTCGAACTCCGCCGTCACCCGCGCGCTGCCGCGATCAGCCTGCGGCAACAGCACCACGAGGTCGACACCCCCCTGGGGAGCGTTCCAGATCGCTCCGGTCCTGACCTCGACCCGCACCGCCCTCAACAAGCACTCGGCACAGAGGGCGGCCCCACGAGAGGGCTCATACACCCACACAGGGCCTTTCCAACCTACCCCCAGGGCGAACCCTCCGGCGGAACCGGTGGCGTCGATCATCGCCTCGCCCCTGGAGTCCACCCGTTCGAGCAAGGCCCCGAGCCCGGGCACCAGGCCCGGATAACCTCTCACCCCCGGCTTGGTGAACAGCGGTCTCGCACCGGGAATCGCCACCTCCCTCACCTCGAAGTGGCGCTCCAACCAAGTCATGGTCCAGTCTACGGTGTCCTGAACCCTTTCTCCTAAATCTAGCTGGATGGTAGGGTCTCTCCGTGGCGCTCGTCCTAGGCATCGACACGTCGTGCGACGATACCGGCATCGGTCTGGTGAGGGGGAGTGAGGTCGTGGCCAACGTAGTGGCTTCGCAGACTTCGCTCCACAACCGCTTCGGCGGCGTGGTTCCCGAGCAAGCGAGCCGTGAACACCTCAACGTCATGGACGCTGTCTTGGACAAGGCGCTCGCCCAAGCTACGGCCACCCTCGACGACGTGGACGCCGTCGCTGCAACCTACGGACCCGGACTCGTCGGCGCCCTCCTTGTCGGCCTGACGTACGGCAGAGCGCTCGCCTGGTCTCGGGGGCTACCCTTCCTTCCTATCCACCACCTTGAGGGCCATATCGCGTCGACCCTCGCCTCCGGGGAGGTGCAACCGCCCTTCTTATGCCTGATTGCATCGGGCGGACACACCAGCCTGTTCGATGTCCCTACCTGGGGCACCTACCGCGAGGTCGGAGCCACCCGAGACGACGCCGCTGGCGAGGCCTTCGACAAGGTCGCGCGTCTTCTCGGACTCCCCTACCCGGGAGGTCCAGCCCTCAGCCATCTCGCCGAGGGGGGCTCACCAGAGGCCTTCGACCTCCCGCGGCCGCTCCGCAATCAGCGGGGTTTCGATTTCTCGTTTAGCGGCCTCAAAACGGCAATAGTGACCCTGCTACAGCAAACGTCAGACGCGGACCCCGCCGATGTCGCCGCCAGCTTTGAGGAAGCCGTTACTGACAGCCTAGTCACGACGACCCGGAGGGCGGCAGAGGCCACTGGAAGGGAGAGGTTGGTGGTTGCAGGCGGGGTGGCGGCCAATAGGCGCCTCAGAGCCCGATTCCAGAACGAAAGGTTCAAAGTCTACGTCCCTCCCCTAGAGTTGACAACGGACAACGGCGCCATGATCGCGCTCGCCGCTCAACTCAGACTCGACCTCGGTACCACAAGCGACTGGACCGTCGACGCGCAACCCTACCTCCCGCTCGCCTCGACATCGGACCCGTCGGCACCCCCTGAACGGGACCGTCTCCAACCCGTTGGAAACATCTCGACCCAGAACCCGAAAGGTTTGTGAACGGAGACAACCCAAACTGTCTGTCTCCCTAGGTCACTTGACCATGGCAACGTAGTGAATCGCTGTCAAGTGACACCGTCGACCCCTCAACAGCACTTCGTGGCAGCGCATAGCTGGCGCCTTGGATGGTTAGGCCAGCTACAGGGTGTCGACATCAGACAATCAGCACCCCCACTCGCTCTTACACGCTGGCGACCCGCATCTCCACAGCACTCTGGAGACCCTTGAGCAGCACCGAAGATGGGCACCTCGACGCTATCCGCCGGACCAGTGGAGGTGCCGCGATCCCGAACAGGAGCAGGATACAGAGCGTACTCCCTGATCGCGCTACGTCCGAGTGGCCGGGAAGTCAGTGCGGATCCTCCGCGAGAGCGAAGAGGGGGCTGACACGGCCACCTCACGTCGGACTCCGCATACTGGGAAACATTGCGGCGGCCAGGTGTTCCCGGTGATCTACATCGGCACCGATCGCGGCCTCCTCGGTCACGTCGACCCGCACATCCAGCCCTGTGTTCCGACCTACGCTCCGCTCCAGCCCCTGAAGCGTCGCCAAGCCCATAGCGAGGCTGGCAGCAGTCCAGAAACCGATCATCCTGGCAAGGGCAAGGGGATTCTTGCGCACCCTGTAGGCCCGATCAATCCAGGGGAGAAGCTGCGGGAGCACCGAGGGCAGGACGAGAAAGAGGTTCCCCCCGGTGTAGCGTCCCGACCGGAAGCGGACGAAAGTCCTCCTCTGACCCGGAAACCGCTCTACCGAAGCGGACTTGGGTATCACTGGGTAGACGAGGTCTCCAAGTGGAGCCCTCTCGACCCAACGGTCGATCACTGGGCCCGTCAGCCAGGGCAGATCCGCAGACAGTAGAAGGAGCCGCTTCGGGCCGAACTGGGCAGCGGCTGCGCAGCCATGAGACAGAGAAGCCATAAGCCCCTCCCCGCCTGGAAGTCTCACATCGGTGAGGCCTGAGAGACCTTCTGCACCTACCAGCACTACCCGTTTCACCCTGCGACTCGCCGCGAGGGCATCAAGAACGTACGTTCCCATCGCTCTCCCCCCCACCGGTACCAGGGCCCTCGTCGCGACGCCCGCTTCCTCGGCAAGTTGGTCGCGAGCCCCCCCGGCGAGAACCACCGCGACAAGACCGGAGCGATCGTCCATTATCTCCCTTCTTTATCCTGCAATTGTAAAGTAGCGCGACCGCACACCGGAGGGTGTGGGCTATCTCTACAGCGCTCTCATCGCCGAACTTGAACATCTTTCGTGGAGATCACGATAGGCTAGGGGCAAGATGCGAAGTCAATACCTCCACCGCAATCCCCAGAGACTCAGGCGTCCCGGCCGGGTTCGCTCGCCCTGGATCTACCTACTCTACCTCACCGTGCTGAGTCTCCCCGCCTCGGCTCAGGATCTTAGCGTGGACGCCATTCTCGACAGGCTTAAGGAGAGCAGTGAAACGCTGGTGGACGCCTCTTTCCTTCTGACCGGCCGCCTAATCGACCCTGACGGCACCGAGATCATCCTCGAGATTGAGGTGGAAGCCATCCCCAAAGCCAGCGCCGTCAGGGCCTACTTCATCCAGCCGGACGCTCTCGCCGATAACTTCATTGTGCTCGACGGGGATATCATCTATAACTATCTATTCCTCACCAATCAGGTCATGCTCTTAGATGCGACTGACCCCGATGCCCTCGGAGGACTCCTGCCCCAGAGCGAGGAAGGTGAGGCCTTCGAACCCTCCTTGGATCTCGAGGAGATCCTCGCAGGCTTCAAGGCCACTGTAATGGACTACATAAGCACCCCGGCAGGCGACTCCTACCTGATGCGCTTCGATAACCTTGACCCCAAGGCTGCGGTCGGCTATGTAGAGGCTCAGATCGTGGATGGCGACTGGTACCCTTATCGACTCACCTACTTTCAGGCAGATGGAGTGTTGCTCTTCGACCTCGTCCTCGAGGATTTTCGGCGCGACCAAGGCCTAGTCAAAGAGGATGTCACCTTCATCCCCGCCGACGCCGAGGTGATCGACGAGCGTAACTGAGTCCGACCTAGACCATCTTCCTCGGTACGACGATCCGATCGAACTCCTCCCCGGTTAGGTAGCCGAGCGCCAAGGTTGCCTCCTTCAGAGTTGTGTTCTCAGTGTGGGCCTTCCGGGCTATCTCCGCCGCCTTATCGTAGCCGATGTGGGGATTCAGGGCGGTCACGAGCATAAGTGACCGGTTGAGTTGCTCTTCAATCCGCTGCCGGTTCGGCTCGACACCCGCAACCAGCTTTGAATCGAACGACACACACGCGTCAGCCAGAAGCCTTGCGGACCGGAGGAGGTTAAAGATCATCACCGGTTTGAATACGTTAAGTTGGAAGTGTCCGTGGCCACCCGCAACCGCAACAGCTGTGTCGTTGCCGACCACCTCTGCACACACCATTGTCAGCGCCTCCGCCTGTGTGGGATTGACCTTACCCGGCATAATCGACGAACCCGGCTCGTTTTCAGGGATCAGGATCTCGCCGATCCCCGATCTCGGTCCCGAGGCGAGGAGTCTGATGTTGTTGGCCACCGTCATCAGGCTCACTGCCAACCGCCTGAGCGCCCCCGATGCCTCGACTACAGCGTCGTGGGCACTCAGCGCTTCAAACATGTTGTCGGCACTCACGAACGGGTGCTCCGTCAACTCGGCAACGCAGCGAGCTACCGCCTCAGCATACCCCTGAGGGGCATTGAGCCCCGTGCCGACGGCGGTCCCCCCCAAAGCCAACTCGGCAAGGTGAGGGAGGACGTTCCGGAGCGCCCTAAGACTCTTATCCAACTGCGCAGCGTACCCCGAGAATTCCTGCCCCAGCGTGAGAGGGGTGGCGTCCATGAGATGAGTCCGACCGATCTTCACCACATCGGCGAACGCCTCCGACTTCCTAGATAAGGTGTCACGCAGCGCCGCGACGGCGGGAACGACCCGCTCGACAAGCATCGTGTAGCCAGCGATGTGCATCGCCGTGGGGAAGGTATCGTTCGACGACTGTGACCGGTTCACGTCGTCGTTCGGATGCACGGGCACTTTCGCCCCGAGCTCCCCACCAAGGATCTCGTTCGCCCGATTGGCTATTACCTCGTTGGCGTTCATATTTGACTGGGTGCCCGAACCAGTCTGCCACACCACCAGCGGGAAGTGATCGTCAAGCTTGCCTTCAAGGATCTCATCACAGACCTGGACGATGATCCGGACCTTGTCCGCCTCAAGCCCGGCGAACTCGGCGTTGGTTAGGGCCGCAGCCTTCTTCAGGATCGCGAATGCCCGCACGATCTCGGTAGGCATCCTCTCCCCGCCAATGCGAAAGTTTTCCAGTGACCTCTGAGTCTGAGCGCCCCAGTATCGGTCCGCCGGAACCTTCACCTCGCCAAGGGTATCCTTCTCGATTCGGTACAACATAGCCCCATGCTAGCTCACTGCGACCCAATCTGCACTCTCAACTCTACTGAGTTTGAAGCCGCCCCATTTTGAGGGCCACATCAAACTTCCGCCCTCAAGTCCAGCCTACATTGAGCTTGAGAGTTCAGAGCGAACTCTGCTGGCGTCAGGCATCCCCACTGTGCAGCCTCTGCTGGTCGTAGTCGAGGCGCCAACCTTCAATCACCCTCCTAGTTTCAGTCAACCAAGCTCATGAACTAGTCCCAGCTATCACAACAGCGGGTACGTCAAGAAGCATCGCTGCCACCTCTCGCGACCTTACAGAGAGGGTCAGAGAGCTGGGAGGAACTGCTACCTTAGGATGGTCCTCCCTTTGCGAACACGAGGGGGGCAGCCCTGCCCCTCACACGCAGGCGCACTCGATCCCCGGAGCGCAAATCACAAGCAGGACCGGTTTGGACCGTGAACTGCTTCAAGGAACCACCCACTTTGAACTGCGTTCGGCAGAGGAAGGTGAGATCGTGCCCCTTAAACGCCCGCGAAACCACCTCGACGGGCAGCCCGTCGGCCTCGTCGAAGGCCAGTGCCTCGGGTCGAACCGAGAGCAGAACAGCGTCCTCAGCACACTGACTGAGCCGGAGAGTCCCTAGGGGGGTGTCGGCCAGCCACCCACGGGCGAAGCCCCGAACGAGATTAGTGGTGCCGAGGAAGGTCGCCACGAAAGCTGTCCGGGGCCGTAGGTAGACCTCTTCGGGGGGTCCTACCTGCTCCATCCAGCCAGCCCTCATCACCGCGATGCGGTCAGCGAAGGTCATAGCCTCTTCCTGATCGTGGGTGACGAGGAGAACGGTGGTCCCGCTGGAACGGAGGATCCTCCCCACCTCCTCCCGGGTGCTATCCCTTAGGCCAGCATCGAGGCTGCTGAACGGTTCGTCCAGGAGGATCAGGTCAGGGGCAGGAGCAAGCGCACGCGCCAAGGCCACACGCTGCTGCTGCCCTCCAGACAGCTGGCTGGGGTAGCGACCACTAAAGATAGTCAGACCGACGAGGTCAAGAACCTCTCTCGCCCGCTCCATGCGCTCGCGTCGGGACCGACCTGCTAGACCGAAAGCGACGTTGTGGAGCACATCTAGATGGGGGAACAGAGCATAATCCTGAAAGACAAAGCCGACCCTCCGCTTCTCAGGAGGGACCCACGTGCCGGGCCCAGCCACCCGGTGGTTCCCAACCTCCACGATCCCCCGGTCGAGCGCCTCGAAGCCAGCGATCAGCCGCAATAGGGTGGTCTTACCACAACCCGAAGGGCCTAGCAGGGCGACGAACTCACCTCGTGCCACTTCGAGGTCGAAGTCGGCCACCGTAGGGTGTGGGTGGCCCCGGAAGCTCTTCGTGAGTCCTTCCAGGCGGAGCACGGTAGGTTCTACGGTAGTAGCTGCGGCAGTGTCAGGTTCAATAGGGAGAATTCGAGTCATAGCCTGTCGCCGTAGAGTGGCACGGGAAGTGTAGCAAAATTCCTAGTGCATCACTAGGGTTTAACGCAGTGCCAGCGGAAGTGCACCGAGAGCAACCGCCTGCTCAAGGAGATCCCTCACGATCGCCGCCGACCCGCCCCGACTCCCCATTCTCGTCGGCCCAGCCCGAGCAGCCTCCCTATAGGCCGCAAGATCACGGCTCAGTCGCTCCAAGTGTCCTGCCACTGCAACGGGGTCCGCCGGGGAGAGGGTGAGGGCCGGGCCGAGCAGGCGGTGCTGATTCGCAAGAAACGCCAATGTGTGGTTGGGCGGGACCGGAAAAGAGATCACTGGTAGCCCTAGGGCTGCGGCCTGCTCGTGACCGGTCCCAGCCGTTCCGAGGACCAGTTGGGCACTAGCTAGTACATCGCCGAAGCGTCCCTCAAACACCCACACCCGCTGTTCACCCCGTCGGTAGACGCCGAGCAGGCCCTCCTCTCCTCCAGAGCCCTCCCACCCCCACCCCTGTGCGGCCGGCACACCTCCCCCGGACCAAGCCACTGCACCGGTGAACTCCGGTGTTAGCGCGAGCGCCTCGAGCATGAGGGTCAATGCCACAGGGGTGTGCCCGCGCGACCCCGGCAGGAGAGCTACCACACTGGCATCTCCCGCCAGCGCCTCGATGGGCCGTCCATCCAGCGCGTCGAGGGCTGGATTACCCAGCGCTCTTACGTGAGGCACCCCCCGCGCCTTCAGGAACGTCTCGGTGAGGCTGTCGCGGACGTAGATACGGGTGGCCAGCCTACGCATCAACACCCTCTCGGGCGGGGTGATCACCTCCATGAACAGCCGAAGGCCGCTCCCCCACCCCGGCCCCTTTCTGAGCCGGGCCGACACCAGAGATTGGTAGACGAAACGCACCCGGGTCTTCACTAGGGCTGACAACAGTTGGGCGTAGATGTCGCCAACGACCACCAGGAGGTCGGTCTCCAGTCGACCCAGGTCACACCACTGCCGCAACGTCATGGGGAGGAGGCCAGCCCTGAGGTCGCGCCATAGGAGTGCGGGCGAGTGGAGGGTAAGACCTCCACTCGGCATCTTTCTGCGGGGACCGAGGACTTCGAGTCCAATCTCCTGATACGCTGCTCCCTCACCCACTGTAGGGTAGGCCCGAAGCTGGAGGTCGGGGCGGGCTCGACGCAACTCGGACGCAAGGAGTGCCCCGATGGCATCCTCTCCATGACCGTTCGACAGAAGCGTGACCTTGGCCACTATGCGGTCTCTCCGACACCATTCTACACGCACCGGCTTCCACGTCTCTCACGCGCAGGCGCTGGGGAAAACGCCACTTCTGCGTCTGCAGGGAACGGGGACCGACGATGGACGGCGGTCCAGTTCCAGTGGAGAGGGCAGAGGGTTAGTCTCCTTTGAGATTGGGGGTGGTGCCCCAGCCGAGTTTGTGGCGCAGGATGTCATAGGAGTTCCTGCGCCCGCTAGAAATCAGGATGAAATCCGTGGGTGCGGCGGAGATCACGACCCGGTCACCGCTGCGCAGGTCGAGGCGCTCCTGACCATCCACTAGCAGGACCACCTCCTCAACGGGCGTTTTCAACTCTAAGCTCACCTTGGAGGTGCCGTCCAACACGATCGGCCGATTGGTGAGCGAATGGGGGGCTATCGGGGTTACCACGAATGCCCTGAGCCCCTGACTCAGGATCGGCCCCCCTAGCGACAGCGAGTAGGCGGTTGACCCCACAGGGGTCGACACCACGAGGCCGTCGGCCCGGTACTGAATAGCGTGCTGACCATCGACTTTCATATCGATATCCATGAGACGCGTCATCACCCCCTGAGACAGGGCAAACTCGTTCAACGCATACCGGGTTACCTGTAGGTCGCCAACAAGGGTGGCCTGGAGCATCATCTTTGGGTTGAGGCGCCAGCCGTTGTGATCGCCTCCACCTAAGTAAGCGATCACCTCTTCTGGACTGTGCTCGGCCAGGAAGCCGAGCTTGCCGAGATTCACCCCTAGCACTGGCACGTGGACCCCGACAAGTCTCCGGGCTGTGGAGAGCAAGGTCCCATCCCCCCCGACCGAGATCACCAGATCCGCCTTGGTCGCCACCTCTGAGAGGATCATGATGCCGTCGGGATCAGCCTCAACGACCGTCCCCAAAGCCTCGAGTCGGGTGGTGATCTCCCCAACCAGAGCGCGGGCCTCGGGCTTAAAACGGGTGCTGGTCACGACCACCCGGTGGAGGTCCATCGCAGGGGTGTCGAACAAGATCACCCCCGACCCACGACCAGCACATGCTGAAGCAGGACCTGGACCACCTGATCTAGCGTCAATCCCTCCGTGTCGATGTGGATGGCCTCCGGCGCTGGCTTGAGCTGACGGGCGTCGAGCCAGTCTCGACGCCGGATAGCCTCGGCAACCGCGGACAGGTCGGCGCTCCGCTCACCGACCCGGCGCTCTGCCCGAACCTTCGGCGACGCCGTGAGGTAGAACTTGAGACCTGACTCGGGAAACACTGCAGAACCCATGTCGCGACCCTCTACGACGAACGGCGGCGGCACTTGGCGCAACAGCGTCCGTACCCAGGTCCGGACCTGCGGGTGGATCGAAACGGCCGACACATTCTCGTCGATCCGGTCGGTGTGCAACTGCTCCGTCACCTCAGAGTCGTCGACGAGAACCCGGTTGCCCCCAAGCTCTGGCATGAGAACCACCTCGTGCCCCCGAAGCAACGTCAGAATCCGGTCCTCGCATCTCAGATCGACCTCGCAGTCAAGCACCAGCAGGGTAGCGGCGCGGTAGAACAGGCCGCTTGACACGAAAGGGATTCCCAGGGTGCAAGCGAGGCTCCGGGCCACACTCGATTTCCCGGAGGCTGCCGGACCGTCGAGGGTAATGATGGTCGGGGCCCCCATCACCACCATCATACCGCAAGGGTTACCAGAAGCTCTCTCATAAACCCTTAGTTCATGCTGAGGTGTGGACCCCACCGACGAACAATGGACCCGCCCACTCATCCCTCAGCCACCAAGACGACCGGACGGTCGTAGCCGGACCTGGGAAGACTGCCGAGAAGTCCTCAACTACCTCTATGGATAGGAGAACCCGCACAACCTCCCCGGTGGCAAGTAGCCGCCACTAGGGCTGTCACAACTGGTTTTAAACCCGAAGCAAAAACGAACTCTACGGGTCCGGTCCAATGGAGCCGCCTTCGTCCGACCTTGGAAGCGACGGTGGGGGAGGGGATTAAGCTGTTGGTGGTGAAGCATGGGGAGGCGAAGTGGGGGTTGGTATCGCTACCCAGAAGGTGAGGGGGGGACCCGAAGAGTCCGACTTTGCGGCGCTTCGCCTGGATAGCACGGTTCCAGAGATTGGTCAAAGACTATAGAGTGCATTCCAGAGGTGCTGTTGGGGCTTCGTTTCTTCGCATTCGCAATCGTGCTTCTGAAGCGACTCGCTCCGGCGTTGGGCATACTGGGAGGTGCATAAGAGATCAGGAGAAGTCAAGTGGGGCAAAGAGATCGATGGCATATGGTCGAGCAACGGTGTCACCATCCCTGCCATCCCGGACTGATGTCGGAGAGCCTGACCCTGCTTGAATGCAAAATTGTTCTGCTTGCTTGTGTGTTGGGTGGTGACGTGAGATTATCCCGCACCCCTACCAGATCCAGCGAATCCGTCCTTGGAGATGTGTACCAGACCTTAGCAGAGCCCATGGTTTTGGAATTGGTGCCGGTAGGGGGGTCATGATG